>Ga0302169_10000346_pt1 | contig 14678 bp, 16 predicted proteins | sample I_Fen_N1_3_FD_193493 | JGI IMG/M metagenome (GOLD analysis project Ga0302169, IMG submission 193493) | Peat permafrost microbial communities from Stordalen Mire near Abisko, Sweden - I_Fen_N1_3 | ecosystem: Environmental > Terrestrial > Soil > Wetlands > Permafrost | place: Sweden: Abisko...
CCAGAGGTGCAATCATGATCAAACCAACCCCAAATCCCCCCGAAACCGAAAACCTTTCCCCCGACGAATCCCTCGACTCAAAAAAACTCCACGAAGCGGCCGAACGCGCGTTCGATCACCATTTGAGTTCGCCCGAGGATTCCATGGTGCGCAAGCCCAGCACGATGTTTTTCATTTCTCCCGATATCGATACCGAAAGCCTGCTGGCCCACGCCTGCGAATCGCTGGCTTCGGCGAGTGTCATGGCCAGTGATTTCGCCGGGTTTCTGGACGGCTCGCAGCGCAGCACGATGTTGGGGATTGCGCAGGTGATCATGCTGGGTGAGCTGGCCGTGAACCGGGCGTTGGACAACCTCGATCCGCAGCAATAGCGCAGTCGGGCAGACCGCGTCATCGTTCTTCGCGAGCCGGCTCGCTCCCACTGAGGGAATGCATTTCAAATGTGGGAGTAAGCCTGCTCGTGAAGGCGGCCGGACAGGCACAAGAAAAACCGGCTAATTCCCCGACCCGCTACTCACCTTCCCGCCCGCATCCTGATCAAAGAACTGCGGTATCTCGTGCTGATAAGTCTTCAGCCAGCGCTGCAGGGTCATTTCGCGTTCAGTCGCGGTGGCGCTTTGCAGTTTTTGCGAGGCGGCGCTGTTGCTGCTTTGCAGTTGCAGCCAGCCTTCGGTTTCCTGTTGTTGCCTGGATGTCGGGCCGGGGTCGATGGCATGGCTGGTGAGGGGCAGGGCCAGCAGGCCGAGGCAGCAGAGGGTGGTCGGTTTCATCCTGGGTTCTCCCTACTGAAGGGTGGGGGGGGCGGCGACGGCGACTTGCGCGGCGACGGTCGGGCCTGGCTTGGCTGGCGCCTTGAGTCTTTGCGCGCGGGCCTGGGCCTCGGTGACCTGGGCGGGGCTCAGGCCGAGGCGACTGACCAGTTCGGCGGCGCGGCTCCAGTCGTCCTGGTAGATCAGCAAGGTCACCAGATTCAGTCCTGCCAGTGTGTTGTTTTGCTTGAGTTCGAGGGCGGTGAGGAATTCGAATCGGGCGTCTTCGACACGTAATTGATTGAGGTACACCACGCCGAGGTCGTTGCGGATTTTTTCGTCGGTGGGTGCCAGTCGTGCCGCCCGTTGCAGATGGGACTGGGCCTGGCCGTTGTCGCCCCTGGCGGCGGCGAGCTGACCCAGGCCATGTTCGGCCTCGGCAGCCTTGCAGCCACCGAGCAGGCTGCGGTACAGCGGCTCGGCTTCGCTGCGGCCCAGCAGTCGATAGACCTTGGCCTTGCGCAAGCGTACATCGGCCAGGTTGTCCGGCAGGTTCTGCAGGTTGGCCAGGCTTGCGTGCAGCTTGCCGTCATTGGCCATTTCATCGGCGAGGTTCAGTGACAGCTGTTCTTCAGCGTTCAATTTGCCGCAGCTGGCGGAGTCGGTCAGGGCGCTCCAGGGTGTCTGGCCGTTGCTCGCGCAACCGCCCAGCAACAGCAGACTCAAACCGGCAATCATTGCTTTCATCACAATCCCTCTAGGAAGCAAAGGCCCGGGCCAGGGCGGTGAAGCCCGGGCCGGCCAGTACGATCAGTAACGCCGGGAAGAGGAATAACATCATCACGACGGACATTTTGGCGGACATCTTGGAGACGTACTCCTGCAAGCGCGTCAGGCGCCGGTCATCGAGCAACAACTTGAGCGCCAGCAAGGATTTCATCGCACCGCCGCCCTGGTGGATCAGCTGTTGCAGAATCACGCAGGTGTCGGTGAACTCGTCCACCGCCAGCAAGCGGCTCGCCTTGTTCAGTTCATCGCCCAGTTCCAGGCCGGAATCGACCCGGGCCAACACCAGGCGCAGTTCATGGGTGAGTGTTGGCAACAGCTGTTTGCCGTCGTTGCTCAGCACGCGAAGCGATTGCTCCACGGCCATGCCCGATTCGAACAGGATGCGCAGCAATGGAATGAAGGTGGAAATCTCGATCGCCAGCTTCTTTTTTCGATGCTGCGCCGCCGCCGCCAGCAGGCGTTTGGGCAGGAGATAGCCAATGCCGATGGCAAATGTCGGGGCGATCCAACGATTGACGACTTGCGCAAAAAACAGCTCTTGAATCAGCACGCTCAAGGCCAGTGCCAGCACCGGCACGCCGACCTGGAGCGCCGCATACAAAGCGCGTTTGCGCGCGCTGCGCCAACCGAGGCAGTTGAGCAGTGTCTGGGTTTCGTTATCGAGTTTGACCGACTGCTGACCCAGTCGACTGCTGCCCAGGGCCAGTAGCCATTGGCTGAATCGAGGCTGGCTCGGCGCTTTGCCGTCCAGTCGTTGCACCACTTGCCGCGCGCGCCGACGCAGTTCCAGCACGACGCTCAACAGCAACAGCGATGCCAACAGAAACAGCAGTGAGCTCAGCAGCATCGACAGGTTCATAGGCTACGCAACATCCGCCACAGCGCCAGACAGCCGAACACCTGCAAGACGAACGCGCTCACCAGCATCAATTGCCCGGAGCTGTCGTTCCACATGCTGAGCAGGTACCTGGGGTTGGAAATCAAAAAGTAGCCGGCGACGGAGACCGGCAACAGCGCCAGCACCACCGCCGTGACTCGGGTTTCACCCGTCATGGCGCTCAATTGACGAGCCGCCTGCTCGCGTTCGCGGATCATCTTGATCAGGTTTTCCAGCAGCTCGCTGGCGTTGCCGCCGTAGCGGTGGTTGACCTTCAGGCCAAGGGCGAACAGGCGCAGTTCGTCTTTGTCATACAGCTCGGCGAAATCCGTGGCAGCGTCCGGCAGGCTGACGCCCAGCTGCACATTGCGCTGCACCCGGCCCATGGCGTTTTTCAGCGGGTCTTCTGCCACTGTTACGGCGCCCAGTACCGCATCGGCCAGGGTGCGACCGGACTTCAGGCTGCGCACCGCATGGTCAAGCAGCGACGGCAATTGCTCGATCATGCGCTTGAGTCGGCGTTGGTAGCGCCAACTGATGTACAGGCGCAGGAGCAGGGGAGGCAGCAGTAACAGCGCGATGAGACCGACCCAGCCGGCCACCGCCAGCCCGAGTAAAACCGCCAGCCCCCAAAGCGTCAGCCACAGCCCCAGGCGTTCTGTCGGTCGTCCCAGGCCTGCACGCAAAAAGGCTCGATCCAGTCTCACCCAGGACGCTTTCTGCACTACCCGTTCCGGCTGTCCCTGGGCCAGGCGCTCCAGTGCGCGCTGGGTGCCGGGTTGGCGCAAGCCGCGGTAAAGCAGGCGCGCCGACAGACCGAGCAAGGCCAGGCAAACGAGGATGAGCAGCAGCGGTTTGAGCATGCCGTAGCCTTCAGTACGCCGAGGGAGAGAGTGCCGACTCGCGACGCAGTTTGTCACCGGCAGGGTGAGTGGCCTCGCGCATGAAACCGAAGCCGCTGCGGCGGTCGAGGCGGAACAGCGTATTGGTCACATACACGTCTTCACGAATGCCGATCACCTCCACCACTTCGCTGACGCACCGGCGGCCGTCGGGCAAGCGCGTCAACTGGATCACCACATCCAGCGCCGCGCAGATCATCTGGCGCAAGGTCCGTTCGGCGATGCTGCGGCCCGTCAGGCCGACCAGGGTTTCCAGGCGCAACAGCGCATCCTGGGCATTGTTGGCGTGCACGGTGCTCATGGAACCGTCGTGGCCGGTGTTCATCGCGGTGAGCACGTCGACCACTTCGACGCCACGGATCTCGCCGAGGATGATCCGGTCCGGGCGCATCCGCAGGGCGTTGCGAATCAGGTCGCTGGACTTCACTTCACCGTGGCCCTCGGCGTTCGGTGGGCGGGTTTCCAGGCGCACCACGTGAGGGTGGCCCAGTTGCAGTTCGGCAATGTCTTCGATGGTCACCAGCCGTTCGTGGGGATTGATCAACTGGCTGAGAATGTTCAACAGCGTGGTCTTGCCGGTACCGGTGCCGCCGCTGATCAGAATGTTGCAGCGTTTGCCCACGGCCTCCTGGAGGAAGTCGAAGATGGCCTGATCGATGGTTTGCATGGTCATCAGGTCGCCGCTGTTGAGCATGTCCTGACGGAATTTCCGGATCGACAGGCATGGCCCGTCGAGGGCGATCGGTGGAATGATCGCGTTGACCCGGCTGCCGTCGGGCAGGCGCGCATCGACCATCGGCGACGACTCGTCGAGCCGCCGGCCAAGGGGCGCGAGAATGCGCTGGATAACGCGCTCGACGTGGTGTGAATCGATGAAGCGCAAATCACTCTGGTGCAGCAAGCCGTCGCGCTCGATGAACACCCGGTGCGGGCCGTTGACCAGGATTTCGGTCACCGCCGGATCTCGCAACAACACTTCCAGCGGGCCGAAACCGGTGAGCTCGTCGACGATCTCTTCGGCCAGGCGCTCCATCTCATAACGGGAAATCGCCAGGTGCAGGCGCGCGATGTATTCGGCCACTTTGTCGATGACGAACTGCGACAGCACTTGCCGCGACCCTTCCAGCAGGTTTTGACCGGACTCTTCGATGGCATCGATGATGTAGCGGTGCAGCACCAGTTTCAGACCTTCATGGTCGGTGTTACCGGCCACGCTGCGCGGTGTCGCGCCAAACAGTTTTTCGCCGCTCATTGCTCACCTCTCAAACGGCTGAACCAGGATTTCGGCTTGGCCAGGGTTTCAGAGCGCTTGGCCAGGCGCTCACCGAGGGTACGCAGGCTTTGCGTGAGGATTTCCCGTGGTGCCAGTTCGAACAGGGTCACGCCTTGATTCTTGGCGTTCAGGCGCACTTCCGGGCTGTAGGCGAGGGTGGCGATGATTTCCATGCCGAAGCTTTTGCCCAAGGCATCGGAGTCCGGCGCGACGCTGCGCAGGTAACGGTCCACCAACAGCTTGGCGTGATCGAGCTTCATGCCTTTTTCGCGCCACAGATTGAGCACGGCGAGATTGCGCCGGCAGTCGAGCACGTTCTGGTCGGTGTACCACAACAGCTTGTCGCAGTGACTGACGAAGGTGCGCAAGGCTTCGCTGTCCGGTTGCCCGGTGAGGTTCACCACGATGTGCTGGAAGTGTTGGCGCAGGGCGCTGAGCAACATGTACAGCTCGGCGGCGCTGGTGTGCTCCAGCGGTTCATCGTGACTGGCGTAGGCGAGGATTCGCAGCCCGACTTCGCAACGGGTGAAGGCGCTGTCGATCAGGGTCGCATCGAGGCGGCGCAAATGCCGCAAGGCATCGCCGAAGTGAAACGAGCTCTCCAGGCCGAGCAAGGCCAGGCTGTCTCCGCGTGGCAGCCCCAGGTCGAGCAAAAGGGTTTGCTGGCCGCTCTTCTGCACCACCTGCGCCATGTGATTGGCCAGCAGCGCGCCGTCGGCATTGCTCTGCACCCCATATAGCACGGTCAGGCCACCCAGTTGGGTGCTCGGCGTCACGGCCGGCAGGCGTTTGCTCAGGCGTCGTACCAGCCCTGCGACTTCACTGGAGCGCGAACCATAAGAAACGAAATCCCGCGCCCCAGCGCGCATGGCATTGAGCACCAGCTGATTGTCCATGCCGTCGCCCAAGGCGACGATCGCCAGCATCGGCTTGGCTTCCAGGGCGCCCTCGATCAATGCGCATTGGGACACCACATGTTCGCGGTCGAGGCCGACGAACACCAGGCTGGCGAAGGTCACGTCCACCAGTGCCAGCAGCTCGTCAAGGCTGCCGGAGCCGGCGCTGACCACTTGACCCAGCGGCGCGAGGGCGCCCTGCAGCCACTCAAGGTCAGTGTTGTTGCGCGTGATCGCGAGGAAGGTCTGGCTCAGGTTCTGGCTCATTGCGATAACCCGCTGCGTTTATCGAAGTCGCCGTTTTCGAGGAAGTACAGGCGATACCAGTTGGGGTCGTAGTTACGCAGTTTCTCCCCGGGCAACGACGGCAACTGCGCGTTGGCGGCCAACGGCTGGACCAGGTGCGGCGTGACGATCATCAGCAGTTCGCGCTCTTCACGGCTGATCGAAGAGCTGCGGAAAAACGCGCCGAGAATCGGAATGTCACCCAAGCCCGGAAACTTGCTGACCTGCGAGCCGTTTTGCGTGCTGATCAAACCACTGATGACAAAGCTCTCGCCGTCGGCCAGGGAGATGCTGGTGTCCGTGCGGCGGATGGTGAACGCCGGCACCTTGGTGCCGCCGATGGTCACGGCATTGTTGTAGTCCAGTTCGCTGACCTCGGGGGCGACCTTGAGGGCGATCTGATCGTTGCTGACCACCGTCGGCGTGAGCGTCAGGCGGATGCCGAACTCCTTGTATTCGATGGAATAGCTGTTGCTGTTGGCGCTGGGAATCGGGATCGGGATTTCACCGCCGGCGAGAAAGCTTGCACTCTGCCCGCTGAGGGCTACCAGGCTCGGGCGTGCCAGGGTGTAGGCGAAGCCGCTGCTTTCCATGGCATTGATGATGGCGAGGAAGTTACCGCCACCGGCGACGATATTGAACACGTCATTGGCCAGGGGAATGCTGGGTACGGCGATGCGCGGATCGATGTTGCGCAGCGGAAGCACGCGCGGCGTCACCGCAGTATTGGGCACTGTGCCAGGAGCCCCGAACAGGAAGTTCGAGTTCTTGCCATAGATCGAGGTGCTGGCTTCTTTGAGTTTGGTCCGGCTGACTTCGACGAACCGGATGTCGGTCTGCACCTGCGACGGCAGCGCCGGATCATCGGATGGCAGCCGCGCGGCGCTGGTCATGGCAGCGGTGGCACGCCCCTGGACGAACACCATGCTTTGGCGCGGAGCACTGGCGCAGGCAGTCCAGACCATCAGGCTGGTGGTGCCGGGGGCCATCCCGGTGAGCAGGAACGCCTGGTTGCCGTTGACCCGCACGTCGGCGATCTTCGGGTCGCCCACTGCCACGCGGGTGATGGGCACGGGCGATTGCAGCTCCTGTTGCAGGCCTTCGCCGATTTCCACGGTGGCGGGTAACGGGCCCAGCGCGGCGCAGTTTGCGCCTGCCGCCATGGCTGCCGTCAACGGCAGGCTGCCCAGCAAGATGGCCCAGATCAAACCGTTGGATAACGGAGTAATACGTCTGCGCATGGAAAGGCGTCCTTGCTCGATTCAGGGAGTCTGTTGAGTGAGTTCATTGCCGCGAATGACTTCCACGGCCGTTTTTCTCGGTGCGACGGGGGCACTGGCGACGACGGGTTTGGGCGCTGTTGTCATGGCCAGTTGATTGAACTGGATCAACTCGCGATTGGCGTTGGCGAGGTTGGCCGGGGAATCGCTCTCACCGGCCCAATAACGAGCCAGGCGTTTCTCATCCGCACTGCGCAAGGCCAGGCGCAACACCCCGGCCTGGGTTGCGAGCATCAAGCGACTCAACAGTGGCGCGGGAACGGCGAGCAGTACGGTGCGGGCGCTGGCGCGCTGTTGTTCCTGCTTGAGCTTGTCATCGTTGCTGTAGGCCGGGCTGGTGGCTTGGCCATCGTTGGTCAGGCCCAACTGTTCGCCCACCCCCAGCACGCGCAATGCCGGGATCATCAGTTGCGCCGAGGGTTGGAGATTGATGGCGTCCATGCGCAAAAACAGCAAGACGTCGACATAGTCCCCCGGCGCCAGTTGTCCGCCGGCATTGATGACTTCGTCCACGGATACGGCGAGCGCACGTTCATCCGAACGAATCATCCGTGCCAGTTTGCTCCCGGCTTCGAAGCTTTCATCACTGAGCCAGGTACCGGCGTGCAGGCTGCGCCAAGGCGTGCGACCGATCGCTTGATCGAGACGGGTGAGGCTGCCGGCAGGGGCGGTGCGCAGTTTTTCCAAGGCCACATCGGCGGCAGTGATTTGCACGAACGGCGCGATGTCATGCACAAGCACGACGACCGGTTGGCGGGTGTCTTCTTCCGCTGGCGGCGCGGACTGGGTCGGGGTCGCTGCCGGGCTGACGATCTGAGGTTGCGCAACCACGGCGGCGGCCGGTTGACGGCTCAGGGTGAAACCCCAGTAACCGGCAATGACAGCGCCCACCAGAGACAGTCCGGCAAGACCCAGAGTGACACGGCTGTTCATGACGGCTCTCCCTTTCCTGCTGCGCAAAAAATCCCTATTAGAGAACGAGAAAACTTTGCAATAAGGCAGCTATGAACATTGAACTAATTGGCTATTTCACACTAGCGCAGCTAGTGCAAAATGCCATTACCAGCGCGGAAATATCTGATAAAAGTGAATGATTAAGCTCAAATGTCGGGTTCTTTGACGCCAACCAAATGACTAATACTTTGGTATTAATGCGTTGTTACAGTTGTTGGCCGGGGAAATGCCGACAATGCTGGTGCTGGCATAGGGGAATCATGTTGCGTCGGTGCAACACCCGTGGTCATCAAGGAGAACGTCATGTCTTTTGCCAAGGTTGTTCAGAAGATCAAGTCCGAGATCGATTTCTATAAAAGTCTGGCCAAGGATACCGAAGGGGCTTCGGGTATCGAGTACGCCATTGTGGCGGCGATGGTGGCGGTGGTGATTGCCGGGCTAAGTGGCGGCATGGGCACTTCTATCACCACGCTCTTTAAAACAATTACAGATGCGTTGAAACCTATTCCCTAACGCAAGCCTCAGTTATGTGCCAAGGCTGAAAAACGGATTTTAATGTCAGCGCTAATCCATTCCAGGTGTTTCCTATGAACGCTCCTGTGCTTTCGCGCCAGCAACTTCTACTGGTCGACGACGAGGAAGATGCGTTGCTTGAATTGGCAGAGTTGCTGGAGGGCGAGGGCTTTATCTGTTTTACCGCGACGTCGGTCAAACTGGCGTTGCAGCATTTGACACTGCATCCGGACATTGCGCTGGTCATCACCGATCTGCGCATGCCGGAGGAGAGTGGCATGTCGTTGATCAAGCGCTTGCGCGAGCATACGTCGCGCCAGCATCTGCCGGTGATTGTGATGTCCGGGCATGCGGGCATGGAGGATGTCAGTGACATGCTGCGGTTACAGGTGCTGGACCTGTTTCGCAAGCCGATCTACCACGTGCGGCTGTTGGAGACCTTGAACAACCTGTTCCCGCAGCCGCGGCTGCAGTTGGTTTATCCCTGAGGTTTTCTGTGTGTGTGGGCCTGGCTTGGACCCGGTGTGTATCCATCCCTGCGGTCATGGCGGGTTAGGGGGGCGCCGGGCATTCATGCCAGGGTGCCCACTGCGCAGAACCGCAACGAAGCATCTTGCAGATACCCACAAATCCTTGTGGGAGCTGGCTTGCCAGCGAAGGCGGCCTGACAGACACCCAAGGCTAAACTGGCCATCGGTCAGGCAAGCGGCCGCCAATGTCCCACCATATGCTCCAGTCCCCCGGCGCCAATCAACTGCAAATCCCCAATGGCCCCCGCCGCACTCGCCAGCAGCGTCACCTCGCTGGGCAGGCGTACCGGCTTCTTGAATTGCACCATGATCTCGAGGTTTGCCGCCGGTAGATGATCGGCCAGCGCCGCCAGCGTGCGTGCCTTCAGCCACAAGCCGTGGGCGATGGCCGAAGGAAACCCGAACAGCTTGGCGCTGGTTGCACTCAGGTGAATCGGGTTGTAGTCGCCGGACACCCTGGCGTACTGCCGGCCGATATCCGAGGGCGCTTTCCAGTGCGCGACTTCGCTCAGCACCAGGGTCGAGTCCAGCACTTGCTCGACGGGCTCGCCCTCAAGCGTGACGCCGCGACAGAGCATCCGGCTTTCGGCTTCCCACAGCGATCCCAGTTGATCTCCCAGGGTCGTCACCAGATCGAACGTTGCCCCCTTGGCATGGGGCTGCAGGTTCTGCACCTGCACGCTGACCCGGACCCGATTGACCCCGCCCATGGGCCGCAGCACGCGGATGCGATTGCTCAGGTGAATCAGCCCCAGCAGTGGAAACGGAAAGTCCCTGGCGGTCAGCAATTGCATCTGCAAGGCGAACGCCAGGATGTGCGGATAGGTCGGCGGTAACAAGCTGTTGTCGGCGAAGCCGCAGACGTTGCGATAGGCCGCCAGGCGTTGCGGATCGACATCGACCCAGCAGCGCAGACCGCAATCGGGCAGGGTGCGACCGGTGATTTTTCGTCGCGTCGCCGCACGTAGATACAGCCCCGGCAGGCTCGGCTCGCGGTTAAGTGTGTGCCAATCAGTGATCATGCCTAAGCCCCCAGAACACTTTGCCCACAGACGCGCAAGGCTTGCCCGGTGAACGCGCCCGTGCCCGGTTGAGCGAGCCAGGCGACCGCTTCGGCGACGTCTTGTGGCAGGCCGCCCTGGCCCAGGGAACTCATGCGTCGCCCGGCTTCGCGCAGGCCGAATGGAATGTGCGCGGTCATCTGGGTCTCGATAAACCCCGGCGCGACTGCATTGATGCTGATGCCCCGCGCCTGCAGCAGTGGCGCCCAGGCTTGCGCCAGGCCGATCAGCCCGGCCTTGCTCGCCGCGTAGTTGGTTTGTCCGCGATTGCCAGCGATGCCGCTGATCGACGCCAACAGGATGACCCGGCCGTTGTCACGCAAGGTGCCGTTGTCGAGCAAGGCCTTGGTCAGGACTTGCGGGGCATTGAGGTTGACCGCGAGCACCGCGTCCCAGAACTCCGGCGTCATGTTGGCCAGGGTTTTGTCGCGGGTGATGCCGGCGTTGTGCACCAGGATATCGATGCCATCGGGTAACTGTTCGACCAGTTGCGTGGCGGCGTCCCCGGCGCAGATGTCGAGGGTGATGCTGCGCCCGCCCAGGCGCGCAGCGAGGGCGTCGAGATCGGTTTTGGCCGGTGGCACGTCGAGCAGAATGACCTCGGCGCCGTCACGGGCCAGGGTTTCGGCGATGGCGGCGCCAATGCCGCGTGCCGCGCCGGTGACCAGCGCCTTGCGCCCGGACAGGGGGCGGGTCCAGTCGGTGACCTGGGTGTCGCAGGCGTTCAGGCGAATCACTTGCCCGGAGACGAAAGCGCTTTTGGGCGAGAGGAAAAACCGCAGGGGGGCTTCCAGTTGATCTTCTGCTCCGGCGCCGACGTGGATCAACTGCAAGGTGCCGCCGCTGCGCAGTTCCTTGGCCAGTGAACGGCTGAAACCCTCAATCGCCCGCTGGGCACTAGCGGCGAACGGGTCGTTCAGGGTTTGCGGCTCACGCCCGAGAATGACCAGGTGAGCGCAGTGGTCGAGGTTCTTCATCAACGGCTGGAAGAATTCGCGCAGCTGTTTGAGCTGGTCGGTCTGCAGCAGATGACTGGCATCGAACACCACGGCCTTGAGCTTCGGGCCATGGCCGGGAATCCACGCGGTGGCCAGCGAAGGCTCGGTGCCGTAGCTGTAGATCGCGTCGGTCAGGCGATTGGCGAAGGCACTGACGTTTTCCGCCAGCGGCCCGCCGCCGATCAGCATCGCACCTTCGACCGGGCGCAAGCGGCCGGCTTGCCAGCGCTCCAGACGCACCGGTGCAGGCAGGCCCATGGCCGCGACCAGGCGATGGCCGATGGAGGAATTGGCGAAGTCGATATACCGGTCAGACATGGAACGCGCTCCAGCAGCTGAGGTTCAAAGTGTGGACCACGAATGGCGATCAGTCGTTCGATCCACGAGATAAGGCCTACGCTTGAGCAAACGGTAGGAGCGAACTTGCTCGCGAGGGTGTACCAGTCGAAATCAATGTAGCTGACACACCCTCGCGGGCAAGCCCGCTCCCACAGCGGCCGGTGTAAACATTGGATATTTCATCAGGAGCTTTTCATGACTCAGTTACGCCGCGTCGCGATCATCGGCGGTAATCGAATTCCCTTCGCCCGCTCCAACGGTCCATACGCCACCGCCAGTAACCAGGCCATGCTCACGGCTGCCCTCGAAGGCCTGATCGAGCGCTACAACCTGCATGGCCTGCGCATCGGTGAAGTGGTCGCCGGGGCGGTGCTCAAGCTGTCGCGGGACATGAACCTGACTCGCGAATGCGTGCTCGGCTCGCGGCTGTCCCCCATGACTGCGGCCTACGACATCCAGCAAGCCTGCGGCACCGGACTGGAAGCCGCGTTGCTGGTGGCGAACAAGATTGCCCTGGGCCAGATCGACTGTGGCATCGCTGGTGGGGTCGACACCACGTCGGATGCGCCGATCAGCGTCAGTGAGGGCCTGCGCAAGATTCTGCTGCAAGCCAACCGCGCCAAAACCACCGGTGACAAACTGAAAACCTTCCTGCAGCTACGCCCCCGCGACCTGATCCCCGAGTTCCCGCGCAACGGCGAACCGCGAACCGGTTTGTCCATGGGGCAGCATTGCGAACTGATGGCGCAGGCCTGGAGCATTCCTCGCCAAGCACAGGATCAACTGGCCCTGGAGAGCCATCAAAAACTGGCCGCGTCCTATGCCGAGGGCTGGCACAACGATTTGATGACGCCGTTCCTCGGCCTCACCCGTGACAACAATCTGCGCCCGGACCTGACCCTGGAGAAACTCGCCTCGTTGAAAACGGCGTTCGAAAAAAGCGCCAAGGGTACCCTGACCGCGGGCAACTCCACGCCGCTCACCGATGGTGCGTCGCTGGTACTGCTGGGCAGCGAGGCGTGGGCCAGGGAGCGCGGCTTGCCCATACTCGCGTACCTGCGCGACGGCGAGGCGGCGGCGGTGGACTTCGTCAATGGCGCCGAAGGGCTGTTGATGGCACCGGTGTATGCGGTACCGCGTTTGCTGGCCCGCAATGGCCTGAGGTTGCAGGACTTCGATTACTACGAAATCCACGAAGCCTTCGCCGCGCAAGTGCTCTGTACCTTGAAGGCCTGGGAAGACCCGGACTATTGCAAGACCCGTCTCGGCCTCGATGCGCCTTTGGGCTCGATCGATCGCAGCCGTCTCAACGTTAAAGGCAGCTCGCTGGCGGCCGGGCACCCCTTTGCTGCCACGGGTGGGCGCATCGTTGCCAACCTGGCGAAGCTGCTGGATGTGGCAGGCCAGGGCCGCGGGTTGATTTCGATTTGCGCTGCCGGCGGGCAAGGCGTGACTGCCATCATCGAACGCTGATGAAACCTGTAGGCGCTGGCTTGCCGGCGAAAGCGCTGTGTCAGCCTGTACAGATTTTGAATGGGCGGTCCTCATCGCTGGCAAGCCAGCTCCTACAGAGATGTCCGGTGTTGAATAGATCTTTGACATGGCCTAACGTCGGCGTCATCAGCCGTCTTGCAACATAAGGCCAGTCAATGCCGACTAACGGACAAATCACCCTCGAACGCAGCATTCCTCCCCTCAAGACGTTGCCGCGTCCGCTGTATGCGCGGGTGGAGAGCCTGAATGCCGGTTCGTGGACGCCGTCGCATCGCCACGACTGGGTGCAGTTTTCCTACGCGATCAGTGGCGTACTCGGCGTGCACACCGCCGAAGGCAGTTTCTTCGCGCCACCCCAGTGGGGGATCTGGATTCCGGCAGATTTGGAGCATCAAGTAGTGACGTCGATGCGCGCCGAGATGCGCAGCCTCTACGTGCGTCGCGAGGATTGCCAATGGGCGGACGGGCGTTGCCGGGTGCTGGAGGTGACGCCACTGGCCCGTGAACTGATCAAGAGTTTTTGCTTGCTGCCCGTGGAGTATCCGCAGGACGATAGCCCGCAGGCGCGGCTGGTGAGTGTGCTGCTGGATCAGTTGGCGACATTGCCGGAGGTGGGGTTTTCCCTACCGCTGCCGCGCCATGAACGGTTGCTGGGGTTGTGCAACGAACTGATTGAAAACCCCGAGCACAACGTGACCTTGCAGGCATGGGCGGAGCGCTTGGGCACCTCGGAGAAAACCCTGATGCGCCTGTTTCAGCGCGAAACCGGATTGAGCTTCCGCGGCTGGCGCCAGCGCATGCGACTGCTGTCGTCGCTGAGTTTGCTGGAGGAGGGCGACAGCGTGACCAATGCCGCGCTGGCCTGTGGGTATGATTCGACGTCGGCGTTTATCGCGGCGTTCAAAAGCCTGTTCGGGTTTACCCCCGGAGAGTTGTTTCGGCAGTAATGGCCGCTTCGCGAGCAGGCTCGCTCCCACAGGGTATTGCGCTGTCCTGGTGGGAGCGAGCCTGCTCGCCAATGGCTGCGAGGCAGCCTCGAATCAGGTGCGGAACCGTCGCACCAAACCATCCAGCTCATCCGACAACCCGGCCAGGCTCTGGGAGTCCAGGCGCGCCGAGTTCGCCAGTTCCGCCACCAGCTGTGCATCGCCATGGATCTGGCTGATGTGCCGGTTGATGTCTTCGGCCACTTGATGCTGTTGCTCAGCCGCCGTGGCGATCTGGGTGTTCATGTCGCGGATCACGTCCACCGACTCGCGAATCTGTCCGAAGCTGCTGCGCGCTTCACCGATGCGCGTGACCGATTGCTGCGACACTTCCAGGCTCGCATGCATCTGCTGGGTCACCTGGCTGGTGCGTTTGGCCAGGTTGCCCAGCAGCCCGTCGATTTCCGCCGTGGAGTCGGCCGTGCGTTTGGCCAGGGCCCGCACTTCGTCGGCCACCACCGCGAAACCACGACCTTGTTCACCGGCTCGTGCGGCCTCGATGGCGGCGTTCAGTGCCAACAGGTTGGTCTGCTCGGCAATCGAACGAATGGTTCCCAGAATCGACTGGATGTCGTTACTGTCGCGCTCCAGCTGTTGCATCGACTGGGCCGACTGTTCGATTTCCCGGCTCAGGCGATCGACGCTGGTCACCGCGGCATCAATCTGTTGCTGGCCTTCGCGGGCCTGGCGCTGGCCACTGTCGGCCGATTCGGCGGCCTGGCTGCAAGAACGGGCCACTTCGTTGGCGGTGG
>Ga0302169_10000347_pt1 | contig 14675 bp, 12 predicted proteins | sample I_Fen_N1_3_FD_193493 | JGI IMG/M metagenome (GOLD analysis project Ga0302169, IMG submission 193493) | Peat permafrost microbial communities from Stordalen Mire near Abisko, Sweden - I_Fen_N1_3 | ecosystem: Environmental > Terrestrial > Soil > Wetlands > Permafrost | place: Sweden: Abisko...
CTCCGATTGGACCACTTGCGGCGGCTCAGTCAGGACCTGCACGGTCGAACCGGGTTTGAGTCGCGACTGACCGTCGCTGACCAGCAGATCGCCCGGCTTGACCCCTTTGATGATGTCCTGGCCACTGCCTTGGGACACCATCTGCACGTTAACGGTTTCGACCTTGTCGCCGTTCACCCGGTAAACGAAATGCTGGTCAAGGCCACGCTGTACGACGGTGGGTGGAACCACCAGGGCATCTTTATCCAGTGCTGTCTGAATCTTGACCGTCACCAGCAGGCCCGGCCAGAGCTTCTGCGCGGGGTTGCTGAATTCAGCCTTGGCGCGAATGGTCCCGGTGTTGGCGTTGATCTGGTTGTCGATCAGGGTCAGATGGCCTTCACCCAGCAGGTTGCCGGTTTCACCCTCGGTGTCGGCACCGATGTAGGCCTTCACCTGGGCGCGCTCCGGATCGCCGATCAAGCCTTGCAGGGTCGGCAGCATTTGCTGCGGCAGGGAGAACTCCACGGCGATCGGATCGATCTGGGTCACGGTGAACAGCCCTTGAGCGTCGGTCATGCGCAGGAAGTTGCCTTCGTCCACCGTGCGAATCCCGACGCGGCCGGTGACCGGGGAGCGAATCTGCGTGTAGGACAGTTGCACTTGCGCCGCATCGATCGAGGCCTGGTTGCCCTGGGCAGTGGCCTTGAGCTGGTTGACCAGCGCCTGTTGCTGGTCGTAGGTCTGTTTGGAGACGCCGTCGTCGACGCTCAGCAGTTTGTAGCGCTTGAGGTTGACCTGCGCCACTTGCAGTTGCGCCTGGCTCTCACCCAGTTGCGCCTTGGCCTGATCGAGGCTGGCGCGGATCGAGCGGTCGTCGATGGTGGCCAGCAGGTCGCCCTTGTTCACCAGTTGGCCTTCCTTGACCAGCAGTTTGGTGAGAATACCGTCGATTTGCGGGCGCACCACCACGCTGTGCAGGGACAGGACCGAGCCGATACCGGTGACGTAGCGGGGAACGTCTTTTTGGATGACGCTGACGACGCGTACGGGGATGGCGGTGGGGGCGGCGAGTCTGGTCTTGGCGGGTTGGTTGGCATACCACAGGCCCAGCGCTGCCAGGACGATCAGGAGGGCGACGAGCAGGGCGGGTTTTTGCTGGATTCGCATGCGAGTGGGGCACCAGGGCTGGTGGTCGGTAGGTCGTTACTTCCTTTATAAACCTGTTTGACGGTCAGGAAGGTGACTGCTAACTGACGGCGCTGTCAGTTTGGTGTGACCTCGGCGGCCCTGCTCGCGATGAAAGCCCGGGCAACGCGGGCCTTCAGACAGCCCGCGTCATCGTTGACGTCCATCGCGAGCAGGCTCGCTCCTACAGGAGCTCTAGCTGCCGGTATCGTCGTTGCACCCCAGCCTGCCGCAGTTCGATGTAGCGCGAAGGCGGCCTGACAGCCGACCATTCACTTGCGCTGTACTCAATCCACTGTAGGAGCGAGCCTGCTCGCGATGAACGTCAGGGCAACGCGGGCCTTCAGACAGCCCGCGTCATCGTTGACGTCCATCGTCGGAACGCCGCCCGGAGCGAGCCAGTTCCTACACGTGGTCTTGGTCGAACGCGGAATAGGGTTACGCCGCCCATTCCCCCGTGGCGGCATTGTGTGTCTCTGGCAGGCTCAGTTCGCCATTCGCGCCCCGGCCATGCTCCCGCTCATTTCATAAGCCGCCAGTTCCACTTGATGTGCCGCCAACAATTCCGGCAGCGATCCGCGCAAATACTCGACCCAGGTCTTGATCTTTGCATCCAGGTATTGCCGCGACGGGTAGATGGCGTACAGGTTCAGCTCCTGGGAGCGGTATTTGGGCATCACGCGTACCAGAGTGCCGTTGCGCAGGCCGTCGATCGCTGCGTACAGCGGCAGCACGCCGACGCCCATGCCGCTGGTAATCGCGCTTTTCATGGCGTCGGCGGAGTTCACCAGAAACGGCGAGCTGTTGATGGTGACCATTTCCTGGCCGTCCGGGCCGTCGAAGGCCCATTTTTCCAGGGGGATCACCGGGCTCACCAGGCGCAGGCAGGCGTGGTTGAGCAGGTCACTGGGTTTTTGCGCGCAACCGTTGGCTTTGACGTAGGCCGGGGAGGCGCAAACGATACTGAAGGTGATGCCCAGGCGTTGGGAGACGAAACCCGAGTCCGGCAGTTCGCTGGCCAGGACGATGGACACGTCGTAGCCTTCGTCGAGCAGGTCCGGTACGCGGTTGGCCATGGTCAGGTCGAAGGTCACGTCCGGGTGGGTCTTGCGGTAGCGGGCAATGGCGTCGATCACGAAGTGCTGACCGATGCCGGTCATGGTGTGCACCTTCAGTTGCCCGGCCGGGCGCGCGTGGGCGTCGCTGGCCTCTGCTTCGGCTTCTTCGACGTAGGCCAGGATCTGTTCGCAGCGCAGCAGGTAACGCTTGCCGGCTTCGGTGAGGGCGATGCGGCGGGTCGTGCGGTTGAGAAGACGGGTTTGCAGGTGGGCTTCCAGGTTGGAGACCGCGCGCGAGACGTTAGCCGTGGTGGTGTCCAGTTGTACCGCGGCGGCGGTGAAGCTTCCCGCTTCGGCCACGTAACTGAAGGCGCGCATGTTTTGCAATGTGTCCATGGGGTGCTCTCGGGTTCGATGGCAAATTGTGACATGAAGTTTCAGGATTTGAGACCCCGACCAAGGGATTATCGCGTTAACGGTAACAAAGATTCACAGGAATTCCGGCTTATCGCGACCAATGCTCATCCATAGAATTGTATGGACCGTAGGAGCTGGCTTGCTGGCGCATGCGTCGCTGCTGTCATCCCGATGTTCCAGGGTGTCTGCATCGCCAGCAGCCGGCTCCTGTCAGATCTCGTTACCTCCTCTATTTCAGGAAATCGCAGCAGTGCCGCGTCGCATTAGCAGAGCGCTTCAACCGCTCAGTGTTTTGGCTTTAACCCTGGCAATCAGCGGCTGCATCGGAACCGGAGGTATTGCCCCGCAGGGCAAGGCGCTGGAGGCCGACTCACTGGTCACCGACGAAGCCATCCAAAGCGCCGCTCAGGATGCGCATTGGCCCACCGCACAGTGGTGGCAGGCGTATGGCGACCCGCAACTGAATCGCTGGATCGACCTCGCCGTGCAAGGCAGTCCGACCATGGCCATGGCCGCCGCGAGGGTGCGTCAGGCCAAATCCATGGCCGGCCTCGCCGAGTCTGCCGAATCGCTGCAGATCAATGGCGAATCGACCCTCAAGCGCCACAATTGGCCGACCGATCAGTTCTATGGCCCCGGTAACCTGGCCAACACCACCACCTGGGACAACAACGCCGCATTGGGTTTCAGCTACGCCCTCGACCTCTGGGGCCGTGAAAGCAATGCCACCGAGCGCGCCGTGGACATGGCCCACATGACCGTCGCCGAAGCGCGCCAGGCCCAGCTCGAACTGCAGAACAACATCGTGCGCGTCTATATCGAACTCTCGCTGCATTACGCGCAGCGGGACATTGTCGAAGCCACATTGAAGCAGCAAGAGCAGATCCTCGAGCTGGCGCAAAAGCGCTTGAACGGCGGAATCGGCACCCATTTCGAAGTCAGCCAGGCTGAAACGCCACTGCCGGAAACCCATCGTCAGATCGATGCGCTGGACGAAGAAATCGCCCTGAGCCGCAATCAATTGGCCGCGCTCGCCGGTAAAGGTCCTGGCGAGGGCGCGCAGTTACAGCGACCGACGCTGTCGTTGGGCGCAGCGCTGAAGTTGCCGTCATCGTTGCCGGCGCAGTTGCTCGGTCAACGCCCGGACGTGGTCGCCAGTCGCTGGCAAGTGGCGGCGCAGGCGCGCGGTATCGATGTTGCCCATGCCGGTTTCTATCCCAACGTCGATCTGGTCGGCAGCCTCGGCTACATGGCGACTGGCGGTGGCGCGCTGGAGTTTTTGACCGGCAAGAAACTCAACTACAGCGTCGGCCCGGCGATTTCCTTGCCGATCTTTGACGGCGGGCGATTGCGCGCGGAGCTGGGTGAAGCCTCGGCCGGTTATGATATCGCCGTGGCGAAGTACAACCAGACCCTGGTCAATGCGCTGAAGAACATCTCCGACCAGTTGATCCGCCGGGAGTCCATGGACAAGCAGCAAATGTTTGCCGCCGAGTCGGTGGCGACCGCGCAGAAGACTTACGACATCGCAATGGTCGCTTATCAACGCGGGCTCACCGATTACCTCAACGTGCTCAATGCCCAGACCCTGTTGTTCAAACAGCAGCAAGTGCAGCAACAGGTTCAGGCGGCGCGACTGAGTGCTCATGCCGAGTTGGTGACGGCGTTGGGCGGTGGGCTGGGGGCCGGTAACGATGTGCCCAAGGACAGTCAGACAGCCGCGCCGAAAACGCCGAGACTGCTGAGATGACCCGGATGCATCAGGCAAGGCCATCTTTGTGGCGAGGGAGCTTGCTCCCGCTTGAGTGCGCTGCACTCACAAAATCAGCAATGACTGCCAGCGTTTTGGGGCTGCTTTGCAGCCCGGCGCAAGCAAGCTCGCTCGCCACAGGGTTTCAATTGTTTCCAGACTTTCCTAAGTGAGCAGGACTCCATGACTCCCTTGCCCGCACCTCTGCGCTGGCTGTATTCCCTGGAATGGCGCCGGGGGTTCTTCGACTGGGCACGCAGCGACGGCGTGACCTGGGTCTACATTTTCAAGGTGTTGATCGCCGCATTCCTGACCCTGTGGCTGGCCATGCGCCTGGAGTTGCCGCAGCCGCGCACCGCGATGATCACGGTGTTCATCGTCATGCAGCCGCAGAGCGGTCATGTGTTCGCCAAGAGTTTTTATCGGTTCCTTGGCACCCTGGCCGGGTCGTCGGTGATGGTCGCGTTGATCGCCCTGTTTGCGCAGAACACCGAACTGTTCCTCGGTTCGTTGGCGATCTGGGTCGGTATCTGCACGGCCGGCGCGGCCCGTTATCGTAATTTTCGCGCCTACGGTTTCGTATTGGCCGGTTACACCGCGGCGATGGTCGGTTTGCCCGCGCTGGCACATCCGGACGGTGCCTTCATGGCGGCGGTCTGGCGGGTGCTGGAAATCTCCCTGGGGATCCTCTGTTCGACCCTGGTCAGCGCCGCGATCCTGCCGCAATCGTCCGGTGCCGCCATGCGCAACGCCCTTTACCAGCGTTTCGGCGTGTTCGCCTTGTTCGTCACCGACGGTTTGCGTGGGCGCAGTCAGCGCGAAGCGTTCGAGGCCGGCAACGTGCGTTTCATCGCCGAGGCCGTGGGCCTGGAGGGGCTGCGTAGCGTCACCATGTTCGAAGACCCGCACATGCGCCGCCGCAACGGCCGGCTCAGTCGCTTGAACAGCGAGTTCATGGGCATCACCACCCGCTTCAACGCCTTGCACCAGTTGTTGGAACGCCTGCGCAGCAGTGCAGCGGATCAAGTGGTGGCCGCGATCAAGCCGGGGTTGATTGATCTGGCCGAATTGCTCGACGGCTTCAGCGGCCGCGCCCTGACCAACGCCGATGCGGCGCGTCTGGTGAAGGCTCTGAGTGCTTATAAGGAAGGGCTTCCGGCGCGGGTACGCAGCCTTCGGGCGCTTTTCCAGGAGAGTCAGCCAAGCGACGCCGAGCAACTGGATTTCCACACGGCGTATGAACTGCTCTATCGCTTCGTCGATGACCTGCACAGTTATGCACAGACCCACGCGTCGCTGGCCGATCACAGCCACGAACGGGAGCGCTGGGACGAGCCGTTCATGCCGCAGACCAGTTGGCTGGTATCGGCAGCCTCAGGGATTCGTGCTGCCTTCATTCTGGTGGTGCTGGGCAGCTATTGGGTCGCCACGGCGTGGCCGAGCGGGGCGACCATGACCTTGATCGCCGCCGCCACCGTTGGCCTTTCCGCCGCCACACCGAACCCCAAGCGCATGTCATTCCAAATGGCTTGCGGCACCTTCCTCGGGGCGCTGATCGGCTTCGTCGAGATGTTTTTCATTTTTCCGCGGATCGACGGGTTTCCGTTGCTCTGTGTGATGCTCGCCCCGGTGATCGTGCTGGGGTCGTTCCTCACCTCGCGGCCGCAGTACGTCGGGGTAGGGCTGGGATTGCTGATCTTCTTCAGTACCGGTTCGGTGCCGGACAATCTCACGGTCTACAACCCGTACACCTTCATCAACGACTACATCGCCATGGTGCTGGGCATGCTGGTGTGCGCGGCGGCGGGGGCGATCATTCTGCCGCCCAACAGCCGTTGGTTGTGGCGTCGACTGGAGCAGGATCTGCGGGGTCAGGTGGTGTATGCCATCAGCGGCAAACTCAAGGGCCTGGCCTCGCGTTTCGAAAGCCGCACCCGCGACCTGGTGCACCAGGCCTATGGCTTCGCGGCGGGGCAGCCGCAGGTCCAGCGAAACCTGTTGCGCTGGATGTTCGTGGTGCTGGAGGTGGGGCACGCGATCATCGAACTGCGCAAGGAACAAGCCGTCCTGCCGGTGCATCCCGCCTATGCCGAATCCCAGCCGTGGCGCCAGTCGATCCGTGTGATGGGGCGTTCGCTGGTGCGGCTGTTTCTGCAACCCGGCCAGAGCAATCTGGAGCGTGCGTTGATCGCGGTCGACCATGCGATCAGTCGCGTGCAAGCCACCGACGAACCCTTCGCTCCGCACTTCGACACCTCGGCGTTGCGCCGGGTCAAGAGCTACTTGCACTTCATCCGCACCTCGCTGCTGGACCCGCAATCACCGCTCGCCGGCTACAACCATGCCACCGCCAAGCCCCAAGGACTTGAACATGCCTCGTGAAATCGCCTTCCATGGCGTGTACATGCCGACCATGACCCTGATGTTTTTGATCGCGGCGGCGCTGGCCTGGGCGCTGGACCGCTTCTTGTCCGGGTTCGACCTGTACCGTTTTTTCTGGCACCCGGCGTTGCTGCGCCTGAGTCTGTTTACCTGTCTGTTCGGCGCCCTGGCGCTGACTGTCTACCGTTGAGAACACCTTGATGAAAAAGCTATTCAGCCTGCTTGCAACCCTGCTGGTACTGGCCCTGGCGATATGGATCGGCCGGACCCTCTGGGTGCATTACATGGAGACGCCATGGACCCGCGACGGCCGGGTGCGCGCCGACATCATCAACGTCGCCGCCGACGTCACCGGCGAGGTGGTGGACGTGCCGGTGCGTGACAACCAGTTGGTGAAGAAGGGTGACCTGCTGATGCTGATCGACCCCGAGCACTACCGCCTCGCGGTCAAGCAGGCGCAGTCGCTGGTGGCTTCGCGCAAGGCCACGTGGGAGATGCGCAAGGTCAACGCCCATCGCCGGGCCGATATGGACAACCTGGTGATCTCCAGGGAAAACCGCGACGACGCCAGCAACCTCGCCGACTCGGCCCTGGCCGATTACCAGCAGGCCCAGGCGCAACTGGAAGCCGCGGAACTGAACCTCAAACGCACCGAAGTCCGCGCCGCCGTGGACGGTTATGTGACCAACCTCAACGTGCATCGCGGCGACTACGCGCGCATCGGCGAGGCGAAAATGGCCGTGGTCGACATGAACTCGTTCTGGGTCTATGGCTTCTTCGAAGAAACCAAACTGCCCCATGTGCGCGTGGGCGATAAGGCCGACATGCAACTGATGAGCGGCGAAGTGCTCAAGGGCCATGTGGAAAGCATCTCGCGCGGTATCTACGACCGCGACAACCCGGAAAGCCGTGAGTTGATCGCCGACGTGAACCCGACCTTCAACTGGGTGCGCCTGGCGCAACGGGTGCCGGTGCGGATTCACATCGACGAAGTACCGGAAGGCGTGCTGCTGGCGGCGGGGATTACTTGTACGGTGGTGGTGAAGCCATTGTAGGAGCGAGCTTGCTCGCGATGGAATCAAGGGCGCCGCGTTTATCCAGAAAGAACGCGTTATCGTTGACCTTCATCGCGAGCAAGCTCGCTCCTACAGTTGATTGTCGTCGAGTCCGGGATCAGCCCTGGCTAAACGTCTCGTGCAAATGCCGCCACAGCACCTTGCCGTCCGCCTGTTTCTCGAACACCACGGTCGAGCGGCGATCCGAATGCAGCCCCGTCGCATCGGTCTGCTGCTCGCGATAACTCACGGTCGCACCATCCTCGTGTAGCGCAATGCCGCGCAATTCGCTCAACTCGATACGAAAACCCAGCTTCTTGCCGCCGGCCAGCATGAACAACTCGTTCAGCGCGGCAAAGTCCAGCACTCGTCCCAATGGCGAAACCATGGAGAATTGCGGCGAAAAGCGGGTCAGCAGCTGTTCAAGTTCGCGCCCATCGCGTTCTTCGGCCAACCATTGTTCGATGGCGACGTGGGCCTTGATCACTTCTTCGAAGTATTCGGTGTAGTCGGTCATGGTGTTTCCTCAAAATCTGCTTGGCCTGTTCTGACGCCATCGCGGGCAAGCCTCGCTCCCACAGGTCCTGCGTAAATCCTGCAGGAGCGAGGCTTGCCCGCGAAGAACGATAACCCGGTCTCAGAGCTGCCCGCGCAATCCGAACCGCTTCATCAAGCCTGATTCCAGCAGGCCCTTGGGTAACAGTCCGGCCATCAACGGCAACGCCCGGCTGCCATTGCCCAGGCGTAACAGTCGTGGCGGCTTGCCTTGCTGCACAGCCTTGAGTACTCCGGCGGCAAATTCGCTGGCGGGTGTCGGATTGTCCTGGGAGGCCCTGGCCCGGGCGCGGATACCTTCGCGCAATGGAAACCACGGCGATTGCTCACTGATCAGTTGTTCGGCTTCGTGGCCCGCGTTCTTGGCGAAACTCGACGCGATGGCGCCCGGCTGAACCTCCATGACCCGCACGCCAAACGGCGCCAACTCCATGCGCAAGGCATCGCTCAAGGCATGCACCGCCGCTTTCGAAGCACAGTAGGCGCCGGCGAATGGCGTCACCAACACGCCGGAGACGCTGCCGATGTTCAGCACCAGGCCTTTGGCCCGGCGCAACACCGGGAACAGTGCGCGGGTCACGCCGACAATGGCGAACACATTGGTTTCGAACTGACGCTGCATCGCCGGCACACCGCCGTCGAGCAGCGGCCCCATGGCGCCATAACCGGCGTTGTTGATCAGCACGTCGAGGCCACCGTGTTGCTGGTTGATGCGCTCGCTCAACTGTTCGAGCGCCTGGCCATCGTTGACGTCCAGTTGCACGGCGGTGAAACCGGCGGCGGTCAGGGCTGCCACGTCTTCAGGCTTGCGGGCGCTGGCCCAGACTGTGTAGCCGGCAGCCTTGAACACATCGGCCAGGGCGCGGCCGATGCCGCTGGAACATCCGGTAATCAACGCAACGGGCATGGCGCGGTCCTTGTGCAAAAAAGTGGGGGGAAGGCTCAGTCGGAGAAACTACCCTGCAAGCGCTCGGCGCGAAATTCCAGGGTTTCCGGGCGGTAGCCGGGGCGCAACGGCGGCAGCGGCAGACAGTCTTCCCAGTTGCCACCGGCCTGCAATTCGCCGGGGCCACGGTAGCGTGGGGCGGTGTACTGGTTGTCAGCAAGATTGACCGTGTCGCCCGGCGCGTAGGCCGCGACGCGCCAACGCAGCTCGGTCAGCGGCACGTCGTTGCCATTGTTCAGGGTCAATTGCAGCGGCCGGTCGGCGGGGCAGTGTTGCGGTGCGTAGCTGATGCGCAATTCAAGACGCTCCAGTTGCTTGAGTTCGCGATGGTCCATCCAGATCACCCACGTGGCGACAATACCCAGGCCCACGGCGGCGGCCATGGAAACGGGCAGCGCTTTGGCCGGATAGCGCAGTAGCAGGATCAGCCAGGTGATGACGAGCAGGACACCGATGAACATGACGCGCAAACCTCGGAAGCAGAGAGGAGCATCCTACCTAAGCGTAGGTGAGGTTGGCGATGGGCAGGATTTTGGCGGTGGGTGTCATAGCCTCATCGTCGGAACGCCGCCCGGAGCTGGCTCGCTCCCACAGTGAACGGCATACGCTGTCAAATGTGGGAGCGAGCCTGCTCGCGATGAACTGGAGAACACCGCGGGGCGTCAGGTTCCCCGCGTTATCGTTCACGACCATCGTCGGAACGCCGCCCGGAGCCGGCTCGCTCCTACAGGTCTTGCGTTAGCTTTGTATCCCGGGGTTGCGTGAAGAACCAAAAAAGCCCCAGCCCAACCCGCTGCGGATGGGGAACGCAGCGGGCTGGGCGGGGGCTTTCAGTTTTTCCGAGGGTTACTGCGCGATGGTCTTCACCGACACGCCACGCTCGATCGGGGTGGAGCGACCGTAGATATCTTCAAACCGCTCGATATCGTCTTCGCCCAGATAACTGCCCGATTGCACTTCGATGATCTCCAGTGGAATCTTGCCCGGGTTGCGCAAACGGTGAACCGAGGCAATCGGAATGTAGGTCGACTGGTTCTCGGTGAGCAGGAACACGTTCTCGTCGCAGGTCACTTCAGCGGTGCCACTGACCACGATCCAGTGCTCGGCGCGGTGGTGGTGCATTTGCAGCGACAGGCACGCGCCCGGCTTGACCGAGATGTGCTTGACCTGGAAGCGCCCGCCCATGTCCACCGAGTCGTAGGAGCCCCACGGACGATAGACCTCGCAGTGGTTCTGGGTTTCGCTGCGACCCTGTTCGTTGAGGGTGTTGACCATCTGCTTCACGCCTTGGACCTTGTCCTTGTGGGCGATCATCATGGCGTCCTTGGTTTCGACGACTACGATGTTTTCCAGGCCGATCACCGACACCAGTTTGCCGTTGCCGTGGATCATGCAGTTGCGGCTGTCCTGGATGACCACATCGCCTTTGGTGACGTTGCCGTTGGCGTCTTTTTCGTTCACTTCCCACAACGACGACCAGCAGCCGACATCGCTCCAGCCTGCGGTCAACGGTACGACGCAGGCGCGCTGGGTTTTTTCCATCACCGAGTAGTCGATGGAGTTGTCCGGGCAGCAGGCGAAGGTAGCGGCGTCGATGTCGACAGTGTCGGCATCCTGCTCGCTGCGTTCCAGGGTCAGCAGGCAGGTGTCGTAGATGTCCGGATCGTGCTTTTTCAGTTCTTCGAGGAAACGGCTGGCGCGGAACAGGAACATGCCGCTGTTCCAGAAATAACCGCCGGACTGGACAAACTCGGTGGCGCGTTTCACGTCGGGTTTTTCGACGAAGTGCGAGACGCGGCTGACTCCTTCGGGCAGCAGCGAGTCGTTGGTCGACTTGATGTAGCCGTAACCGGTTTCCGGTTTGGTGGCCGGCACGCCGAACAACACCATTTCGCCGTTTTCGGCGGCGACCGTGGCCAGCGCCAGGGCGCGTTGCAGGGCTTTCTGGTCTTCCAGCACGTGGTCGGCGGGCAGCACCAGCATCAACTCGTCGCGGCCTTCATTGACCAGCATCATCGCGGTCAGGGCCACGGCCGGTGCAGTGTTGCGACCGAACGGTTCCATCAGGATGCGCTGGGTTTCCAGGTTGCGCGCGGTCAGTTGCTCGTTGACGATGAAACGGTGGTCCTTGTTGCAGACCACGATCGGCGTGTCCATGCCTTCGAACACCAGGCGCTCCAGGGTTTGCTGGAACAGCGTGTGCTCGCCGGTCAGGGCCAGGAACTGTTTCGGGAATTGCTTACGGGAAAGCGGCCAAAGACGTGAGCCGCTACCACCTGACAAGATCACCGGAATCATGTTGTTACTCCTTGAAAATCGTTTGGTTAGAGCTACGAACGCTGTGTCGTTTCTCTCTTGTTCTTGTTCCGTGTCCCGGCTGACACCTCGGTCCCTTGTAGGAGCGAGCCTTGCTCGCGATGGACGTCAACGAAAACGCGTGCTGTCTGGATGAACGCGGTGTCCTTGAGTTCATCGCGAGCAGGCTCGCTCCTACGGGGTTCCTGGTCAGCCGGAAAAATTCATTAGCGCGTCGAAACCGGGCGTTTCACCCAGACTGGCGACAGGCTGCTGCCGTTGCCGGTGACGTACAGCACCGCAGCCTCACCGCGTTCCAGGGCGACCGGTTTCACGTCGCCGACTTTGGTGGCGCCGTCATACAGCGCCAGGCTGACTTTCACCGGGTTGATTTCACGTTCGCCACGACCTTTGGGCGCAACGTTGGGCACCACATCGGTCTTGCCGTCGGCGGTCTTCAGGGTCAGTGCCTTGTCGCTGAGGTTCTGCACCCGTACCAGGGACTTCTGCTTGTTCTTGAACGGCGGCTCTTCGATCAGTTGCGGTGCGCCACTGGCGTTGTTGACCAGGGTGTAATAGTGATCGCCGGCCAGTTTCACCGGCAGTGTCTGGCTACCGACCTTGGCGCTGTAGTCACCGCCCGGCATGAAGCTGAAGTCACTGCTGGACAGCGGTGCGACATCGCTCAGGCTGGTGCTGCCGACGGTGGAGCTGACTTCGGCGTTGCTGGCGTTGTAGATCCGTACGAAGGTCGAGCCTTTCGGTGCGGTCGGGCCGTAGAGTGCGGCGTCGCCACCGGCGAAGGCGTGCATCGACAGAACGCTCATGCCAGCGACAAGAGCAAAAGTCTTAGCGAGACGGCGAGGAGTAGTAGTGAAAGTCATGGTGTACCTCTCTTTCAGTTTTGCGCCCGGTCGGGCGTCTCGGATTTAGTGTTGATTGCTACGTTTTGTTGGCGCGCGCCGGCTTGTTTAAGCTCAGCGACCCACTGCGGGTCGGCGTCGCCGATTTCGTTATTCACAGGCAGATATCGTTCGGGAAATTCCCAGATCAGCACTTGTGGCGGGCTGTTCTTGAAAGCGTCGCTTTTGAGGTAGCTGAGCATCGGCAGGATCGGGCCGTGGCCGTCCTCGGCGTAATTGACCACGTCGCTGCGCAATGCTTGTTTCAGCGCGCCCACGAAGTTCCAGTTGGGGTTGGCGCTGTAGCTGGTGCCGATCAGTGCCACCGGCACTTCGGTGTTGGCGAACAGGGCATCGTCACTGGCCGGCGGGTCGCCGGCCGCCACGGTGTTGCGCTTCTGCAAAGGCTCTTGCGCCGGCATCAGGTTTTCGAACAGCGGGTCCAGCGGCAGGAACAGACGCAGGTCGCCCTTGTGCGTGACTTTCTCCGCAGGTTCGGTGACGAAGTTCTGCGGTTCGCCGCTCAGCGGGAACTTGTCGGCAATGGTCCTGGCCAGCTTGTTCGCCGCGATTTCGGCGCCTTCCGGGGTCCAGTGGGTGTCGGTGCGCAGGAACACTTGCTTGCCGTCACGTTTGGCCGCCAGCAACGGGCCCAACAAGTCAGGTGCCGGAATCCGGTCGGCCGCCAGGCGCTGGTGGAAGTCCTTGTAGAGGTTGCTATGGATGCTCGCCGGTTTCACCTCACCGAGGTGTTCCGGGTAGAGGCGCACCTTGGCTGGCACCACTGCCATTACCAGTTGCACACCTTTGGCTTTCAGGGTCTGGCGCACGCCTTCGACCAGCGCGTAGTTGCCTTGCAGGTTCAGCTCTTCGTTGACGATCGGGTGGAATTCTTCATCGCTGTACAGCCATTGGTCGCGACCGAGCACCACGCCCGGACGACCTTCGTTGAACAGCTTGAAGTCCAGCGCCGCCCAGAGGTTGGTGCCCAGGCGCTTGATCGGAAACTCGTCGTCGTAGTGCGTCTCTACCGCCTTGGTCCAGCGACCGTTCAGCACGGTGGCGTCGGCGTTGGTGCTGAAGCCGAAGAAGCTGCGCGTGGACCACAGGCCCAGGGCCAACAGGGTCACCAGGAACAGGGCGATGTAGAAGATGCGTAATGAGCGGGTCATGGTCAGATCCCTCAGAACTGGAAGTAAAGGAACGGCGAGAAGCTTTGTGCCGAGAGTTTGAGAATCGAGGCGATGAACAGCAGCAGCACCAGGGCGCGCATCACGTAGCGCGACCAGTCGGCGGTCCAGTAGGCCGGTTGCACCTGGGCTTCAATCCCGACGGTGTAGCCAGGCTGATGGATGCCCGCCGGGTTATCCCCAGGCGCGGCCTTGATCAGGCCCGGTTCGGCGGCGGCCGGACCGTCGCTGTCGACGTTCACCGCAGGCTTGGTCTTGACCGGTGGCTGGTTGGTGTAGAAGTCGCGCAGGCCGAAGAACGCCAGGGTCACATACGCCACGATCAGCGTTGCCACTTGCAGGCCGGTGAGGCTGGCCTGGTTGAGTTCCGACAGCGACCAGTCGCCGAAGCTGAACATCGCGCCGTACATGCGGCCGGCGACGTGCAGGTTTTCCGCGCGGAAAATCACCCAGCCCATCACCACCAGCAGGAAAGTCAGTGCCCAGCGGATCGGGTTGAAACGGCGTGGCGAAGTGTTCAGGCCAATGGCTTTTTCAATCGCCAGCCACATGCCGTGCCACGCGCCCCAGACGATGTAGGTGATGTTCGCGCCGTGCCACAGACCACCGAGCAGCATGGTCAGGAACAGGTTGCGATAGGTCATCAAAGTGCCTTTTCGGTTGCCGCCCAGGGTGATGTACAGGTAGTCGCGCAGCCAGGTCGACAGGCTGATGTGCCAGCGCCGCCAGAACTCGGTGATCGACTGGCTGACGTAAGGCTGCTTGAAGTTTTCCATGAAGCGGAAACCCATCATCAAGCCCAGGCCGATGGCCATGTCGCTGTAGCCGGAGAAGTCGAAATACAGTTGCGCGGTGTAGGCCAGCGCGCCGAGCCAGGCATCACCGGTGGTCGGGTTTTGCAGGGCGAAGCAATGGTCGGCCACCACCGCGAGGGTGTCGGCGATGAAGACCTTCTTGA
>Ga0302169_10000348_pt1 | contig 14656 bp, 11 predicted proteins | sample I_Fen_N1_3_FD_193493 | JGI IMG/M metagenome (GOLD analysis project Ga0302169, IMG submission 193493) | Peat permafrost microbial communities from Stordalen Mire near Abisko, Sweden - I_Fen_N1_3 | ecosystem: Environmental > Terrestrial > Soil > Wetlands > Permafrost | place: Sweden: Abisko...
CGGTCCTTGTGGGAGCGAGCCTGCTCGCGATGGCGATTTCACATTCAGCAGATGTATTGCCTGTCAGTGCGCTATCGCGAGCACGCTCGCTCCCACAGGTTTTGCGCCTTAACGGATCGGCATTACACGCATTAAGCCCCCGCAGAACCCCTCCGGCTGGTATTGTGCTGCGCTGTAAAAATACGCCGCATGACTGTGAGGGAATTGACGTTGAGTACTGATGAAAAAATGACCGGGGATTTGTTCGAAGTCGATAAGCGCCTGGGGCTCAAGCCCGTCGTGGACTTCAATAACTATCTGCGCATGGCCTTCGGCGACGGTAAATGCACGTGCATCCGTTGCGTCGCCAGCGAAGGTGACGAAACCGGCTACGAGTACCAACACACCTTCAACCTTGACGGACAAGTGGTGCACCGCCGCTTCGCCTCCACCGCCGGTAGCGATGTGTTGCTGGTGTTGAAGAAAGCCTGGCTGTCGTACACCAAAGCGGAGCTCGAGGTTTACGGCAACCTGGCGCTGGCGACCGTCAAGGAGTTCGTCGCCCCCGAACTGCACAAGCGCCTGGCGCCGCTGTTTCTGGCCAGCGGGCTGGTCAAGGACGTGGACGGGAATTTGCAGGTGCAGCCGCAAGCCGCTGCCTGATTGTTGTCGAACGGGGCGCAAGACCGCGACGGATTGCGCCCTTCACCCGGGAAAACCCCAGACCGTTAGCACCGGCGCGCTCATAAGCGATCAGAACCGCGCCGCCCAGCATGACCGGCAGATGGGCGAAAGGCAGGCACAGCGGGATCAACATCAACGCCCAGCACGTCGTCACGCACCAAAACCCGTGGGTCGCGCCAAAGCACAACGGGTCGACCAGCGCAGCCATTCCAAACACAGACAGCCGGGGCCGTTGATGGCAACGCGCAAGGCAGCGCGAACGCACGGTGCTCAGTTGCCAGATCAGCCATCCCAGCACCGCAACCGCCCCGGCCACAGGCTCTGAACCCGTGAGCGAAACCAGCAGCAGCGCGATGACAAACAGCAACACACAAGCCGCCAGCCACACACCCAAATAGCCCAGAAAGAACAGCGTAATGGCTCGCCAACGGTGGCGCGAGAGCGAGCGAAACCACAAGTGCAACAAAGGCCCCGCCAACGCGGGCGTCATCATCGCCACCAGCATCAAGGTCACGCCCACCGCAAACGCGGCGAGGTCCAGGGTTGAGTAATAGAAATGCAGGTAACTCAAGCCCTCGGCAAACAGCGGGCCAGGATCGGAACGGCACAGAAGCATCAGTTCAGCGTGAACGTTGTCGCTGAGGGCAATGACGCCGAACGCGACGAGGCTGATGCTCCATAACGCGCAAGCGAGCGGGTCAAGGCCCGCTTCCCGAAACCGTGTCGACACGACCATCGTCAGGTCGACTGGCGGTAAATGCTGACCCGTTTGATCGAGATCCCGCGCGTGTCATTGACCGGCACGAACAATACCGGCAAGGCATTCAGATCGGCCTCGCCGGTGAGGTGCAGCCGGTCAATCGTGTCGGTTATCTCGATCACTTTGCTCAGGCCCGACCCGCCGTGGGGTTTGGCAATGTTGGTCGACTCGCTGATCCCGAACAACGACACCACGCCTGCACGGTTCTCCGGGTGCTCGGCGGCAATGGCGCCTTCGGCCAAACCGACATACACGTCGAAAATGGCCGCGTCATTGTCCCCGGTGATGTTCTCCAGGTTGAGGAATACCCGATCAGGCTCCGGGCTCGCGCGCAGGGCGAACGTGGACAGCTTGAAGCTGTCGGTGAGCTTGCGGATTGTGGGCTTATCGGTCTTCACAAGGGTGGCCGAGGGATCGCTTCCCAAGGTAATCGCCTTGCTGTTTGCACCGAGCAGTTCAACCGTGGGTTTCTTGGGCACAGCGTCGACCTCCAGACCGTCAGTGATGCCGGGGACGTCCATGAGCGTTTTCAACGATAACAACCGAAGGTTCAGGCGCTGCTGACCACTCAGCGGATCGGAAATGTCCTCATACAAATAGTTAAGCCCGGGCGCCTTTGTGTCCAGCATATCTTTGGGCGCAAATTCCTTTCGACTGCCATCGGCTTGCGGTACCACAAAGCGTTGCTTGCCACTTGGCCCGTCAAGCCATGACTTGAGCACCGGGTTCTTGAAGTTCGGGTTACGGTTGAGCCACACCTCCCACAGCCGATCGATGTTGGCGTGATGCAGCCAGAAAATCGGATCGAGCCCGGCCGTCAGCGGCATCGACATCAAGCCCAGATTCCGCCAGTCCCGGGGGTCCGTTCCCTTGCGATAACCACCAACAAGGCCATGGACCGGATCGTGCGGCCCCTGTTCAAGCAAACCTTCATTCGGGCGGTCTGCGTTGTGTTGAAAGGGTGTGCGCACCCCACCGAATCCCGGAGAACCATTGAGAACCCCTTCGAAATCAGGGTCGCTCAGGGCCGCCTTCAGATCGACATCCTCTTTACGGATAACCACCACGCCATCCCCACGGCCAAAACGCCGGGGTTCAAACAGTGGATTGTCGCCACCATCGGGCCAGGCATTCGTTGCAAAGGCTTGCGGCAGCAGGCGCGGATTGGCGACCGCCGTGTCGTTGTAATTCCAATAAGGTAATGCCCAATCGTCCGGCGCTCCCGGCAAGGTTTGTATCGCGGCCCGCACAATCGACTCGTAAGCCGCCAGGTAACCCCGATGCCACGGAATGAAATACCAATTGTGGTGCTGGCACTGATTGCGATCCTGATTGAGGTACTCGGGTGTGTCCGGTTGTTTTTCATCCGCCGCCAACCAGCCGAACTGGCGCCAGACCACGTCTTCGATGCCATGGATCGCCGCCAGGTATTTCCAACTGGTGATATCGCTAAACGGGCGCGACTTCAGCACCTTGACCCCGCGGGCGTACCACAGGAGTTCTGGGGCCCAGGGTTGTTGCAGGCTCCAGACATTGCGTCGTGTAAACGTCATTGATCAGACCTCCCTGTCATCGGGTGTTGTTTACCGGACCACGGTTCTTCCAACGGACTGCGCTCCAAAACTATAGATCAGCTTTAAACGAATCGCTGAAAACACCTTGCAGGTCGACGAACGCCAACTATGCTCCCCGAAAGCTGCACCGGGGCATTGATTCCGGGCAGCAGGACCTCCGGTTAGCCGTCCGGGCATCGCATCGCTGATTTGCAGGAAGCTTGACCACCTGACGACGCAAACGCGTTCGCCGCGGTGTTCCCCAGGGAGGGAGCCATGCCCGCACCAGGACGGTATTGGGTCGCAATCGCGACCGACGATAGCGCGCAGCAGCACGTCATCGCCTGCACTCCACACCCCCTTCTTCGCTCACGACGATCTATACGTCGCCTGCCCACCTGCCTCCCCAACACTTAAAGGACACGCGGCCATCGCGGCCGCCGCCCCCATTCGCGCAATGGCGCACGGAGAACAACATGACTACGTTTCGCATGGTCCTGGCCGGGTTGATGGTCTGCACCTCGTCCTCGGCGGCGCTCGCCGAATTCGCTGCCCAGCCGTTCCTGGCCCCGCCCAGGCTTCTGGAAAAAGGACCGCCGGGCACGTTGAAGGCGACTGAACTGGCTGTTCCGCAAACCGGCTGCAACCCGGCGGGGGATATCACCCGCGAAGGCCAGACCGTCGAACTGAACCTGCAAGTGCAGCAGCGCGAAAACCAGATCTACAACCCCGGCAACCCCGACGGCGCCAAGGACACGGTCAAGCTGCGATCCTATGGCGGCTGCCTGACCGGCCCGCTCATCGACGTGCGCCCCGGCAACACCCTACGGGTGCACCTGGACAATCAGCTGGATAAAAACGACCCGAGCTGTCCGGGCGGAAAAGACCCGGCCAATGGCGACCCGGGCTGCTTCAACACGATCAACCTGCATTACCACGGGCTTCACGTTTCGCCGGCAGGCAACAGCGACAACGTGCTGCTGAACATCGCCCCGCAAACCAAATTCGAATACGAGATCAACATCCCTACCGATCACCCATCAGGCACCTTCTGGTACCACGCGCACCGACACGGTTCCACGGCGATGCAAGTCGCCAGCGGCGCAGCGGGCGCCCTGATCGTGCGCGGCGCCCGGCCCTACACCGGCGACAAACCGGGAGACATCGACACCGTCCTCAAGAACGCCGCCGGCCAAGCCCTGCCCGAGCAAGTGTTTCTGTTCCAGCAAATCCCCTACGCCTGCTTCGACGACAAGGGCGCCATCATCACGCAAAAGGATGGCACCTGGACCTGCCCCAGCGGCAAGACCGGTGTTGTCGAGGACTTCGGCAAGCAGCTTTCTTCGGCCACGGTCTGGGATGAGAGCGGGCGGTTTACCAGCATTAACGGTGTAGTCCAGCCAACGCTCAGCGGCATTGGCGCCGGCGAAATACAGCGTTGGCGCTTTATTCACGGCGGCATCCACGACACGGTGAACCTGCAAATCGTGCCGATGAACACCACCAGCGCAAAAGCCCGGCTCGCATTGACCGGCGTGCTCAGCGGTACGCCCAAGGAGCAAGCCGCGACGATTGCCGAACTGTGCCCGGTGACGGTGCCCGATGGCAGTAAACCCGTGGATCTGGTCCCTCAATTCGAGATCGCCACCGACGGCATCACGCGCACCGCGATTCGCCCCATCGGCGTGAACAAAAAAAGCATCAGCGGCGGCATCGGCAGCAACTTCCTCCAACCCGGTTATCGCAGTGACGTGTTGCTCATGTTCCCCCGGGACGGCACCTACTGCATGCTGAACCAGGCCGCAACGCCCGCCGAACGCGCCAATGCCGGCCCCAAAGGGCCTGGCGGCCAGGGCCCGAACGAAACTCAACTGTTGGCCACTGTGATCGTCTCGGGCGGCAAGGTCGTGACCGACGACCCGCAAACCTATATCCAGCAAGCGCTGTACGACGCCAACAAAACGGATAAATCGCTGCCCGCCGCCGCCCTCGAAGGCCTGCGCAGCGGTGACTTGAAACCGTGGCGCGGGATGGATGACCTCAAGGACGCGGTGGTCAACGATGACATCCAGAAAGCCGACTTTTTCATCGGCAACCCACCCTTCCCGCCCTCACCTGCCGCTACCCCGCCGAAAAAACCGGGAGATCCGTGGACCGGCGCGTTCGGCTTTTACATCAACTACAAATCCTATGACCCGGACCGCATCGACTTCACTCGCCAGGTCAACACCACGGACGATTGGGTACTGAGCTCGCAAGTCGAGCCCCATATCTTTCACATTCACGTCAACCCGTTCCAGGTGATGGATGTGCTCTACGCCAAGCCCGGCGAGAAGCCCAAAAGCATCTTCGGTGCCAACGGCGAGTGCCTGGTGCCGGCCGATGAACTGGGCCTGCAAAACCAGTATTGCGGGATGTGGCATGAGTTCAAGGACACGATTTTCGTGCAGAACGATTACCAGGTACTGGTTCGCACGCACTACGACCGCTACATCGGCGAGTTCGTCATCCACTGCCACATCCTCGACCACGAGGACGGCGGCATGATGACCAATATCCAGATCGTTCCCGACCTCAATGCCAGCGGCGGCGGCATTGGCATGGCCGGCATGAAGCACGCCACCCATCAACCGTCGGACACCCGTCAGCACTGATGGGTTATCCCTTTACACGAAAGACGACAAGGAGTCGGGCATGACCACTACCTCCACAACAGCACCTGTGAGCAACCCCACCTGGTACGCGCAGATCCGCGACATGTTCACCACCGAAGACCGGGAACACATGGCCAGGCAAGGCCTCGACCTCGCCAGCTATGAAGCGGTAATGAACCATGCCGGCAACATCTACCAACAAGTGGCGACGGGGAATATGCCGCCGGGACGACCCTGGACGGCCGATTGGGTCAGTACGTTTCTCAACTGGATGAACAACGGCTACCCCAAAGGGGTGCCGGCCACCAGTGCCAATGTCGTAGAGTTCGACGCGCGCACGCTGCTCAGCGCTGTGGCACCTGCCGGCAGGGTTCGCAAGGACGTCACGACGCTGTCCAGCCAGGAACTCGACCTGCTCAAACAAGCGTTTTCGGCGATCCTGGCCAAGGCCCCCGACGACCCGAACAGTTTCTTCGTACAGGCCGGCTATCACTGGTTTCCAGCCCCCAATACCTTTTGCATGCACCACGTCCCGGGCTACAACCCCTGGCATCGGGCGTACCTGGTCAGTTTCGAAAATGCCCTGAGGTCAGTGCCCGGCTGCGAGAACGTGACCCTGCCCTACTGGGACATCACCACGCCGTTCCCCGACGTGCTCAAAAGCGCGCCCTTCGACCAATACGTGCTGCCGCAAGCGGTCGGCGACAACTACCCCGAAGGCTACGTCACGACGCGTTTCAGCTATGAGCAGATTGCTCAGAACCTGCTGCAAAGCGGCGTGACCGACGACGTCAATCGAGCCATGAGCAAGACCGATTGGGAGGACTTCCACGGGTACTGGTCCGGGGCCGCCCACAACACCATCATTTCCGCCCACGACAGTGGCCATAACTCGATTGGCCTGACCATGCAGCACCAAGAAGTCGCTGCTTTCGACCCGGTGTTCTGGTTCTTCCATTGCAACTGGGACAGGGTGTTCTGGGAATGGCAGAAAAAGATGCTGGCCACCGACCTGCATGGCCTGCTCACCACCATCAATGAAACGACTGACGCCCTCAGCTACCAGATTTTCAACGATGCCGCACTTCAGGCGTTGAACCCGTTCACCAGCAACCCGCCAGAACTCAACACCCTGGCGATCATCGACTCGGTGAATCAACTCGACATCGACTATGGCCCGCCAGCGACCGCCTCGAACGTCGATTTCCTGCCCAAGACCCAGCGCACACTCGCCGCGTCCAAGGCCTTCACCGTCGAAGCCAATCGGGTCAACGTGCGGGTCAGCGGCATCAATCGCTTGAAAATCCCCGGCAGCTTCTGGGTGCATTTGCAGAAGGACGGCAGGACGATCGCCACCCGCTCACTGTTTCAACCGGTGGAAGTCCAGACGTGCGCCAACTGCGTGGCCAACGCCGTCACGCAATTCGACTTCGAATTGCCGATGTCAGAGGTGCTCGGCGGCACGCTCAGCGTCTGGGTCGAACCGGTGGACAAGGATTTCATCGGCGACCGGTTCCCGCAGAAGCTGATGGGCAACCCCACCATTGACGTGCATCTGTTGCTGCAAACCGAGTAGCGCAGCGGACCAGTCGTGAGTGCCGGGCTTCAAGGACGAAGCCCGGCCGCCCTCTCAGTCCGATCCGACTTCCACAACGCCCTCGTTCAAGCGCACCGGCCAGACCCGCAGACGTTGTTGCGGGTATTCCAGGCAACTGCCGTCCTCCAGGCGGAAATGTTGCTTGTAGATCGGTGACGCCACCACCAGATCGCCCTTGATGCTCCCCACCAGACCACGGCCGATCACATTCGCCCCGGATTGCGGGTCATGGTTGTCAATCGCGTAGAGGGTCTGGCCCTCGGCGCCTGGCAGGTAGAACAGCGCCACCTGGGCGCCGTCGTGCCAGACGACGACACCGGAGTTGCTCACCAGGTCCTGTTGCTGGCACACCGTTGTCCAGGCCCGGGCGGTTTCCAGGGTTGCAATGCGTCGGGTAGTGGTCTGGCTCATCAGGCAATCTCCTCGGTGACGGGAATCAGGTTGAGTTCGGCGGCCATGATCGGGCGCCGTTGACCGCGTTCCTGGACAAAGTGGATGTCCGGGTCCGGGCGTTTATCGTTGACGAAAGTGCGGAAACGCTTGAGTTTTTCCGGGTCTTTGAGGGCGTTGGCCCACTCGCATTCGTAGCGATCGACCACGAGCTGCATCTGCGCTTCGAGTTCGTCTCCCAGGCCGAGGCTGTCGTTGATGATCACCTCGGTCAGGTAATCCAGACCGCCCTCCAGGCTTTCGCGCCAGACTGAGGTGCGCTGCAATTTGTCGGCGGTGCGGATGTAGAACATCAGGAAGCGGTCGATGTAGCGGATCAGGGTTTCATCGTCCAGGTCGGTGGCGAACAACTCGGCGTGACGCGGACGCATGCCGCCGTTGCCGGCGATGTACAGGTTCCAGCCTTTCTCGGTGGCGATCACGCCCACGTCCTTGCTCTGGGCTTCGGCGCATTCACGGGTGCAGCCGGACACCGCGAATTTGAGTTTGTGTGGCGAACGCAGGCCCTTGTAGCGGTCCTCGATCAGCAGGGCCATTTTCACGCTGTCCTGCACGCCGTAACGGCACCAGGTGCTGCCAACGCAGGACTTCACCGTGCGCGTCGATTTGCCGTAGGCGTGGCCGGTTTCGAAGCCGGCCTCGATCAGCTCGCTCCAGATGTCCGGCAACTCATGCAACTGTGCGCCAAACAGGTCGATACGCTGGCCGCCGGTGATTTTGGTGTAGAGGTCGTATTTCTTCGCCACCACGCCAATCGCGATCAGTTTGTCCGCAGTGATCTCGCCGCCGGGGATGCGCGGTACCACGGAGTAGGTGCCGTTTTTCTGCATGTTGGCCATGAAGGTGTCGTTGGTGTCCTGCAACGGCACCAGCGAGGTGTCCATGATCGGCTGGTTCCAGCACGAGGCGAGGATCGAGCCCACCGCCGGCTTGCACACGTCGCAACCGGTATGGCCACGGCCGTGCTTGGCCAGCAGTTCTTCGAAGGTGATCAACCCTTCTACCCGCACCAAGGCATAGAGTTCCTGGCGGGTGTAGGCGAAGTGTTCGCACAGGCTCTTGTCGACACTGACGCCACGGGCAATCAGTTCATGCTCGAAGACTTGCTTGAGCAGGCCGGCGCAACCACCGCAACCGGTGCAGGCCTTGGTTTGCGCCTTGAGCAGGCCGAGATCGGTGCAGCCGCCATCGATGGCCGAGCAGATCGAGCCTTTGGTGACGTTGTGGCAAGAGCAGACCGTCGCCGATTCGGGCAACGCGCCCGGGCCGAGGGTCGGTGCGCCTTCGGACGACGGCAGAATCAGGCTGGCCGGCTCCGACGGCAACGCAATCGCGTTCTGCATGTATTGCAGCAGCGTGTCGTAGTAACTGTTGTCCCCGACCAGCACCGCGCCGAGCACGTGTTTGCCACTCGCATCCACCACCAGGCGCCGGTAACTGGCGCTGGCCTCGTCGATAAACTGATAGCTGCGGGCGCCCGGCGTATGGGCATGGGCATCGCCGATAGAACCGACATCGACCCCCAGGAGTTTGAGTTTGGTCGACATGTCCGCGCCCATGAAGGGCTCGGCCACCTCGTTGCACAACTGGGCGGCGACGCCACGGGCCATCTGGTAACCCGGTGCGACCAGGCCAAACACGCTGCCATTCCAGGACGCACACTCGCCGATGGCGTAGATATTCGGGTCGCTGGTCAGGCACTGGCCGTCCACCACGACGCCGCCCCGCGGACCGATCTCCAAGGCACTTTGCCGGGCCAGCGCATCCTGGGCACGGATACCGGCGGAGAACACGATCAGGTCGGTTTCAAGGAATTCGTCATTGGCAAAATTCATCCGGTAGCGGTACTGCTCGCCCGGGCTGATCGATTGAGTGGCGCGGGACAGGTGCACACCCACGCCCAGTCGTTCGATCTGGGTCTTGAGCGCAAACCCGCCGAGGTCGTCCAGTTGCACCGGCATCAAGCGCGGCGCGAACTCCACCACATGTGCTTCCAGCCCCAGGCTTTTCAGCGCATTGGCGGCTTCAAGACCGAGCAAGCCACCGCCCACCACCACGCCACGCCGGGCGTTGGCCGCTGCGGCACGGATCGCGTCAAGGTCTTCAAGGGTGCGGTACACCAGCCGCGAATCGCCCTCGGCACCTTCAATTGGCGGCACAAACGGGTAGGAACCGGTGGCCAGGACCAATTTGTCGTAGCCGACACACCCTTGCGCGGTAATCACTTCGCGCCGAACCCGGTCGATTTCCAGCACCGGCACGCCCAGATGCAAGGTGACACCGGGCGTCTGGTACAGCGACGCCTCGGACAGCGCCAGCGACTCGGCGTCGCGACCGGTGAAGTACTCGGAAAGGTGCACACGGTCGTAGGCACGCATCGGCTCTTCGCTGAAGACGTGCAGCCGATAGTGCTCCAGCGCTCCGCGCTCGATCAGTTGCTCGACACAATGATGTCCGACCATGCCATTGCCGATCACGATCAGCGTTTGCAGTTTGTTCAACGCGGCAACATTGGAATTCATAGAGGCACCCATTCACAGCCAATCACGGTTCAAAAAGCAAAAAAAAACGCCTGAAACCTTGCGGTTCCAGGCGTCTTTGCCTGTTCTTTTGCGGTGTCGAAACCAGACGTCTATGCCTGATCCACCGATGTTGCCCATGACCTGATCGTCGTTGACCGGTTGGGCGGCCCTTCTATTGCGTTAATGGCGGGCCTTGGTGGGGTCTATGCAGTGTTTGTGCCAGTGATTCATGAGCGGCCCCGCTACCGGGGCTCGCAGCGCCGTTTTACTGGGCCGCACACCCTGGATTGGCGGTTGTGGTTGAAGATTCGAATGCTCCGGACCGATGAAATCGGCGCCGCTGTTTGCCTTGGGTTAGTGCAAGTCGCGGCGCCGGGGCTTTATAAGAGTGCACGACGCGTCGACCTGCCTTGCCCCCGCAGCCAATTTTCCAGCCGCTCGGCGTCAGGCTTTCTGGCCGGAATGCAGCTTGGGCTGAATGTGCGACGCCACCATTTGATCCACCAGGTACCGGGCATCCTGGGCCACTCCGGAGAAACGTCCAGACCCCCAGGTGTATAACCATGGCAATCCGAGGAAGTACAACCCAGGCTGCGCCGTGACCCCGCGCTTGTGCCCGGGATGGCCGCGACCGTTGAAGACTGGGGCCTCGACCCAAGTGAAGTCCGGGCTGAAGCCGATGCACCAGATGATGCTGGTGATGCCTTCGGCCTCAAGGTCCAGCTCGCTGCGCTCTTGCTCGGGCGTCCAGCTCGGCTGATAACGCTCGCCGGGCGGTGCATCGATCGAGTGCTGCTCGATGTATTTGTCGATCGAGCCATTGATCCGGTTGTAGACCGCGTCGGCACTGTCGAGGTTTTCCGCCAGGTTGTTCGCAAACTGCAAGCGAGTGCCCTGCAACCCGTCAAGACGACCGAACAACTGCATGCCTTCGCGAGCGAAGTTGCGAAGGTCGATGTCCCGCCCACCATCGCGCCCCGTGACGTAGTGATTGGTGTTGTCGCGCACGCCTTCACGCAGCGGATGGGTGTCGACGCCAATGTCGTAGTAGCCCATTTCCGCCAGCCAGTCGACCACGTCCCGGCCCCGGTAAAAACGCGCGCAACGCGGTGCGTCACCAACTGCCAGATAGACCTTGCGACCCGCCAGGTGCAGATCTTCGGCGATTTGCGCACCCGACTGACCGGAACCGACCACCAGCACATTGCCGGCGGGCAATGCCTGGGGATTGCGGTATTGCTCGGAGTGGAGCTGGTGAATGCTTGCCGGCAAACGCTCGGCCAGGCGCGGAATGATCGGCGTGTGATAACCGCCCGACGCGACAATCACCTGATCGGCGGTGAACTCACCTTTGGAGGTGTGCACCTCGAAGCCACCCACGGCGCGAGGAACCACCCGTTGCACGGCAACGCCTTCACGGACCGGCGCATTCACCGATTTGACGAAGCCGGCCAGGTACTCGTTGATCTCATCCTTCTTCATAAAGCCGTGTGGGTCAGTGCCCTTGAAGTCCTCGGTGTAGGTGTAGCCCGGCAATGCACACTGCCAGTTGGGCGTCACCAGGCTGAAGGCATCCCAGCGCTGGTTGCGCCAGGCGTGGGTCACGCTGTGCTTTTCCAGCACAAGGTGATCGACGCCCTCCTGTTGCAAGTAATAGCTGGCCGATAACCCGGCCTGACCGCCGCCGACGACGATCACGCTGTGGTGGGCGGGTTTGATGGATGTGAGGTGGCTGGTCATGACGCGCTCCGGTACTCGGTAACGAAAAGGGTTAAGGGAAAATCGATGAATCAGAATGAACTCCAGCCTGCACCGATCACCTGGCCGGCGCCTTCGGTGCGCATGGCCAGAATCTCCACGTGCCCGGTCGCGTGATCGGGCTCGACGAGATAGCTGGCCTGGCCCTTGAGCGAACTCAAGGTGTCCATCGCCGAGCTGCAATAGAAGCCCTTGACCTGCTTGACCCGTTCCGAGGCATTGTTCAGTGCGCTTTCGATGCGCAGCAGAAAGTCCGTCAGCGGGTAACTGGCGCCCTCCTCCAGGTATTGGTAAATCACGGTCGAGGGCGAATAACCGGTCGCTTCCTTGCCATTGGGCCAGCGGATTTTGAAATTGACGGCGGGCATATCAGTGCTCCTGTTGATTCAGGTTTAAAGGGCTCAGATCCAGATGGGAGTAGCCAAAACCGGTGAACGACTGTGTGCGCAGGTTCCAGAATTCGCCGCGTTGTTCGCCGAGCTGAACGCTCATCGTGCCGCTGGCGTTGACCTGGCCGATGCGTTCGCACCGCACGCCTTCAAAGGCAAACGCGGTTTGTACCTGTGGCCAGTCCTGCTCATTGAGGGTCATCAAAAAGCCGTAGCTGGGGAACACCTGCAGCCAGCGTTCGAGGTCGGCGTCCGGTGGACACGGCAGCACCGCCAAATCGATGGAGGCGCCGCACCCGGTGGTTTCCAGCAGCATCAACAAACTGCCGAGGACCCCGGCGTTGCTGATGTCTTTGGCCCCGTGCAACAGCCGGGCTTCGGCCAGGCGCGGCAGCACGTCGAGCTTGCTGCGCAAGCGCTCGGCCGGAACGCCTTCGAAGGCTTTCCAATAGGTGCTGTCGGCATGCCAGGCGCCTTCAAGGTCCACCGCCATGGCGATGACCTGACCGGGCGCAACATGCAGGGTCGAAAGCAATGTTTGCGCAATGCCGGTAATCGCTACGGCCAGCGCCGCCGGGTTACCCGCCGTGAGGCTGGTGTGTCCGCCGGCCAGCACCAAGCCATAGGCTTCGCACGCGTCGCGGATGCCCGCCAACAGTTGTTGCGCGGCGGTGTTGTCGTGATGCCAATAGGCGTTGACCACCGCCGTCGCGCGACCGCCCATGGCGGTGATGTCGCTGACATTGGCCATGACCGCTGACCACCCGGCAAACCACGGTGCCGCTTCGACGAAGGCCGGCAACATGCCTTCGATGGCCAGCAACTGAAAATGATCGCCACAGGCAATCGCCGCCGTGTCATCCCCGGGCAAGGCGTAAAGCTGTTCACGGGTCAGTGATCGTTGTGTGCTGCCGATAACGGCGGCGGGTTGCTGGATCGCCTGTTTCGAGCGCATCGCCGGGGTGCTGCGCAATCTGTCGAGCAGAGCCGTCAAATCAGTCATGGCGAGCCGCCTTCAGCGCACGCAATGACACTTGGCGCGGCATCAACGGGTAGCTCGGCAAATCCGCCTGCATCAAACAATGGGGCTGGCCGAGCAACGCCAAGTGTTCGAGGGTTCGCCAATGCAAACCATGAAAATAGCTTTCGTTCTGCGCCTGCACCGTGGCGCGAAACACCTCGCAGCCCAGTTCCTTGGCCCGCGACACCGCTTCGTTGACCAGCGCCCTGCCGATCATGCTGTGCCGCCGATACGCCGGGGCCACGCACAACCGCCCGCCGAACCACAGACCTGGCTCCGGCTGATAGATGCGCACCGCGCCGACCACCTGATCGGCCATCCCGCAATTGCCGGCCAGGGCGACGATGGCAATCGCCTGGAAATCATGGCGGTCCTTGTCCTGCACCAGCAGTTGTTGCTCGTCGGAAAACACCGCGCGGCGCAAGGCGAAATAGGCCTGTTTCTCCCAGTGTTCGCTGGCGGGCTTGACCAACAGCTCTCCGGCACGGAACGGTTCAAACGTGCTGTCGACCAAAGCAAAGGCGAGATTAGACATGGCGCTTCTCCCGCTTATTCGTAGCTTTTCAGGGCCGAGCACGCGCCGCATTTGGCGCAGCCGGCATTGATCTGATCCGAGTGCAAACCGTGACGACGCAGGCTCGCGCCGATCTGCGGGTACAAGCGGGACATCATCGCGCTGTCGGGTTTGGGGTGATGGGCCAACGGCGTGCCGTCGATGGGTACGAACGGCACCACGAACGGGTACACACCCAGCGCGCATAACCGCTCGCTCATCTCGCTGATCGCCGCTTCGCTGTCACCCAGGCCGGCGAGGATGTAGGTGCTGACCTGACCCCGACCGAAGACCTCGACCGCCGCGCTGAACGCCTCGAAATAGCGGCTCAGTGGCACTTCGGCCTTGCCCGGCATGATCCGCTGGCGCACTGCATCGGTGACCGCTTCCAGGTGCATGCCCAGCGACACCACGCCGCTGTCGGCCAGGCGCTGGAACCAGCGATCATCGTCCGGCGGCTCGCATTGCGCCTGAATCGGCAGAGCGACCGCTGCGGTCACTGCGGCGGCGGACTCACACAAAATCGCCGCGCCACGGTCCGGGGTTTGCGGGGTGCCGGTGGTCATCACCATGTGCTTGACGCCATCGAGCTCCACTGCGGCTTTGGCCACTTCCGCCAATTGCTGCGGACGCTTGCGGGCGATGGTTTTACCTGCCGCCAGCGACTGGCCGATGGCGCAAAACTGGCAGGAGCTGCCGCGATCATTGAAGCGAATGCAGTGTTGTAAAACAGTAG
>Ga0302169_10000350_pt1 | contig 14598 bp, 11 predicted proteins | sample I_Fen_N1_3_FD_193493 | JGI IMG/M metagenome (GOLD analysis project Ga0302169, IMG submission 193493) | Peat permafrost microbial communities from Stordalen Mire near Abisko, Sweden - I_Fen_N1_3 | ecosystem: Environmental > Terrestrial > Soil > Wetlands > Permafrost | place: Sweden: Abisko...
CGAAGTCCGGATAGTCGAGGTTGGCCAGGGCGTTGAGGGTCTGTTTGACCATCTCCGGCGGCTCGTTGTAGCAGGGCACGTGGATCGAGACTTTCGGTCTGTAGTCCGAATCGCCGACCACCGGCAGGAATTCACGACGACGCTTGTGGGTCCAGACTGCTTCGGCCAGTTCATGGGCCTCGGTCAGCAGAACAATAAACACCCCGAGCGCACCGAGCGCGAGAAGGAATCCCACCGTCAGGCTGAACCAGGTGCTGTATTGCTGGCTGTAGTCGTAACCGATCCACACCAACACCGAACCGCACAGGAACGCGATAAAGGTCAGGAAGGTACGGCCACGCTGGCGCAGGGCCGAGCCGTCGATCATCAGTAGGGTCAGGGACAGCAACGCCAATACGGCCGAGCCGATCGCCAGCACCCGCCATTGCGGGATCGCGACCACCGGGCCTTCGAAGTTGAATTTCTGCTGGCGCGCGGCGTTGAACACGCCCCAATACGCGCCCACCGACCCTTCGTCGCTGGCCTTCCACGGCTGGTCAAACGCTTCGATCACGAAGTAGTTGAAGCCCTGGCGGTTCAGCTTGTTGACCAATGTCCGCAGGTAGATCGCCTGATCCGCCGGGCTGGCATCGGTGCCGCCACGCATGCGGCCGTTGCTCGGCCAGCCAACCTCCGAGAGCAGCAGCGGTTTTTTCGGGAACATCTTTTTCAGGTCACGGGCGCGGTCGAGGACGAACTGGCCGGCCTTGTCCACCGGGATAAATTCCCAGTAAGGCAGAACGTGCGCGGCGATCAGGTCGACGTGCTTGGCCAGTTCCGGGTGTTCTTCCCAGACGTGCCACTGCTCGGACGTGGTCACCGGCACTTTCACGGCGGCGCGTACGCGATCGAGGATCACGCTCAGTTCGGCGGCGGTAATTTCCTTACGGAAGATCGCCTCGTTACCTACCACCACGCGAACCACGCTGCGAGAGGTGTTGGCAATTTCGATGGCGCGGGTGATTTCGCGCTCATTGCGCTCCTGGTCCGGGCTGATCCAGATCCCCAGGGTCACGCGCAGGCCGAATTCCTCTGCGAGCTTGGGAATGTCTTCAAGGGTGCCATCGACAGAGTAAGTACGGATGTTGTCCGTCAGCTTGCTCATGATCTCCAGATCGCGACGCATTTGATCGTCGGTCGGGTACTGCTCTTTCTGCGGGTACTGGCCTTGCTGAAACGGCGAGTACGAGAAGCCGGAGATCTGTTCAGGCCAGTTGGGGGCGGTGACTGGGCGGTTGATCAGCGCCCAGAAGCCGGTAAACAAGGCTGCGATGGCGAGCACCACGACCAGGTTGAGTCCAAATTTTCGGGATGACATAGCTATTTCAGGTTCCAAAGACTGTGGAACGAAGGAACGGTTGGCGGTCGCCAAGGGGCGCGCATCCTACACCGGGCATTCTCTTTTCGTACAGCGGACAGGGAATTGCCGGACATTGGGCAATTTGCTTTCACATAAGTTCTTACACTTGTAGCCAGAAGGTTAAAAGTTCTCGCGCAGTGGCCCTATAATGCGCGCCGGTTTTTGGGGTATTGGTCATGAGTACAGAAGATCCGCGGTTTGCAGGCATCGCCCGTTTGTATGGCATCGAGGGGCTGGAGCGCCTGCGCGCGGCGCATGTGGCGATCGTTGGCGTCGGTGGCGTCGGTTCCTGGGCGGCGGAAGCCATCGCCCGGTGTGGCGTGGGCGAGATTTCGCTGTTTGACCTCGACGACGTCTGCGTCAGCAACGCCAACCGTCAGTTGCACGCGCTGGACAGCACCGTCGGCAAACCCAAGGTCGAGGTAATGGCCGAGCGCCTGCGCGGGATCAACCCGGAGTGCACGGTGCACGCGGTGGCGGATTTCGTCACCCGCGAGACCATGGCCGAGTACATCACGCCGAACATTGACTGCGTGATCGATTGCATCGACAGCGTCAACGCCAAGGCAGCGCTGATTGCCTGGTGCAAGCGGCGCAAGATCCAGATCATCACCACTGGCGGCGCCGGTGGGCAGATTGATCCGACGCTGATTCAAGTGTGCGACTTGAACCGTACGTTCAACGACCCACTGGCGTCGAAAGTGCGCTCGACCTTGCGTCGCGACTACGGCTTCTCTCGCACCGTGACTCGCCATTACAGCGTGCCGTGTGTGTTTTCCACTGAACAACTGCGCTACCCGAAACCGGATGGCAGCATTTGTTTGCAGAAGAGTTTTGTCGGCGATGGCGTGAAGCTGGACTGTGCTGGCGGGTTTGGTGCGGTGATGATGGTGACGGCGACGTTCGGGATGGTGGCAGCGACCAAGGCTGTGGACAAGATTGTGGCGGGTGTTCGGCGCCCTTCGGATCGGGTCAAGCCTACGGCGTAGTCACAACCGTAGGAGCAAAGCTTGCTCGCGATGCAGGCGACGCGGTCCTCCAGGTAGATCGCGTTGATGCCATCGCGAGCAAGCTTTGCTCCTACGGGAGTGAGGCCAACTCATTCATCCGCTGGAGCACGGCATTCAGGCCATTGCTGCGCGACGGCGACAGTTGCCGCGACAGCCCAAGCTGATTGAACCACTGCGGCAAATCCACCTGCCGCAACTCAGGCGCCGACAACCCGTTGACCCGCGCCAGCAGCAACGCCACCAACCCGCGAATCAACCGCGCATCGCTGCTCGCCGCAAACTGCCAATGGCCGTCCTGCAGCGCGCCCACCAACCAGACCTGGCTTTCACAGCCATGCACCCGGTTGGCATCCACCTTATCCACATCATTCAATGCAGGCAGGCGGTCGCCCCATTGCATCAGCAATCGCGCACGCTGTTCCCAGCCAGCAGCGTTCTGGAACTTCTCCAGCGCCGTCACCGCGTCGGCAGGCAAACTCATCGCAACAGCTCCAGCGCCTGGTCCAGCGCTTCAAAGAACCGCTCCAGGTCTTCGGAATCGTTGTACAGCGCCAACGACACCCGGATCGCCCCGGCCAGTTCGAAGCTTTTGAGCAGCGGCATCGCGCAGTGATGCCCGGCGCGAACGGCAATCCCCTGTTCGGTCAGCAAATGCGCCAGATCCGAGTTATGCACACCCTCGACGACAAAACTCGCCAGGGCCAGTTGCGGTTTGCCCAGTAACCGGATGCCGTTACGGGCCTCAAGCCCCTTCAGCAGATAATCATGCAGTGCGGCTTCATGGGCGTTAACGGCGTCTTGATCGAGCCCGGTGAGGTAATCCAGGGTCGCGCCCAGACCAATCACAGCGGCAATGGGCGGCGTTCCGGCCTCGAAACCCAGCGGGGCAGGGCGGAAGCGTGCGTGGAGGTAATCCGTATCCAGCACCATTTCACCGCCGAATTGCCAGTGACGCAGTTGCTTGAGCGCCTCGTTGCGGCCGAACAGCACGCCGAGGCCATCGGGGCCATAGAGCTTGTGGCTGGAAAACACATAGAAGTCGCAACCCAGCGCCTGCACGTCATGCCGACCATGCACCACGCCTTGAGCGCCGTCGACCACGGTCAATGCATCGTGCGCCTTGGCCATCGCCAATAAGGCCGGCAGCGGTTGCCAGACGCCAAGCACGTTGGACAGCTGACTGACCGCCAACAAACGGGTTTGCGGACCCATCAATTGCGCAGCGGCGTCCAAGTCGATCAAGCCGTTTGCATCCAGCGGCAGGATCACCAGTTTCAGCTCGCGCCGCTGGGCCAGTTGCTGCCATGGCAGCAGGTTGGCGTGATGCTCCAGGGCGCTGATGACAATCTCGTCGCCCGGATTGAAAAGATGCTCCAGGCCATAGGCCAGGAGGTTCAGCGCAGAGGTCGCGCCGTGGGTAAAGATGATCTGCCCGCTATCGCCGGCGTTCAGCCATTGCGCGACCTTGCTGCGGCTGGCCTCGAACGCCTGGGTGGCGTGGGCGCCGGGCAAGTGTTGCGCCCGGTGCACGTTGGCTGCGCCGTTGGCGTAGTAATGCGTCAGGGCATCCAGCAGGGCTTGAGGCTTTTGCGTGGTAGCGGCGTTGTCCAGATAGGTCTGGTCTTGCCGTTGCAGAGCGGCGATGGCCGGAAAATCGGCGCGCCAGGGAGAGGGGATCATCATGTTATTCGGCCCTGGTAAACATGGGCGGGTGTACGCCGGACCCTGTAGGAGCCGAGCTTGCTCGCGAAGCTTTTAGTGGCCTCAGGGGCCCCATCGCGAGCAAGCTCTGCTCCTACACAGGTGAGCAGTCGACGCTTAGTTGTGAGCGTGCAGCGCTTCGTTCAGTTCGATGGCCGATTTGTGGGTTTTGCATTCCACGGCACCGGTCTCCGAATTGCGACGGAACAACAGGTCAGGTTGACCGGCCAGTTCACGCGCCTTGACGACTTTGACCAGCTTGTTGTTTTCGTCCAGCAGCGCCACTTTGGTGCCAGCGGTCACGTACAGGCCCGATTCAACGGTGTTGCGGTCGCCCAACGGAATACCAATACCGGCGTTCGCGCCGATCAGGCAGCCTTCGCCGACCTTGATCACAATGTTACCGCCACCCGACAGGGTGCCCATGGTCGAGCAACCGCCGCCCAGGTCCGAACCCTTGCCGACAAACACGCCAGCCGACACACGGCCTTCGATCATACCCGGGCCTTCGGTGCCAGCGTTGAAGTTGACGAAACCTTCGTGCATGACGGTGGTGCCTTCGCCCACATAAGCGCCCAGACGGATACGTGCCGCGTCAGCGATACGCACGCCGGCCGGAACCACGTAGTCGGTCATTTTCGGGAACTTGTCCACCGAGAACACTTCCAGCAACTCGCCACGCAGACGGGCTTCCAGTTGATGCTCGGCCAGTTCGGACAGGTCGATGGCGCCTTGGCTGGTCCATGCCACGTTCGGCAGCAACGGGAACACGCCGGCCAGGTTCAGGCCGTGCGGCTTGACCAGACGGTGGGACAGCAGGTGCAGCTTGAGGTAAGCCTCAGGTGTGGAAGTCAGTTGCACGTCTTCGGCCAGAATGGTCGCGACCAGCGGCTTGTGGCTCTCGGCCAGACGGGTCAGCAGCGCAGCCTGGGCCGCGTCGACGCCTTTGAGCGCTTCAGCCAGTTGCGACGCCTGCGCGGTGCTGAAAGCGATGGCCTGATTGCCTTCGGTGTAACCCAGGATTGGCGCGATGGCGGCGATGACTTCAGCCGACGGATGCAGGACAGGGGCGGCGTAGAACACTTCCAGCCATGCGCCTTGACGGTTTTGAGTGCCGACACCAAAGGCCAGGCTGAACAGGGAATTGGACATGTGAATACCTCAACAAAATTGAACGGGCTGGCTTACTTGAGCGCTGCCGCGTAGATATCTGGCTTGAAGCCAATCAGGGTTCGGTCACCGAGATCGAGCACCGGGCGCTTGATCATCGAGGGTTGTGCGAGCATCAGTTCGATGGCTTTGCGCTGGTCGAGATCGGCTTTGCGTTCGTCGTCGAGCTTGCGAAAGGTCGTGCCTGCACGGTTCAACACCACTTGCCAGCCGTGCTCGTCGCACCATTGGGTCAGGTGTTCACGGTCGATTCCGGCCGTCTTGTAATCATGAAAGTCATAGCTGACAGCGTGTTCATCGAGCCAGGTGCGCGCCTTTTTCATGGTGTCGCAGGCTTTGATGCCGAAAAGGTGCAACGTTTTGCTTGAAACGGTCAAGGAATTGCCCCCTTTGCAGGTGCTGGAAAAAAAAGGTGACGGATTATGCCATGACCCTTGAGTTAAAACCCAAAACCCTGTGGGCGCGAGCTTGCTGGCGCAGAGTAGTATTGGTCGGTCGCGGCAGCGTACGACATTGGTGCAACGGCCAGCCGGCAGTCTAAGCGGCTAATATGGCACTTCAATGCTGTCGATTGCCTGGGAACCCGCGCTTTATGCAAACCGCCTACACCGTCCTGATCCTATTGATGCTGGTCGGCGTTTCACGCCTGATCGGGCGGCTGATACCGCTGCCATTGCCACTGGTACAGATTGGCGCGGGTGCGTTGCTGGCCTGGCCGACGCTGGGTCTGCATGTGGCCCTGGATCCCGAACTGTTCCTCTTCCTGTTTCTGCCGCCGCTGTTGTTTTCCGATGGCTGGCGGATGCCCAAGCGTGAACTTTGGCGCCTGCGCGGGCCGATCCTGACACTGGCGGTGGGGTTGGTGCTGTTCATCGTGGTCGGCGCCGGCTATTTCATTCATTGGTTGTTACCCAGCATTCCGTTACCGGTGGCGTTTGCCTTGGCGGCGGTGTTGTCGCCCACGGATGCCGTTGCCGTCTCGGCAATCTCCCGGGATCGTCTGCCGACGCCGCTGATGCACATGTTGCAGGGGGAGGCGTTGATGAACGATGCCTCAGGCCTGGTGACGTTCAAATTCGCGTTGGCGGCAGCGGTGACGGGCGTTTTCTCGCTGGCCAACGCCAGCGTGACCTTCGTGTTGGTGGCGGTTGGCGGCCTGGCCGTCGGCGTCGCATTGAGTTGGCTGGTGGGACGTTTGCGCTCATGGATGATCGCTCGCGGCTGGGATGATCCTGCGACTCATGTGGTGTTCATGTTGCTGCTGCCGTTCGCCGCTTATGTGGTGGCTGAACGTCTCGGCGCATCCGGCATCTTGTCCGCCGTGGCGGCGGGGATGATGCAGAGCTGGCTCGACCTGCTGCCACGCCAGACCAGCACCCGATTGCTCAATCGCAGCGTCTGGTCGCTGCTGGAGTTTGCCTTCAACGGTTTGATCTTCCTGCTGCTGGGCTTGCAACTGCCGGACATCATCAAGGCCGTGGCCAGCCATGAAACGTCATTGTGGCCGACGCTGCTCTACCGTTGCCTGGACGTGGTCGCCATATTTATGGTGCTGCTGGTGTTGCGCTTCGTCTGGGTGCAGAGCATCTGGCGCTTGTCTGTTCTGTTGCGACGCTGGCGCGGCAGGGGCGAAATGACACAAGTGCCGACCGCGCGTTCCTGCTGGTTGCTGACGGTCGGCGGAGTGCGCGGGGCCGTGACGTTGGCGGGCATACTGTCGGTACCATTGCTGTTGGAAGGCAATGCGTTTCCCGAACGCGATCTGCTGATCTTCATCGCCGCCGGCGTGATTTTGCTGTCGCTGATTGCCGCGTGCATCGCCTTGCCCCTGTTGCTGCGCGGCATCGAGAAAAGTCCCGACGACAAGCGCCGCAATGAAGTACGTGACGCCTGGCGCAAGACCGCTGAAGCGGCAATCCATGCACTGGAAGTTGAAGAGATCAATCCGCAGGACGCCGCGCAGGCAGCACTGGCGGCGGAACTGAAAGCGCGGATCATGTCCGAGTATCGGCATCAGCTGGAAGTGTTCAACGATTCGGCGGAAGCCCAGGCGCTGGCGTTTCAGATGGACTTGCTGGAGCGGCGGTTGCGCTTGAAGGCGCTGCGTGCGCAGCGCCTGGAGTTGTATAGCCTCAGCCGCCATCACCAGATCGGTGATGACGTGCTGCGAGAGGTGCTGGGGGAACTGGATTTGAGTGAGGCCAATCTGGGATCGGTCAAGTAGGCTTTCATGGCGAATGCTAGCGTCACCAGAAGATGCTTGGTCTGTGCGTTCGCTGGACTTAGTCAGCGTCGATCGATCGGTATTTTGGGTAGGCTTTGCGCATGACTCGCCTGTCCAGCATGCTGATTTTGGTGTTGATACCCACTTCCCAATCCCCTGTCGTCAGTTCGTTCGGAACGGGGTAGTGCATGATCGAATCCTTGTCGTAGCTGCCCCATAGATGGTCGCTGCCTCCAATAGGCGTCAGGACGTAAAGATCCGTGTCTTGCTCGGTCCACCCAAAGTGGGTTTTATAAAATTCGTAAACCTTCGGCTTGTCCCAGGGAATGTTCGCTTTTGGATGCTGCTGCTCGTGCTGCAGACCCAACGCGTGACCGAACTCATGCAGTACGGTAGCTTCAAATTCTGGATGGTCGATTTCAATATTCAAATTCAGCGTCGGTACATGTTGTTCGTACAACAACGCATCAGTGCCTACTGCGGAGTCGTTTGTCGCGCTGGATGTTGAAATCCTGATCTCGCTTTCACCTTGGTCAATAAATTCGAAATGCACGTTCACAGAGGGTTGCCATTGCTTGATCAACGCTTCGATGGCAAGCCGTTTCATTTGAGTCGGCGTATCCACGAACGCGATTCTTAACGTCCGGCCATTGCCCCAGAACTTGCTCCAGGTGCCAATGGCGCGCTTGGAACGTCGGCCCGTGGAAGAGCGTTGGGCGTTGTCGGGGTTTTCCAGGATGGCTGCGTCGTAAGAGGCAAGTTCATCAATAGCGCGGATCATTTTGCAGGGAGTAATAATGTTCATAATTGATTGGCTTATAGGGTGCGTGTAGTCGTGTTGATATCGGCAGTGCTCGTCCGTTGGCGTTAATGACGATGCTCCTGTTCTCGATCGTTAAAAAGAATAAAGTTTTAGCGCTTGGGGTAGAGCAGTTTCATCAAGCGCTTGTCTTTTTTACTGATCTTTCGGTTGGTTGGATTTTCCCAGTCACCCAGTGTCAGGGTGTTTGCCACGGGATGGTGCATGATCGACTTTCTGTCGTAGGGCGTATAAATCGCGTCGATGGTATCGAAGGGCTGAAACAGGTTCCTGTCGACTTGTTCCTTGGTCAGTGGGTTCATTTCCCGATTCTGGTAGAACTCATAAACTTTCAGTTTATCCCAGGGGATAGTGGCCTCAGGGTGTTGGTGTTCATGCATGGCGCCTAAAGCATGTCCAAACTCGTGAGTCACGATCACGTCGAAGTCTGCATCCTCAGGTTTGACACCCAGGTCCATGGTCTGCCAGTCAGGATGAATCAACAGCGCATCAGTGCCGAGCATTGAACTGTTGGCATTGTTTTTCGTTGCGATCCGGATATCCCCTTCAAGTCCATCGACAAAATCGAAGCTCAGATTGATATAGGGCAGCCATTGGCTGGCGGCGTCGATGACCTTCTGTTTGTGCTCATCATCAGGGGCGTCAATGAAGGCAATTTTGAGCGTTCGTCCGTTAGCCCACAGCTTTGAGTAATTGATCAGCGAACGCTTGCGGCGAGTATTACTGGAGGTGTTTGCGTTTGCGGGATTTTCGTTGATGGCAACATCGTAGGATTGCTGATCATCAGGCCATTGAATAAGAGAACAGTTTTCAATGCAGTTCATTCGTTACTTCTTCCGTGAAGTGGATGTAATGTCTTATTGGGGGGGGCACAGTTATGTGCTGCATGAGAGTAGGGGAACTCTGCAGTGTGGTGAGTTTTAATAGTGAACGAAATGTAACTGACTTTATAAGAGTGCCTGCACTGCGTTGCACAGTGCAGGCAGGCATATTTACTTATTGCGGATAATAAAGTCGCGAATTCTCTTCGCCGCCTCTACACATTCAGCCAACGGCGCAACCAATGCCATGCGCACGCGCCCGGCGCCCGGATTGAAGCCATCAACTTCGCGAGACAGATAAGAACCCGGCACCACGGTCACGTGTTCCTCTACAAACAGATCGCGGCAAAACGCTTCATCGTCGCCTTCAACGTTTGGCCACAGGTAGAAGCCGCCATCCGGACGCTGCACGTCCATCACCGGGCCAAGGATTTCCAGCACCGCATCGTACTTCTCGCGATACAGCGCGCGGTTGGCGCGCACATGCACTTCGTCGTTCCACGCGGCAACGCTGGCCAACTGGGTCTGAACCGGCATTGCGCAGCCATGGTAGGTGCGATAGAGCAGGAAGCCCTTGAGGATCTCGGCATCACCGGCCACAAAGCCCGAACGCAGGCCTGGCAGGTTGGAGCGCTTGGACAGGCTGTGAAATACCACGCAACGCTTGAAATCCTTGCGACCCAGCTCGACGCAGGCGCTGAGCAAGCCGGCCGGCGGTGTTTGCTCGTCGAAATACAGTTCGCTGTAGCACTCGTCCGCTGCGATAACGAAGTCGTATTCGTCGGCCAGGGCGATCAGCTTCTTCAAGGTATCGACCGGAATCAGTGCGCCAGTCGGGTTGCCTGGGGAACACAAGAACAGGATCTGGCAGCGCTTCCAAATGTCTGGCGATACGGCATCGAAATCCGGGTTGAAACCGTTTTCGTCCAGGCACGGCAGGTAGTGCGGCTTGGCCCCGGCGAGGAACGCCGCGCCTTCATAGATCTGATAGAACGGATTCGGGCTGACCACCAAGGCGTCGTCGCCACGGTTGACCACTGTCTGGGTGAAGGCGAATAGCGCTTCACGGGTGCCATTGACCGGCAGCACGTTGCGGGCCGGGTCGAGCCAGCCGCTCGGGACGCTGAAACGGCGTTCGCACCAGGCGGCAATGGCTTCACGCAGGGCCGGGATGCCGAGGGTGGTCGGGTACACCGCCATCTGGTCCAGGTTGCTGGCCAGCGCTTCGGCGACAAAGCTTGGCGAGCGGTGCTTTGGCTCGCCGATCGACAACGCAATGGCGCGCTTGTCCGGGCTTGGCGTCACGCTGCCGAGCAGCGCGCGGAGCTTCTCGAAGGGGTAGGGCTGCAACTGGTTCAGAGCGTTGTTCATCGGTAGATCTCGTTCGGTGTGGGGGCTGGCTTTTGTAGGAGCCGGGCTTGCTCGCGATCCAGGCGCCTCGGTTTGTCAGGTGCACCGAGGTGATGCTATCGCGGGCAAGCCCGACTCCTACATAAGCGCTTTCCCACAGGGAAAGTTGGTTTATTCAGATGCTAATGCGGGAAATTTTGATATCGGGTTCGTGGCCGACGCTCAGCTGTTCAACGATTGCATCCTGCAAGCGGCTGCACAGCAGCGGGTCCGACAATTGCTGGTTGTTCGCGTCGGTAATGAAGAACACGTCCTCCACCCGCTCGCCCAGCGTGGCAATCTTGGCGTTTTGCAGCGACAGGTCGAACTCCAGGAAGATCGTACCGATCCGTGCCAGCAGGCCCGGGCGATCGGGAGCCGTGAGTTCCAGTACGGTCACGGGGCGTTGGGCGTCGTTGTGGATCGTCACTTGCGGCGCAAAGGCGAAATGCTTGAGTTGGCGCGGCACCCGGCGCTGGATGATGGTCGGATAGTCGTCCGGGTTGCGCAGGGCTTCGGTCAGGCCGTCGCGGATCTGTTTGACCCGCGCCGGATTATCGCCAATCGAGTCGCCGTCCGTGTCGAGCACGATGTAGGTGTCGAGGGTGAACTGGCTGCTGGAGGTGATGACCCGGGCGTCGTGAATGTTCAGGTTGAGTTGGTCCATTGCGGCCACGGTCACGGCGAAGAAATCGTGTTGGTCCGGCGCATAGATGAAGATCTGCGTGCCGCCCTCGAACTCGCGCTGAGTGGTTTCCTTGATCAGCACCAGCGGCCCGCCGTCAGCCGGCTGCTGGAGAATCGCGTCGCTGTGCCAGGCCACGTCGCCGGCGGTGTGTCGCAGGAAGTAGTCATCGCCGAGCTGCGCCCACAGCTGTTCGACGTCGTCCGGGTCGGTGCCGCCGCGCACGAGGATGTCCAGCGCGGCGCTCTGGGTCTGGCGGATCTGTTCTTCGCGATCGACCGGGTTTTCCAGGCCGCGGCGCAAAGCGCGCTTGGTCTCTGTATAGAGCTGGCGCAACAGGCTGGCGCGCCAGGAGTTCCACAGCGTCGGGTTGGTGGCGTTGATATCGGCGACAGTCAGCACGTACAGGTAATCGAGGCGGGTTTCGTCGCCGACAATCTGTGCGAAATCGTGGATCACCTGCGGGTCGGACAAGTCCTTGCGTTGGGCCGTGGTCGACATCACCAGGTGGTTTTGCACCAGCCAGACGATCAGGCGACTGTCCCATACCGGCAGCTGATGGCGCTGGCAAAAGGCTTCGGCATCCACCGCGCCGATTTCCGAGTGGTCGCCATGCCGGCCCTTGCCGATGTCGTGGTAAAGCCCGGCCATATAGATCAGCTCGGGCTTGGGCAGCTTGCCCATGAGTTTGGCGGCCAGCGGGAATTTTTCCGACACTTGTGAGTACTGCAACTTACGCAAGTGTTTGATCAGGTTCAGGGTGTGCGCATCGACCGTATAGATGTGGAACAGGTCGTGTTGCATCTGGCCGACGATGAAGCCGAACTCCGGCAAATAGCGCCCGAGGATCCCATAACGATTCATCCGGCGCAGGTTGCGGTGGATGCCGATCTTGCACTTGAACAGCTCGATAAACAGGCTGGTATTGCGAATGTCGTTACGGAACTCGTCGTCGATCAGGTGCCGATGTTCGCGCAGCAGGCGGATGGTATCGGCGCGAACGCCTTTGATTTCCGGCTGCTGGGCCATCAGCACAAAGATTTCGAGCATGGCAAATGGTGTGCGCCGGAACACGTTGTCGTTGCGTGCCTCGATGTAGCCGTCGTGCAACTGGAACCGCGAGTTGATCGGTTGCGGTGGCGCTTCGTCTTCCGGGGCGAGAATGACTTCTTCGAAGTGCTGGATGATCAGGTCGCTGAGCTGGGCGATGCTCATGACCACCCGGTAATACTGCTGCATGAAGTTTTCGATGGCTTGCTTGGCGTCATCGCCGACGAAACCCAGCAGCCCGGCAATCGAGCGCTGGTGGTCGAACAGCAAGCGATCCTCGGAGCGACCAGCGAGCATGTGCAGCGCGTAACGGACTTTCCAGAGGAACTCCTGAGACGAGGCCAGCAGGGCGTTTTCGCTCTCTACCAGAAAGCCTTCGCCGGCCAGTGCCCGCAGGTTCAGGGTGCCGTATTCGCGACGGGCCACCCATAGAATCGTCTGGATATCGCGCAGGCCGCCGGGCGAGCCTTTGACGTTGGGTTCCAGGTTGTATTCGGTGTCGTTGTATTTGTGGTGACGGGCTTTCTGCTCGGCCCGCTTGGCCAGGAAGAAGTCCTTGCTCGGCCACATGTGCGCGGTGCTGGTGACATCCAGCATGCGCTGGCGCAGTCGTTCGGGGCCGCAAATGGTGCGACTTTCCATCAGGTTGGTGACAACCGTCAGGTCAGCGCGGGCTTCAACGGCGCATTCATCCACCGAACGAACGCTCTGACCGACTTCCAGGCCGATGTCCCATAACAGCGTCAGAAAACGCTCGATGGAATCGCGGAAAACTTCGTGGTCGGCGCTGTCCAGAAGGATCAGCAGATCGATGTCGGAAAACGGGTGCAACTCACCACGACCATAGCCGCCGACCGCGACGAGCGCGATGTCGGCGTCTTCACTCCAGTTGAACTGCTCCCAGGCCTTTTGCAGGATGTTATCGACGAACCAGGCGCGATCCTCGATCAGCCGGCGAATGTCGCGGCCGCTGCGAAAGCGCCCGTCGAGCACCTCGCGGGCCTGGCGAATCGCCTTCTTGAAGGCCGCGATCGGGCTTGCCTTCAGGGCCAGTTCAGCCTGGAACTGGCCGCGGTCGAAGAGTTCGGGATCCACCTGCGGCATCGATTGGCTTTCCTGTCTATCTATAAGGCTGAGAGCGGTGCGGTCCGGATCAGGCCGAAACGCGCGCGATGGTGTCGTCGGCGCGCAAGGTGAAGATCTCGTAACCGGTGTCGGTGACCAGCAGGGTGTGCTCCCACTGGGCCGACAACTTGCGGTCCTTGGTGATTGCGGTCCAGCCATCGCCCAACACCTTGGTGTCGGCCTTGCCTTGGTTGATCATCGGCTCGATGGTGAAGGTCATGCCCGCTTTCAGCTCCATGCCGGTGCCGGCGCGCCCGTAATGCAGGATCTGCGGCTCTTCGTGGAACACTTTGCCGATACCGTGACCGCAGAACTCGCGAACCACCGAGAAGCCGTTCTTTTCCGCGTGCTTCTGGATGATTTCGCCGATGTCGCCGAGGCGGCAGCCAGGTTTGACGATTTCAATCGCCTTGTACATGCATTCCTGGGTCACTTGCGACAGGCGCTCGGCCCAGACCGGCACGGTGCCGACGTGGAACATGCGGCTGGTGTCGCCGTGGTAACCGTCCTTGATGACGGTGACGTCGATGTTCAGGGTGTCGCCATCCTTCAGCGGCTTTTCGTTCGGAATACCGTGGCAGACCACGTGGTTGATCGAGGTACAGATCGACTTCGGGTAGCCTTTATAGTTGAGCGGGGCAGGAATGGCTTTCTGCTCGTTGACGATGTAGTCGTGGCAGATGCGGTCCAGCTCTTCGGTGGTGATGCCCGGTTTGACATGTTCGGCAATCATTTCCAGCACATCGGCGGCCAGTTTGCCGGCGATGCGCATTTTTGCGATGTCCTCTGGGGTTTTGAGGGTGACGGTCATACAGGCTCTCTCTGCGCTCGATGGCGCTTGTCGAAACGAAATGGGCGGTGTGCGATTGATCTTCGCGGCCCTGAAAAACCCGATTCTATCAGACGATCAACGCAAATCTGAGCCTCTGTGCGTCGCATCTCTCTATAGATAGGCGCATTCTTGAACGATTCCACGGGGCAATTGAGGGCTCGCGTCGGGATTTGAGAATCCGGGTTCCGTTTTTTTCAGCCTTGTGGTATAAAATGCGCCGCTTTCCGGGGATACCCCGAAAGGCTTAAATCCACACACGTGTCGACACGATGACCTGGGTGCCTTCAGCTGATGCTGCTGGTTGGTCATTGGGATACGTGGAGGCCAAACCCGACTTATTAAGGAACTATCATGTCCCAAGTCAACATGCGC
>Ga0302169_10000351_pt1 | contig 14572 bp, 15 predicted proteins | sample I_Fen_N1_3_FD_193493 | JGI IMG/M metagenome (GOLD analysis project Ga0302169, IMG submission 193493) | Peat permafrost microbial communities from Stordalen Mire near Abisko, Sweden - I_Fen_N1_3 | ecosystem: Environmental > Terrestrial > Soil > Wetlands > Permafrost | place: Sweden: Abisko...
GGTCCGGCCCCGACCGGCTGGGGATGGCCATCTAATGGCATTTTAATTGGAAAATTCTCTTCAAACGGTAGTTTGAATAAAGGAATTGATATCGCCGGGGATTTGGGACAGCCTGTTTTAGCTGCGTCTGATGGGACGGTGGTATACGCCGGGAGTGGCTTAAGGGGCTACGGCGAATTAGTGATCATCAAACACAGCGAAACCTACGTCAGTGCCTACGGACATAACCGCAGGCTGTTGGTTCGGGAGGGGCAGCAGGTCAAGGTCGGACAGACAATTGCCGAAATGGGGTCAACGGGTACGGACCGGGTGAAACTGCATTTTGAGATTCGCCGTCAAGGTAAACCTGTAGATCCGCTGCAATTCCTGCCACGTCGTTGATCGCTTACCAGCCTGTTCCATCGTAGAGGGGACAGGCTCCAGCGTTGCCAAGGATAAAGGCGCCGCTTGAGCTTGAGGTCGAACTCACCAAAGGACTATAACAATGGCTCTCAGTAAAGAAGTGCCGGAGTTTGACATCGACGATGAGGTTCTCCTGATGGAGACCGGCATCGGTGCGGATTCGATGTCGAATGATGAAGGGGCGGCTCCACCTTCCGTTCGTGCCAAATCCAAACACTCCGCTTCGCTAAAGCAACACAAGTACATTGACTACACGCGGGCGCTCGATGCCACGCAGCTGTACCTCAATGAAATCGGTTTTTCCCCGCTGTTGTCCCCTGAAGAAGAAGTGCATTTTGCGCGCCTGTCGCAAAGTGGCGATCCGGCCGGGCGCAAGCGCATGATTGAAAGTAACTTGCGACTGGTGGTGAAAATCGCCCGACGTTACGTCAATCGTGGTCTGTCGCTGCTTGATCTGATCGAAGAGGGCAACCTGGGGTTGATCCGGGCGGTGGAGAAGTTTGATCCTGAACGTGGCTTCCGCTTCTCGACCTACGCGACCTGGTGGATTCGTCAAACCATCGAACGCGCGATCATGAATCAGACCCGGACCATCCGGTTGCCGATCCATGTGGTCAAAGAGCTCAACGTGTACCTGCGGGCCGCACGGGAGCTGACGCAAAAACTCGACCATGAACCCTCACCTGAAGAAATCGCCAATCTGCTGGAAAAACCGGTAGGCGAGGTCAAGCGCATGCTCGGCCTGAACGAGCGAGTTTCCTCAGTCGACGTCTCGCTGGGCCCGGATTCGGATAAAACCCTGCTGGATACCCTTACCGATGATCGCCCAACCGATCCATGCGAGTTGTTGCAGGATGACGACCTGTCCCAGAGCATTGATCAATGGCTTTCCGAGTTGACCGACAAGCAACGCGAAGTGGTAGTCCGTCGCTTCGGCCTGCGAGGTCATGAGAGCAGCACCCTTGAAGACGTAGGCCTGGAAATTGGCCTCACCCGGGAACGGGTCAGACAAATTCAGGTTGAAGGCCTGAAGCGTCTTCGGGAGATCCTGGAGAAAAATGGCTTGTCTAGCGAGTCGCTGTTTCAGTAACAGCCTTGTGTAGCAGCTAACAAAAAGCCCCGACTGGTTCGGGGCTTTTTGTTGCCATGGAAAAACAATCTAAGCGCAGGGTGCTCATCTGGTTCGTAGTCTCGCGTTGTAAGTCTTCGCTTACTCTTTCGTAAGTGTTCGTTATTTTTACAGGGTGATAGTTGCTCAGAATTTCAGGCGAGAATTTTATCTAACTGAAAAATAAGTAAATTTTTATACATTTACGGCGTGTGACAAGCGGTTGGGGAGCCAGGCCCCGATTGCTCTTGCCACGGAACGCTCTAGTATTCGGGTTGTGTCGACGGACAGACACACCCTTCAAGGACGAAGGGAAGGGACATCGCAGGAAGCGATTCATCAGGACGATGAAAAGGAACACAGGGAATAGGGAAAAAAATGCGGGCGGGTCAAACCGCCCCTTTTTTTGCCCATGAAAAAGCAAAAAGGCCCGCAAGGGGCCTTTTCGTGAGCGCGGGTAAAATCAGCGTTCGAGATCTTTGATCTTGCCTTTGACACCATCCCACTCTTCGGCATCGGGCAACGATTCTTTCTTTTCGGTGATGTTGGGCCAGATTTCAGCCAGCTCAACGTTGAGCTGAATGAACTCCTGCATCTCCTCCGGGACTTCATCTTCGGAGAAGATGGCCACGGCAGGGCATTCTGGTTCGCACAGTGCGCAGTCGATGCACTCATCCGGGTGAATCACCAGGAAATTCGGGCCTTCGTAAAAGCAGTCCACCGGACACACTTCTACGCAGTCGGTGTACTTGCACTTGATGCAGTTGTCGGTGACGACGAAGGTCATTTCTAATTTTCTCCTCAGGCGCGGCTTGCTGCGCCCCTTCACGTGGGGGTCGCAAGGTTCGGGAGCGATAGTCTGCAGGCCAGGCTATAGCCAGCAGCATCCCAAACCGCGCGAGATTCTAACAGCTTGCAAGCCTATGCGTTAGATCCGTGTCTTCAGTGTATAGAGCATTTCGAGTGCACGACGTGGTGTCATGTCGTCCAGGTCGAGTTTGGCCAGTTCATCCAGCACGGGATGTGGCAGGCTGGCGAACATATCGCTTTGCTGTGGCGCGGCCGGTTTGCCTTTGACTGGCTTGGGCGCCTCGTGAGGCAGGGCGGTATCTTCCAGTCGGCTTAAATGCTCGCGGGCACGCACAATCACTTCGCTTGGGACGCCGGCCAGCTGCGCAACAGCCAGGCCGTAGCTTTGGCTGGCAGGCCCTGGCAGAACGTGGTGCAGGAACACGATGCGCTCGTTGTGCTCGGTGGCATTGAGGTGCACGTTGGCCACCAGCGGTTGGGCTTCCGGCAGGACCGTCAACTCAAAGTAGTGGGTGGCGAACAGCGTGTAAGCCCGCAAATGCGCCAGGCGCTCCGCTGCCGCCCACGCCAGGGACAGACCGTCGAATGTACTGGTGCCGCGTCCGACTTCGTCCATCAGCACCAGGCTGCGCTCGGTGGCGTTGTGCAGGATGTTGGCGGTTTCGCTCATTTCGACCATGAAGGTCGAGCGCCCGCCGGCCAGGTCATCACTGGAACCGATCCGGGTGAAGATCCGGTCGACCAGGGACAGCTCGCAACTGGCCGCCGGTACGAAGCTGCCGATGTGTGCCAACAGCACGATCAGCGCGGTTTGCCGCATGTAGGTGGATTTACCGCCCATGTTCGGACCGGTAATCACCAGCATCCGCGTGCTGTCGTCCAGGTTCAGGTCGTTGGCGACGAACGGGGTGGTCAGGACTTGTTCGACTACCGGGTGACGGCCCTGCGTGATGCGCATGCACGGCTCGCTGACGAAGCGTGGGCAGTTCAGGTCGAGGTTCAGCGCACGCTCGGCCAGGTTGCTCAGAACGTCTAGCTCGGCTAGCGCCGCAGCGGTGTCCTGCAGCGGTGGCAACTGTGCGATCAAATCTTCCAGTAGCGCTTCGTAGAGCATTTTTTCCCGGGCAAGGGCACGGCTCTTGGCCGACAGCGCCTTGTCTTCGAAGGCCTTCAGTTCTGGTGTGATGAAGCGTTCGGCGCCTTTGAGTGTCTGGCGGCGGATGTAGTCAGCCGGTGCTGATTCGGCCTGCTTGCTTGGCAGTTCGATGAAGTAACCGTGAATGCGGTTGTAGCCAACCTTCAGGTGCGAGAGGCCGGTGCGGGCTTTTTCTCGGGCTTCGAGGTCAATCAGGAACTGCCCGGCGTTTTCGCTGAGCGATTGCAGTTCGTCGAGTTCACTGTCGTAACCGGTCTTCAACACGCCGCCGTCACGGATCACCGCCGGTGGATTGTCGATGATGGCTTTATCCAGCAGCGCCGCCAGTTCGGGGTAGGTGCTGGTGGTCCTGGCCAGTTGAATAATGTGCGGGGCTTCGAGCTCAGTCATCGCCACTTGCAGTGCCGGCAGTGCACCGAGGGCGTCACGCAGGCGTGCGAGATCGCGGGGGCGAGCATTGCGCAGGCCGATTCGCGCGAGAATTCGTTCGATGTCACCGATTTCCTTGAGCTGCGGTTGCAGTTTCTCGAATCGGTAGCCATCGAGCAGGCAGGTGATCGATGTCTGGCGAGCCAGCAATACGGTCAGATCGCGCAGAGGACGGTTCAGCCAGCGGGTCAGAAGACGACTGCCCATGGCCGTCTGGCAACGGTCGACCACCGACTGCAGGGTGTTGTCACGGCCGCCGGCCAGGTTGGTATCCAGCTCCAGGTTGCGGCGGCTCGCGCCGTCGAGTACGACAGTGTCGTCCAGGCGTTCATGACGCAAGCTGCGCAAGTGAGGCAATGCGGTGCGTTGGGTTTCTTTCGCGTAAGCCAGCAGGCAACCGGCGGCGCCGATGGCCAGGGTCAGGTTTTCACAACCGAAACCTTTCAGGTCTTGGGTAGCGAATTGCTGGCAAAGACTTTTCAGTGCCGAATCGCGCTCGAAATCCCACGGCGCGCGGCGACGCACCCCACGGCGTTTTTCCGCCGGCAGGTCTTTCGGCCAGTCATCCGGGATCAGAAGCTCCACCGGATTGACCCGCTCCAGTTCCGCCAACAGGTTTTCCCAACCTTTGATTTCCAGCACGCTGAAGTTGCCGCTGGTGATGTCCAGCACCGCCAAGCCGAACAGACGCTCGTCACCCAATACAGCGGCGATCAGGTTGTCCCGACGCTCGTCCAGCAACGCCTCATCGCTCACTGTCCCCGGCGTGATGATCCGCACCACTTGGCGATCCACCGGCCCTTTGCTGGTCGCCGGGTCGCCAACCTGTTCACAGATCACCACCGACTCGCCAAGCTTCACCAGTTTCGCCAAATAGCCTTCGGCCGCGTGGTAAGGAATACCGCACATCGGAATCGCTTGCCCGGCCGACTGCCCACGGGCAGTGAGGGTGATGTCCAGCAACTTGGCGGCCTTCTTCGCGTCTTCGTAGAAGATCTCGTAGAAGTCGCCCATGCGGTAGAACATCAACTGATCAGGGTGCTGGTTCTTCAGGCGCCAGTACTGCTGCATCATCGGCGTGTGGGAGGACAGGTCGGACAGGGCTTTATTCATCGGGAATCGGAAAACTCATTGAAAGGTGTGGGGCAAAGGTGGGCATCGGCCCGGCTTTTCCGCAATGGGCGCAAGATTAACATGGGCGGTCCGCCGGACGCAGGCACGAACGCCACGCGGCTTGCTTCTGCTGATCTATGCATGAGGCATGCAAATCAGCATTTGTTTTCCATGCAAAGAACAAGCACTATGCACAGTATGCAAAAACGCAACGTTTCTACCGTCTTAAGAGCACTGCTCGACCAGCACGGAATCTCCCCCACGGAGCTTCACCGTCGCACTGGCGTGCCCCAATCCACGCTCTCGCGGATTCTCAGCGAGAAGATCGTCGACCCATCGGATAAACACATCTCGAAGATCGCCGAGTACTTCGCCGTGAGCACCGATCAGTTGCGTGGTCGCGTGGACATCACGCCGACAGCCAATGCCGGGCGCGGTCGATCGCATGCTGAACTCAAGGATATAAGTCTGTGGGACGACGATACCCCTGTCGATGACGACGAGGTGTCGGTCCCCTTTCTTCGCGAGGTTGAATTGGCGGCGGGATCGGGAAGATTCGTCATCGAAGAGAGCGAACGCGCCAGCCTGCGCTTTGGCAAGCGCAGCTTGCGCCATAACGGTGTGCAGTTCGACCAGGCCAAATGCGTAACCGTGCGTGGTAACAGCATGCTGCCGGTACTGCGCGACGGGGCCACGGTTGGGGTTAACGCCGGCAAGTGCGGGATTGGCGACATCGTTGATGGCGACCTCTACGCCATCAACCACAACGGTCAACTGCGGGTGAAACAGCTTTATCGCCTGCCTACCGGAATTCGCCTGCGCAGTTTCAATCGCGATGAACACCCGGACGAGGACTACAGCTTCCAGGAAATGCAGGAAGAGCAAATCGTCATCCTCGGTCACGTCTTCTGGTGGGGCATGTACGCCCGATAACCTCCCGTCACTGTCAGATAAAACCCGCCATCAGGCGGGTTTTTTTCACCTGCGCCAAAAGCGCGAACGCCCTTGTTTGCATGAGTGAGAATGCGTTTGTGCATTTTGTGTGCGATTGGAATGCACTTTAACATTGACAAAATATGCACCTATGCATAAATTCGATCCCAACCCGGTCTGTTAATCGGTTCCAACGAAGGTTTCTGCCTGCGTGATGTAAGACTCAGCAACGGACATGGTTAAGCGCACTTACACCCCATCGATTACTCCAGGAGGCATGACATGACCATTGAGCCGCCAGCGTTGCTGGACATTCCGAGCTGGCTGGTCGTCGTCCTTGCGTTGGTGGGTGGACTGTCCGGTGAGATGTGGCGCGCCGACAAGGATGGCGCCCGTGGTTGGGCGTTGCTGCGGCGGCTGGCCCTGCGCTCCGGGGCCTGCATGGTCGGCGGGGTATCGGCAATCATGCTGTTGTATGCCGCCGGCCTGTCGATCTGGGTCGCCGGCGCCTTCGGTGGCCTCACTGCGATGGCCGGGGCGGACGTGGCGATTGGTCTTTATGAACGGTGGGCGGCCAAGCGGATCGGCGTTTGTAAAATGCCACCCCGAGACTCTCGGCCCGACCAATAATGAATCCCGTCGATAAATAAACAGGAAGTGCTTTGTCAGTCGCCGATGTGATCGTGACGTCCATGCCAGCGACCGCGGACGGATTGCCTTGCAGACGTGTCAGGCTTATATCAGAGCGCCCGCGCGCTAACATTTTGATCGATCCTGTAACTTGCAAGCGTGATCCGCTCGTGTACGGTAGGCCTCATTCCGCCTGATCAGGAGATGACTGTGAAAGAAATCACACAGCTGGCCGCCGAGCTCGGTAGACGCTTGCAGGTTCTCAACGCCCATGTCACCGCAGCAGAGTCCTGTACGGGCGGCGGAATTTCCGAGGCGATAACCCGGATTCCGGGCAGTTCGGCATGGTTCGAGGCGGGTTACGTCACTTACTCCAACCGTCAGAAGACCCAGCAGTTGAATGTCCCTGCCGAGTTGTTTTCAACGGTGGGGGCGGTCAGTCGAGAGGTCGTCGAAGCCATGGTCCGCGGCGCGCAGGAAAGAAGCCATGCGCGTTTTGCCGTAGCAGTCAGCGGCGTCGCCGGCCCGGACGGCGGTTCGCCAAGTAAGCCGGTCGGCACCGTATGGCTGGCCTGGGGCGTCGGCGAGCAGGTGTTCAGTGAGTTACAGCACTTCCCGGGTAATCGCGACGAAGTTCGCCGACAAACGGTGAAGGCCGCGCTAGAGGGGCTGCTGCGACATGCCGCCGGAGAAATCTCAAATCAGGGGTAGGCGATCCTCGAACGCTGTGGAATAATACTGTCTACTTATACAGGTGTTGGCCGTCAGGCCTTATTGATTACGTGAGGACTTTAATGGACGACAACAAGAAGAAAGCCTTGGCTGCGGCCTTGGGTCAGATCGAGCGTCAATTCGGCAAGGGTGCCGTAATGCGTATGGGCGATCAGGACCGTCAGGCGATCCCATCCATTTCCACTGGCTCTCTGGGTCTGGACATCGCACTGGGCATTGGCGGTCTGCCAAAAGGCCGTATTGTTGAAATCTACGGTCCTGAATCTTCCGGTAAAACCACTCTGACCTTGTCCGTCATCGCCCAGGCTCAAAAAGCCGGCGCGACTTGTGCATTCGTCGATGCTGAACACGCTCTCGATCCTGAATACGCCGGCAAGCTGGGTGTCAACGTTGACGACCTGCTGGTTTCCCAGCCGGACACCGGCGAGCAAGCCCTGGAAATCACCGACATGCTGGTGCGTTCCAACGCGGTTGACGTGATCATCGTCGACTCCGTGGCGGCGCTGGTGCCAAAGGCTGAAATCGAAGGCGAAATGGGCGACATGCACGTTGGCCTGCAAGCCCGTCTGATGTCCCAGGCGCTGCGTAAGATCACCGGTAACATCAAGAACGCCAACTGCCTGGTGATCTTCATCAACCAGATCCGTATGAAAATCGGCGTGATGTTCGGCAGCCCGGAAACCACCACCGGTGGTAACGCGCTGAAGTTCTACGCTTCGGTTCGTCTGGATATCCGTCGTACTGGCGCGGTGAAAGAAGGTGATGAAGTCGTCGGTAGCGAGACCCGCGTCAAGGTTGTGAAGAACAAGGTGGCTTCGCCGTTCCGTCAGGCCGAGTTCCAGATTCTTTATGGCAAAGGTATCTACCTCAATGGCGAGATGATCGACTTGGGTGTTCTGCACGGTTTCGTTGAAAAATCCGGTGCCTGGTATGCCTACAACGGCACCAAGATCGGTCAGGGCAAAGCCAACTCGGCCAAGTTCCTGGCGGATAACCCGGAAATTGCAGCGACCCTTGAAAAACAACTGCGCGACAAACTGCTGACGCCAGCGCCGGACGTCAAAGCTTCGCCAGTCAAAGAGACTGAAGATGACCTGGCTGACGCTGACATCTGATAAGAACCGATGACTGCCGTACTCGATACCCTCGTCGCGGTGCGGCGAACTGCCATGGACCTGCTCGCACGTCGTGAGCACGGTCGGGTCGAGCTGACGCGTAAGCTGCGTCAGCGCGGCGCTCTCCCCGAAATGATCGAGACAGCCCTCGACCGATTGACGGAAGAGGGTTTGTTGTCCGAATCCCGATACCTTGAAAGCTTCGTTGCCTATCGTGCCCGTTCCGGTTATGGCCCTCTGCGTATTCGTGAAGAGTTAAACCAGCGGGGCCTGCAGCGCAGTGACATTGAACTCGCCTTGCGCGAAAGCGGGATAGACTGGCAAGAGCGGTTGGCTGACACCTGGCAGCGCAAGTTCTCCGGGCATCTACCGATCGACAACCGGGAACGTGCCAAACAAGGCAGGTTCCTGGCGTATCGGGGCTTCTCCATGGAAATGATCGGCCGCTTGTTCAGTGGTCGAGGGATGGACGATTAACTGAAACGGCTCGCTATTTCGATAGCGGGCCGTTTTTTATGCCTCACGTAACCTTTGATGGCTCACGAGTGTGCTGTTGCGCCTGAGGTTGGGGCTGCGCCCAGTTTTCCGGCAGATTGATGTAGTCCACCAGTTCTCGCAGCCGGCCATGATCACGGGCGTTGAAATTGAAGGCCAATCGCGCCAAGTGGCTGAACTGCGCTTCGTCGTGTTCTTCGCCGCCGTAGACATGTTGATGGAAGTGGTCGCTGAGGCACAGGTCGGCAAATGCCACCTGCATGTGTTCGAGCGCCGGGTCACTGAGTGTGTGATTCATGCGAATCAGGAATTGACGCTTGAGCCAGCGGCTGGAGTGGAAGTTGCTGTAGAACTGGTTGATGTGCTCCACCGCTTCATCGACGCAGTAGACCAATTTCACCAGTTTCATGTCGGTGGGCAGGATGTAGCGGTTCTCCGCCAATTGCTGATGAATGAAGTCCAACGCGACCTGCCAGAATTTGCCGCCCGGGGCATCCAGCAACACGACCGGTACCAATGGCGTTTTTCCGGTCTGGATCAGTGTCAGTACTTCCAGTGCTTCATCCAGCGTGCCGAAGCCACCGGGGCATAGCACCAGCGCATCGGCTTCCTTGACAAAGAACAGTTTGCGCGTGAAGAAAAAGTGGAAGGGCAGCAGATTGGTGGTGCCGCTGACCGTCGGGTTGGCGTGTTGTTCGAAGGGCAGGGTGATGTTGAAGCCCAGGCTGTGCGTGAGGCCGGCCCCTTCATGGGCCGCGGCCATGATACCGCCACCGGCGCCAGTGATAACCATCAGGTCTGAGCGGGCCAGAGCGGCGCCGAGTTCACGGGCCATTCCGTACAGCGGATGTTCAACGGGGGTGCGGGCCGAACCGAAAACCGTGACTTTACGCCGTCCCTTGAACTGCTCCAGTACGCGGAAGGCCTGCTCCAGTTCGCGCAAGGTTTGAAGGGTGATCTTGGCATTCCAGCGGTTGTGGTCTTCCTGGGCCATGCGCAGCACGGTCAGGATCATGTCGCGATAGATCGGGATGTTCGGGCTGTTGGGTGAAACCAGGTTGAGTTGTTCTTCGACCTTGCTGATGAGGTCGTGGCCGCTTTCTTCAAAATGACGGCTCAAGAGGTCATTCGGTTGGTAAGGCATTCAACTTCTCCTTCTGCACAGAGCCCTCGACATCGACAACGCATTCGTCAATGCCACGACACCTCGTGTGTCGCCGTCTGCCCAGACCCATGCCTGGGCGACCCACTTGACCCGATGGTTGGCGGATCATCCATACAGGCTCTGTTTTTTCCTTGGGTGAAAGAAACATTCGCAAAGCTTGGTACGTAACGGACGGCCCCTTTCCAGCCCTGAAAAATTGAACGTGGCTAACCTGAAATCTAGACCCTCGCGATGATTTGCGCTGTCTTGATCATTGCGCCGCAAAGTCTTTCCTGGCAACCGCTTATTGACGATTTACAAGGTGGTTTCACCACTCGTCTGAAGGCGCGCCCGGGGGGCTGCATTCTGATTAACTGAATGACAGGTGTATCACAACAACTTGGCGTCAAGGGTAGGGCGCACGGTACGAGCGGTTTAAGGATTTGTCGCTCAACAAGAGCGAGGAGCAAGGAGGCGGGAGCCATGGCCAGAGTCATTCTGGAAATAGAGATCGATACGAGTTTGTATCGATTGCTGAAGTCGTCAGCCGAGACCCATCATTTGAGTCTCGAAGAGGAGTGCTGTCGACGGCTTGAGGGAGCAGAGCCGCACTCTCGTTACCTGCAGGCGTTACTGGCGGAGCTGCGCGCCGAAGATGAACAGCGGCGCGCCAAGTCCCACTGATTACTTTTTCTTCTGAGGTGCTTTCGGGCAATCCGATTCCCGGTAGCTGGCCGAGCCGACCGAACGGTTGGACTTCACTTCGGTGAAGTCGTAACGCATGGTTGCGCCTTTGGCCATCAGCTTGCGGAACGACGGGTTGTTGCATACCGACGCACCGAGTTGGAAATACACGGCTTTTGGATCGGCGCGCATCTTGGTGGCGTGGCTGCTTTGCACGCTCAGGTGGTTGATCAATGTCGTTCCTTCGACGGTATAGCCCTGATCAAGAATGTCTTCATTGATTGCTCGTGGAGTACCAACACTGCTTTGCGCGGCGACGTTTTGCAGCTCTTTGTTCAGATTCTGTTCACTCAAGGACGCAGCCTGGGCGCTGAATGACGACGCCAGCAGAATGGCAGCGGTGGGAACGATAAGGCGCAGCATGAAACTCTCCTGATTCAGTGACTGAGTGCTTCGACCAGTCACATGACTGTGCGTTCAGTGGTGGCGAATTATAGGGGAGGTGGTCGGGACGGTACAGGTTTGCGCTCAGCGCTCTGTTAAACTGTCGGCCTTTATTGCCCTGCCGAGAGTTGTTCGTGTCAATTTCCCCATTTTGTCGGCGTTGCCTTCGATGAGCCATGCTCCCAACGCCGTAGCCCGGCTGCGCGATCAACGTGAAGAGGAAGGCATCAAGCCGATTCAGGCCCGTGGCTGGCGGGCAACCCGTTGCCGCGATTGTCGTGTGATCGAGAGCCATTGCCTGTGTGCCTGGCGCCCGCAGGTCGAAACCCGCTCCGGCGTGTGCCTGATCATGACCAACAAGGAAGTGTTCAAGCCGAGTAATACCGGCTGGCTTATCGCCGATGTGGTGCGGGACAATCACGCGTTTATCTGGTCGCGCACCGAGGTCGACCCAAAGCTGCTGGCATTGCTATCCGACCCGCAATGGCAACCTTACCTGGTGTTCCCGGGCGAATACGTCGCGCCTGAGCGGGTGACCCATGGTGTGACGCCTGATAGCACCAAGCGGCCGCTGTTCATATTGCTCGACGCGACCTGGACCGAAGCCCGCAAGATTTTTCGTAAAAGCCCCTACTTTGACGCATTGCCGATCCTCAGCCTGCTGCCGGAAAAACTCTCCCGCTATCAGTTGCGTCGCTCTACACGCAGTGAGCATCTGTGCACTGCGGAAGTGGCGGCGTTGTGCCTCGATCTTGCCGGCGATGTGCAGGCGGCGTCGGCGCTGGACGCTTATTTCGACGTCTTTAGCCAGCATTACCTCGATGCCAAGCGGCAGCTTGAAATGAACGTTGAAACAGCGGCGCACGCTGAGTTGATGCCATTCGTGCAGGGTAACGCCGCCTCAATCAGCTAATTGTCGCCCATACTGCAAAGAACTGTCCGGGCCATGCACCTTGACCACCCCGGCTACGCTGGGCATGCTTGGCGCCGATTGGGGCGCGGCCAAGGTTTGATACGCCATTTTTTCACGTGAGATCCACGTGACTGGCGTTTAGCGTGCCCTTTGGTGCAGCTCCGTGGCTGCACCTTGAGCTGTTTGAAGAACAGGATGATTTGAAAAATGGCCACATACGAAATCCTGATAGCCGATGACCACCCGCTTTTTCGTTCCGCCTTGCACCAAGCGTTGACTCTGGGTCTTGGCCCGGATGTCCGTCTTGTCGAAGTAGCGAGCATTGCGGAGCTGGAAACCCGTCTGACCGAAAAGGCCGATTGGGATCTTGTACTGCTGGATCTGAACATGCCGGGGGCATACGGTTTTTCCGGGTTGGTGCTGTTGCGCGGTCAGTATCCGCAGATTCCTGTGGTCATGGTCTCGGCCCAGGAAGAGGCTACGATCATGGTCAAGTCCCGTGAATTTGGCGCCAGTGGCTTCATTCCCAAGTCCAGCGACCTGGGCGTGATCCAGAAAGCCGTGCGGGCGGTCCTCGATGGCGATGTTTACTGGCCACCGCAAGCGTTCGAAGCCGTCAGTGTTTCCGAAGAGGCTAAAGCGGCCAGTGAAGGCCTTGCGAGCCTGACGCCGCAGCAGTTTCGCGTGTTGACCATGGTCTGTGAAGGACTGCTGAACAAGCAGATCGCTTACGAACTGAGCGTTTCCGAGGCGACCATCAAAGCCCACGTAACCGCGATTTTCCGTAAACTGAATGTCCGGACCCGAACCCAGGCCGCGCTGCTTCTGCAACAACTTGAGTCAATTCCGAGCCATTAAGAAGCAGCGTCTTCACGCTTTTTTGACTTTGGCTCATCTAGCTTTCCCACCTCTTTTTTGGTCAGTTGCATACTCTATGTCACCTTTCAAAGGCCAGACCGGCCTGAAACGCATCCTCAACGCCTCCGGCTATTCCCTTGACGGCCTGCGCGCAGCTTTCACCGGCGAAGCCGCTTTTCGCCAGTTGGTGTTGCTTAACGTCATCCTGATTCCGCTGTCGTTCTTCCTGAATGTCAGCCGTGTCGAGCAGGCATTGCTGATTGCGGTCTGCCTGCTGGCCTTGATAGTCGAGTTGCTCAATTCGGCAGTGGAAGCAGCCATCGACCGCATTTCCCTTGAATTGCACCCGTTGTCGAAAAACGCCAAAGACATGGGCAGTGCCGCGCAATTGGTGGCGTTGAGCATGATCGCGCTGGTGTGGGCCGTGATTCTGCTTTAAGCGATTGTCGGCAGCACGATCTCGTCGCTGCGCTGAACCCCGGCGGTGAAGGCGCGGCAGAGATCGAGAAACTCACGCATCGCCGACGTCTGGTATTTCTGTTTGTGCCAGATGAAATAAAACTGCCTCGCCAGGTCCAGATCCGGTGTCTCCACCGGCACCAGGCTGCCGCGCCGGAATGCGTCCCGTAGCGCCAGTCGCGAGATGCAACCAATCCCCAGGCCAGACTCCACTGCGCGTTTTATCGCTTCGGTGTGTTCCAGCTCAAGACGGATGTTGAGCGAACTTCGGTGATGACGCATCGCCTGATCGAAGGTCAATCGCGTGCCCGAGCCTTGTTCGCGCAGAATCCAGGCTTCGTGACTCAACTCATCCATGGTCGCCGTGCCGCGTTTGGCCAAGGGATGCTGCGGTGCGCAAAACACCACCAGCTCATCCTCGACCCAGCTCTGCACTTCGATGTCCGGATGGCTGCAGTCGCCTTCGATTAGACCCAGGTCAATTTCGTAGTGGGCCACTTGTTGCACAATATTGGCAGTGTTCTGTACGTGCAGCTTTACCTGGCTTTCCGGGTGGCGTTGCATGAAGCTGCCGATCAGCAAAGTGGCCAGGTAATTGCCGATGGTGAGGGTCGCGCCCACCGCCAGAGAGCCGAAGCCGGACTTGCCGTTGAGCAGGTCTTCGATTTCCTTGGCCTGATCCAGCAGGGCGACGGCTTGCGGCAGCAGCTGCTTGCCAAGGGCATTGAGGCTCAGCCGTTTGCCGGCGCGGTCGAACAGCTGGCAGCTGCATTGGCGCTCAAGCTCGGTGATCGAGGTGCTCGCCGCCGATTGCGAGAGATTGAGCAAGCCCGCAGCGCGGGACACGCTTTCCTGCTGGGCGACGGCGACAAATACTTGAAGTTGACGGAGAGTAAATCGCATATCTATATAACCGATAACCCTTATCTTAATAATCCATTTAACAGATATTGTCGCTGCCTTTAGAATGCGATGCAATTGCGCGAAGCCAGCTCTTTTTCGCAGGGCAGGGCGCAGACCAATCTCCAGGAGTCCCACGTACATGAGCAACATGAACCACGAGCGTGTCCTCAGTGTTCACCACTGGAACGACACTCTGTTCAGCTTCAAGTGCACCCGCGATCCGGGTCTGCGCTTCGAGAACGGT
>Ga0302169_10000352_pt1 | contig 14555 bp, 13 predicted proteins | sample I_Fen_N1_3_FD_193493 | JGI IMG/M metagenome (GOLD analysis project Ga0302169, IMG submission 193493) | Peat permafrost microbial communities from Stordalen Mire near Abisko, Sweden - I_Fen_N1_3 | ecosystem: Environmental > Terrestrial > Soil > Wetlands > Permafrost | place: Sweden: Abisko...
TGCCCTTTCAATGCTCAGTTGGCTCCTCGCCCTGCGTGACCTGCCCCTGGGCCGGGCCTACTCGCTGCTGAGCATCAGCTACGCACTGGTGTACCTGTTGGCCGCCAGCCTGCCGCTGTTTCACGAACATTTCAGCCTTTCAAAAAGCCTTGGCGTCGCCCTGGTCATCCTCGGCGTCATCACCATTAATTCTCGACCTGCAAGTGCGCCCGAACTTAGGAGTGCCTCATGAAAATAAGTGTATTTGGTAGCGGTTATGTTGGCTTGGTGCAAGCCGCAGTCCTGGCGGAAGTTGGCCACGATGTGGTCTGCATGGATATTGACGAGAAAAAAGTCAAGTTGCTGCAACAAGGCCATGTGAGCATTTTCGAACCGGGGCTTGCCAGCCTGGTGCGCGAAGGCCTGGACAGCAAACGGTTGCAGTTCACCAGCGATGAGAAACTCGCGGTGCAACATGGTCAGGTATTGTTCATCGCGGTCGGCACGCCTTCCCGTGAGGATGGCTCGGCGGACCTGCGTTACGTCCTGTCGGTGGGCGAAGCCGTGGCGCGCAACCGCGAACAACCGGTGATTCTGGTGGAGAAATCCACAGTACCGGTCGGCACCGGCGATACCTTGCGTGCGCACATCGACCAATGCCTGGCCAAGGATGGGCGTTCGCTGCAGTTCGATATCGTGTCCAACCCGGAGTTCTTGAAGGAAGGCTCGGCCGTGGCCGATTGCCGGCGTCCGGACCGCATCATCATCGGCTGCGAGCGCGATGAAGTGCGTGATGTGATGCGCGACCTGTATGCCCCTTTCAACCGCAACCATGATCGGGTGATGTTCATGGACCTGCGCAGCGCCGAGCTGACCAAGTACGCCGCCAACTGCATGCTGGCGACCAAAATCAGCTTCATCAACCAGATCGCCGAACTGGCCGAACACCTGGGGGCCGATATCGAATCGGTTCGTCTGGGCATCGGCGCCGACTCGCGTATTGGCTACCACTTCATCTACCCGGGCTGCGGCTACGGCGGTTCGTGTTTCCCCAAAGACATGCGCGCCCTGATTCACAGTGCCGAAGAAGCCCACTGCTCCAGCGACCTGCTGCAAGCGGTAGAAGCCATCAACGAGCGGCAGAAACACAAGCTGTTCGATCGGATCAACGCGTTCTTCAAGGGCGATCTGAAGGGCAAGACCTTTGCCCTCTGGGGCCTGGCGTTCAAGCCAAACACCGACGACATGCGCGATGCACCGAGTCGGGTCCTGCTCGAATCGCTTTGGGCTGCGGGCGCCAGCGTGCGCGCGTTCGACCCCGAAGCCATGCAGGAAACCCAGAACCTGTATCCCGATGAAGCGAAGCTGATGCTGATGGGCACGCCGGAATCGGTGTTGACCGGTGCCGATGCGTTGATCATCTGCACCGAGTGGCAGCAATTCAAGGCACCGGATTTCGAGCTGATCCGCCAGCGCCTCGTGGCCCCGGTGATCTTCGATGGACGCAACCTGTACGATGCCGAGCGCCTGGCCCGTGGCGGCTTCCTGTACTTCCCGATGGGCCGTGGCGAATCGCGCAAGTTGCCGATCCCACATCAGCAATGGCCGTCCGCCCCGATCGACGCCTCGGCCTGATGCCGCTGTCTATCCGCCAACAGTCCTGCGTCGTGGGACTGTTGGCCCTGCTGTTGTTCATTGCCGGGGTATACCAGCAAGCGCCAATCGGTTTCGATTCGCGCTTCGTGCTGTTCGCCCAGGAGATGCTGCGACACGGGCCGTCGTTTTTCCCCACCACCTACGGGCAGCCCTACGCTGACTACTTGGGGCTTTCGACCCTGTTCATCTGGCTGACGGCCCTGCCGTTCGGCCAGGTCAACAGCCTTGGTGCCTGGCTGCCAAGCGCCATCGCCGGGGCGGTCATCGTCACGTTGATGTACCGCCTGGTCGCACCTTTTTCCAGCCGATGGGCGTTGCTCAGCATTGCCCTGATGTTGCTGACCAATACCTTCATCACCGAAGCGCGCGCGGTTTCCCAGGACTTGATGCTCGCAGCGGTAGCCTTCGCGGTGTTTTACCTGGGCTACGCCGCCGATCACTTCTCGGCACCGCGTCGATGGATACTGATCTTCGTCTTGTTACTGTTGGGATTCGGCCTGCGCGGGCCGATAGGGCTGGTGATTCCCACCGGCATGCTGTGCAGCTATTTCCTGCTCAATCGTCAATGGCAGCGGTTTTTCGGCTTCGGCCTGACCGCGGCCGTGCTGCTGGGCCTGTGTGTCGGTGCGTTACTGTGGATGGCCAAGACCAGTGCAGGCCCGACCTTCATGCAGGATGTGATTCGCATGCAGTTCATGGGGCGCATGGACGGTAGCGAAGGCGTCAGCGGCTCGCTCTACTACTTCACCAGTTCGATGGGCAACTATGCGCTGGCCTATCCTCTGGCGCTGCTGGCGTTGATCGCACTGGTTCTGAACAAACCCCGCCAAACCGGGCCGGCACTGCGATTGCTCCAGTATTGCGCGGCAGCCGGGTTGATCGTGATGATCGGACTTTCGATTCCCCAGGCGAAAAAAGCCCGCTATCTGCTGCCGATATTGCCCGTGGTGGCAATCATTGCAGCGTATCCCTTTGCGGTGGCCCAGGGTCGGTTGTTCTGTTGGCTACGCGGCTTCATGCAAGGCTTGTGGCTGCTGATGCCGGCGCTGTTCATCGGCGGACTGCTGGTCGCACAGCGGCGCTTTGAGCAACACTTGCCCAATCTTGCTACGGTGTTGATGATCCTCGGGGCGTTACAAGTAATTGCTCTGGCGATCCTTTTCAAACCGCACTGGCGCCCGCAAACGCTGGCCTTTTGTGCCGTCCTGGGATTGTGGTCGGTGTATATCCTGGTGTTCGAACCGCTCGAACGGCAGATGTACGACACCCAGACCTTCAGTCGTGCGACCCTTGCACAGGTGCAAAAAGACCCGGCGCCACTGGTGCTGCATCGCATGGGCAAGGACGCCAAGGCCATCAAGTTCATGGTCAATATCGAGCAGGACTTGCAACCGCTGTTCACCGACTCGATCCAGGAGCTGGACACACTTGAGGGGCCAATGTGGTTGATGATGGATGCCAACGACTACCGCGCCCTGCAAGGCACCCCCCTGGGCTCTTTGCCGCCTGTACTGAGCGGGCGTTTCGACAAGAACGACTTTGTTCTGCTGCATCGCCCCTTGTAGGCGGGGGCTAAGGTACGGGGGCGCGATCGGATGGCCTTTGAGCCGGAGCTGTTGAAGATCAGGCTGGATCTTCAACAGCTCCCGGTGAACGTGTTAAACAGGAGGCTTGCCGTACCTGCTATCGAATAAGGACATTCACCCCCGTGGCCACTTACTCCCTTGTTATCCGCCGGTTGCTGATCTGCTCGCTGACCATCGTGGTCAGCCGCGCGATCACCAGCCCCATGCTCACACTGTTCCTGAGCAACAAGCTCGGCCTCAACCAACAGGACGTCGGCTTGCTGCTGGGCATCGCGGTGTTCATCGCAACCCTGCTCGCGCTCTACGGCGGTTACATCATCGACCGCCTGGAAAAACGTCGCCTGCTGATGCTGACCATGCTTTCCAGCGCGATCGGCCTGGTGCTGCTGACCTTTGCCGAAAACCTCTACCTGACCACCGTCATCCTGGTGGTCACCGAAACCGCATCGGCGCTGTTCCTGATCGGTTCAAAATCGATCCTCAGCGAAAACCTGCCCGTGGGCCAACGGGCCAAGGCGTTTTCCCTGAGCTACACCCTGACCAACATTGGCTATGCCGTCGGCCCGATGCTCGGCGTGGTGATTGCCGGGATTTATCCGATTGCGCCATTCCTGATAGCCGGTGCCATTGCCTTTTTCAGCATTTTTTTGCTGACCGGCATTGCCAGGGACCCGGCGCTGCCCACTGCAACCGGACAGGCGCAGAGCTTCCTCAACACCCTGATCACCCTGAAAAACGACCGCACCCTGATCATGTTCACCGCCGGTTGTCTGCTCAGCACCGTGGTGCATGGTCGCTTCACTTTTTACCTGTCGCAGTACTTGCTGGTCACCAGCGACGATCAGAACACCCTTGAAGTCATGGCCGCCCTGCTCGCCTGCAACGCCATCAGCGTGATCCTGCTGCAATATCAGATCGGCCGCTTCCTCAAGCGCGAGCACCTGCGCCACTGGATCGTTGGCGGCACCGCGCTGTTCATCGTCGGCCTGATCGGTTTCAGCCTGGCCGACAGCCTGGTGAGCTGGTGCGTGGCGATGTTTATCTTCACCCTTGGCGAAATCATCATTTACCCGGCCGAGTTTCTCTTCGTCGATACCCTGGCCCCGCAGGAGTTGCGTGGCAGTTACTACGGTGCGCAGAACCTGGCCGCCCTCGGTGGTGCGCTAAGCCCGGTGATCTGCGGCTTCCTGCTGATGCACACGCCGGCTCCCAGCATGTTTTATGCCTTGAGCGCTCTTGCAGCCTTGGGCGGCTTCCTGTGTTTCATGAGTGGTCGTCGCACGGCAATACATCAGAATTAATGAGCTGAAGCTTCATTAATATGAATTTGTCAGCATCTGCAATCAACGGCACACTGTGCTCGTTCCTTCCCCAATAGTTGGAACAACTTCAAGGGCTTTCTGGGTATTCCAGCTAAGCCTTTTTTTTTCCTCGGTTTTTGTTAACGGAACGGTTTCGTCATGCTCGCTCGCTGGTTGCCCGCCGCCATCAACACCCGCCCCACCGAGTGGAGCCGCGCCGCTATCGGCATGGCCTTGGGAACCCTGTTCAGTGTCTGGCTGTGCGGCCAGGTATTCGGCATCGAGGTGGCACAACACCTGATCGGTCCACTGGGGGCTTCGGCGGTGCTACTGTTCGCTGTGTCTTCCGGAGCACTGGCGCAACCCTGGTCGATTCTCGGCGGCTACCTCAGTGCCGCGGTGGTGGCGCTGTTGGTGGCGCACGTACTGGGTCGCACCTTGAGCAGTGCCTGCCTGGCGGCCGGCATGGCCCTGGTGCTGATGTGCTGGCTGCGCTGCCTGCATCCTCCAGCCGGTGCCCTGGCCTTGACGCTGGTACTGGCCGACCCGGCGACCATTGCCCTGGACTGGAAAGCGCTCGGCCCGGTGATGTTTGGGGCTTCGATCATGTTGCTCAGCGCCCTGGCCTACAACAACCTGACGCGCATCCGCTACCCCAAGCGCGCCAACGAACCGGTGGCGGTGGTGCCTGCCGACCACCCGCCAACTGACAACCAGGCGATCACCGCCGAGGACCTGAAACTGGCCCTGGCCGATATGGAGGCCTTCTTCGACGTCACGCCCGAAGACCTCGAACAGCTGATTCATGCCAGCGAGCTGCATGCCAAACGCCGTAGCATTGGCCAAGTGCTGAGCGCCAGCAGCTGAAAACTTCAGTGCCGACCACAGGTTTAAAGCAGGTTCAGGAACGGGTTACGCCGCCGCTTGTTGCCGGACCGGCACCATCAGGTTCACCGCGCGCACCGACGCCCCGGCCGCCATTCCCAGCGCTTGTGCGGTTTGCGCGTCGACAATCAGCGTACCCGCAGCAACACGTGCCTGTGCGGCAGTAATCCGGCATTCGGCAAACTGCCGGTTATGGATCAGGTAAGTCTCGGCCTGGTCCCCGGGCGTGCCAATACTCAATTGTAAAACCTGACTGTCGCGCACCGCGCGGATATCGCCGGTGGTGCACTCGATCAGTGGACCGCCGTCAAAGATATCGATGTAGTCACGGTGTTCGAACCCCTCGGTCTTGAGCATGCCCAGCGCCGGTTCGGTATTGGGGTGAACCCGGCCAATCACCGCCCGTGCCGATTCCGGCAACAGGCAGGTCGGTAGCGGAAACTTGGGCATCAGTTCGGCGATGAATGTCTTGTTGCCCAGTCCCGTGAGGTAGTCGGCATCGGCAAAATCCATCTTGAAGAAATGCCGCCCCAGACCTTCCCAGAACGGTGAAACACCTTCTTCGTCCGAATAACCGCGCATTTCCGCAATCACCTTGTCACCGAAGTACTGGCGAAACTCCGCCAGAAACAGGAACCGTGCCTTCGACAACAGGCGTCCATTAAGACCACTGCGGTGATCGGCGTGCAGGAACAGTGAACACAACTCGGAATGCCCGGTCATGTCATTGCCCAGGAACAATGTCGGCAATTGCTGATTGATGCCGAGGTTCTTCGAGGCGGCAACGAATAGACCCAATCGGTAGTTGTACCAGGGTTCGCGCAGGCCCACGGCGCCCGCCAGGGCACAGATGCCCACCGCTTCCTTACGTTGGTTTTCCAGCACGAACAGGTAATCGGCGTCGGCGCGCTCGGCCTCGCCGGCAAAGGTTTTCGCCGCCCATTCCAGGCGCTGGCGCAAGCGCGCAGCGTCAGCCGGCAAGGTGGTCAACCCGGTTCCGGCGCTGTGGGCAAGCGCCAACAGCGCCGGCAGATCTTCAGGTGTGGCTGGACGGACGATCATTGCACTTGCTCCCGGACGATCGAATGTTTGGGCAGGAAAACTTCAGCCAGCATGCAACGGGCGCTGCCGCCACCGATGCGTTCGATCGTGTCGATGTTCACCGGCAGCGGCGTGGTATGGGTTTCAATCAAGCGGCGCTGGTTGGCGTCCAATGATCGCCAGGCCGTGCGCGACATCACCAGCAGCGGCTCACCCGCCGCGTTGTGCACTTCCAGCATGTTGCCGGCGAAGGATTCCAGCTGCGCCCAGTTCAGCGCGACGACCTGTTTGCCGCTGCCTTCGAGCCGTTCACGCAGCGCCGAACGCTCGCCTGGATGGCTGACGGACGCCAGGCAAGCGACCGACAACCGGGTGCCGACGCTCATCATTACGTTGGTGTGATAAATCGCCACGCCCTGGCGGTCTACCGCGTTGAAGGCGCACAGTTCATAGCCCAGATGCTTGACCACTTGATCCAGCGCTGTGGCGTGGGTTCGGGTGGAAAAGCCGGCGTAGCAAATCCGCTGCTGGCGATCGAGCACCATGCTGCCGGTACCTTCGAGAAACACTTCCTGCTGTTCCAGGCTCGACAAGTCCAGCAACTGCTCGACCCGGTACTCGTCCCGTAACCTGTCGAGCACGCCTTTGTCCCGCTCCAGGCGCCGGTTGTGGCCCTGCATCGGATACAGCACCAACGTGCCGTCCGGGTGACTGCTCCACCAGTTGTTGGGGAAGATCGAGTCCGGGGTGTGTGGTGCTTCGCGGTCGTTGTGCACCATGACTTCGACGCCATGCCGGCGCAGCGCGGCGACGTAACCGTCGAACTCCTCGAGGGCCTTTAGCTGCACGTCTTCGGACACGGCCGCAGGACGCTGGAAACGGTTGTTGGCCGCCGTGTCCTGGTTGAAGGAGAAACGTGTCGGGCGAATCATCAAAACAGTATTGGTGGTTTGCATGGGCACAGATTCAATGAGGGTTGAGAGAGGCTCATTGTCTGTTTAGAGACGAGAAAAACCCGGTTGATAAGGGCTTCGACGGTGATTAAAACGGCTGAAGATTGCTGGTTGCCCAGCCGATTCGGCGGGCTGAAAAACAAAAAAATCGCTGCATTGGGCAGCGATTTTTGATCTTACTCCATCGTCGTCTTGACCATCGCCAGCTCCGGGTGGCTGACCAGCTTGTCGATGTGCAGATCCGGGTCGTCAAACCAGACTTCGGTCAGCACCCGGTAATGCTCCATGTCGCGGCAACGCATGCGCAGGCTGTAATCGAAGGCGCCGCTGATCAAGCGACATTCCAGTACTTGCGGGCAGGCGCGGACCTTGGCTTCAAAGGCCTTTTGCGCCGCGCGCCCGCTCTGGTTCGAAAGCGCAACCAGCACCAGCAGGGAAAGACCTGGTGTGAGTTTTTTCTCGTCGAGAATCGCGCCATACCCACGAATGACCCCGAGCTGCTCGAGTTTACGCACCCTCTCCAGACAGGGCCTGGGGGTCAGGTGTACGCGCTCGGACAGCTTTTGATAAGTGATGCGCCCTTCATGGCGCAGCACTTCGATGATGGCCTGATCGATACGATCAAGCACGATCGACAGATCGCGGATATCCGCCATGTACGTCTTGCCTCACTTCAAACGACCCGATAGGAATTGCTGCAAACGTTCACTCTTTGGCTGGTCGAGGATAGTGGCGTTACCCTGCTCCTCGACCCGTCCCTGATGCAAGAACAGCACTTGGCTGGAGACCTGTCGTGCAAACCCCATTTCATGGGTCACCATCAACATGGTCCGGCCTTCTTCAGCCAACGCCTGAATGACCTTGAGGACTTCACCCACCAGCTCCGGGTCGAGGGCCGAAGTCGGCTCATCGAACAACAGAATCTCGGGTTCCACCGCCAGGGCTCGGGCAATCGCTACGCGTTGTTGCTGCCCGCCGGACAGGAATGCCGGGTATTGATCGGCCACCCGTTGCGCCAGACCGACCTTGTCCAGATAGGCCCGCGCGCGCTCTTCAGCGGCCTTGCGGTTCATGCCCAGAACCCGGCACGGCGCCAGCACGATGTTTTCCAGCACCGTCAGGTGGCTCCACAGGTTGAAATGCTGGAACACCATCGCCAGTCGCGTGCGCAAACGCTGCAACTGCCTGGGGTTGGCCACGCGCATCCCGCCGACACCTTGACGCGTGAGCACCCGCTCACCGTCCAGTGAAATGGCGCCCTCGTCCGCCCGTTCCAGAAAGTTGATACAGCGCAACATGGTACTTTTGCCCGACCCGCTGGCGCCGATCATACTGACCACGTCCCCCGCCCGTGCGTTTAACGAGACGCCCTTGAGCACTTCATTGTCACCAAAACGTTTATACAGATTTTCAACCATGAGTTTGTACATGCTAGCGCTCCTGGAGCCGCGCCCTCATCGGCGCCGCACGGGAATATGGAATTTGGTTTTTTTTCAGCGGGCCGGGCCAAGAAAACTCAGCCAGCGCTTTTCTGCCAGGCGGAATGCGCCAACCAGGCCGAACGACAATGCGAGGTACAGCAGCCCGGCAATGCCAAATGCCTGAAAGGTCATGAAGGTGGCGGCATTGGCGTCCCGGGCGACTTTCAAGATGTCCGGAATGGTTGCGGTAAACGCCACCGAGGTCGCGTGCAACATCAGGATCACTTCGTTGCTGTAGTACGGCAGCGCGCGGCGCAACGCCGAGGGCAGGATCAGTTGCAGATACAGGCGCCAGCCGCTCAAGCCATAGGCATGGGCCGCTTCGATTTCGCCATAGGGAATACTGCGAATGGCCCCGGCAAAGATTTCCACGGTATACGCGCATGTGTTGAGGGTGAACGCCAGCAAGGTGCAATTCATCGCGTCGCGAAAGAACGCTTCCAGCAAAGGTTGCGAGCGGACCACGGCGATGCCGTAGATCCCGCTGTAGCAGATCAGCAACTGGATATACAGCGGTGTACCGCGAAATACATAGGTAAACAGCTGGACCGGCCAGCGCAAAAGGCCCCAACGCGAGACCCGCAAAATGGCCAGGGGCAACGACAGCACAAAGCCCATCGCAATACTCGCCACCAGCAACCACAAGGTCATCGCCAGCCCGGTAAGCGACTCACCGTCGCTGAACAAAAAGGGTTTCCAGTATTCGGCAATCAACTCGATCATCGCGCCATCCCCCGCACGCCCTGGTTGTAGCGCCGTTCCAGCACACGCAGCAGGTAGTTCGACGCGCTGGTGATCAGCAGATAAAGCGCAGCGGCCAGCAGCAGGAAATCAAGCATATTGAACGTGCTTTTGCCGGCCTCCTGCGCGACTTTGACCAGCTCCGACAAACCGATGATCGATACCAGCGCCGTGGCCTTGAGCAGCACCAGCCAGTTGTTGCCCAGGCTCGGCAAGGCAAAACGCATCATTTGCGGGAACACTACAAAGCGAAAACGCTGCCAGCGATTCAGGCCAAAACACGCGCCGGCTTCCTGCTGGCCCCGCGGCACGCTGAGGATCGCCCCGCGAAAAGTCTCGGTGAAGTACGCACCGTAGATAAATCCGAGCGTGACGATGCCGGCCACGAAAGGGTCGATTTCCATGTACGGCCAGCCCATGGCCTCGGTCAGGCCACTCAGCCAGCCTTGCAGGCTGTAGAAAATCAGCAGCATCAACACCAGGTCCGGCACGCCGCGGATCAGGGTTGTATAGAAGGTTGCCGGCAGGTTAAGCAACTTGAGCGGCGACAGTTTGGCCGCCGCGCCGAGTAGCCCCAGCGCCATGCTCACCAGCAGCGCAAGCGCCGCCAGTTTGAGGGTGACCCAAGTGCCATGCAGCAACAACGGGCCATAACCTTGCAGGGCCGAAAGATCGACCCCCGGAATATTCAGGAAGGAGTTCACAGCAGTCACCTGTCTTGATGCTCCCCGACGATCACTGCAACAGAGCGACCGTCGAGGTGCGAGGATCAGTTGTTGTAGAGGTCCAGATCGCCGAAGTGTTTCTGCTGGATCTGCGCATAGATGCCCTTGTCGTGCAGGGCCTTGATGGCGGCATTGAGCATGCCTTTGAGTTCCTCGTTGTCCTTGCGCACGCCGATGGCAATTTCCGAAGGCACCAACGGGTCACTGATGCCTTCGCTGTTCTGGAAATCCGCCCCTTGCGGTGAGGTCAGGAAGCTCATTTGCGCTTGCAGCTTGTCCTGGATCGAAGCGTCGAGTCGACCATAAACCAGGTCGGCATAGACTTGATCCTGATTCTGATAGGCTCTCAGCTTGACCCCGCCGGGCGCCAGTTTGGCCTTGGCGTATGTTTCCTGAATCGTGCCCTGCATATAACCGATGGTTTTGCCGCGCAGCGACTCGGCGGTGGGCAGCAGTCCAGCGTCTTTGCGAGTGACGATGGCGGTGGGTCCTGCATACAGGCGATCGGTAAAGTCGATCTGTTTTTTGCGCGCGTCGGTAACGGTCATCGAGGACTCGATGGCATCGAACTTGCCGGCCTTGAGCCCCGGAATCAGACCGTCGAAATCATTGCTGACCCACACGCAGGTCAGCTTCAACTCGGCGCAGATCGCGTTCCCCAGATCCACGCCAAAGCCCTGTACACCGCCATCGGCCGTGGTGGATTCAAAGGGCGGGTAGCTTGGGTTGACGCCAAATCGCAGTTCCTTCCATTCCTTGGCACTGGCGCCCGTGGTGCAGCACAGCAACGCGATTGCCGGCAAAGCCAGCCATTTGATGTTCATCTTCTTGAGTCCCGGATTATTTGGATTTATCGCGATCCGGCGCCTGCGTCGGACCACACTTTTTGACAGGGGCAGAGAGTCGATGCGGTCTTCACCGCAGCCGTATTTGTTGTTGTTTTCGGCCGGATGGAGCCAGCCGTCGGGGATGCAGTCCATCTCAAGTACGGTGCAGCAAGCGCTTGAAACGGACCGTCAGAATGCCAATTGCCGGCGCGGTGCTGGTGTCGTAAGCGCCCGCTCAAACAGCGTAACTGCGCTGAACGAAGGCCCTTCGCAGCCGATCCTGTCGTCGACTCCAGGCTGCGATCCCTTGATGTTTGTCCCAAGGCAAAAATGCAGGAAGGACCTGCACATTTCCCGGTTGTACAGCACAAATTTGCACTGTTACGATCCAGCATCGCTCGCGCGCGAGCTTCTCAATAAAGAACAATAAAAGCAGGGAGTTAGTGATGACTGCTCAGGTTTCTTCTCCGGGGACTCAGTCCATGGATGCCAGGCAAAACGAAGTGCTGGCCGAGGTGCGCAACCACATCGGTCACCTGACCCTCAACCGCCCCGCCGGCCTCAACGCCCTCACGCTGGACATGGTCCGCAACCTGCATCGCCAGCTCGATGCCTGGGCGCAGGATCCGCAGGTGCACGCGGTCGTCCTGCGGGGTGCCGGCGAAAAGGCCTTCTGTGCCGGCGGCGACATTCGTTCGCTGTACGACAGCTTCAAAAGCGGCGACACGCTGCACCAGGACTTCTTCGTCGAGGAGTATGCCCTTGACCTCGCGATCCACCATTACCGCAAACCGCTGCTGGCGCTGATGGACGGCTTTGTCCTCGGCGGCGGCATGGGCCTGGTCCAGGGCGCGGATTTGCGGGTGATCACCGAAAAAAGCCGCCTGGCCATGCCGGAAGTCGGCATCGGCTACTTTCCCGACGTCGGAGGCAGTTACTTCCTGCCGCGTATTCCCGGCGAGCTGGGACTTTACCTGGGCGTCAGCGGCGTGCAGATCCGTGCCGCCGATGCGCTCTACTGCGGCCTTGCCGACTGGTACCTGGACAGCAGCAAACTGGCGACGCTGGACGAAAATCTCGATCAACTGCAATGGCGCGACACTCCACTGAAGGACCTTCAGGGCCTGCTGGCCAAACTCGCGGTGCAACAACTGCCCGACGCGCCGCTGGCGGCGTTGCGTCCGGCCATCGATCACTTCTTCGCCCTGCCCGATGTGCCGAGTATTGTTGAGCAACTGCGCGCAGTGACGGTCGCCGATAGCCATGAGTGGGCCACGACCACCGCCGACCTGCTGGAAACCCGCTCTCCGTTGGCCATGGGCGTGACCCTGGAGATGCTGCGGCGCGGTCGGCACCTGAGCCTGGAACAGTGCTTCGCCCTTGAACTGCACCTGGACCGCCAATGGTTCGAGCGCGGTGACCTGATCGAAGGCGTACGCGCCTTGCTGATCGACAAAGACAAACAACCACGCTGGAACCCGCCCACCTTGCAGGCGCTGGACGCCGGGCATGTCGCGAGTTTCTTCCACGGTTTCGATGAAAGTGGGAACTGAGTCATGCACGATATCGAATTGAGCGAAGAACAAGTGATGATCCGCGACATGGCCCGGGACTTCGCCCGCGGTGAAATCGCCCCGCACGCCCAGGCCTGGGAGAAGGCTGGCTGGATTGACGATGGCCTGGTGGCCAAGATGGGCGAACTGGGCCTGCTGGGCATGGTAGTGCCCGAGGAATGGGGCGGCACCTACGTCGACTACGTTGCCTATGCCCTGGCCGTGGAGGAAATTTCGGCCGGTGACGGCGCCACCGGCGCGCTGATGAGCATCCATAACTCCGTGGGCTGCGGGCCGGTGCTGAACTACGGCAGCGAAGAACAGAAACAGACCTGGTTGGCCGATCTGGCCAGCGGCCAGGCCATCGGTTGCTTTTGCCTGACCGAACCCCAAGCCGGCTCCGAAGCGCACAACTTGCGCACCCGCGCCGAACTGCGCGACGGCCAATGGGTGATCAACGGTGCCAAGCAGTTTGTCAGCAACGGCAAACGGGCAAAACTGGCGATCGTGTTTGCCGTGACCGACCCGGACCTGGGCAAACGCGGTATCTCGGCGTTTCTGGTGCCCACCGATACGGCGGGCTTCATCGTCGATCGCACTGAACACAAGATGGGTATCCGCGCCTCCGACACCTGCGCGGTCACCCTGAACAACTGCAGCATTGCCGAGGCCAACTTGCTCGGTGAGCGCGGCAAAGGCCTGGCCATCGCCCTGTCCAACCTTGAAGGCGGACGCATCGGCATCGCCGCCCAGGCGCTGGGCATTGCCCGCGCGGCCTTTGAAGCCGCGCTGGCCTACGCCCGCGAGCGCGTACAGTTCGACAAGCCGATCATCGAGCACCAGAGCATCGCCAACCTGCTGGCCGACATGCACATGCAATTGAATGCCGCGCGGTTGCTGATCCTGCACGCGGCGCGCCTGCGCACAGCCGGCAAACCCTGCCTGTCGGAGGCTTCGCAAGCCAAACTGTTCGCCTCGGAAATGGCCGAGAAGGTCTGTTCCTCGGCGATTCAGATTCACGGCGGCTATGGGTACCTGGAAGATTATCCAGTGGAGAAATACTACCGGGATGCGCGAATCACGCAGATCTATGAAGGCTCGAGCGAGATTCAGCGGATGGTGATTGCACGGGAATTGAAGAATTATCTGGTGTAAGGCCTAAAAAGCTTCGCGGGCAAGCCAGCGCCTACAGGATCTTCTGTGTTCACAAAGTGTGTGAACAGTGCGGATCCCTGTGGGAGCGGGCTTGCCCGCGAAAGCGTCAGCGAACACGCCGCATTACTTGCCCTGGAACTCGGCCTCACGCTTGGCAATGAACGCCGCCATGCCTTCCTTCTGATCCTGCGTCGCAAAGGCCGCATGGAACACCCGACGCTCAAAGCGCACGCCTTCGGACAAGCTCACCTCAAAGGCGCGGTTGACGCTTTCCTTGACCATCATGGCAATCGGCAGGGACTTCTTGGCAATCAGCGCTGCGACTTTCAGGGCTTCGTCCAGCAGCTCATCGCTTGGCACGATCCGCGCCACGATCCCGCAACGCTCCGCTTCCACGGCATCGATCAAACGCCCGCTCAGGCACATTTCCATGGCCTTGGCCTTGCCCACGGCGCGGGTCAGGCGCTGGGTGCCGCCCATGCCCGGCAGCACGCCCAGGTTGATTTCCGGCTGACCAAACTTCGCGTTGTCACCGGCCAGGATGAAGTCGCACATCAGCGCCAGCTCACAGCCGCCACCCAGGGCAAAACCGTTGACCGCCGCGATGATCGGCTTGCGGCGGTTGGCCACGCGATCGCTGTCGCTGAACAGGTCGTCGAGGTAGATCTGCGG
>Ga0302169_10000354_pt1 | contig 14500 bp, 10 predicted proteins | sample I_Fen_N1_3_FD_193493 | JGI IMG/M metagenome (GOLD analysis project Ga0302169, IMG submission 193493) | Peat permafrost microbial communities from Stordalen Mire near Abisko, Sweden - I_Fen_N1_3 | ecosystem: Environmental > Terrestrial > Soil > Wetlands > Permafrost | place: Sweden: Abisko...
GCCGACTGCAGCACGCTCAGGCGCGTCCCTTCTGCTTCGCGCTTGACCAGAAAACGCGTGCCCAGGGCGCGCATGCTGCCTTCGCGGGTTTCGACGATAAACGGTCGGGCATCGCCATGGGCGGTTTCGACCAGGATCTCGCCTTCCTGAAGAATGACCCGGCGCTGCTTCTCGTCGAAGCGAACGTCCACGGCGCTGTGGGTGTTGAGGTTGATCAGCGTGCCGTCGGCCAGGCGCAGGGTGCGTTGTTCGCCGGTGGCGGTGCGCTGGTCCGCCAGCCAATAGTCGAGCGGCAGGTAACGATCTGCGGTGAACAGCGCCAGGCCCATCACGGCGACGACGCTGGCCATGCCGCTGCCAAGCTTGCGCATGCGTCGGCGAAGGCTTTCGCGCGATTGCAGCAGGGCGGTGCGGGCCGGGCCGCTGGCGACGCTGAAACGCTGGTCGAGCATGCCCAACTGGCGCCAGGCGCGAGCGTGTTCTTCGTGGGCGGCATGCCATTTGGAGAACGCTTCGCGCTCTACCGGGTTGCCGGAGTCCAGCGACAGCTGCCAGGCAATCGCCGCGTCCAGCACCTGTGCCGACACCGGCCTGGAACTGATCGGGTTCATGTCGGCTCACCGTACAGCGCGATGTAGCACTGCCGAATGCCCTGGGCCAGGTACTGACGCACCCGTGGTACCGATACGCCCAGGCGTTCGGCGATTTGCGCGTGATTGAGGCCGTCGAGACGGTTGTAGAGAAACGCCGCCCGCGCCTTGCTCGACAGTTTGCCGAGCAGGCGATCGATGTTTTTCAGGTCTTCAAGGATCATTTGCTGTTCTTCCACCGACGGTTGCTCGGCTTCGGGTATCAGCATCAGTTCGGTCAGGTAAGCCTGTTCCAGTGCGGCTCTACGGAAGTGGTCAAACAGCAGGCCTTTGGCAATTGCCACCAGAAAGGCCCGAGGCTCGCGCGGTTCCTTCAATTGCTCACGGCCGAGCAAACGCACGAACGTGTCCTGACTCAGGTCTTCGGCCCGTTGCGGGCAGGCAACGTTGCGCCGAAGCCAGGCCAACAGCCAACCGCGATGGTCGCGATATAACGCACCGACGAGCTCATTCTGGGGGCTTGGGACTGACGTCACGTTGCATTACCGATTGGGAAACGTTAACTAACGAGAATAGTTCGCGATTGTGTCAGAGGCGGGGGAGGTAAAGCAATTGGCGTTGGTCGGGAGACCGCGTCATCGTTTATCGCGGGCAAGCCACAAGGTTATGCACAATTCCTGTGGGAGCGTGGCTTGCCCGTGATGAGGCCGGAACAGAGGTTGAAGATCAGAAGGACGGTGTGCGCTGCCGTCGCTTCCACTGATTCAGGCGCTGCTGCAAATTCAACGGGCTGTGAATCTGCTGCTGCCGTGCCCGGCTGAACAGGATCAGCGCCAATTCGGCGGTCGCCAGGGCATCGGCGCTGGCGTTGTGGCGCTCGAAGACTTCGAGCTTGAACCAGTCGATCCACTCGTCCAGTCCGGCCTCGCGGATGTTGGCTTGCGGGCACAGCAGCGGGGCGATGTCCGCCACATCCAGAAAGGGATGCTGCAACTTGTAGCCCAGATGATCTTTCAAGGCGCGGCCGAGCATGTGTTGGTCGAACGGCGCATGAAAGGCCAGGATCGGGCTGTCGCCGACGTACTCCATGAATTCGACCAATGCCAGCGCCGGGTCACTGCCGGCGGCAATCGCGCTGGGGCCGATGCCGTGGATCAATACGCTGGGACCGAGTTTGACTTCGGTGCACTGCAGGGTGCGTTCGAACTGTTGGCTGAAATCGATCGCGCCGTCCTCGATCACCACCGCGCCGATGGACAGCACGCGGTCCTTGTTCAGGTTCAGCCCGGTGGTTTCCAGGTCCAGTACGACCCAGCGCTGTTCGCGCAGGCTGCATTCACTCAGCCCAGTCGGTGTTGGCAAGCGTTGCAGGCGAAGTTGCAGCTCCCCGGACAGGATCGGGCCGGCCGGGCGCAGCCATGAAAAAAGGCTCATAGCTGATACCGCAGGGTCAGGCTGCTTTGCAGGCGTTGGGCCTGGCGCAGCGATTCACGCAGGATGCGTCGGTCCAGATGATTGAGGCTGTCCGGGTCCACGCGGTTGGAGTAGGGCAGGTTTTCCCGGGTCTGGCGTTGATGTTGCTGCATGCGGGTTTGCTGAATGAAGTGATACGCCTCTTCATACGCTGCACCGTCCAGGGCGTCGATGACCTCCTTGTCGACCAACTGGCGAAACCGCTCCAGCGTATTGTTCGCTTCGACGCCGTTGGCCAGGGCCAGTAAACGTGCAGCATCGACGAATGGGGTCAGGCCCTGGACCTTCAGGTCGAGGGTGGCCTTCTCGCCATTTTTCCGGGCCAGCACAAACTCACGGAAACGGCCCACGGGTGGACGATTGCGCAAGGCGTTCTCGGCCATCATGCGCTGGAACAAGCGGTTGTCGCCGACTTGATCGAGAATTCCGCGGCGCAACTGTTCGCAGCCTTGCTCGCTGCCCCAGACCACGCGCAAATCGAAATAGATACTCGAACCGAGCAGGTTCTCCGGCGTTGCTTCGCGGATAAATGCTGCAAAACGCCGAGCCCATTCGGTTCGGGACAAACACAGCTCGGGGTTGCCGGCCATGATGTTGCCCTTGCACAGGGTGAAGCCGCACAGGGCCAGGCTCTGGTTGATCTGCTGGGCGATGGGCAGCAACTTGCCGCGAATTTCAGCGGCGTGGGCGGCGTCCCGCGCTTCAAAGATGATGCCGTTGTCCTGATCCGTGTGCAGGGTTTGCTCGCGGCGGCCTTCGCTGCCGAAACACAGCCAACTGAACGGCACGCCGGGGTCGCCTTTCTCGGCCAGGGTCAACTCGATCACCCGGCACACGGTGTGGTCGTTGAGCAGCGTGATGATGTGGGTGATCTGGGTCGAAGACGCGCCGTGGGCCAGCATGCGTTCCACCAGTTGACCGATCTCGCCGCGCAGGGTGACCAGGTTTTCCACACGCTGGGCGCTGCGAATGGTGCGCGCCAGGTGCACCAGGTCGACCCGTTGCAGGGAAAACAGGTCACGTTCCGAGACCACACCGCACAGGCGCTGGTTCTTGACCAGGCAGACGTGGGCGATGTGGCGCTCGGTCATGGCAATGGCGGCGTCAAAGGCGCTGTGATCCGGCGACAGGAAAAACGGCGCATGGGTCATGTGCCGTTCGATGGTTTCGTTGAAGTCATTCGTGCCGTTGGCCACGACCTGACGCAAGTCACGCAGGGTGAAAATCCCCAGCGGCGCCTTTTGCGCATCGACCACCACAATGCTGCCCACCTGCTGTTCATGCATCAGGGTCACGGCTTCGCGCAGGGGTGTCTCCGGGCTGCAGGTCACCGGATGGCGCATGGCCAATTCGCCGAGGCGGGTGTTGAGCGAGTATTGGGTGCCGAGGGTTTCCACGGCCTTTTGCTGGACCTGCTGGTTGACCTGATCCAACAGACTACTGACGCCGCGTAGGGCAAAGTCGCGGAAGGTGCTGGAAATGGCGAACAGTTTGATGAACGCGAGCTTGTTCAGCTGTAGGCAAAAAGTGTCTTCGGCGGCGAGATGCTCGGTGCGGGTCGCCCGCTCGCCCAGCAACGCGGCGAGGGGAAAACACTCGCCGGTGGTGATTTCGAAGGTCGTTTCAGTGCCGCCCTTGGCCGTGTGCGGACGTTCGCCCACGACCCGGCCCTGCTTGACGATGTAAAAGTGTTCAACCGGGCCATCGGCAGGCTTGATGATGCTTTCGCCGGGCGCATAAAAACGCAGCTGACACTGCTCAACCAGGTACGCCAGGTGCGCGTGTTCCATTTGATTGAAGGGCGGGAAGCGCTGAAGGAATTGCAAGGTGCCCTGGATGTTCTGCAACACCGCGGTTTTCCCTGCCTGTGTGAAGGCGTCCGCTTTACTCATAACCATAACCGCAGTCTTGTTGGATTTTTTGTCGTCGGATGACTCGGCCATGGTCGGCCCCTGCGGTCCGGGTGCCCATTGGACGTAAGTCTAGGTAGGTGATGTGTGTGAGGGAATGTCGGAAAAGCCTTACGCAATTGTGCGAAAAACCTCTCAGCCTCCCTATTGGAAAAATACCCGACGAAGTGCACATTGAAGGTCTGCTTAGCGATGTCTGACCACTGTGCTAGGGAATTGAACTGAACATGTAGAGAAAGCCATGTCCGACCACGATATTTTGAGTGACGCCGAGCGCGAGGCGCTCAGTGCCGTCATGCTGGAACCTGACCTGCCGCCGCAGCGCGTGCTGATCGTCGATGACGATAAAGACGCCCGGGAATTGCTGTCAGAGATTCTGGCGCTGGACGGGATTCGCTGCCTGACCGCCGCCAGTGGCGAAACCGCACTCAAAATGCTGGCAGAGAAACCGGCGATTGGCCTGGTGATCACCGATCTGCGAATGGGCCACATAGACGGCCTGGATCTGATCCGCCGGGTGCGTGAGTCGGAGCGGGCGGCGATGCCGATCATCATCGTCTCGGGGGATGCCGACGTGAAAGACGCCATTGCGGCGATGCATTTGAGTGTGGTGGATTTCCTGCTCAAGCCGATTGATAGCGGTCAGTTGCTGGCGCTGGTGAAGCATGAGTTGGGGATGGAGGCTTAGACCAGACCTGTCAGCGCCGCTCGTTCCCACAGGGAACCGCATTTGCAAAAGAAAAAGCCCTGATCGTTCGATCAGGGCTTTTTCATGTCCGGCGCAAACGCTCAGTTACAGGCCATTGGCAGCCTTGAACTCGCGACGACGACGGTGCAGGACCGGCTCGGTGTAGCCGTTTGGCTGCTGGGTACCTTCGATCACCAGTTCGACGGCTGCCTGGAAGGCGATGTTGCTGTCGAAGTTCGGTGCCAGCGGACGGTACAGCGCATCCCCGGCATTCTGACGGTCCACCACTGGCGCCATGCGCTTGAGGCTTTCCATCACTTGCTCTTGAGTGACGATACCGTGACGCAGCCAGTTGGCGATGTGCTGGCTGGAAATACGCAGCGTCGCACGGTCTTCCATCAGGCCGATGTCGTTGATGTCCGGCACTTTCGAACAGCCGACGCCCTGGTCGATCCAGCGCACCACGTAACCGAGAATGCCCTGGGCGTTGTTGTCCAGTTCGTTCTTGATCTGCTCGGCGGTCCACTGCGGATTGACCGCCAGCGGGATGGTCAGGATGTCGTCCACCGAGGCGTGAGCACGTTTGGCCAGTTCGGCCTGACGCGCGAACACGTCAACCTTGTGGTAGTGCAGCGCGTGCAAGGCAGCGGCGGTCGGCGAAGGGACCCAGGCGGTGTTGGCGCCGGCCAGTGGATGAGCGATTTTCTGTTCGAGCATCGCGGCCATCAGGTCCGGCATGGCCCACATGCCTTTACCGATTTGTGCGCGACCTTGCAGGCCGGTGCTCAAGCCGATATCGACGTTGGAGTTCTCGTAGGCGCCAATCCATTTTTCCGCCTTCATGTCGGCCTTGCGCACCATCGGGCCGGCTTCCATGGAGGTGTGGATTTCGTCGCCGGTACGGTCGAGGAAGCCGGTGTTGATGAACACCACGCGCTCACTGGCAGCCTTGATGCAGGCCTTGAGGTTGATCGTGGTACGACGCTCCTCGTCCATGATCCCGACTTTGAGGGTGTTGCGTGGCAGGGCCAGCACGTCTTCGATGCGACCGAACAGCTCGTTGGTGAACGCCGCTTCTTCCGGGCCGTGCATTTTCGGTTTGACGATGTAGATCGAACCGGTGCGGGTGTTTTTGCGCGACGTGTTGCCGTTCAGGTTGTGCAGTGCGGCCAGGCAAGTGACCAGGCCATCGAGGATACCTTCCGGCACTTCGTTGCCGTCTTTATCGAGGATCGCGTCGATGGTCATCAGGTGACCGACGTTGCGCACGAACAGCAACGAACGGCCATGCAGGCTCAGTTCACTGCCATCGACGGCGGTGTAGGTGCGGTCGGCGTTCATGGTGCGGGTAAACGTCTTACCGCCCTTGGCGACTTCTTCCGACAGATCGCCCTTCATCAGGCCGAGCCAGTTGCGGTAGATCACCACTTTGTCATCGGCATCGACTGCAGCGACCGAGTCTTCGCAGTCCATGATGGTGGTCAGCGCCGCTTCCATCAGGATGTCTTTGACACCGGCGGCATCGGTCTGGCCGACCGGGGTGCTGGCATCGACCTGGATTTCGAAATGCAGGCCGTTGTTTTTCAGCAGGATCGCGGTGGGTGCCGAGGCAGCGCCCTGGAAGCCGATCAGTTGGGCATCGTTGCGCAGGCCGGTGTTGCTGCCGCCTTTGAGGGCGACCACCAGTTTGCCGTCAACGATGGTGTAGCGGGTGGAGTCGACATGGGAGCCGGCCGCCAATGGCGCCGCTTCGTCGAGGAAGGCGCGGGCGAAGGCGATGACCTTGTCGCCGCGAACCTTGTTGTAGCCTTTGCCTTTTTCCGCGCCGTCAGCTTCGCTGATCGCGTCGGTGCCGTAGAGCGCGTCATACAGCGAACCCCAGCGGGCGTTCGAAGCATTGAGTGCGAAACGGGCGTTCATGACTGGCACCACGAGTTGCGGGCCGGCCATACGGGCGATTTCATCATCGACGTTTTGCGTCGTTGCCTGGAAATCGGCCGCTTCTGGCAGCAGATAACCGATGTCTTGCAGGAAGGCTTTATAGGCCACGGCATCGTGTGGTTGACCGGCACGGGATTGGTGCCAGCCATCGATACGAGCCTGGAAATCATCGCGTTTGGCGAGTAGGGCTTTGTTCTTCGGCGCCAGGTCATGAATGACCTTGTCGGCACCGGCCCAGAACGTGTCGGCGGTGAGGCCGGAACCGGGAATGGCTTCGTTGTTCACGAAGTCGAACAGGACTTTGGCGACCTGCAGGCCACCGACTTGAACGTGTTCAGTCATTGCTTGCCTCACTCTGCTCAGCTATTTCGCTTTTCAGCTCTTCAAATTAACAATGAAGCCTTTGGCATTTAAACCACAAACCCTGGGACCAGTACATGCCATTTCTGACGGCTGGGTGGGGGACCCATCAACGGCGTGGAGGCCTTGTTGACGGGACTTTCAGGGATGCGACTGCGCCTGAGGCAGACATCGATCCAACGTTATGTAGTGCGCGCTGCGGCATACTACATGATGAATTGCGGTTGTGAAAATTAGACTAATTACGTCGTTCTGCGACCCCATGACGCATTGCAGTCACGTCGAGGATCGGGATGTTCTCAAAAAAGCATGAGATTGTTCCAGTTAAATATAAAAAGTTGTACACATAATCTTTGGTGGCCCGGCGATTAGGCTTTGTTTTCTGTGGCGAGAGAGCTTGCTCCCTCGCCACAGAACAGCAGTGCCAAGCCGATTCCGGCGCCTTGCCTATACTTGGTTTTCTATAACAAAAGTCATGACCAGAGGGCTGCGCCATGGACCACCTCGTACTCACTGTTTTCGCTCCAGACAAGCCAGGGCAGGTCGAGCGCATCGCCCAATGCATTGCCGAGCACGGCGGCAACTGGCTGGAAAGCCGCATGTCGCGCATGGCCGGGCAATTTGCCGGGATCCTTCGGGTCGGCGTACCGGCAGAGGCCTACGATGAACTGGTCGATGCCCTGCAAGGTTTGTCCACCCAAGGCATTCGCGTCTTGATCGCCGAAAGCGGCATTGAGCAATCGTGCACCTGGAAACCCATCGCCATGGAGTTGGTCGGCAATGACCGGCCGGGAATCGTGCGTGATATCACCCGACTGTTGAGTGAGCAGGGCGTGAACCTGGAACGGCTGGTGACTGAAGTGCGGCCGGCGCCGATGAGCAGTGAGCCGCTGTTCCACGCCGAAGCGATTCTCGCGGTCCCCTTGACCTTGTCCCTGGATGTACTGCAATCGCGCCTGGAAACCCTGGCCGACGATCTGATGGTGGAATTGGTGCTGCGCAGTGACCCTTGATCGGGTTATCCAAGTTAAACGTGCACCTGCCTGTGGATAACCTGTAGAGACAGCCCGCCAGGCCATGCTGGCCGGGGCTCTTCAGGAATTGATCAAAAAACCAGCAGTTTCAGCGACTTGCGCACATTCGCCGGGGATCAGGTTGTGGATAACCTTGGGAAGAAACGATGCAGGCCACGGTAGACGTGGCCTGCAGAGATTTGTGCGTTTTTTGATCAGCTTCGGCGGCGCAGGCTGACCCAGGCATCGACGCTGTAAACGGCCAGGCCGGCCCAGATAAAGATGAATGCCAGTAAGGTGCTCGACGACAGGTGTTCGCCAAACAGCAGCACGGCTTGCAACAACACCAATGTCGGCGCCAGGTACTGGAGGAATCCCAACGTGGTGTAGGGCAAATGCCTTGCAGCGGCGTTGAAGCAGACCAGCGGCACCAGCGTCACCGGGCCGGCAGCGACCAGCCACCAGGCTTCGGACGTCGTCCAGAACTCAGGTTGAGCACTCACAGCCGTCGGATTGAACAGCAACCAGGCGACGGCAATCGGCACCAGCATCCAGGTTTCCACCACCAGCCCCGGCAAGGCCTTGACCGGTGCCTGTTTGCGGATCAACCCGTAGCAACCGAAGGTCAGGGCCAGCACCAGCGACACCCACGGCAGGCTCCCGACCTGCCACACCTGCTGCGCCACGCCGACCGCGGCCAGACCCACGGCGATCCACTGCATGCGCCGCAATCGTTCGCCGAGGATCAGCATGCCCAGCAGCACGTTCACCAGTGGGTTGATGTAGTAACCCAGGCTGGCTTCAAGCATGCGTCCGTTGTTCACCGACCAGACGTAGGTCAGCCAGTTGGCGGCGATCAGCGTGCCGCTCAGGGCCAGGATCGCCAGTCGTTTCGGGTTCTCCCGCAGCTCGCGCCACCAGCCCGGATGTTTCCAGACCATCAGCAGCAAAGTGCCGAACAGCGCCGACCACAACACGCGGTGGATGATGATCTCCGCGGCTGGCACGTTGGCGATGGCTTTGAAATAGAGCGGGAAAATTCCCCAGATGATGTAGGCGCTCAGGCCCAGGATGTACCCCCGGCGGAGGTTGGCAGCTTGCATGCAGAGTCCTTGCTTAGGCAGCTAACAAAAAGGGGATTGTAAGGAGATTTTTCCTGGTGTGCTGATCCTTGTTGGCGCGAGCCTGCTCGCGATGAACTCAAAGGCGCCGCGGGGTATCAGGTTCCCCGCGTTATCGTTCACGACCATCGCGAGCAGGCTCGCTCCTACAGGAGGCGCTGCTGTTTAGAAGAGCTTCAGCGGCTCTTCGTTGAGGGCCGCCAATTGTTCACGCAACGCCAACACCTGATCGCCCCAATACCTTTCCGTCCCGAACCACGGAAAGCTGCGCGGGAAGGCCGGGTCGTCCCAGCGGCGGGCGAGCCAGGCGCTGTAGTGCATCAGGCGCAAGGCGCGCAGCGGTTCGATCAAGGCCAGTTCGCGCGGGTTGAAATCGTGGAACTCGTTGTAACCGTCCATCAATTCCGACAACTGCCCCAGGCAATCCTGGCGATCACCCGCCAGCATCATCCAGATGTCCTGCACCGCAGGGCCCATGCGGCAGTCATCGAGGTCGACGATGTGGAACATCTCGTCGCGGCACATCATGTTGCCGGGGTGGCAGTCGCCGTGCATACGGATGTTCTGGTGCGGGGTGGCGTCGTAGACCTCTTCCACGCGCTTGAGCAGATCGCGGGCCACTGACTCGTAAGCGGGCAACAGGCTGCGGGGGACGAAGTTGCCTTCGAGCAAGGTTGTCAGCGAGTCGTAACCGAAGTTCTTCACACCCAGGGCTTCACGGTGCTGGAACGGTTTGGTCGCGCCCACCGCGTGCAGGCGCCCGAGCAATTGCCCCAGGCGATACAACTGATCGAGGTTGCCCGGCTCCGGCGCACGGCCACCCCGGCGGGGGAACAGGGTGAAACGAAAGCCTTTGTGTTCGTGCAGGGTTTCACCGTTGTGGATCAACGGCGCGACGACCGGCACCTCGACGTCAGCGAGTTCGAAAGTGAACTGGTGTTCTTCGAGAATCGCTTCGTTGGTCCAGCGCTGCGGACGGTAGAACTTGGCGATCAGCGGCTCGGAGTCTTCGATGCCGACTTGATAGACGCGGTTCTCATAGCTGTTGAGCGCCAGAATGCGCGCGTCGCTGAGAAAGCCGATGCTTTCGACGGCATCGAGCACGAGGTCTGGGGTGAGGGTTTCAAACGGATGGGCCATGCTGACTCCTGCGCGCAGCAGGCTGCCGCGTCCGGCCAAGCATGGTAGCGCAGACGGGGCTTCTTTAGTGACTGGGCTTGAGATGTGTGTGGTTTGGGCTGACGTCACCGCGAGCAAGTTCTCTCCCACAGGTTCGGTGTTGACCATGTGGGAGCGAGCCTGCTCGCGATGACGCCGGATCAGGCGCCGACGATTCCGCCATCCTCGCGGGTAATCGCCATCACCGAAGAGCGCGGCTTGCCGTTCGGCAAATGCTCGGGGAAGGTCGATCCACCGTTTTCGCCAGGATGCTGAATCCCGACGAACAGCGTCTTCTGATCCGGCGAGAAGCTGATCCCTGTTACCTCGCACCCAATCGGTCCGACCATGAAGCGGCGAATCTCACCCGTCTTCGGGTCGGCGCAGAGCATCTGGTTGTTGCCCATGCCGGCAAAGTCGCCGGCATTGCTCATGTCGCCGTCGGTCAGAATCCACAAGCGCCCGGCCTTGTCGAAACCCAATCCGTCCGGGCTGTTGAACATGTTCTGGGCGGTGATGTTCGACGATCCGCCTTTTGGCGTCCCGGCGTGCACCTGCGGGTTGCCCGCGACCACGAACAAGTCCCAGGCGAACGTGTTCGCGCCATGGTCGTCGTGGTCGGTGCGCCAGCGCAGGATTTGCCCGTAGACGTTCTTCTCCCGCGGATTCGGACCGCCTACCGGCTGGCCGTCTTCACCGCGTTTGGCGTTGTTGGTCAACGTGCAGTAAACCTGGCCGTCCATGGGGCTGACGACGATCCACTCCGGGCGATCCATGCGCGTGGCTTTGACCACGCTGGCGGCCAGGCGCGCATGAATCAGCACCTCAGCCTGATCGGCAAAACCGCTGCTGGCGTCGATGCCGTTCTTGCCGTGGGTCAGTTCGATCCATTCACCCTGGCCCTTGGGGTGATCAGCATGACCGTCGCCGGCGTCGAAACGCGCCACGTACAAGGTGCCGTGGTCCAGCAGATCGCGGTTGGCCTTGGGGTTCTTGTGGTTGATTTTGTCGCGGCTGACGAATTTGTAGATGAACTCGCCGCGTTCGTCGTCGCCCATGTACACCACGGCGCGACCGTCACCGGTTTCCGCCAGGGCCGCGTTTTCATGTTTGAAACGGCCCAGCGCGGTGCGTTTGACCGGGGTCGATTTCGGGTCGAACGGGTCGATCTCCACCACCCAGCCGTGACGGTTGAGTTCGTTGGGGTTCTTGGCCAGGTCGAAGCGCTCGTTGTGCGGGTGCCAGTTGATTTCTTTACTGGTCGCCACCGCGCCGTAGCGTTTCTGTGCAGCATCGAATGTCTGTTCGGCATTGCTGCTGCCGAAGCAGTCGGTGAAGTTCTCTTCGCAGGTCAGGTACGTGCCCCACGGCGTCTTGCCGTTGGCGCAGTTCTGGAATGTCCCGAGGACGTTTTTGCCGTGTGGATCGGCGCTGGTTTTCAACAGGTCGTGGCCAGCGGCCGGGCCGCTCAGGCTGATCGGCGAATTGCCGTGGATGCGTCGGTTGTAGTGCGAGCCCTGGACGAACTGCCAGTGACCGTTCTTGCGCTGCACCTCGATCACCGACACGCCTTCGCAGGCCAGCGCCTTGCGCACGTCTTGCGCCGACTGCGGCATGCCGCCGTGGGGATAGAGGTAGCGGTAGTTGGTGTATTCGTTGTTGATCGCCATCAGCGCCCGGTCTTTTTCACCGGGGAATTCGAACAGGCTCATGCCGTCGTTGTTGTCGCCGAACTGCACTTCCTGATGTTCGGCCGTGCCATTGCCGCTCGGGTCGAAGGCCGGGCCGTTTTTCTGCAGCGGTTGGCCCCAGCTGATCAGTACCGATGATTTGTAGCCTGGCGGCAGGGTGATCGCGTCGCTGGTGGCGGCGGGGATGCTGTCGAAACCCAGCAACTGGCTGGTGCCGGCGCTGACGCTGGCGGCCAGTACGCTGCGGCTCAGCAGGTTGCCACCCAGAAACATCGCAGCACCGCACAGGGCGCCTGCGCTGATGAAACCGCGACGGCTGAGGCCGACCATTTGTTCGAGGTCGGTGGGTTGGTTGTCTTTTAATAGGCTCACATCAGGCTCCCTGCGAATTTTGCAGTCACCTTAATGATGGGCGATGAAGCTTTTGTTGCAGTTGTCCTTACAGCGGTGTGCCGAGCAGGACGTTGGACGGCGAGAACTGCACGCGTACCGGTTTTCCGGTGCTCAACTGGCGTGATTGCAAATGCCGGGACCCGGCCAGTGCGCAGAGTGTCAGGCCGTTGGGCAGACCGATGCGCACTTCGCAAGGGCCGTCCTCGGCGTCGAGAATTTCCTCGATCACGCCTTCCAGGCAATTGTTTCCGGCTGTTGCCTCGTCGTCGCCGCCCAGCACCTCAAGCCAACCGGCCTTGATCAGGGCCACGACTTCGGTCCCGGTTTGCAGGTCCAGGCGCAGGGTGCTGTCGTGGGTGATTTGCGCATCGAGGCTCAAGCCAGCGGCCAATTCGAGGCGAATCCGGTCGTTGTAGCCCTGGGTTTCAATGGCCGCGACCTTACCGTGCAACTGATTGCGTGCGCTGGTCCGGAGCATCAGCCGGCCAAGCAGGTCGAGGTCGCTGGCGTCCTCGGCGGCCTCCAGTACCTGGGCCTGCAGCGCCTGCAGCTTCTGATAGAGGCGCAACACGCGCTCGCCTTCGGCGGACAGTTTGGCGCCGCCACCCCCCTTGCCGCCGACACTGCGTTCCACCAACGGTTTCTGCGCGAGGTTGTTCAGCTCGTCGATGGCATCCCAAGCGGCTTTGTAGCTCAGCCCCGCGCTCTTCGCCGCGCGAGTGATCGAACCTTGCTCGGCGATGTGTTGCAGCAAGGCGATGCGTTGCGGGCGGCGGACAATGTGCTGGGACAACAACGTAGGCAAGGACATGGCAAGACGCTTTGGGCTGTGACGAGGGTGAGGACGTTGGCGGCTCGGGGCCCGGGAGTCAAGTCACGGCGACTCGCCAGGCTTGGGCGTGCGCGCCAGGCAATAAACGTCGACGCGGGTGGCCCCGGCATCCATCAGCAGGCGGGCCAGTGCGTGCGCCGTGGCGCCGGTGGTCAGTACGTCATCCACCAGCGCCAGATGGCGTCCCTTCGGTGACGCATCGGGTGCCAGGGCAAAGGCGTGGCGCAGGTTCTTCTTGCGCGCCTGGGCATTCAAGTCTTGTTGGGCGCTGGTGTCTTGAGTCCTCAACAGCAACTGCTCATCGGAAGGTATATCGAGATGGGCAGCGAGCCAGCGCGCCAGCATGGCGGCCTGATTGAACCCCCGTTGGCGCAGGCGCCGGACGGCCAGGGGCACCGCTACCAGCGTGTCGGGTCGCGGCAGGTCATTGTCGAAGCGATGTTGCAGCGATTGGGCAAGAAGTTCGCCGAGCAGGTGGCCAAATGGCCATTTGGCGCTGTGCTTGAAGCGGGTAATCAGGCTGTCGATCGGGAAGCTGTAAGTCCAGGGCGCGATCACCTGTTCGAAGGCCGGCGGCTGGTTCAGGCATTGGCCGCACGTCAGGCCGGCAGCGGGCAAGGGCAGGGCGCAGGTCTGGCAATGATCGCCGAGCCAGGGCAGCTCGGTTTCGCAGGCCATGCAGATCGGCGTGACGCCATCAGTCCGCTCATCACACAGCAAACAGGATTGTTTGTTTTTTAACCAGTTGTAAACCGGTCCTTTGTATCGTGGTTGACAGCGCATCGCTCTTCCTTAAATATGCCGAAACATCTGTGATGCGCCTGCGGGGTTCCGTTCCCGGCGCTTGCCAAGCATAAAACAAAGGAAACACCCATGAGCGCCAGCACCTCTGCAACCCTGCGTCATGACTGGTCTTTGGCCGAAGTCAAAGCACTCTTCGTTCAGCCATTCAATGACCTGTTGTTCCAGGCTCAGACGGTGCACCGCGCGCATTTCGACGCCAACCGCGTGCAGGTATCGACCCTGCTGTCGATCAAGACCGGCGCCTGCCCGGAAGATTGCAAATATTGTCCGCAGTCCGGTCACTACAACACCGGCCTGGAAAAAGAAAAACTGATGGAAGTGCAGAAGGTCCTCGAAGAGGCCGCTCGCGCCAAGGCCATCGGTTCGACCCGTTTCTGCATGGGCGCGGCGTGGAAACATCCGTCGGCCAAAGACATGCCTTACGTGCTGAAGATGGTCGAAGGCGTAAAAGCCCTGGGCCTGGAAACCTGCATGACCCTCGGTCGCCTGGATCAGGAACAGACCGAAGCCCTGGCCAAGGCTGGCC
>Ga0302169_10000355_pt1 | contig 14500 bp, 13 predicted proteins | sample I_Fen_N1_3_FD_193493 | JGI IMG/M metagenome (GOLD analysis project Ga0302169, IMG submission 193493) | Peat permafrost microbial communities from Stordalen Mire near Abisko, Sweden - I_Fen_N1_3 | ecosystem: Environmental > Terrestrial > Soil > Wetlands > Permafrost | place: Sweden: Abisko...
ACCGCCTGGCCAAGTACGACATCAAGCAGAAGAAACTGCTCCAGTCCGCCACCCTGGATCATTCCTACTACTGCATTTCCTTCAACAAGGACGGCAGCAAGATCTACCTGGCCGGGACCTTCAACGATGTGGCGATCTTCGATGCCGACAGCCTGAAGCAGATCGGCAGCATCAAGATGCCGGGCGGGGATATGGCGATTACCACGGCGCAGGTGTTTGTGCGGTGATTCGCGGCGCCTGAGCTGATGCCTTCGCAGGCCAGCCCGCTCCTGAAAGGATTTCGGTGTGATCACTATTTTGTGAACACCACTGAACCCTGTGGGAGCGGGCTGGCCCGCGAAGAGGCCCTGACAGACGCTGAAGAATCAAACCCCAGGCACCGGACACCCCAAATCCCCCTCCTGGCACTTCAAGTAAGTCTTGAACGTCTCTATTCGCGCCTTGGTCAATTGCGTGATGCAGTTGCCGTAGATCAGCGGATAGACACTCCCGCCTTCCACGCCTGACGCCGAAAACTTGCACTCGGCATCCCGAAACGCAATCCACGAACGCTGTGCATCCACCCACAGTTTCTTGCTGTCGGGATTGCCCTTCAGGCGTGTGCTGATTTGCTGGTAGAGCGCATTCAACTCCTTGTCAGCCGCGGCGTGCTGTTGCGACGCGCACTGGTTCAGCGTCGCCTGGTCGGAGGCGTTGTCGCAGTCCACGGCATTGGCCATGGTGGTGAACATCAAGGGTGTCAACGCCAGAAGAAAGCGTGGATGCATGGAGGAAACTCGCTGTAACAGGGGAAATTGAGGTGCCGTTTGGCGCGGAGCAATCTTCGCCCATCTACGTCTGCCATTGCGGGTATTGTTTTACCGCGTCACAGGCAAGCCAAGGGCAGTCGTGGGACGTCCAGATATGCGCCTCGGGCGTCATTTTCGGGTCGTCATCCAGTGTGGCTACACGAACGATCACGTGGGGCTGGGCCAAACGTTCCGCCATCAGATGCGAGCCGCAGACTGAACAGAAATGCCGCAGCTTGCCCGGCGAGGACTCATGGCTGCTTAGGCGGTCCTGGCCCTTGATCCAGCGAAAATGCTCGCGCATCACCCCGGCATTCGCCGCAAAAGCCGCCGCGTGCGCCTTGCGGCAGGTATGGCAGTGACAGTGACTGATGGGCATGTCGAGGCTGTCGACCTGGTACTGGATGGTTTTGCATAGGCAGCTGCCGTGCAGTTTATTCATGGTGTCTTCCGATGGCATGGGTGAATTGTGCGTTGTGGCTGTCAACGTTAGCAGTTTCGATCGGCGCCAACCGACACCTTCAAAGCAGAACTTATCGGCACGAATGCAGCCAAATACTTCGGACAAAGTTGATCGCCACACAACTTTAGGGTTGGACAAGTGGTCTTACAGGCCTACTGTTGTTCAGTACAGGAGGTGACTTATGAACCCAGCATCAGATCGCATCGAAAGAAAGATCCTGCTCAAGGCGCCGCGTTCACAGGTCTGGCGCGTGATAGCCCACGCCGAGGAGTTCGGCAAATGGTTTGGCGTGGCGCTGGACGGAAGGCGATTTGTCGCCGGCGAGTGGACTCAAGGACAGGTTACGTACCCTGGTTATGAACACGTGCTGTGGAACGTGTTGGTCGAACGGGTCGAGCCGGAGCGGCTGTTTTCGTTTCGCTGGCATCCGTACGCAGTGGAGCCGGGCTTCGATTACTCCCAGGAACCCACCACACTGGTAAAGTTCGAGCTCGAGGACATGGACAAAGGCACGTTGCTGAAGGTGTCCGAGTCGGGATTCGACCACATTCCGCAAAATCGCCGACTCAAAGCGTTTCGCATGGACAGTCGTGGGTGGGATGAGCAAATGAGCAACATCGAGCAGTTTCTTATCGCCAAGGCTCACGAACGTCAGGTGGAGTGATCACATCCCGATCGCTGCAAGTCGGCCGCAGGTCGCGTGATTCGCGGCCTTTGCGCTCGATGTCCGACCTGTCCAAGGGATTTCGCAAGGGCAGCTATAGCGAATGTCCTACACAGGTTGGTAGAGATGTCCTCTATTGCATATTGGATCCCATGCGTATTCTGGCCCCATCCACTGAAGCACAGGGAGTGCTCAGGATCATGGATGATCGGCCATTTGCATGGAATGCTGACGACAGGGAGTCGTAATGGTCTTGGAAGAACCCGCCTCGGCGGGTTTTTTTATGGGCGCAAGAAAAGTCACGGCCACGATCCCTTGGTAACCGCAGCCCATGGCTGTCACTGTCGATCGAGCTTCGCCGCAGCGCGTTCGGTGATTTGCGCTCGCAGCTTCAATGAGACGGCAGCGCGTTTGCGGGCTTCTTCCAGTACGCTGACGGGCGCTGTCTCAGGGCTGCCCGCGGCAAACGGCGGTGCCGGGGCGTATTCGAGCTGCAATTGCACCAGCTCGGCGGTGTCCTTATCGAATAGCTCGGCGGCCAGGGTCAGGGCGAAATCAATGCCGGCGGTGATCCCGCCGCCGGTCAGCAAATTTCCGTCGCGCACCACCCGATCTTTCACCGCAATCGCCCCCAGCGGTGCCAGCAGTTCGTGATAGGCCCAGTGGGTGGTCGCACGTTTGCCCTTGAGCAGGCCCGCCGCACCGAGTACCAGTGCACCGGTGCAGACCGAGGTGACATAACGCGCATTGGCGGCCTGGGCCTTGATGAAATCCAGGGTCCGGTCATCTTCCATCAACGCACCGACGCCGCTGCCACCGGGAATGCAGATCACATCCAGCGCAGGGCAGTCGTCGAAGGTGACCGTCGGGTTCAACATCAGGCCGGTGCTGGCGCTGATGGGCATCAGGTCCTTCCAGACCAAATGCACCTGCACATCCGGCAGCGAGGCCAGCACGTCGTAAGGGCCGGTCAGGTCGAGTTGCTGAACCTGTGGAAACAACAGAAAACCGATCTGCAAGGTCATGGCGTTTTTCTCATGAAGTGGCTGGACGGCTTCACTGTAGGCTCGTAGGATTTGGCGTATGCGCCAATAACCCCACAAATTACGCCAATCATGCCCAAGACCATTCACGTGCTCGCGTTTCCCAACGTGCAACTGCTCGATGTCACCGGGCCGTTGCAGGTGTTTGCTTCGGCCAACGACATCGCCCGTCAGCAAGGTGGGCAGCCGCCTTATGCGCCGTCGGTGATCGCCAGCGGCGGTGGGGCGCTGATGTCGTCGGCGGGATTGGCCTTGTTGGCCGAACCGTTGCCCGAGCAAGGCAGCGACACCTTGATCATTGCCGGAGGCTGGGGCGTGTATGCGGCAGCGCAAGACCTGCCGCTGGTGGCGTGGGTGCGCGAACATGCAGCGGGGTGTCGGCGGGTTTCCTCGGTGTGCACCGGGGCGTTTTTGCTCGCGGCCAGTGGCTGGCTCGATGGCCGGCGCGTGGTGACCCACTGGACCCGTTGCGAGCAGCTGGCGCAGCAGCACCCGCAATTGCAGGTCGAGCCGAATCCGATCTTCATCAACGACGGTCCGGTCTGGACCTCGGCCGGTGTCACCGCCGGCATTGATCTGGCGCTGGCCATGGTCGAACAAGACCTTGGCCGCGGCATGGCCCTGGAAGTCGCCCGGCAATTGGTGGTGTTCCTCAAGCGGCCCGGCGGTCAGTCGCAATTCAGCGTGACCTTGTCCTTGCAGAAAGAAGGCAAACGTTTCGACGAGCTTCACGCCTGGATCAGCGAAAACCTTACCAAGGACCTCAGCATTCCCACCCTGGCCCTGCAGGCCGGCATGAGCGAACGCAGCTTCGTGCGCCATTACCGCGCCGACACCGGCCAGACCCCGGCCCGGGCCATCGAACAGATCCGCGTCGAGACCGCGCGACGGTTGCTCAGCGACACTGGCGTGCCGATCAAGCGGGTCGCCGTGCAATGCGGATTCGGCAGCGAGGAAACCCTGCGCCGCAGCTTTCTGCGCGCCATGGGCGTGACCCCACAAGCCTATCGTGAGCGGTTTTGCGTCAGTGCTGGCGCAGATCCGGTGCTGCCCTGACCGTGAAGTTGGCGCCATGTGCGGTGCTTCTATTGAGCAGCCTCGCCTTCCGTCACCTGATTGAAGTACTTCGCCTGATCCGGGGTGAAGGTCACCACCATCCGGGTGCGTGAACAGGTCAGTGTCCGTTCTTCACTCAGGTCCACATCCAGATCCTCCCCACGCAAGCCCTGCCATTGGGCGAGGTATTTGAGGGAGCCGTACTTTTCGAGTTTTTTCAGGCTGCGGCTGACACCACCTTTCCAGCCCAGCACCGGGAGTTCGCCGGCCAGGCATCGATGTGCGAGATCAGGGAAACGGGCGGCACGCTGGCGGCCGATCTCCCAGCATTTGATCAGGCCCCTGTCATGAGCCTCCCACAGTTCGTCGCGGGTCAGGCCTGAGCGCAAGGGCGAGTCGATATTGCGATGGATACGTTGGGTCATTCTGGTTCCTTGAATTCGGGGTTGTTGGACAGCTCCGCTGTGCCCGTTGAACGAGGATGTTAGGTGGGGTTGTAACGGCTGGCAACAGAGTATTTCTGTGTGTTTGCGTGGGTTTTGTTTAAGAAATGTAGGACGTCAGCCTGTGGTGAAGCGTGGCTTTTGTGGCGAGAGAGCAAGCTCCCACGCCACAGGTGTCAGATAGATTCAGATCAGGGCTGCCACACACCTTTCTTCCCACTCAACTTGCGATCCAGGAAACACGCCGCACTGATCAACGCCAGGTGCGTCAGTGCTTGCGGTGTGTTGCCCATGTGCCGCGCCCGGCTGTCGAATTCCTCCGCGTATAAACCCAGCGGGTTGGCGTAGCGCAGCAGTTGCTCGAACTCCAGATGAGCCTTTTCCACGCGGCCGGCGCGGGCCAGGCATTCGACGTACCAGAAAGAGCACGCGGCGAACGCGCCCTCGATGCCGGGCAGGCCGTCGATGGGGTTGTCGTCATTGCGGTAGCGATAAACCATGCCGTCGCGCACCAGGTTCTTTTCGATGGCGTCGAGGGTCGCCAGCCAGCGTGGGTCCTTGGCGCTGACGAAGCGCACCAGCGGCATCAGCAGCATCGAGCCGTCGAGGGCGGTGCCGCCGATGTGCTGGACGAAATGCCCGCGTTCCTCGTTCCAGAAATTTTCCCAGATGTCCGAATAGATGGCCTGGCGAGTCTGGTCCCAACGGGCGAACGGGGCGGGCAGGGAGCGTTTCGACGCGAGGCGGATCGCCCGGTCCAGCGCGACCCAGCACATCAGTCGCGAGTGCAGGAAATGGTGCTGCTCGCCGCGCATTTCCCAGATGCCGACATCTTCTTGCTGCCAGGTCTCGCAGACCTGATCGACCACTTCTACCGTGTGCTTCCAACCCTCGTGGGAGATGGCTTCGCCGTACTTGTTGACCAGGTACACCGCGTCCATCAACTCGCCGAAGATATCCAGCTGGACCTGCGCATACGCCAGATTGCCGATACGCACCGGGGTTGCACCACCATGACCGGACAGGTGCCTGAGTTCGATTTCCGGCAGTTCCTGGCGACCGTCGATGCCGTACAGGATATTGAGTTTCATCGCGTGGCCCCGACAGTCACTGACCCGCCCGCGCAACCAGCGCATGTAGGCGTTGGCCTCTTCGACGAACCCCAGGCGCATGAAGGCATAGACCGTGAACGAGGCGTCGCGGATCCAGGTATAGCGATAGTCCCAGTTGCGTTCGCCACCAGCGCTTTCCGGCAGGCCGAAGGTCGCGGCGGCGAGGATGGCGCCGTGTTTGCGCGAGGTCAGCAGCTTCATTGCCAGCGCCGAGCGGTTGACCATTTCCCGCCAGCGCCCGCGATAACTGGACTGCCTGATCCAGTCGCGCCAGAACTTCAAGGTGCGTTCCAGGCACAGCTCGGCGACACCCTCCCTGAAACGCGGATCGTCGACAGCGCCGAGCAGGAACTCGGCGCTCTGGTCCTGTTCGAGGGTGAATTCGGCGACCGCCGCGTTGCCCTCGATCCTTGGCGGTTGGTCGGTGGACAGCCGCAGTGACGGTTGATCGGCAGCGGTGAAAATCACGTCCTTGCCGTCCAGGCGGGCGAGGGTATTGGCGCGGGCGTAGTCATGGCGTACAGCGCAGCGCAGGTGAATCGTCGCTCGGCCACTGACCACCCGCACCCGACGCATCAGCATCGGCAGGTCATCTTCGGTGTCGCCGATGGGCAGCAGATCGGTGATTTCGACCACTGCGCGATCACTGAGCCAGCGGGTTTGCAGCACGTTGGTGTCGGGCAGGTAAATCTGCTCGCGACGCGCATCGGGCAAATCCGGGGACAGTTGGAAAATGCCGGCCTCGGGGGTGTCCAGCAGCGAACAGAAAATTGACGGGCTATCGAACTCCGGCCAGCAGAAAAAATCCACGCTGCCCTTGTCATTGACCAGCGCCGCGCTGCGCATATCACCGATGATGCCGTGGGCATCGATGGGGCTTTGTCGTTCCGGGTGATGATCAGGCATTACCGTGAAACTCCGGGAATTGAGGTCCTATGCAACTGACTGGCTCGAACGCCTCGGAGTTCATTCGATGCAAGAGCAGGGGATCTCGATTGCGGCGGGGCGCTGGTGCTTGGTTCGGCGGTGCAAAGCCATCGCCGGGGCATCAGGTCCACCAGCGCGCATTGATCTGCCCGTTGATCCGTGCTGATTTCTGAACCCTTCCTGAAGAACCCCATGATTCACCCTGCAAGACTCTGTAACAGGTTTACTCTCAAAAAACCGGGGCGTAAGCTTCGCGCGTTTTCATCAATAGCGGAGACCCACAGTGGGTACTTGTTCGAGTGACAGTAGTCGGCCGGTTTCGATAACCGGCACCTTCCCGGCAAGATAACGCGCAGCCATTTTTGCCGTTGTCTCGCCGTAAAAGCGAGCAGCGGCATCCCGATTCCGGGCGGTTCCGACCGGATTCCCGACGTCCTCTCATCGACGCTGAACCGTGCGTGATGTTCGACTTTGTGTCGTCATCGCGGCGAATCGACACGCCTGCTCGACGGTTTCCTGGCCGACCCTGGGGGAACTGCCATGAACCTGACCCTGCTCAAGGAATTCTTTGCCGGATTCCTGCGCACCCGCCACATTGCCCGGCATTTCCGTCGCCTGGCGCTGCTGGAAAACTTTACCGACACCACGGTCAGCCGTGAGGTCCCGCCCACCCTGGCACAAACCCTGGTCAGTTCCGCGGTCAGCGACACCGGCCACTTGCTGGACACCCTGGGCAGCCACACCGACGGCTTGAGCGAGCTCGAGGCCGAGGCACTGCGCGCGCAGTTTGGCCTCAATGAGGTCGAACACGAACAACCGCTGCCATGGTGGGTTCACCTGTGGCACTGCTACAAAAACCCGTTCAACCTGCTGCTGACCCTGCTGGCGGTGATCTCCTGGCTGACCGAAGACATGAAGGCCGCCATCGTGATTTTCTCGATGGTGGTGCTCTCGACCTTGCTGCGTTTCTGGCAGGAAACCAAATCCAACCAGGCTGCCGATGCCCTCAAGGCCATGGTGAGCAACACCGCTACTGTGCTGCGACGGGATCTGGAAGACCACAGTGGCCAGCGCATTGAGCTGCCGATCAAGCAACTGGTACCAGGCGATCTGATCGTGCTCTCGGCGGGTGACATGATTCCCGCCGATTGCCGGGTGCTCAGCGCCAAGGATCTGTTCGTCAGCCAGGCGGCCATGACCGGTGAATCGATGCCGGTGGAGAAGTTTGCGCGTCAACAGGACAACGACATCTGCAACCCGCTGGACCTGGACAACATTCTGTTCATGGGTACCAACGTGGTTTCGGGCACCGCCATGGCAGTAATCCTCACCACGGGCAACAGCACGTATTTCGGCGCACTGGCGCAGCGGGTCGGCGCCACCGACCGTGCACCGACCTCGTTCCAGACCGGGGTCAACAAAGTCAGTTGGTTGCTGATCCGCTTCATGTTCGTCATGGCGCCGCTGGTGTTGTTCATCAACGGCTTCACCAAGGGCGACTGGACCGAAGCGCTGTTGTTCGCATTGTCGATTGCCGTGGGCCTGACCCCGGAAATGCTGCCGATGATCGTCACCTCGACCCTGGCCAAGGGCGCGGTGTTCCTGTCGCGCAAGAAGGTCATCGTCAAACGCCTCGACGCAATCCAGAACTTCGGCGCCATGGACGTGCTGTGCACCGACAAGACTGGCACCCTGACCCAGGATAAAATCTTCCTGGCGCGCAATGTCGATGTCTGGGGCAACGACTCCGATGACGTGCTGGAAATGGCTTACCTGAACAGCTATTACCAGACCGGCCTGAAAAACCTGTTGGATGTGGCGGTGCTGGAACATGTGGAAGTCCACCGCGAACTGAAAGTCGGCACGGCGTTTTGCAAGGTCGACGAGATCCCGTTCGATTTCAATCGCCGGCGCATGTCGGTGGTGGTGGCCGAGCGTGACCAGCCGCACCTGCTGATCTGCAAAGGGGCGGTCGAAGAAGTGCTGGCGGTCTGCTCGCGGGTACGTCATGGCGAGATCGACGAAGCGCTGAGCGAGGAATTGCTGGCACGTATTCGGCAGGTCACGGCGACCTTCAACGCTGAAGGACTGCGGGTGGTTGCCGTGGCTGCGCGGTCGATGGTTGAAGGCCGCGACACGTACAGCCTGGCCGATGAGCAGGACCTGACGCTGATCGGCTACGTCGCCTTCCTTGACCCGCCCAAGGAAAGTACCGCGCCCGCGCTCAAGGCATTGGCTGCCCACGGTGTAGCGGTGAAAGTGCTGACCGGCGACAACGAACTGGTCACCGCAAAGATCTGCCGCGAAGTCGGCCTGGAGCAACAAGGCCTGCTCATGGGCAATGACGTCGAACGCATGAGCGACGCCGAACTGGCGGTGGCGGTCGAACACACCAATGTGTTTGCCAAACTGACGCCATCGCACAAGGAGCGCATCGTCCGTTTGCTCAAGGGCAATGGCCACGTAGTCGGCTTCATGGGCGACGGCATCAACGATGCACCGGCCCTGCGCACAGCTGACATCGGTATCTCGGTGGACAGTGCCGTGGACATCGCCAAGGAAGCAGCAGACATCATTCTCCTGGAAAAAAGCCTGATGGTGCTGGAGGAGGGCGTGCTGGAAGGTCGGCGGACCTTCGCCAACATGCTCAAGTACATCAAGATGACCGCCAGTTCGAACTTCGGCAATGTGTTCTCGGTGTTGGTGGCCAGTGCGTTCATTCCGTTTCTGCCGATGTTGCCGATGCACCTGCTGGTACAGAACCTGCTCTACGACATTTCGCAGATTGCCATTCCGTTCGACAACGTCGACGCGGACATGCTGAAAAAACCACAACGCTGGCAACCCGCTGACGTCGGGCGGTTCATGCTGTTTTTCGGGCCGATCAGCTCGATCTTCGACATCACCACGTTTGCCTTGATGTGGTACGTGTTCGACGCGAACACCCCGGACCATCAAACCCTGTTCCAGTCTGGCTGGTTCGTGGTCGGATTGCTCACCCAGACGCTGATCGTGCACATGATCCGCACGCCGAAGGTGCCGTTCCTGCAAAGCCGCGCGGCGACGCCGTTGATGGTGATGACCGCCGTCATCATGGCCGTGGGCATTTTCCTGCCGATGGGGCCATTGGCGCACTACTTCAAACTGCAGGCGCTGCCATCGCTGTACTTTGTATTCCTGCCGTTGATCCTGCTGGCGTACATGGGCCTGACACAGGCGGTGAAGGGGTTCTACATCCGGCGGTTTGGCTGGGCGTAGGAGCTGCCGCAGGCGAACTTTTGATCTTGTTACTAATAAACAAAGGCAAAAGATCGCAGCTCCGGCAGCTCCCTACAGGGAGCTGCGCAGCCAGAGGGGTCAGTATTTAGGAAAAATCCTACAGAAAGCTTGTTGGGTATTGCGTAGCCTTGCGCCCTCACTCAACTGACTCACTTGCGCAGGCGCACATTGTCGAACAAGTCCTTACGCATTCTGATCGCCGATGAACAACATTTTAACCGGCTGAGAATCGAGCGTTGGTTAAACCAGCTTGGTTACTACCGGGTGGCGCCAGTGCAAAACCTTGAAGAGCTGCTGACCCTGGTTGAATACGGTTGCGAGCCATTCGACCTGCTGATCATCAATGCCGCGATGGCGGGCGGCAAACTCGACCTGCTGGATTTCTGCCTCGATAACCGGCAGTTGGATCGCGTGATGATCTACGACGGACAGCAGGCGCAACTGCCACCGGTCGCGGCCTGCGAGCAGCAGAAAATTCAGCTGAGTCAGGCCTTGCTGCCAGATCTGGCGGCGCTCCGGCGGCTGATGACGAACATTGATCCATGCCTGCCGTTCGTCCCAGCTGTCATTTCTGTCAGGTAGTTCGCCAAGGCACAATCTATACGCAGCGTTGTGTCCAATCCGGACCTGGCCCATGGGCTGCCAGTGCCCAATCGTCGTGCTTTTGCCCAGGGAGTAGCCATGAAGTCAGTGCTGATAGTGGACGATCATCCGGTGATACGCGGCGCCCTCAAAATCGTATTCAAGCAGGAAGGATTCAAGGGCATTTACGAAGCGGGCAGTGGTAACGAAGTGCTGCCGATGATCCGTGGGCACAAACCGCAACTGGTGGTGCTGGACTTGAACATACCGGCGCTCGACGGCCTGGATGTGTTGGCCAGGATCAAGGCTGGCGAGGTGCCGTGCCGGGTCGTGGTGTTCACCGCCCAGGAGCCGATGTTTTATCAGGAACGCTGCATTCGCGCCGGTGCCTCGGCCTACGTGGCCAAGACCAACGACCTGCAGCATTTGCATAAAGCGGTGCAAGCGGTGATGTCCGGATACACCTATTTCACCTGGATACCCTCCAGTTCAATATCGTTGAGCACGTTGCAACGCAGTGAAAAACAGATGATCGACAATCTCTCGGACCGCGAACTGACGATCTTCCAGCACCTGTCCCGGGGCATGAGTAACAAGGCCATCGCTGAAATCATGCATCTGAGCCACAAGACCGTCAGCACCTACAAGTCCCGCTTGATTGGAAAGCTCAACGTGCAGTCGTCGGTGCATCTGCGGGACCTTGCCCGGCGCAATCATCTGATCTGAATGAACGCCTTGCGCCCCCTGCGCGCCCAGGTCGAAGCGCGGTTAACCAGCGAGATCGATTTGAGTGGCCTGCAACGCTATGTCGGGGCGGATCGAGAGCTGATCACCCAGTTGTTGCACGATCTGGCCGTGACCAACCGCGATGACCGCGAGTTTCTGCTGCTGGAACACGCCAGCGGCAATCACCACGGCTTGCAGGCGTTGGCGCACCGCATCAAGGGTGGGGCGCTGATGGTCCGGGCACTGACCCTGGTCGAAGGTTGCCAACAGCTGGAGCGGGCGTGCGGTGAGGGCAACGACGCACTGATCGACGCCGCCGTCGATCAGTTGCAGCAAACCATGACGCGCCTGGTCCGCAGCCTTGAGCAGGGCTGAAGTTCAGTACCGGTCGGGTGCGATAGATTGCGGGCGGGTCAGGCCCGGGCGCCTGGCGTGCTCACAGGCCAGTCAGGTAAGTCTTTTCGTTCCACCAGTAGAACGATCAAGGTGTTTTTTACTATCTAGCGCATCATTGGCGATGTTTTTAAGCTATGTCCATGGTTTCACTCACCTCTTCAGGAGACACCATGAAAAACATCATCGGTATCTACACCAGCCCGCAAATGCACTGGGTCGGCGACGGTTTTCCGGTCCGTACGCTGTTTTCCTACGACAACCTGGCCAAGCACATCAGCCCGTTTCTGCTGCTGGATCACGCGGGGCCGGCGGAATTCGCCCCGACTACTGAGCGACGTGGCGTGGGTCAGCATCCGCACCGTGGTTTCGAAACCGTGACCATCGTCTACAAGGGCGAACTGGAACACCGCGATTCCACCGGCAGTGGCGGCAAGATCGGCGCGGGCGATGTGCAATGGATGACCGCAGCTTCCGGCATTCTCCACGAAGAGTTCCATTCCGAAGGTTTTGCCAAAAGCGGTGGCACCCTGGAGATGGTGCAGTTGTGGGTCAATCTGCCGGCCAAGGACAAAATGGCCGACCCCGGTTACCAGACCCTTCTCGACGCTGATATCCCAAGCATCGCCCTGAAGAATAACGCGGGCAGCCTGCGCTTGATTGCCGGTGAGTTCGAAGGCCACACAGGGCCGGCGCGCACGTTTACGCCGATCGACGTCTGGGACCTGCGTCTCAATGGTGGCCAGGCGCTCACGCTTGACCTGCATGAAGGTCGCAACACGGCGTTGGTAATCTTGCGCGGCAGCGTTCAGGTCAATGGCCTGGAATCGGTGGGCGAAGGGCAGTTGGCCCTGTTCGAGCGCAAGGGCAACCAGCTCACCCTCCACGCCAGCGACGATGCAGTGCTGCTGCTGCTCAGCGGTGAGCCGATTGACGAGCCCATCGTCGGTCATGGTCCGTTCGTGATGAACACCGAGCGAGAAATTCACCAGGCATTCGCCGACTTCCAGTCCGGCCGCTTCGGTCGCATGCACGGTTGACGGGATGAGCCGCGACATCATGCTGGGTAATGGCAGGTAAACCCGCCAACACACATTACCGCTGGCAGCGGGCAAGCGCGCTGCCAGCGGTGTCTGGACGTCAGGTTCCAGCGAAATCAATTGCTCCTGCACCATGGCCAATGCGATCTTGCGTACATTGTTCCGGGCTGGAGTTTTTCGATGTTGTCTTTGCTCACCGAACACCCGCTGGTTTGCGCCATGGTGCTGGTCCTGATCGATCTTGGGCTGTGGCGCCTGGTCACTGCCAATCGCAACGGCTGGAAGCTGCTGTTGCGGGTGGTGATTTTCTCGCTGTTCAGCCTGTTGCTGTTCAATGAAGGCTTGAACCCGATGGAGCCTGCGCCCTGGGCCGACAACGTGCCGCTGCACCTGGCGGCCACGGGGCTGCAGATCGGTTGGTGGCTGTTCGGCGCGCGTACCCTGACGGTGTTGATTGGCGCGGCGATGATGCAACGGGTCGGGCATACCGGACGATTGTTGCAGGACCTGCTCGGTGCGGTGATTTTCCTCGTCGCGGTGATCGCCGCCCTGGCGTACGTGCTCGATCTGCCGGTCAAGGGCGTCCTGGCCACGTCCGGCGCGCTGGCGATCATCGTCGGCCTGGCCCTGCAGAGCACCCTCAGTGACGTGTTCTCGGGGATCGTGCTGAACACCACCAAACCCTATCAACTGGATGACTGGATCTCCATCGATGGCACCGAAGGCCGGGTCATCGACATCGATTGGCGCGCCACGCGCCTGCAAACCTCACAGGGCAGCATGGCGGTGATTCCCAATTCGCTGGCGGCCAAGGCCAAGATCATCAACTTCAGCCGGCCCAGCGATATTTTTGGCATTTCGATCAGTTTGCAGGTGAGCCCCCATGTCCGGCCGAACAAGGTGATCGATGCCCTTGAGCGGGCGATGCAGGGCTGCCGCATGCTATTGAACAAGCCGGCACCGAAAGTGGCGCTCAAAAGCGCCAGCAGTGCCGGCGTCGACTACGAGATCAGCGGGTTCGTCGCCTCGATGAGCGAACAGCGCGAAGTCCGCAATCAACTGTACGATCTGGCCTACCGGCACTTGCAGGCTTGCGGGGTCAATCTCTTGTCGAGCGCGGAACCCACCGCGTCGATCAACCTTTCACGGCCACGGGCGTTGCTCGACAGTTCGCCGATCTTCTCGACCCTGCGCCAGGAAGAGAAAGAAACCTTCAGCCAGAACATGACCCTGGCCTCCTTTCGGGCGGGCGAGACGATCCTGGCGGCGGGGGAGGTCAGCGATCATTTGTTCATCATTGAATCCGGGGTGGTCACGGTAACGCTGAGCCGCCACGGCACGCCGTTCGAATCCGGGCGCATGGGGCCAGGCGAGGTGATTGGCGAAGCCGGCATCCTGGACGACAGTTCGGTGCCCGCCATGTTTGCGGCGAAGACCCCTTGCATGCTTTATCGCATCGAAAAGGAGTACCTGAAACCGTGCCTGGATGCCCGTCATGACATCAACGACGCCATGAAATCCTTGCTGGATTTCCGTCTGCACAAAGCCAAGACCCTGACTCAGGATGTGCCGCAGGTTGTGCAGAAGACGGGTTTTTTGCACTGGTTGCGTAATCGGGTTTGAATGGCCGTTGCAGGGTTGATGGGTAAGTAGACTTTCTTCGCGCGAGTGGCCTCCTCGACTTCTGGAATATTGGCTATTTGTCCAAAGCGCTCCGGGGACTAACTTAGTCACCACACCCACCTGCCCTGGAACATCCCATGCAACCACGTATCGATTTTTACACTGCCAGCCCTGACGCCCTCAAAGCGATGATCGCCCTGGAAACCGCGGTTTCCAAGCTGCCGCTGGAGAAGACCCTGATCGAACTGGTCAAGCTGCGTGCTTCGCAAATCAATGGCTGCGCCTTCTGCATCGACATGCACACCGCCGATGCGATCAAGGGCGGGGAGACCCCGCGTCGCCTGTTCGCCGTGACCGCCTG
>Ga0302169_10000356_pt1 | contig 14498 bp, 10 predicted proteins | sample I_Fen_N1_3_FD_193493 | JGI IMG/M metagenome (GOLD analysis project Ga0302169, IMG submission 193493) | Peat permafrost microbial communities from Stordalen Mire near Abisko, Sweden - I_Fen_N1_3 | ecosystem: Environmental > Terrestrial > Soil > Wetlands > Permafrost | place: Sweden: Abisko...
CACCCTGTTTATTGTGCTGATTGTCCTCGGCCTGATCGGCCTGCTGATCTACAGCGTGACCTGGCGCCCCGACGCCAAGGAAGTGTTGCCGGTCAGTTGCAACGCCAAGGCACCGACCCTGGTGCCCGGCCAGGCGTTGAAAGTCATGACCTGGAACGTCCAGTACCTGGCGGGCAAACGCTATGTGTTCTGGAACGACCTGGCCCAGGGCGACGACGAAAAACCCACGCTGGAAGACATGGCGTTCAGCCTCGACGAAGTGGCGCGGGTGATTCGCGACGAGCAACCGGACATTGTGCTGTTGCAAGAACTCGACGACGGCGCCAAGGCCAGCGATTACCAGGATCAGTTCAAACTGTTGCAGGAACGGGTCGCCGACCTCTATCCATGCACGGCCCACACCTTCGACTGGAAAGCCGACTTCGTCCCGGAGCCGCACATTTTCGGCAGTGTCGGCCGGCAACTGGCGACGCTGAGTCGCTATCAGGTCGAACATGCCGAACGCCTGCAATTGCCAGTGGCGCCGGCCAACTTCATCAGCCGTCAGTTCAAACCGAAAAACGCCTTGTTGGTCACTTATCTGCCGTTAAGCGATGGCGGGCAGATTGCGGTGCTCAACACGCACCTGGATCGCGCCCTCCAGCCGGACGACACCCTTCAAGCCCAAGTGACAGCGGTGGCCAAGGTGCTCGATAAATACGAAAGTCGCGGTACGCCGTGGTTGATTGGCGGGGATTTCAACCTGTTGCCGCTGGGCCAGTATCGACGCCTGCCCACCGAGCAACGCACGCCCTACGCCGCCGACAGTGCGCTGCATGTGCTGTGGGACAAATACCCGATGATCCCCACCAACAACGAAGCCAGCGGTATCGATCGGGCGCAATGGCTGACCCATTACCCGAACGATCCCGGTTTGAACGGCCCGGACCGCACCGTCGATTACCTTTTCTACAGCCCTCGGATCAAACGGGTCGAGGCGACGGTGAGGCAGGACGATACGTTGCGCATCTCCGATCATTTGCCGGTGATTGCGCGGTTCCTGTTGCCGGCCGCGCCCTAAAAGATCGCAGCCTTCGGCAGCGCCTACATGGCATGCGAATACCTGTAGGAGCTGCCGAAGGCTGCGATCTCTTGACCTTCAGCTTTTACGCGGCTTGATCCGCGCCGTCGCCTCGGCCACCAACGGATCATCCGGCCAATAATGCTTCGGATACCGCCCCTTCAAATCCTTCTTCACCTCGGCGTAGGTGCTGCGCCAGAAGTTCGCCAGGTCCTGCGTCACCTGCACCGGTCGCCGCGCCGGGGACAGCAGATGCAATTTCACCACTTGCCGGCCGCCGGCGATGCGCGGGGTTTCGGCCAGGCCGAACAGTTCCTGCAAACGCACCGCCAGAATCGGCGGCTGCTCGCTGTAGTCCAGGCGAATCGATGAACCGGACGGCACACTCAGATGATGCGGCGCCAGTTCATCCAGCCGTTGCGGCAACGGCCACGGCAACTGGTTATGCACAATGCTCGACAGGTCCAGATTGGCGAAGTGACTGAGACGCGAGACTTTGCCCAGGTACGGCATCAACCAGTGTTCGAGGTTTTTAAGCAGCGCGGCGTCGCTGACATCCGGCCATTCACTTTCAGCCTTTGCGCCAAGGTCGAGCTGACGCAACAACGCCACCCGCGCCTGCCACTGACGCAGCTCCGGGGTCCACGGCAACAGCTCCAGGCCTTTGCGCCGCACCAGGTTAACCAGCGCCTGACTGCGCGCAGTTTCGTCGAGCCCGGTCAAGGGTTCGCGGCTGAGGATCAACTCGCCGACCTTGCGCTGCCGCTCGGCCCGCAACACGCCTTCGCGCTCGTCCCAGTCCAGTTGATCGACGCAGCGCACCTGCTCGGCCAACACCGAATCGAACAATGCCGGATCGAAATCCGCCGCCAGGTAAATCCGCTCTTCACGCTGACCCTGACGACTGCCCAGATCGGCAATCACCAGCCACGGTTGTTTCATCAAACTGTCGGCCTCGGCGAACAGCGCCGCCCGGCCATTGGCCAACCGATACTCCGCGCCACCGGCCCGCCGCTGCTGCGCCACGCGATCCGGATAGGCCAACGCCAACAATGCGCCGAGCCAACGCGGGTGATCCGGATCGCTGACCGGCGCCGAGGCCTTACCGCGCAAGTAACCACGATATTGCCGCGCCAGTTGCCGAGCCCGCTGCACGCCGCCCTGGGCACCGCGTGCGGCACGCTCTTCGCCGGACAACAGCGCCAATCGGCTGTGCAGATCCGCCCCGGCACCGCGCAAGATATCCCGCTCACCGAGCAGGGCCGCGACGTCACACGCCATGTCCGCCAACCCGAGCGCCTGACCGCGTAACAGCAAATGGCCAATCCGTGGATGCGCCGGCAACTCGGCCATGGCCTGGCCATGACGGGTCAGCGCTTCGCCGTCCAGTGCGCCGAGGCGATCAAGCAGGTCCTGCGCCTGTGCATACGCGGCGGCGGGCGGTACGTCGAGCCACACCAGTTGCCCCGGCGCGACGCCCCAACGGCCGAGTTGTAACGCGAGACCGGCGAGGTCCGCCGAAAGAATTTCCGCACTGGCGTACGCCGCCAATTGTTCGTGCTGATCCTGCGACCACAGGCGATAACACACGCCAGGCTCCAGACGCCCGGCCCGGCCGGCGCGCTGGGTGGCGCTGGCGCGGGAGATGCGCTGGGTGTCGAGGCGGGTCATGCCGCTGCCGGGGTCGAAACGCGGTACTCGCGCCAACCCGGCGTCAATCACCACGCGCACGCCGTCGATGGTCAGGCTGGTCTCGGCTATGTTGGTGGCCAGCACCACTTTGCGTTTGCCGGCCGGGGCCGGATCGATGGCGGCGCGTTGCGCGGCCAGATCCAGTTCGCCGTGCAACGGGCACAGCAGCACCTGCGTGCTCTCGCCCAAGGCATCGGCCAGTTGTTGATGCACACGACGGATTTCCGCTTGCCCCGGCAGAAACACCAACACGCTGCCGGTTTCGTCGTTCAAGGCTTCGAGGATGGTTTGCACCAGCCGTGGCTCGATAAATTCACCGGGCTGGAATGGTCGGCCCCAGCGCATCGCCACCGGGTACATGCGGCCTTCGCTGCGCAGGATCGGCGCGTCATCAAGCAACCCGGCCAGGCGTTCGCCTTCCAGGGTGGCCGACATCAGGAGGATTTTCAGTGGTTGATCTTCGCGAAACAGTTCCCGGCCATTGAGGCTCAGGGCCAGCGCCAGGTCGGCATCGAGGCTGCGCTCGTGGAATTCATCGAAGATCAGCAAACCGACGCCGTCCAGCGCCGGATCATCCTGCAAGCGCCGGGTAAGAATGCCTTCGGTGACCACTTCGATGCGGGTGTTGGGCCCGACTTTGCTGTCGAGGCGAATGCGATAGCCGACGGTTTCCCCGACCTTCTCACCCAGCTCACTGGCCAAGCGCTCCGCCGCCGCCCGCGCCGCCAGCCGACGGGGTTCGAGCATCAGAATGGTCTGCCCGGCCAGCCACGGCTCATGGAGCAAGGCCAACGGCACGCGGGTGGTTTTACCGGCGCCGGGCGGTGCTTCGAGCACGGCTTCGTGGCGTGTCGCCAAGGCTTCACGCAGGGCGGGTAAAACTTCGTCAATCGGCAATGAATTCATGCTGGCTCCCAAACAGAGGGCCGAGTATAACGGCGAACTGCCAAGCGTTTGTCGCGGTCCTAATTCATATCGACGACACTTCGTTTATTGATGACTCAGGAGATTTTCCATGCGTGTTCCTTTTCGCCTGATTGGCGGTGTACTGGTCGCCACCCTGCTGACCCAGGTAACGGCCTGCGGTTCGATTTTCTACCCCGATCGTCGCGGCCAGATCGATGGCAAGATCGACCCGGCCATCGCCGTGCTCGATGCCGTGGGCCTGCTGTTCTACATCATCCCTGGCCTGATCGCCTTCGCCGTGGACTTCACCACCGGGGCGATTTATTTCGAACCGGGCAAGACCGCGCAAGTGGCACCGGAAAAACTCAAAGAAGCCATCGGCCCGGACGGCCAGGTCGATAACCGCAAGTTGCAGACTATTCTTGAAACCGAACTGGGCCGCAGCTTCCCGCTGGACGACCCACGCCTGATCCAGCACAAGGGCAGCACCCAGCAGTTGGCCATGTTCGGCCTGCAACCTGCCGCGTAATCCGTGCCCTTAAAGGAAAAGCCGCACCTATGACCACCAGCCCCGAACACGCCCGTCTATTGCGGCTGGCGACCCGCGCCTCCGTGGCGGTGGCGTGCACGTTGATCATCGCCAAAGCCATCGCCTGGTGGCTGAGTGGCTCGGTGAGCATGCTCGCCGGGCTCACCGACTCGGCACTCGACGGCATCACCTCGCTGCTTAATCTGCTGGCGGTGCATTACGCCTTGCGCCCGGCCGATGACGATCATCGTTACGGCCACGGCAAGGCGGAATCGCTGTCGGGCATGGCCCAGGCGTTGTTTATCGGCGGCAGTGCGGTGTTGATTGCGTTGCAGGCCTTCGAGCGGTTGAAGCACCCGGAACCGGTCGGCGCGCCGTGGATCAGCATTGGGGTGATCCTCTTTTCCCTTGTCCTGACCCTGGCGTTGCTGATGCTGCAACACCGGGTGATTCGCGAAACCGGCTCCAACGCGGTGCGCGCCGACTCGCTGCATTACCGCTCCGACATGATGCTCAACGGCAGCATTCTGGTGGCGCTGGTATTGGCCGGGTTCGGCTGGCATCAACTCGACGCCTGGTTCGGTTTAGGGATTGCCGCGTACATCCTTTGGAGCGCGGTGCAAATCGCTCGGGAAAGTTTTGCGGTGCTGATGGATGAAGAACTGCCGCCAGACGTGAGCCAGCACATGCTGGAACTGGCCTGCAGCGTACCGGGGGTGTTGGGCGCGCATGATTTGCGCACGCGGATTTCCGGCAATCACTGGTTTGTGCAGTTGCACCTGGAGTTGCCGGGGGAGCTGACGCTGTCAGTGGCTCATGGCATCAGCGATCAAGCCGCCGATGCGATTCACGCCGCGTACCCGCGAGCCGAAGTGCTGGTGCACGCCGACCCGCAGGAAGTGGTCATGGCCGCGAAGGCTTAGAAGCTCACCTGATAACCGCGACTGCTCAGGCAGTTGCCCTCGGCCTGGCGGTAGGCTTGCACCACCGACGGGTCGGGTTGGTAAGTCGCGGTTTGCGGGTTGAAGCCACTCTGCTGCACGGCGTACTGCGAGCAATCGTAACCGTCCTGAGCGATCTGCTCTTGGGACTGACCGTTGGCGGGATACGCCGTCACGTCATAGCCGTTGCTGGCAGGTTGCGGTTGCGGTGCGCCGACGGGGGGCTCGACCACCACATAGTCCTGAGTGCTTTCTTCGTAGGCGTAGTAAGAACCGGCCGCGAGGAACAACAACGCACCGCCGATCCACACTTCACGGGCGTAATCGGGCATGTAATGCACGCGAATCCCGCGCGGTGGCTGCACGACGACATAACGCGGACCTTGCGGGCGATACCAGTAGCCACCGGAATAGAAGTAGTCCTGGCCGCGATACGGCACGCGGAAGTTGCGATCCGGGAAACGATCGACCATCTGACCGGGACGATACTGCGGGCCTGGACCCCAACCGTTGCCGTGCCCGCTCGGGCGACCTTCCCAGCGATGATCATCGGGACGTGGCCCCTGATTGCCGTTCTGCCAGTGCTGGTTGTTATCGTTGCGGCGCGGGATGTCCTGATAGTTGCCATAGCGCGGTTGCTGGGTCTGGCGCACGGTGTCGGGCCGGCCCTGGATCGGCAGGCTGTTGGCGGGCAGTTGCGGCGGTGGCGGTGCAGGTCGAACCTGGGTGGCGGCATCGTGCGGCTGACGATTCTGCCATTGGCCGCCGTTCTGATTCTGGCCGTTGTGCTCGAACTGGCGGCTATTGTCGCCACGAATGACTTCGTTGTTCTGCGGGCGCGGCTGATTCTGCTGCGGATTGTTTTGCGGACGCGGCTGATTATTCTGTTGCGGCGCGTTTTGCGGACGTGGCTGGTTATTGCCGCCATGGCCCTGCTCGTTGCGCTCATGATCCCGCCCGTGCGGTACGTTATCGGGACCATGGTTTTGCGGCTCATCGGCGAGCGATTGCGCAGTGACACTTACACACAGCAAACCAACACCGGCCAAACGCCAGATGCGCGACTTCATGCTTTTCCTCACTGCGGGTTAGGGCCTGTACGTAAGACTGAAAAAGCACAGGCCGGTTCTGCAACAGGTTATCAGTTGCGCAACTTATTTATTGAGGGCCGCTTTCTTTAGACGATGAAAAATCGCACGCCATAAAAAAGGGAGACCCGTCGGCCTCCCTTTGAGAACTTCGTCCGTGCTCAACGCTTATGACGTTGGCTCACCTCACGCCGTCTTCTGGACAGTGTGCAGCTCGGAGGCCGGCACATCCCCGGTGGGGGTGGCGGCCGCGACAGGCCTGATTGGGCGAGTCGCTTTGGACTGTTTGTCCGAGCAGTGATTCTGGTGATAAGCATAGGCTTGGGGCGCAGGCAGAGGATTGCGAAGATTGCTCAAATAAACATGACTTGCGCAATTTTTAACCCTGGATAGATAATCCGCCGCAATAGTTATGACAAAGGCCTGATTGATGAGCAAACTCGACCGATACGACCTGAGCATTTTGGCGGAATTGCAACGCGACGCGCGCATCTCCAACCAGGAGCTGGCCGAACGCATCGGCCTGTCGCCTTCGCCGTGCTCGCGCCGGGTCAAACAGCTGGAAGACGACGGCTACATCTCCCGCCAGGTTGCCCTGCTCGACCGCAAGATGCTCGGCCTGAGCCTGACGGCCTACGTCTTGATCGGCATGGACCGCCACACGCCCGAGCGTTTCGAAAACTTCGAAGCGGCGATCCGCACCTTGCCCCAGGTGCTGGAGTGCAGTTTGGTGACGGGGATGGATGCGGATTATCAGCTCAAAGTGGTGGTGCCGGACATGGATCACTACCAGAAACTGCTGCTGGGGCACCTGACCCGGATTGAAGGCGTGACGAGCGTGCGGTCGAGTTTTGTGCTGAACCAGGTGCTCAACAGCACCGAACTGCCATTGACCCACCTACGAAACTGATGACTCCTTCCGTAGGAGCTGTCGAGTGAAACGAGGCTGCGATCTTTTGATCCTGCTCTTAAAAATCAAGATCAAAAGATCGCAGCCTCGTTTCTCTCGGCAGCTCCTACAGGGGCTGGCCGCCGGACGAATGACTGCGGCACACCGACGCAGGTCAATGCCCAGCCATTGCCCATAGGCGTATACTCGCCCGGCCCTTTTTAGCCCCGCCTGCGCTGGAGATGTTCGATGGACCCTGCAGTATTCGAAGAGTGGATGATGACCGGCCTGGTCAGCATCCTGATCATTTTCATGGGCTTCATCGTCTGGGATCTGGCGAAGAAATCCAAGGCCGGCAAGTTCGGCACCTTCATTCTGTTCTTCGTGCTAGGTCTGGGGATCTTCGCGTTCATCATCAAAAGCGTGGTCATCGCTTACATCGAAAACCATTCATAACCGCGCCGGCACTTCCTTCCACTGGCCCTGATCGAGCCCTTCGATCGTCCAGTCGCCGATTCTGACCCGCACCAGCCGCAGCGTCGGCAAGCCGACTGCGGCGGTCATGCGCCGCACCTGACGATTCCGTCCTTCGCGAATCACCAACTCCAGCCAACTCGTGGGCACGCTTTTGCGAAAGCGCACCGGCGGGTTGCGTGGCCATAGCTCCGGTTCTTCAAGTTGCCGCGCTTCGGCGGGCAAGGTCATGCCATCGTTCAGTTCGACGCCATCGCGCAAGCGCTGCAACTGCTCGGCGCTCGGCTCGCCTTCCACTTGCACCCAATAGGTCTTGGCGAGCTTGTGTTTCGGGTCGGCGATTCGCGCTTGCAACTGGCCATCGTTGGTCAGCAGCAACAAGCCTTCGCTGTCACGGTCCAGCCGCCCGGCCGGGTAGATCCCCGGAATTTCGATGTAGTCCTTGAGCGTCGCCCGTCCTTCGCCGTCGCTGAATTGCGTCAGCACATCGAATGGTTTATTGAACAGAATCAGTTTCGGCTCGGCCGGTGGCGCTTTGGCGACACGGCGCGGGGCTGAAGGGGTTGGCGCAGGTTTCGCGCCAGGGCGGCGGGAAACGGGACGAGGAGGACGAGACATGGCAACGAGAACATCTAACGGTCAGGGCTGACAATGCTAGTGCCCTGACCGCTAAATGACCATCGATTAACGGAACGGCGGCTCGTCGAAGCTGCGCAGTTTGCGCGAGTGCAACGAGTTGAGTTCGGTGCGCAACAAATCCACCGCCTCGATACCGATCTTCAAGTGCTGGCTGACCGCTCGCTCATAGAACGCATTGGCCGAACCCGGCAACTTGATTTCGCTGTGCAACGGTTTGTCCGAGACACAGAGCAACGTGCCATACGGCACCCGCAAGCGATAACCCTGGGCGGCGATGGTGCCGCTTTCCATGTCCACCGCCACCGCGCGGGACAGGTTGATCAACGGCCGCTCCTGGGCCCAGCGCAGCTCCCAGTTACGGTCGTCGTAGGTCAACACGGTGCCGGTGCGCAGGCGTTTTTTCAGTTCGTCGCCCTTCTCACCGGTGATGTTGGCTGCCGCTTGTTGCAACGCCATCTGCACTTCGGCCAGGGCCGGGATCGGAATGTTTGGCGGCACGACCCGGTCGAGAATCCCGTCGCGACGCATATAAGCGTGGGCCAACACGTAGTCGCCAATGGTCTGGGACTGACGCAAGCCGCCGCAGTGACCAATCATCAGCCAGCAATGCGGACGCAGCACCGCCAGGTGATCGGTGATGTTCTTGGCGTTGGACGGGCCGACGCCGATGTTCACCAACGTCACGCCGTGGCCATCGCTGGCGATCAGGTGATAGGCCGGCATCTGGTAGCGGTGCCAGACCACACCGGCAGCAATTGCCGAGGCTTCGCCGTGGTCCATGCTCTTTTCGATGATCACATTGCCCGGCAGGACCATGCGTACAAAACGCGGGTCGCTGCGCAACTGCTCCAGGCCATGGACGATGAACTGGTCGACATAGCGGTGGTAGTTGGTCAGCAGAATCCACGGCTGCACATGCCGCCAGTCGCTGCCGGTGTAATGCACCAACCGGCGCAGGGAAAAATCCACCCGCGCCGCATCGAACAGCGCCAGGGGCAGCGGGTCGGTGTTTTCCCAATCGTACAAGCCATCGGCGATGCCGTCGGTGGCGGCGGACAGGTCGGTACTCGGGAACACTCGCGCCAGCACGGCGGCAGTGACGCCGGAACCGGCCAGCTCATCGCCCTGCTCGACCACGTAGGGATACGGAATGTTTTGCTGGCTGACGCCAACTTCCACCGTAACGGTGAAGTCGTGCATCAACGGCACCAGTTGTTCCAGCAGATATTTACGGAACGCCGCCGGGTGGGTGACGGTGACACTGTAGGTCCCCGGCAACTGAACCTTGGCGTAGGCGCGGGTGGTTTGTGGGACTTCGCCCTGGCAGAGGTAGGTCAGACGCAATTCGGGATAACGAAACATCGCACGCTGTTCAGCGTCCGGTTCGACACGATCCTTGAGGTAACGCTTGAGCGCCTGGCTCAACGCAGAAGTAGCCCGCTCATGCAGGGCGGCGAGCCGGTCGACGGCTTGTTCGGCGGTTTGAACGACAATAAACGCTTCGGTCACGATCAGCTTCCTGTGTTCTGACTTGCAGACCTTCATCTTGCCTGCATCATCGCTTCACGGGAACAGTGGCGTGTTGACACACAATTTCCTTGATCACCGCAGCCCCCTTGTGGGAGCGAGCTTGCTCGCGAATGCGGTTGCGCATTCAACATTTAAGTTGGCTGATACTCCGCTTTCGCGAGCAAGCCCGCGCCCACAGGGGTAGGTGTTGTTTATAGGAGCGGCGTCGAGCGCGCGACGATCGCCTCCACATCCAGCCCTCGGGGCAATGCGCCATATACCCGCCCGGCCGAACCGAGACGGCTGGCGATGAACGCATCACTGACCGCCGCATTCCCCGCTTCTAATAGCAACTTGGCCTGCAAGCCCAGAGCGATGTCTTCGGTCAATTGACGGGCACGGTATTGAATGTCGCCGGTGTCCTTGAACGCTGCCTGCAATTGGCTGATATGCGCGGCTAAACGCTTGTCGCCGTGACCATCGCCCAATTCGCTGAACAGCACGTCCAGCACACCCGGCTCTTTCGACAAGGCCCGCAGCACGTCGAGGCATTGCACGTTGCCGGAACCTTCCCACGTCGAGTTCACCGGCGCCTCGCGGTACAAGCGCGGCAGGATGCTTTCCTCGACATACCCGGCACCGCCCATGCATTCAGCGGCTTCGTTGATCATTCCCGGCGCCCGTTTGCAGATCCAGTACTTGCCCACCGCCGTCACCAATCGGGCGAATTTCGCTTCATGGCTGTTCTCCAGATGATCCAGGGCCTTGCCCATGCGCAGGCTGAGCGCCAGGGCGGCTTCGCTTTCCAGGGCCAGATCGGCCAATACGTTTTGCATCAACGGTTGTTCGCTGAGCAACTTGCCGCCGACCGAGCGGTGGGCGCAGTGATGGCTCGCCTGGGTCAAAGCCTGGCGCATCAGCGCACTGGAACCGACCATGCAATCGAAACGGGTCATGGCGACCATTTCGATAATCGTCGGCACGCCCCTACCTTCTTCGCCGACCATCCACGCCAACGCGCCACGGAATTCCACTTCGCTGGAAGCGTTGGAGCAATTGCCGAGTTTGTTTTTCAGGCGCTGGATGTAGAACTGATTGCGCGTGTCGTCCGGGCGATGGCGCGGCAACAGGAAACAGGTCAGGCCCTTGTCGGTCTGGGCCAGGGTCAGGAAGGCGTCGCACATCGGTGCCGAACAGAACCACTTGTGCCCCACCAGTTCATAGGCCTGGCCCGGACCGCTGGCACCGACCGGATAAGCTTTGGTGGTGTTGGCCCGCACGTCGGTGCCACCCTGTTTTTCGGTCATGGCCATGCCGAGGGTGACGCCGGCCTTGTGGGCCATGCCGACATTGCGCGGGTCATATTCAGTGGCGAGGATTTTCGGCAGCCATTGCTTGGCCAGGTCCGGTTGCAGACGCATCGCCGGGACGCTGGCGAAGGTCATGGTCAATGGGCAACCGCTGCCGGCCTCGGCCTGACTGTGCAGGTAACTCATGGCGGCGCGAGCGACGTGGGCGCCGGATTGCGGATCGGTCCACGGCAATGAGGTCAAGCCGTGCTCGATCGCCGTGCGCATCAGTTCGTGATAGGCCGGGTGAAATTCAACCAGATCGATGCGATGGCCATAACGGTCGTGGCTGACAAATACGGGTTTGTTCTGATTGGCCAGGAACCCGGCGGCCATCAGCGGTCCGCCGGCCAACGCACCGTAGGCGTCGATCCGCGACTCGGCCCACCCGGCCCCAAACCGCCGCGACCATTCCTGCAATGGCAGGTCGATGCGATAGAGATTGGTGCCGTCCAGCGACGGCGGCTGGTTGGTGACTTCGTGGGTTTCGGCGAACTGATGCAGGTTCATGACGGGGCTCCTTTGGTCAGCCAGGCGTTCAGTTAAGCACTGGCCCCCGGCTGAACAAAGTGTCATATCTGCCTAACTGTCGGCGCTTTCGCCTTGTTTCGGACAGAGTACCCGGCGGTAGAGCGCCGCCTGCAAATCCTCGAATTTCACCGGTTTGCTCAGGTAATCGATCAGCGCGCCGGTCGGGCAATGTTCGCGATCAACGTTCAAGGCGACCATGAACACCGGCAACTCTGCGCAACCCGGCAAGGCGCGGATCTGGCAGCACAGCGATGCACCTTCGTGAGCCGGCAACTGACAATCGAGCACGACGACGTCGAAGGTTTCACGCTGCAAATGATCGAGGGCCGTCGCGCCGCTGTCGGCGGAGCGCACCCGGAACCCGAGCTTGAGCAACATGCCGCGCATTACCAATTGATTGATGCTGTTGTCATCCACCAGCAGCACCGTGCAGTCCTGCGGCAAGCGCAAACGCGGGAAGTCCCGGGTCATCATGGGGACTGGCGTGCGCTCGACCACGGGCAACTCGACTTCGACGTCCAACTGGAAACGACTGCCGCGTCCCGGTTCAGAGCGGTGGGTCAGGCGCCCGCCGAGCAATTCGACCAGTTGCCGACAGATCGCCAGGCCGACACCGAGGCCGCCGTATTCACGGGTCATCGAGCCGTCGAGCTGGAAGAAGCGCTGATACAGGGTCGCCTCGCCCAGATCGGTGAAGCCGATGCCGGTGTCGATCACGGCAAAGGTCAGGGCCAACCGACCACTCTCCAGCGTCTTGCCCGTGACCCGCAGCGCAACACCGCCGACCCGAGTGAACTTGATGGCGTTGTCCAGCAGGCACTCCAGGCATTGCGCCATTTTCGCGCTGTCGCCGAGCAGCCGATCCGGCAACCCCGGCGTGACCTCGACCTTGAAGTCCAGGGATTTGCCCGACGCATTGCCCTCGAACTGGGCGCGCAAGCTTTCAACGATGCCGCGCAGGCTGAACGTGTCCGGGTACGCCTTGAGCTTGCCGGCCTGCAGTTCGGTCAGGGTGAGAATGCCGTTGACCATGCGCATCATGTCCCGCGCCGAACCGGCGGCGGTTTGCTGGTATTGCTCCAGCTCCGGGTCCATCTCGACGGTTTGCATCAGCTCCAGCGAACCGATCACCCCGTTCATCGGCGTGCGCAATTCGTGGGTCAGGGTCGCGAGGAACTCGTCCTTGAGCTTGTTACTGCGGGCCAGTTGCTGGTTGAGCACTTCAAGCTTCTGGCCGGCATCGACCAGGGTTTGCGCCTGCTGCTCGCGCATGGCGTTGATGCGGTCGGCCAGCGCCAGGGACAGCAGCGCCACTTCGATAGCCGAACCGATCTGGCTGGCGTACATGGTCAGGAACACGTTCGGCAGGTAGCCCAGCACCATCAGCGTATTGACGATGCCGCCGAGCAAAAACGCCGACCAGGCAATGATGAAATAACGCGCTACACGCAAGCCGCGCACCCAGGCGAAGATCCCGGCAGCAAAAATCACCACGGTAAAGATCAGCGCCAGGGCCGTCGCCAGGCGCAGGGCCAGGGCGTAACTGGTCATCAGTGACAAACCGACCACCAGTGCCCCAAACACAATCAATCCCAACAGCAAGCGGTCGAGCCAACGACTGTGCTGGGCGGTTTGCAGGAAGCTGCGGGCGAACTGGCTGCCGAACAATCCGGCGCAGCCGATGAAGAATGGCGTCGCGGCGTTGGCCCACCAAGGGTTGTTCGGCCAGAAATACTCCACGGCCGCGCCGTTCACCGACAACTGATAGAGGCCGAACGAGGCGATATAGAAGATGTAATAGAGGTAGCTGGTGTCGCGCACGCTCAGGAAGATGAACAGGTTGTAGACCACCATCCCCAGCAATACACCGTAGATCAGACCCAGGATATACAGGCGCACCGGCTGTTCTTCGAGGTAAGCGGTGCTTGACCACAAAGTGACCGGCGCCTGGATCGAGCCTTCGCTTTGCAGGCGCAGGTAGACGGTTTGCGTCTGGTCGGGCTTGAAGTCCAGATTGAACAGGTAGTTGTTCTGGCGGATCTCGCGACTGGCAAACGGCAAGGCGTCACCGGTGCGGCGGATCAACTGATAGTGGCCAGCGGCATCCGGCAGATACAGATCCAGGTGATCGAGGGGCGGATAGGCCAGCTCCAGCAGCCAGGTGCGTTGTGCGTCCGGGTTGGTCGGGCGGTATTGCAGGTCGATTTTCAGCCAGAACACCGAACGCGAGTAACCGGCGTTGAGCGTGGCTTTATCGTGGGTTTTGAAATTTCCGGCTGCGGCTTGGGCACGGACATCGGCGATGGTCGCCTGACCGGCCGCGTCTTCGTATACCTGCATGGCTCGACCCAGGGGCAGGCTCTGGGTGTGTTCGTCAAATTCAACGGCGCTCGCCAAGAGGGGCAAGCACAACAGCAACATAAGCAAATAGCGCATTTAAGCCCCAGCGTGGCCTGTCCGGTTGTGTCAGGAAGCCCCCCCTTTCCTTTTGAGTAGACGTAAAACCGGTATTACCTGTTATTGGTTTGGATCCACTCTAGCATAGCCGCTGGTGGCCATTGAACACCATTGAAATTTTTCCTACAGAGGCTCTAGAACGGGCGTTTCAGCGCTATGCATTGAGATAGAGCTGTTTGCCCGGTCAGATTAAAAAAAAAGATCGCGGCCTTCGCCTGCGCCAGCAGTATCGAGGCCTGCTCACCGCTCCTGTAGGCGCTGGCGAAGCCTGCGATCTTTTGATCTTCCTGCGATCGAAAAAAACAGCTTTGGTGGTAAGCTCGCGCACCATGAATATCTACAGCTCTCGCCCCGTTGTCCTCTGTCTCTCCGGCCACGACCCAAGTGGTGGCGCCGGCTTGCAGGCAGATATCGAAGCCCTGCTCGCTCAGGGT
>Ga0302169_10000358_pt1 | contig 14492 bp, 13 predicted proteins | sample I_Fen_N1_3_FD_193493 | JGI IMG/M metagenome (GOLD analysis project Ga0302169, IMG submission 193493) | Peat permafrost microbial communities from Stordalen Mire near Abisko, Sweden - I_Fen_N1_3 | ecosystem: Environmental > Terrestrial > Soil > Wetlands > Permafrost | place: Sweden: Abisko...
TGCCAACGGCACGCAAGGCTTCACCGGCGCAGTCGAAGTCGGCCTGGGTCCGGTCGTATTCGTGATTGGGCAGGAATTGTGCGAGGTAGCGTGCGCGGATCAGGGTGTAGACCGCGCGTTGTTTGCCTGCCAGTTTTTCCAGGTTCTTCGCGGCGGCAGTAGGGATGATGCCGTGGTGCGCGCTGACCTTGGCATCGTTCCAGGCCCTGGAGCGCCGTTGCGGTTCCAGGTGATCGTGCAACGCGTTCAGCGCCGGATCGGCCTGACGCAGCGCGGCCAGGATGCCCGGCGCTTCGCTGTGCTGGCTGAGGGGCAGGTAGCCGCAGTCACTGCGCGGGTAGGTGATGACTTTATGGGTTTCATAGAGCGCCTGGGCGATGTCCAGGGTTTCCTGGGCGCCGAGCCCGAGTTTCTTCGAACAGACTTCCTGCAAGGTGCCGAGGTCGAACGGCAGCGGGGCGACTTCGCGCATCCGCTCGGTGCGCAGCTTGATCACCCGGGCACTTGCCGCGTTGCTCATGGCCGCTGCCGCTTGCCGGGCCAGGACCTGGTTCAGGCAGCGATCCTGATCGTCGCAAACCTCGCTGGCCGCACGCCATTGCGCGGTGAACGCGGTGCCCTCATGCAGCAGCTGGACATCGATGGCCCAGTAGGCGACCGGTACGAAGTTGGCGATGCTGCGGTCGCGATCCACCACCAGGCGCAGGGTCGGCGTTTGTACGCGACCGACCGGCAATACGCCTTGATAGCCGGACTGGCGACCCAGCAGGGTGAACAAGCGACTCATGTTCATGCCGATCAGCCAGTCGGCCCGGGAACGTCCCAGCGCCGAATGGTAAAGGCTGAAAGTCTCGGCGCCCGGCTTGAGTGCGGCCAGGGCCTTGCGGATCGAGGCGTCGTCCAGTGCCGACAGCCATAAGCGGCGGATCGGCCCGCGATAACGGCAATGCTCCACCAGTTCCCGGGCGATCATCTCGCCTTCGCGGTCAGCGTCAGTGGCAATGATCAGTTCCGATGCTTCGCCGAGCAGGCGTTTGACGGCTTTGTATTGACTGGCCGTGCGCGGCTTCACGGTCATTTTCCATTGCTCCGGAATGATCGGCAGGTCCGCCAGCACCCAGCGCTTGTAGCGCGCGTCATAGGCGTCCGGCGGTGCCGTTTCCAGCAGATGGCCAATGCACCAGGTCACGGTGACCTCTGTTCCCAGCCAACAGCCATCGCCGCGGCGCCGGGCGCCGAGCACGGCCGCAATGTCTTTGGCCTGGGAAGGTTTTTCACAGAGGTACAGCCGCATAACCACCATCGTCGATCAGTGTCCGGGAGGTGCACAGAATGGCGGTTGACGGGCGCCGGGGCAATCATTATCTGTATGGATGTACAGCCATGTCTGTCCTGCACCTGTGGCAAGGGGGGTAAAGAATCGCTTTGGCGTCCCGTTCGGCTGTGCAGCAGCCGTGAAGGCCAAACATGGTTTATACCTGACTGATCGCAGTCGCAAATGTCGTGGCAGCTGTGCAGCGAGGCGGTTCGGTGCGGCGATCCGGCAAGCACCCTGCCACAGGAGCCTAGGGCTCCCACAGTTGCATCCCCCTCATGAGGAACGTATTCCATGAAAAGCTCCGGTCCCAGCCCTGTCATCACCATCGCCGAGCAGCCTGGTTGCCTGCTGGTGAAGTTCCACGGAATCCAGGTGGCCGCGTCCTCGCGCGCCCTGGTGATGCTGGAGGCCAATTACCCTCCGGTGTACTACGTTCCGCGAGAGGACATCGACGAAAAATATTATGCCCGCACCGACCACACCAGTTATTGCCCGTACAAGGGCGATGCCAGCTATTTCAGCCTGCAGGTGCCGGGGCATGAAGGCGCCAACGCCGTGTGGAGCTACGAGAATCCCAAGGTATCTGTCCGGCAGATTGAAAACTACGTGGCGTTCTACCCGGACCAGGTAACGTTCGAGTTGCTGGAGATCGAAGAGTGATAGTGAGCGCTGACGATCACAATGCCTGTAGGCGCGAGCCCGCTCGCGATGGTGTGTCCAGCGCCAGCCCGGATTACCCTCGGCAGCCCAGTTGTCGTAGTCACTAGTCACCATCAAGGGAAGTCTGCATCCCTGACCTCATGGTGTTCTTGTGGTGATCGACCCTGTTTGTTGGCAGGACCCGTTGCTAGGCCCCAGCCCCCAGTAGGGGCGTACCAGGCGGCTGGCAAAGGGTTGGCTACGATGCGCTGAGCGGCCGGGCATCCGGAATCGTCAGGGTTGCCCGCAATCCGCCTTCAGCCCGATTGACCAGGGTGATGCGTCCGCCCAGTCGATGGGCAATGGTGTTGACGATCGTCAGCCCCAGTCCCGCACCCTGGGCGTTGCCGCGACTGTAGAAGCGTTCGAACAGGCGTGCGCTATCCGCTTCGTCGATACCCGGCCCCTGATCCAGGACACTCAGCGCGTAGAAACCATTGGCCTGACTCAATTGCACGGTGATGACGCCGTGCTCGGGGGAGAAGTTCGCGGCATTGGTGATCAGGTTGTTCAACGCGATGTCGATGGCCGGGGCGTCGGCGAAGACTTTGCAGGGGCGGTCACTGGCGTCGAAGGCCAGCTCCAGATGTTTGCTCAGTAACCAGGGTGTGAGCTGGACCAGGCTGTCGCGCACGGTTTGGGTCAGGTCGATAGCCTGCAGTGCTGGCGTCTGGGCCTTGGGTTCGAGGCGGGCCATGGTCAATAACTGGTTGACCAGGCGGCTGGTACGATCGACTCCGGCGATCAGGAACGCCAGGGATTCGCGGCGCTCTTCTTCGGTTCCGGCCTCCATCAGGTTCTGCGCGTGCACCCGCAAGACCGCCAGGGGTGTGCGCATTTCATGGGCGGCATCGGCAATGAAGCGCCGCTCCCGGCCGAGTACTTCCTGAATCTGCGCCAGCATGCGGTTGAGTGCCGCCTGCATCGGTTCGAGTTCGCTGGGCAGCGGTGTCAGGTGCAACGGCTCCAGCGAGCCACTGTGCCGTGCCCGCAGGGTCTGCGCCATGTCGGCCAAGGGTTTGAGCCCCCAGCCAATGGCCATCCAGACCATCGCCGCGAGTACCAGGCTACCCAATATGTTCGGCCACAAGGTATGACGCACGATGCGATCCACCAGATCCGCGCGTACGTCGTCGCGCTCGCCAACCCAGATCCGCAGCTCATTCTGTTTGTCTTCCAGCAAGAAGGCGCGCCATTGGCGGTTGTTCAGGTCCACCACATCGCTGAAGCCCGGTGTGGCCGGCGGGGCGGTGAATGAGGGGGCGCTGGCGGTGTGCACCAGTACTTCGCCCTTGCGGTTCCAGACCTGAAAGGCAATTTTGGTTTCATAGGGATGGCCATCGAGCCTCGGCTCGGCTTCGCCCAGGGCCTGGTTGAACGCCTGATACAGCTCGGCGTGCTGCTTGCTGGCCAGTGGCATGCGCATCACGCCTTGCAGCATCCTCGCGTTCTGGGCCAGTTGAGCGTCATAGACCTCGGCGATTTCATGGTTGCTGTCATGCAGGTTGAGCACGCTGATCAGGGCGATACCGGTGAGCATCAGGCCAATGATCAGCGTCAGGGTGCGACGCCGGATCGAAGTCATCGACGCTCCTCGACCAAATAACCGACCCCACGAATGGTGCGGATCAGATCGGTGGAGAACTTCTTGCGCAGGTGATGGATGTGCACTTCCAGGGTGTTGCTCTCGGCTTCTTCGTTCCAGCCGTAGAGCAATTGCATCAGATGATCGCGGGTCATCACCCGGCCGGGTGGCGAGAGCAGTTCATGCAGCAGTTGGTATTCCTTGGGCGTCAGGGCGACGGGTTCGCCTTTGTAGCTGACTTGCTGGGTGCCAGGGTTGAGGCTGATGCCGGCGTGTTCGATCAGCACCTGCGCGCGGCCGGCGCTGCGCCGCAACAAGGCCCGCAGGCGTGCCTTGAGCTCGGCCAGGTCAAAGGGCTTGATCAGGTAATCGTCGGCCCCGGCATCCAGCCCGGCAATCCGGTCTTCGGTGGCATCGCGGGCGGTGAGGATCAGCACCGGCAGGTTGGACCCGCTGTCACGCAGGCGTCTCAGCACTTCGAGGCCGTCCATGCGCGGCAGGCCAAGGTCGAGCACCGCCAGATCAAAGGATTCACTGAGCAGCGCATGCAAGGCGCTGTTGCCGTCCTGCAACCAATCGACGGTGTAGCCCTCACGGCTCAGGGCCTGATGGATGCCTTCGCCCAGGGCCACGTCATCTTCAACCAGTAATAAACGCACACGGACTCCTGTCAGCCGAGTTTTTTATTGACGTCCACCAGCAATGCCTCGATTTCCTTGCGACGACCGGCATCAGCGGTTTCGCGTCCCGGTCTGGGCGCCGCTTGCAGGGCTTTTTGCAAGGCCGCCCTGGCTTCGGTGTAACGCTTTTGACGGTAAAGGTGATCGCCCCAGAAGTACAGGCTATCAATGCCATTCGGGTTGAGTTGCAACGCAGTTTTAAGCAACTGTTCGGCCTTGTCCGCGTCGCCGAAGCCGATGGGCCAGCCGGGTACCCGGTCATACAGCGCGCCAAGGCTGGTGTAGGCCGAGCCTTGCAGCGCCTTGGGGTCCAGGGCCAGGGCTTTTTCCAGATCGGCTTTCGCCGCCTTGACCTTGCTCAGCGCGCCAAGCCCGCCCTGGGCGCCGGCCCAACTGCTGTTGACGATCCCGGACCAGATCCAGGCCTCAGCCACGTTCTGGCGCTCCTGGGTGAAGGTCGATGCCTGGGCGGCGAGTTTTTCAAACGCAGCGGTGCGTTGCCCCTCCGGCAGTTCGTACTGAATGTGCGCCCAGTTTTGCTGGATACCCGCCAGGCGTTGCTCGTCGGCGGCATCCAGTGCCCAGGCACCCTGGCTCAAGGCTCCCAGCAGCAGGTAAGCGGCGATCTTGTTCATGGTTCGGGATTCTCCTTGTCGGGTTTCTGACTCAAGCGACGGATCAGCGGTAATTGCTTGCGCAGGCCTCGGTCCACCAGATTGGGCAGCAGGCTGTTGAGGCGTACGAAAAAACGTTCCGGCCAGCCCAGGTACAGATCGCGACGGTCACCGGCAATGGCGTGAATCACGGCGGCGGCCACGGTTTGCGGGTCGTCGACGTTGGACTTCAGTGCATCGTTGAGCGCCTGTGCCGCCGGACTGTTCATGCTGGTGCGGGTGGCGCGCGGGGCGACGTAGAGCACGCTGACCCGGGTGTCCGCCAGCTCCCGGCGCAAGGCTTCGGAAAAACCGCGCAATGCGAACTTGGTGGCGCAATAGCTGGCGTAGCCGGGGTAGCCGATGGAGCCGTAGGTTGAACCGACGTTGACCACCATGGCGCTGGGCGCCTGCTTGAGCAGTGGCAGGAGGATTTTCGTCAGGCAGATCGGTGCACCGACATTCAGCGCGAGCATTGCGTTGATCTCGCTGTCATCCAGTTGTTCGAGCATGGCGAAATGATTGACCCCGGCGGCATTGATCAACAGGTTGATGCCGCCGATGCTTTCGGCCTCGGCCAGTACTTCGTTTCGGTCCGCGAGCGACGTCAGGTCCGCAGCGATCCAGCGCAGGTTATCGGGGTAACGCTCAAGTAGCGGCTCCAGGGGTTGTCGATGCCGAGCCACGGCCAATACCCGGGCACCGCTGGCGCACAACGCAGTGGCGATGGCCTGGCCTATGCCGCCGCTGGCACCGGTCAATACCACGCGAGCTTCAGACAGGCGCATGCAGGTTCTCCCCGTCGCGTGGCAATCCGCGGAACATGTCGGTGTAGAGCTTGTACACCACTTTGCTGGCGTGAATGACCGCGGCCTGATCGTCCGGGTCTTCCAGCTTGTTCATCAAGCGGCGGTAGGTCTGCATGTGTTCGATATCCAGGGAACCGTGGGAACTGAGGTAGCTGAAAGCGCTCTCCGGTAAATCCAGGCGCTGGCGAATACTGCCGGCGGCGTGGGTGGCCAGGGCGATGCTGGTGCCTTCCAGCACGTTGACCATGCCGAACAGACCCACCGGGTTGTCCCGGGCAATCTGGTCGTAGAGAAAGCTCACCATCAATTCGATGGGGAGCGCCGGGCGACCGTCGCGGACAGCGGATTTATCGCCGCCGCAGACTTCGATGTCGTTGAGCACCCACTGTTCGTGGCCGTATTCATCCTCGATGTACTCGCACACCGCTTGCCGCAGCCATTCCAGGCGTGAAGGCAGGCGCGCGCCACAGGCCATCATCAGAGGCACCGTGTGGCGTACATGGTAATAGGCTTGCGTCAGGAACTCCCGGTAGCTTTGCAGGCTGACCTTGCCTTCCAGGGCGTCGCGAATAACCGGGAGGTTGAACAGTTCGTGGCGTTCTTGATGGGTGGCTTCTTGCAGTCTGTCAAAAAAACTCATGATGCGGTGTCCTCTGAAAATGCAGATTCGCTCAGTTGCGCCCGGTACTGCTCGACGATGGCGTCGCGACGGGGGCGGCCATTGGCAGTCAGCAGGCCATTGGCCGGGGTGAAAGGTTGATCCAGGCGGGTCCAGTGATGGACCTGGGCGTAGTCAGGCAAGGCCTCATTGGCCTCGGCCACGGCGGCGGCCAGTTGCTCGTCCGGGCAGTCGGGGCGATGGGGCCACAGCAGTGCATGGTTGTGTGCCATGGCTTCGCCGTAGACAAAGGCCTGGGCGATATGCCGCCGTTGAGTCAGCTCGGCCTCGACCCATTCGGGGTTCACATTGCGTCCGAAACTGGTGACGAACTGATGCTTCTTGCGCCCCTTGAGGTAGAGGTAGCCCTCAGGGTCGAATTCACCCAGATCACCAGTGGGCCACCATTGACCGGTGTGCGGCGCGTCCCCCAGGTAGCCGAGCAGCGTCGCTCCCTTGATCAGCACTTCACCATCGTCGGCCAGGCGAATCTGCACATGGGGCAGGGGCCGGCCGACACTGCCGGGCCGGCATGCCTGTGGCCGGTTGAGGCAAACCACCGAGGCGCATTCCGAGAGGCCGTAGCCTTCATAGACCGGTATGCCGACGCGTTGCGCCCGGTGCAGCAAGTCTTCGGCAACCCGCGCACCACCCACTGCGGCAAAACGCAGGTGTTGCGGGTCGAAGCCTTTCTGTTCGGCCGCGCTGACCAGCATCAACAGCAGTTGCGGTACCAGAATCAGACTCTGGGGGGCACGGCTGGCCAGAAATCCCAGCAGACGTGGCACATCTACGCCGCTGGCCCCTTGAATGCCCAGGGTTTTCTGGCTGGGCAGGCTCAAGGTCGCCCCCGCATACAACGCCGCATAACAACCGATATTTTCCAGCAGAATGGCCAGCGGCAGCAGGGCCAGGTGGTGCTGCGGATGGCTGGGTCGGCTGGCCTGCTCCAGTTCGCGGGCAACTTGCAGAATGCTCTCGGCACTCAGGCATACACCTTTCGGTGTGCCGGTGGTGCCGGAAGTGAAGGTCAGCTTGGCGGTGCCTTCGGGCATCCGGTTGGGCCCCTGGAAGGTGCGGCGCCAGAACTCGCCGCTGCGCTCATACCCGCTCGCGCGCAGGTCGCCTTCCAGTTCCGGCCCGGCGATCACCAGCGCGGCCTGGCTCTGTTCCAGGCAATGGTTGCGTTGTGCGGGGCTGAAGAATGGCGGCAATGCCAGGCAGGTCACGCCTTCAAACAGCGAGGCCAGGTCCCAGAGCATCGCTTCGACGCCATTGTCCAGCGCCAGTGCAACCACCTTGACGTGCGCATCGCGCAGGCGCTGTTGGCGGTCCAGTACCTCGGCGTACAGCGTGGCGTAGTCCAGCCTCGACTGATCGCCCCACAAGGCGAGGTCGTGGGGTTTTTCTTCGGCATGGCGGCACAGGGCCTGGTTGAAACGTGCCATTTCAGGCAACATGGATGAATCCCTCGATGGACGTCGGCAAACCCAGGCGACCGAACAGGCCGATATTGCGCAAATGAATGAATCCAGCGCGGATATTGCCCACGTGTACCCACGGCTTGCTCTCGTAGTAGCTGCCCCAGCTGTGCCGGTCGTCACCCAGTCGCGCCGGGTCGGCGGCGCACAGGGTCACTGGCTTCAAGCCGAGCCGGTGGAAGCTGTTGACCAGGCCGATGTTGCCGGTAAACGCCACCCATTCCAGGCCACCCATGGCCAGCAGGTAAGTGATGGCAATGATGCTCATTCGTGCGCTGCCGGTGTCGCTGGCCGCCAGATTGCCTACTTCGACGATACCGGCCCGCTCCACCGGGCGATCAGCCGCAGCGCTGATCAGCGGGTCGATCGGTTCGTCCAGATAACGCTCCAGAAACAGCTCTCCATCATCGGCCAGGCGTACGCCGGCCACTGCGCACAGCTCACCCGCGTCATTGCTCATGCCGAACAGTTCCGGCATGAAGTGGCGGATGTCGGCACCGTGGGCCTTGCGGAAACGTTGCTGGATATAGGTTTCGAACCCTTCACGCTGGGGGGCATCCGGCAATGCTCTGGCCAGGCTCATGTGCGGTGTTTCGGCTTGGCCGAACTGCAGGGGCAAAGGGATGTTCCAGTCGAATCGGGGCATTGAAAGACGCCTCCCGGGAAAGTATGGGAGGAGTATCGGAAGCATTTCTTAACGGAGTCTGAAGGTGTGAAAAGTTAAATCGCCGGCGTCTTCAGATTGCCTTAAGACTGCGCTGGCAGGGTGGCACCCGATCAGGTTGTACGAACGAGTCGGCGGCCTGCACCGAACTTCACGAGGCCCACCATGACCCGCGATTCAACTACACAGCGTTACGGAAAACTGTCGATAACCTTGCACTGGCTGATGCTGGCGCTGTTTGTCGGCGTATACGCCTGCATCGAAATCAAGGGGTTGTTGCCCCGGGGTGGTACTGGGAGGAATTTTTTTCTCGGGCTGCACGGTGTGTTCGGCTTGAGTATTTTTGCCTTGGTCTGGATCCGTTTGCTTGGTCGTCTGACCCCGCGCCCACCCATCACGCCAGCACCGCCCACCTGGCAGACCGGTGTTTCGCATCTGATGCATCTGGCGCTGTATGTGCTGATGATTGCCACGCCGGTACTGGCCTGGCTGATGCTGGCCGCCGGCGACAAGCCGATGCCTTATTTTGATTTTGCCATGCCGGCACCGGTGGCGGTCGATCCCGACCTGGCCAAACAGTTCAAGCACTGGCACGAGCAGCTCGGAAATGCCGGCTACTGGTTGATCGGTTTGCACGCGGCGGCAGGTTTGTTCCATCACTATTGGGTCCAGGACAATACCCTGACGCGCATGCTGCCAGGCCGCTCCCGCGATTCGCTCAACCAGCGTCAGGAATAATCTCGAAGGCGGAACTCGCCAGCCGTTCGCCATTGATCAACACATGCACCGCATGCCGGCCCGCGTAGTGCCGACGGGTAGTCAGTTCCTTGATGTGCTGGCCGCGGGCAATGGACTCGGTGGCCTTGCCGGGCAATGTCAGGGTCTTGAGCTTGAATACCTTGGCCGAGGTGCTGCCGTTGGCCTTGACGTAATCGATGGCGTAGTCGATCACCAGGCGCTGACTGGCCTCTACCGTGGATCTGACGGCAAAGGACAGGGTGATTTTTTCCCCGAGGCCAATCACCGGCGGATTGACCTGTATGTCGATGATCTCGACTTCAGGCTTGCCGCTGGCACCGATGATCGCCAGCGCCCTTTGATTGCCCTGTTTGATCAGGCTGCGCAGCGCGTGCCTGGCGATCCACGCGGTGTGTTTGTTATCCAGCGACCAGCCCTCGATCAGGTCCAGTACCCACTGCGGATGATCCTTGGTGATGTCATTGAGGTGATTGGCCACGGACTTGCGGACATACAGGCTGGGGTCGGCCTTGAGGTTGTCGAGAATGGCGGCGGCCAGGCGTGGCTCGGCCTGGATCGGCTCCAGGCGAAACGACCACGGCAACCGTGGCCGGCAGCCTTCACTGGCCAGGCGCCGGACGTGTTCGTTGTCATCGCGTGACCAGTCATGCATCAGCGCCAGCGAGCGCTCGAGGTCTTGCCGCAGGAAATGACGGATGGCGAATTCCGCAGAGCCGAAGGCGGTGAAATACTTGAGCGCGTCCATGGACAGCTCGAATCGCTCGGCGCCGTAGGTCGCCACGTAATGCGGCAGGCACATGCTGACGAAAGCGCTGTTCAGGCGCGGGGCGAGGGCGCGCAGCACCGGCAGCGAGGCCTCGAAGTCCAGCCCCAGCACCGCGTGCAGGCATTCGCTGACGCGGGCCATGCGTTGCATCACCGACAGGTCCGCCAGACCGGTTTTGGCCAGCTTGAGGAACGCCTTGGCATCGAACCCGGGATAGATCGCGGTCATCTCGGCGGCGATGTGCTGGAGGCGTTCGCAGTTGAAGATTTCCTTGAGGGCGGGGGAGGATGAGTCGGCAGCCATTGTGGGTTCCCTGGTATTCGTTGTTTGCCCAATACATCGGGTAATCGTTCTTCGCGAGCAGGCTCGCGCCCACAAGGATCTTGCCAACGACACCTGTTCGATGTGGGAGCGAGTGCTCGCGAAGAGGCCCTTGAAGTCACTTCATTTGCGGGACGCTTGCTCTTGCAGCTGATCCGACTCAAACAAACGCGCCAGTTCCGCCCTCGCTTCCTGCGCCGTCTGCATGACTTTCGTTGCATCGTCGTAAACCGCATGCTGGGCTTCGAGCACCTGCTCGTCGTGGTGCTTGAAGCGCTTGATCCGCGCATCCGCCTGGGCCTGGGTCAATCCCAGCCCGATCAGGGTTTGCCGGCTCATTTCCAGGCTGGAATAAAAGGTCTCGCGCACCGCCAGGGCGTCCACGTCCATCAGCCGATGCACATGCTGGCGGTTGCGTGCTCGGGCGATGATTTTCATCTGCGGATAAAGCTTGCGCACCAACTCGGCGGTCTTGATGTTGGTGTCCGGGTCGTCGGTGGCAATCACAAAAAACTCCGCTTCGCCGACTTTCGCTGCCTTGAGGATCTCCGGGCGCATCGGGTCGCCGTAGAACACCGGCACACCGCCGAAACTGCGCGATAGCTCGATGGTTTCCACCGAAGTGTCGAGGGCGACGAACTTGATGTTCTGTGCCCGCAGGATACGCGCGACGATCTGCCCCATGCGGCCCATGCCGGCGATCACCACCCGGGGCGCTTCGGTGTCGATCTCGCGAAACTGCTCGGGTACCACCACTGGTTGCACCTTGGGGCTGACCAGGCGGGCGCACACCAGCAACAGCAACGGCGTGAGCGCCATGGACAGGGTGATGGTCAGCACCAGCAAGTCATACAGGTGCGGTTCGAACAGCCCTTGATCGCGGCCGATCTTGAACACCACGAAGGCAAACTCACCGCCCGCCGCCAGCACGATGCCGAGACGAATCGCGCTGACCTTGCCCAGGCCGCCGGCCAGTCGACCGACGACAAACAGCAACGGCAGCTTGATGGCGATCAGCAACAGGGTCAGGCCCAGCACCACGGCGGGTGCACTCAGCAGCAGGCTCAGGTTCGCGCCCATGCCGACGCTGATGAAAAACAGCCCCAGCAGCAGGCCCTTGAACGGTTCGATTTGCGCTTCCAGTTCATGGCGGTATTCGGAATCTGCCAGCAGCAGGCCGGCGAGGAAGGCGCCGAGGGCCATCGACACGCCCACCAGGTCCATCAACCATGCCGTGCCAATGACCACCAGCAGCGCGGTGGCGGTGGACACCTCCGGCAAACCGGTTTTCGCCACCACCCGGAATACCGGTCGCAGCAGGTACCGTCCGCCGATCACCACCACGGCAATACTGCCCAGTACCCGCAACCCGTGATTCACATCGTCGGCGGTACTGGCGTTGTGATCGACGCCGGCCAGTAACGGCACCATGGCGATCAGCGGGATCGCGGCGATGTCCTGGAACAGCAGGATCGCAAACGCCAGGCGCCCGTGGGGGCTGGTCAGTTCCTTGCGCTCGGCCAGGCTTTGCAGGCCAAAGGCGGTGGATGACAACGCCAGGCCCAGGCCCAGCACGATGGCGCTGTTCAACGGCTGGCCAAACACAAACAGCGCCACCACACCGATCACCGAGCCGGTCAACAACACCTGTGCCAGACCGACGCCAAACACCGATTTGCGCATCACCCACAAGCGTCGCGGCGACAATTCAAGGCCGATGATGAACAGCAGCAACACCACGCCGAGCTCCGAGATGTGGCTGACTCTCTGCGGGTCACCGATCAGGCCCAGCACCGAAGGCCCAATGATCACCCCGGCAAACAGATAACCCAACACCGCCCCCAGTTGCAGCCGCTTGGCCAGCGGCACGGTGAGCACCGCCGCGAACAGAAACACGACAGCGGCTTGCAACAGATTGCCTTCATGGGGCATGACGAAACTCCATTAACTCGGTACGACGGGGAGACAAGGATAACGGCTGGGTTTGGCTGAGTCAGCCATGGGGCAGCATACTAGTGAGGTGCTTTTACCGAGCTGTGTACAGGCAATTTGGGAAAACCGACTTTTTCACCAGGATTGGCCGATTGTGTTCTATCAACAAGGAGTCATAGGGTGCGATACGACATGACCAGCCTGGATCTTTTCATCTCAGTCGCCGACGAGCGCAGCCTGACCCGTGCCGCCCGCATCAAGCACCTTGCAGTGTCTGCGGTCAGCAAGCCGGGCGTGCACGTGATCGATTGCCCCGTGGACTATTCAGAGAATGATTTCATTCTCAACAGTGAGCTCAAGAGAAGAAGCGCGTTGGTCTGATCCATCGCTGCTCGTTTAGTCAAAGAGGCGGTATGGCAGCGCCGTACCGCCGGTTTTCCGGTAGATCATCGCAGTTCATGATGCAGCTCAAAGATACCCGGTTGTTACGCCATCCCGGTCACAGAGCACTTTTATCGCGCATGGATGCTTGTGCCAGCCCAAATCGGGGCATTGGTCATCACGGTATTCAAAAACCGACATGTAGGTGTCGGTGACAAATAAGTTGTCGTTTATGGACATGACTCGCGTATGTGCTACCAATGTGCACAGCGTTGATGAACGCAGGCGCAAATTCAAGCGTTTTCCCTATGGCTCCAGCCCTGCAAACCCTCGGCATAGAGGCATTGGGTAATGTCGTTTTTAGATTTATCGAGATCCATGTAATTGGGTATGACCCTTGCAGGTTGAATGGGAACAAACCCACCCTTTTTGGATGGGAGAATAAAAAGAGCCTTTGCCTGAGGCCATTCACCCGCTTTGTGTGAGGAGATACCGCGATGACGTCGTTCAACTCCGGGGCCCAACCCCAGAACCGTGCGCCTCAATCCATCGGCTTTTTGCTGCTGGACAATTTCACGCTGATTTCCCTGGCTTCCGCAGTGGAGCCTCTGCGAATGGCCAACCAATTGTCCGGTCGCGAGCTGTATCGCTGGACCACCCTCACAGTCGATGGCGGTCAGGTCTGGGCCAGTGACGGTCTGCAGATCACCCCTGACGCCTCCATGCACAAAGCCCCGCCAATGGACACCGTGATCGTCTGCGGCGGCATTGGTATTCAACGCACGGTTACCCGCGAACACGTGTCATGGCTGCAGAGCCAGGCCCGCAAGTCCTGCCGCCTCGGCGCGGTCTGCACCGGCAGCTGGGCCCTGGCCTGCGCCGGACTGCTCGATGGCTTCGATTGCAGCGTGCACTGGGAGTGCCTGGCGGCGATGCAGGAAGCTTTCCCGCGGATTGTTATGAGTACCCGCCTGTTCACCCTTGACCGTAACCGCTTCACCAGTTCCGGTGGCACCGCGCCGCTGGACATGATGCTGCACCTGATCAGCCGCGATCACGGTCGTGAACTGTCAGCCGCGATTTCCGAGATGTTCGTCTACGAGCGCATCCGCAACGAACAGGATCACCAGCGCGTGCCGCTCAAGCACATGCTCGGCACCAATCAACCGAAATTGCAGGAAATCGTCGCACTGATGGAGGCCAACCTCGAAGAGCCGATCGACCTCGACGAACTGGCGGTATATGTCGCCGTGTCCCGTCGCCAGCTGGAGCGGCTGTTCCAGAAGTACCTGCACTGCTCGCCGTCGCGTTACTACCTGAAACTGCGCCTGATCCGTGCGCGGCAGTTGCTCAAGCAAACGCCGATGTCGATCATCGAAGTGGCTTCGATCTGTGGTTTCGTGTCCACGCCGCACTTCTCCAAGTGCTACCGCGAATACTTCGGCATTCCGCCGCGTGACGAGCGCGTGGGCTCCAACACCACGCAACAGGTCGCGATGATACCGCTGCCGCAAGCGCTGGTGCTGTCGCCGTTGTCCGGGCCGTTGTCGGCGTTGAGCCAGGCGCGCAACGAGTCGACCTTTGCCAGCGTTCGTCTATAAAACGATGCCCTATCCTGCGATAGCGTAACGCTCACAGGATAGGGTAGGGCGCATCATTTTCAGTGTTGCGTTGAAGAGGGACTCACTCGACAGCCTTGACCATGTCTTCGATGACCTTTTTAGCGTCGCCGAACACCATCATGGTTTTGTCCAGGTAGAACAGTTCGTTGTCCAGGCCGGCATAG
>Ga0302169_10000360_pt1 | contig 14479 bp, 10 predicted proteins | sample I_Fen_N1_3_FD_193493 | JGI IMG/M metagenome (GOLD analysis project Ga0302169, IMG submission 193493) | Peat permafrost microbial communities from Stordalen Mire near Abisko, Sweden - I_Fen_N1_3 | ecosystem: Environmental > Terrestrial > Soil > Wetlands > Permafrost | place: Sweden: Abisko...
GGTGCCAACGGCCAGTACAACTGCGTTCCGGGCCAGACCACGGCATTTGCGGGTACCCCGGCCCAGCTCAAGGATCGCGGCATGGTCACTTTCACTTTCAAAACCACCCTCTGATCTTCGAGCCGTGAGTTAACAGGAGACACCCCCATGCATTTGACTCAATCCCTATTGGCCACCGCCCTGGCGCTGGCCGTCGCCGGTTCCGCCCATGCGGCTGTCAGTGCCGATCAAGCGACCAAGCTTGGCACCAGCCTGACCGCCGTGGGCGCTGACAAAGCGGCCAATGCCGATGGCAGCATTCCGGCGTACACCGGTGGCTTGACGGCGATTCCGGCCGGGTTTAAGCCCGGCGACTCCTTCCGGCCCGACCCGTTCGAGTCCGAGAAGCCGCGCCTGGTGATTACCGGCAAAAACCTCGCCGAGCAGAAAGACAAGCTCACGGCGACGGCCCAGGCATTGCTCACCCGTTACCCGAGCTATCGCCTCGACGTGTACCCGACTCACCGCAGCGTCGCGCTGCCCAAGGCCGTACTGGACAACACCGCGAAAAACGCCGTCACCGCCAAAACCACCGATGGCGGCCTGTCGCTGGAAAATGTCCTGCCCGGCGTACCGTTTCCGATCCCGGCTGACGGCAACGAGGCGATGTGGAACCACTTGCTGCGCTATCAGGGCGTGGCCATGACCAACAAGTACGACTCGTGGAACGTCGACTCCTCCGGCGCCGCCTCCTTGAGCTCCACGGGCGTGTTCAACATTGAATACCCGCTCTACGCGCCGACCCGGGCTGCGGGGCCTGTGACCCCCGATGAAACCTTCTACAAGATCAAGCTGACTTACACCGGTCCGGCCCGTCGCGCCGGGGAAGCACTGTTGCTCATGGACTCGGTCAACCCGCTGCAACAGCCACGTCGCGCCTGGCAATACCTGCCGGGACAACGCCGGGTGAAACTGGCGCCGGACCTGGCTTACGACACACCCAACCCCGGCACTGTCGGTGCTGCCACCTATGACGACGCGTTCCTGTTCAACGGTGCGATGGACCGTTACGACTTCAAACTGGTCGGCAAGAAAGAACTCTATGTGCCGTACAACACCTACAAAATGAGTTATCACAAGGAAGCAACCGACGTGATGAAGGCCAATCACGTCAACCCCGACCTGTTGCGTTGGGAGCTGCATCGGGTGTGGGTCGTTGAAGCCACGCTCAAGCCAGGCAAGCGCCACATCTACAGCAAGCGCACCTTCTACCTCGACGAGGACAGCTGGATTGCCCTGGCGTCCGACGAGTATGACGCCCGTGGCCAGCTCTATCGCGGCGGCTTCTCTCATCTGACCTACAGCTACGACGTGCAGGCTCCGGACACCATCAACCACATGCTCTACGACCTGGTTTCCGGTGCTTATAACGTGAATGGTTTCTACGGACCTTACGGTGGTCTCAAGTACATCGACCCACTGTCCAAGGCCCAGTGGTCTGCCGAGTCGCTGGCGGGTACCGGTATCCGCTAACCCCCCACGACCCTGCAGGCGCGAACAAGCTCGCGCCTGCAGGGGCCTGTGGTGTGCACCCGAGATAACAATAATGACAATAATCAAGTGGTTCCTTCTCGCCGCCTTGTCGGCTGCCCTGGCCGTACCCTTCACTCGCCCCGTGATTGCCGGCGAATTCGCCGATGTGCTCGACACCCCGGCGTTGCGCAGCGAGTTGGCTGCACACGCCATGGTGACCGGGCTGGCGCGTGCCGGCGAGCGACTGGTTGCCGTGGGGCAGCGTGGGCACATCCTGTATTCCGATGATGCCGGCCAGCATTGGCAACAGGCTCAAGTACCGGTCAGCTCCGATCTGGTGGCCGTGCATTTTCCGACGGCGCAACAGGGTTGGGCGGTGGGCCACGACGGCGTGGTGCTGCACAGCAGCGATGCCGCAAAGACCTGGAGCCGGCAACTGGACGGACGCCAGGTCGGCCCGATCATGCTCGCTGAGTACCAGCGTCGGCTCACCCGCCAACCGGACGATGCGAACCTTCAGGCACGGGTCGGCGAAGCGCAGCGCATGGTCGAGGAGGGCGCCGACAAACCCTTTCTCGATGTCTGGTTCGAAAACGAGCGGGTCGGCTACATCGTCGGCGCGTTCAACCTGATTTTCCGTACCGATGATGGTGGCCAGCACTGGACGCCGTTGCTGGAACTCACTGACAACCCCGGTGCCCTGAACCTGTATGCGATGCGGCCGGTCGGTGATGAGTTGTTCATTGTTGGCGAGCAGGGCCTGGTGATGAAGCTGGATCGCGCAAGCGGTCGTTTCAACGCGTTGCCGATGCCGTACAACGGCAGTTTCTTCGGCGTCACCGGCAAGCCCGGTGTCGTGCTCGTTTTTGGCCTGCGAGGCAACGTCTTTCGCAGCACCGATGACGGGATCAGCTGGAAAAAAATCGACCTTGGCCTGCCGCTGAGCATCTCGGCCAGTAGCGTCACCGCCGATGGCAGGATCGTCCTGGTCAGTCAGGCCGGCCACGTGCTGGTCAGCACCGACGACGGTGCCAGTTTTCAACAGCAGCCCAATACAGCGCTGGCGCCGGTCGCCGCCGCACAAGTGGCCAGCGGCGGTTCACTGGTGCTGGCAGGCACCCGTGGCCTGCGGCAATTGCCCCTCGAATAAGCCCGGCATTACTAAGAGAACACCATGATGGGTCACTACGAACTCGAAACAATGCCGGTCGTGCGCGAGCTCAAGGGCTTCGATGCCCGGTCCGGTAACGCCCTGGAGCGGCTGATTTTCAATAACCGCCTGTGGGTGGTGCTGGCCTGTCTGCTGGTGACCGTGGCGCTGGGTTATTTCGCGGCCACGCGGCTGACGCTCAATGCCAGCTTCGAAAAAATGATTCCGCAGAGCCAGCCCTTCATCAAGAACTACCTGGAAAACCGGCAGGCCTTGCGCGGTCTGGGTAACGCGGTTCGGGTGGTGGTGGAAAGCAGCAACGGCGATATTTTCGACCCGCACTATCTGGACGCCTTGAAGGAAATCAACGACGAACTGTTCGTGACACCGGGCGTCGACCGTGCCTGGATGAAGTCCCTGTGGACACCGGCGGTACGCTGGACCGAAGTCACCGAGGAGGGCTTCCAGGGTGGCCCGGTGATGCCTGACTCCTATGACGGCTCCGCGCAGAGCGTGCAGCAGTTGCGGCAGAACATCGCCCGGTCAGGCATCGTCGGCAGCCTGATCGGCAACAACTTCAAGTCGAGCATGATCTTCGTGCCGCTGCTGGAGAAAGACCCCGTCACCGGGCAGGGCATCGACTACCACCGGTTCTCGAAAACCCTCGAGGAAAAACTGCGCGGCAAGTATGAATTCGCCGGCAGCGTTCGCGTGGCGGGCGAGGAGGGCAAAGGCCCGCTGAAGATCCGCGTGATCGGGTTCGCCAAGCTGGTGGGTGACCTGATCGATGGCCTGATGCAGGTGATGTTGTACTTCGGCGCCGCCGCCGTGATTGCCACGGCCATCATCTTCTATTTCACCCGTTGCGTGCGCAGTACCGCCCTGGTGATTCTCTGTTCGGTCATCGCGGTGGTCTGGCAGTTAGGCCTGGTTGCGCTGTTCGGCTTTGCGCTGGACCCGTTCTCGATTCTGGTGCCATTTCTGGTGTTCGCCATCGGCGTGTCCCACGGTGCGCAGAAGATGAACGGCATCATGCAGGACGTCGGGCGCGGCACCCATCAGTTGGTTGCTGCACGCTACACCTTCCGTCGCCTGTTTCTGGCCGGGCTAACGGCGTTGCTCGCTGATGCGGTGGGCTTTGCGGTGTTGATGCTGATCGACATCCCGGTAATCCAGGACCTGGCGATCACCGCCAGCCTGGGCGTCGCCGTGCTGATCTTCACCAACCTGGTGTTGCTGCCGGTGTTGCTGTCGTATTGGGGCGTCAGTCGCAAGGCGGCCGAGCGCAGCCTGCGCGCCGAGAACAAGGCATTGCGTGGCAAAGGGATGGGCGCGGTCTGGAGTTTTCTCGACAAGTTCACTGAGCGCCGCTGGGCCACCATCGCAGTGAGTGTGGCGGGTGTCCTGGCGGTGGGCGGGATTGTCGTCAGTCATCACCTGAAGATTGGCGACCTCGACCCCGGTGCACCGGAACTGCGCGCCGATTCGCGCTACAACCGCGACAATGCCTACATCACCAGCAATTATTCACTGTCCAGCGACCAGTTCGCGATCATGCTCAAGACGCCGAGCGAAGGTTGCCTGAAGTACGAAAGCCTGGTGGAAGCCGATCGCCTGGGCTGGTTGTTGCAGCAGCAACCGGGCGTGCAAACCACTGTGTCATTGGTCAATGCGGTGCGGCAGATCACGGCCGGTTCCTATGAAGGCAACCCCAAGTGGCTGACCATCGCCCGTAACCAGAACGTGCTGAACTACGGTGCGCAACAGGCTTCGGTCAGCAGCCCTGACCTGTTCAACAATGACTGCTCGATGATGCCGATCGTGGCCTACCTGTCGGACCACAAGGCCGAGACCCTCGACCGCGTGGTGCAGGTGGCCGAAACCTTCGCTCGTGAACACAGCAAGGGCGAGCGCCAGTTCATGCTCGCCGCCGGCAGCGCCGGGATCGAGGCCGCGACCAATATCGTGGTGCGTGAGGCCAACCGCACCATGCTGTTGTACGTGTATGGCGCAGTGATCCTGCTTTGCTTCATCACCTTCCGCAGCTGGCGCGCGGTGGTGGTGGCGGTGGTGCCATTGATGCTGACCTCAATCCTCTGCGAGGCGTTGATGGTCGGGCTGGGCATGGGGGTGAAGGTTGCCACGCTGCCCGTCATCGCCCTCGGTGTCGGGATCGGCGTGGACTACGCGCTGTACCTGTTGAGCGTGCAACTGGCGCAGCAACGTGCCGGGTTGTCGTTGACCGAGGCTTACCGCAACGCTGTGGCGTTCACCGGCAAAGTGGTGGCGCTGGTGGGCATCACCCTGGCCGCCGGTGTCATCACCTGGGCCTGGTCGCCGATCAAGTTCCAGGCAGACATGGGCATCCTGCTGACGTTCATGTTTGTCTGGAACATGGTCGGGGCGTTGGTTCTGATTCCCGCGCTTTCACACTTTCTATTAAAAAACGTGAACAAATAATTGAATGCGACCTGTTGCTCACTTTCTGTCTAAGAGGGTCAGTCTAGATGATCAAGATGGTCCAGGTCGCTCAGATCGAGACACTGATCAATGCTGCGTTGAAGGTGATTGGCCGGGAGGTGATCTTCAAGGTTGCATCAGTCGCGAGAGGCAGAAAGCGACCCATAGCGGACTATCAGAGATGTCCCGAGGTCAGGGGGAATTCGTCGTGTCAGGTGGTAGTGCTTCGGGGGCTCCGGACATCAAGCATTTGAATCGGTCAAAGGTGTTCATCCGCCGCACTGACACTGATTTTAGCTTCTTGGGCGAAGCGAAACAGACCTACACCCAGGAAGAATGTGGCGACTATAAAAAGAAGGCCGGCACCATAGGCGTACTTGAAGCCCATGAACTCAGTTAAAAAGATGATAGCGAGCAGCAGGGTGGCGCAAAGTCCGCCGCGCAGAGAAGACAGGATTCCAGCGTTCAATAAGTTAGCCCGCCGCCTCAATCTCTCCAGATCAGCCCTGAGATGCGCACGCCTCGGGTCGTCTTCGGGGATCGCATTGAGTACCCGTGTACGGTCGATGACAGCTGATAATCTCGAAGTCATTAACGAAACGAACGCAGCTATTGCACCGAGGAAAAACGTCGGGGCTGTTGCTTGTGAAAAGATCTGCGACAACCGCACAGCGTCAGGAATGAATTCGTTCAATTTAGGGATCACCCAATAGTAATAGTTTGAGTATTTGCAATTCTCCATTTGACATATTCGCGGTCAAAAGGTGGGGTGCACCCTGTTATCAGGTAGGGGACTCAGTACAGTCTTGGGGGTCGAGTTTTGCTGACAACAGGGCACCAACGTCAGGCTAGGCCTGCAAGTTGGTCGGAGCGCCCTGTCGTACAGCGTAGAGCAGCTCAGGAGACTTTCCACAGTGAGTATGCGGACAGTCTGGAAGAACCGACTTTTTCAACACAATCGGCCGTTTTCTGCCTGTCGTGATCGGCTCAAAACGACCCATAAGAGACATTCACCGCATGGTGTAGGGGGCTGCGGTGCTGTGTATTGGAGACGGTTAATGGCGTAAGGGTAAAATCACGCGGAAGATCGTTCCTTTTTCCAGCGTTGACTCCACCTCGATTTCCCCGCCATGACCTCCCACAATCTGAGCCGCTATGAATAGTCCCAGCGCTATTCCCTCACGCCCTGGGGAGCCGTGCCGTATCGGGCAGTGCGTACGGAAGGCGTGGCGCGAGGGCGGGTCTGGCTGTGCTGGGGCGGCGTCCGAATGGACGGCACCAGGCGCTCAGCGGGATTGAAAAAGCAAAGCCCCGGCGGTTCGCAATCGCCGGGGCTTCTATTTTCCCCCACATCCCTTAATGCATGGAGAACGTGGGCGCAATGGTATCAACGCCAGCGCAATGAATCACTCCGACTAACGACTACACAACTCATCTATCCAACCCGACGCGGGCGATTTTTTTCGCCTGAAGAAAAGTCATGACTGGCCGCACATCCGACGTTAAACGATGTCGTCGATAAGTATGTGATGCAGTCCGCGACTGCACTGTTCTATTCGCGCTTCGACCTTGTAAACGTTGCGCAACATTTGCTCGGTAATCACCTCGAAGCTAGGGCCGCTGCCTTGCGCGGTGCCCTCAGCGATGACCAGCACCTGATCAGCAAACCGCAGTGCCTGATTCAAATCGTGGATGGCGATGAACACGATCACCTCGCGTTGGCGGGCCAGTGTGCGCATGAAGTTAAGCACCTGCACCTGGCGATGCATGTCCAGGGCGCTGGTCGGCTCGTCCATCAGCAGGATTTCCGGCTCGCGCACCAGGGTTTGCGCGATGGACACCAACTGCTGCTGCCCGCCACTGAGTTCACCGAGGTTGCGAAAGGACAATCCGGTGATGCCCAACGCCGCGAGAATCTCATCGACCAGTTTCAACTCATCATCGTGTACGACCCAGCCCGGCGTCAGTTGCTTGCGCGCCAGCAGCACCGACTCATACACCGTCAACCGCGCACTGGCGTTCAGGCCCTGCGGCATATAGCTGATGCCTGTCGGACCTTTTTTCGAGTCCTGCAAAATCACCTGTCCGGGGCCGTCGATCAGTCCGGCGATGCGTTTGAACAGCGTCGATTTGCCAGCGGCGTTGGGACCGACCACGGCGACCACCTGACCGCCGGAAAATACCGTAGACGACACACCGCTAATGATCTCGCGCTGCCCATAGCGGGCACCGAGATTGTCCAGCTGCAGCTTCACCATGCGTTTTTCTTCCCGCCGAGAATCAGAGATATGAAGAACGGTACGCCGATCAGCGACGTGACCACGCCGATGGGGAATATCGCGCCGGGGATCAGGGTTTTGCTGACCACCGAGCTGGCCGAGAGGATCAATGATCCGGTCAGCAACGAGGCGGGCAGGAAGAAGCGCTGGTCTTCACCGATCAACAGGCGGGCGATGTGCGGGCCGACCAGTCCGATAAAACCGATGGTGCCGACGAACGCCACGGGAAACGAGGCCAGCAGGCTGACCATGATCAGTGTCTGAAAACGCAGCCTGCGCACGTTGATGCCGAAACTGGCGGCCTTGTCGTCGCCCAGGCGCAGGGCGGTCAAAGCCCAGGCGCGTTTGGCGAAGATCGGCAAGGTGATGAGGATCACCAGACAGATCACCCCGAGTTTTGGCCAGGTGGCTTTGGTCAGGCTGCCCATCGTCCAGAACACCACGGCGGCAACCGCTTGCTCGGTGGCGAAGAATTGCACCAGTGCCAACAGCGCGTTAAAGGTGAACACCAGTGCAATGCCGAGCAGCACAATGGTTTCGGCGGTGACGCCACGACGCATGCTCAGGAAATGGATCAACAGCGCCGAGAGCATGGCCATGATGAACGCATTGAGCGGCACCATGAATTGCGCCGCCAGCGGGAACAGCGCGACACCGAACGCCAGTCCCAACGCGGCGCCGAAACCGGCGGCTGCGGAAATGCCCAGGGTGAACGGGCTGGCCAGCGGGTTGTTGAGGATGGTCTGCATCTGTGCGCCGGCCAGTGACAGCGCTGCCCCGACGGCGACGGCCATCAGCGCCACCGGTAGACGAATGTCCCACATCACCACGCGAACCTGCGGCGATGCGCTGTCCGGCGAAAACAACGCGCCGAGGACTTCGCTGAAGCTGTAGCTCGCCGGCCCCAGCGCCAGGTCGAGCAGCACACTGCATGACAACAGGGCCACCAGCCCCGCAAGGATCAAGCGCTTGCGCAACACCAGGCGGCGATAGGTCTCGCGCTGTACGACCACGGCGTCAGTCAACGAACTCATGGTTTGACCTCCGGTTGCGGCAAGCTGACAAAGTAGCCGGACTCATAGGGCACGGGCAGGAAGCGTTCATGCAGTTCGCGAAATGACGCCTCCGGATCGAGATCGGCAAACAGTTCGGGATGGAACCATTTCGCCAATTGCTGGATGGCCACGAACTGATAGGGGCTGTTGTAGAACTGATGCCAGATGGCGTGAAACGCCTGGTTGTCCTGAGCCTTGATGCCGGCGTAGGCCGGACGCTGTGTGTACCAGGCGAGTTTTTTCCGTGCCAGGGTCATGTCTGCGCCAGGACCGACGCCGACCCAATGGCCGCCGGGGGCAAAGGCTTCCCAGTTGGCGGTGGTGATCACCACATGGGCCGGGTTGGCGACAATGACTTGCTCGGGATTCAACTGGCCGAACGTGGTGGGAATGATGCGCCGGGCGATGTTGTTGCCACCGGCCATCTCGACGAACAGACCGAAGTTCTCGTTGCCGAAACTCAGGCAGCAATCATCGGTGTAGCCACCGATTCGCTCGATGAACACGCTGGGACGCGGTGGGTGATTTTTCTCGATGACGTCGGTGACGCGGTGAATCTGCCGGTTGCGGAAATCGATGAAGGCTTCGGCGCGCTGTTCCTTTGCGAACAGTTGACCGAACAGGCGCATGGTCGGCTCGGTGTTCTGCATCGGGTTGTTACGGAAGTCGACGTACACCACCGGAATGCCCAGCGCGTCGAGCTTTTCGATGTAGCGTGCATCTTCAGTGGCGTGCTGTGCCTCGATGTTGAGGATGATCACGTCCGGGCGCTGGGAAATGGCCTGCTCGATGTCGAAGGTGCCGTCTTCAAAACCGCCGAAGGTGGGGATTTTGGCGATGCCGGGAAATGTGCGCAGGTACGCGTTGTAGGTGTCCGGATCAGACTGGATCAGGTCCTTGCGCCAGCCGACGATGCGCTCGATCGGGTTTTGCACATCGAGGGCGGCGACCAGATACAACTGTCGACCTTCGCCAAGGATGACGCGCCTGACCGGCAGGTGAACCTTGACCTTGCGCCCCAGCAGATCGGTCACCTCGGTGCGCGCCGTGTCCGCCTCGGCGGCGTGCGCAGGGCGCGGTACCCAGGAAAACAGCCCCAGCAGTCCTGCCAGTAGCAGTGCAACCCATGCGTAGCTGCGTCTATCGAAAATCACCATGGTCAAAGCCTTTGCAAAGTCAGATCGGTCAACGGTTCACACCGTCAGCCGGCTGAACGTTTCAGAAATCGACAGTTGCCGACAGTAATAAAGTGCGCGGTGAACCTTGGGAAAACGCGCCGTAGGAGGCCACGCCCGACCAGTACGCCTGGTCGAACACGTTCTGCACGGTGGCGCGAAACGTGGTCGGTCGCTCATCGATGAGCGTGGTGTAGCGCGCGCCGACGTCGAAGCGGGTCCAGTCATCCAGTTTCTGGGTGTTGGCCTGGTTGACGTACTGGCTACCGGTATGGATCGCGCCAGCGGTCAGCGTCAGTCCCTCCAGCCACGAGGTATCCCGTTCGGCCCACAGGTTGGCTTGCACTTCGGGTACGCCAACCGGTTTATTGCCACGGTTGCCAGCCACCGAGGTTTTGCTCAGTTGCGCATCGAGCAGGGTCACGCCACCGAGCAGTCGCGTGCCTGGGGCGACTTCGCCGAACACATTCATTTCCAGGCCGCGATTGCGCTGTTCGCCCTGCACCGCAAACACCCCGGAGGCCAGTTCCCCGCTGGGTTTGGTGATCTGGAACAGGGAAAGGGTGGAGGTGAAGGTGCCGTAGTCGGCCTTGACGCCGAGTTCGTGCTGACGGGAAACATAAGGGGCAAAGATCTCGCCGGCGTTCGAGGCGGTGGACGGCGCAATGTCGCCCTTGCTCAGGCCTTCGATGTAGTTGTAGTAAAACGAAACGTGATCCCAGGGCTTGATGACCACGCCGTACAGCGGCGTGGTCCGGCCATCATCGTAGGACGTGGTGACCATTCCGGTGGCGTTGTAGTTGTCGGATTTGATGTTCTGCCGGCGTACGCCGACGGTTAGCTGCACCCGGTCATCGAGCACCGACAGTGTGTCCACCAGCGCCACGCCGGTCAGTTCGCTTTCGGATACTTTCGGCGTGTCCGGCTTGGGGATGTACGGCTTTGGCCGATCCACCGGGTGATAGATGTTCGACAGGATCGGCGCGCCGGAAATGATCCCGCGCGACAGCACATCGCGATAACGGCTGACTTGCAGGGCGGTGCGATGACTGACCGGCCCGGTGTCGAAACGCAGGCGTGCACCGGCGTCGAGGGTGTATCGCTCGACTTCGAACTTGTAATAGCCCGGAATCGAAGAAGTATCGCCGGCGGCATTAATGAGGGTCGGCGTCTGGTCGGACATCCGCGCGACATCCGACTGGCCACCGCCGGCATGGGCGAAAACAGTCAGTGCGTCGCTCACGTCGTATTCGCCACTGAGCAGGGCGGATTTGTCACGGGTTCGCGACCAGCCCCATGCCTGGCTCACGTTGATACGGCCATTGGCCGACGAGGGAATGTCCACGCCCGAGGCGATCAGGAAGGGGCGCGAAGCAGCGTCAAAACGTTCTTCCTGATTGAGCCAGTCGAAGCTGGTACGCAGGCGATCGCCTTGATAGTCAAGGGACAGGGCACCGATATCGACATGCCGCGATTGATCGTCGATCGCGGTGTTGCCCAGTTGGGTGCTGCCATTGAGGCGCAGGCCGAAGCGACGTTCTTCACCGAAGCGTCGACTCACGTCGAGGTGCCCGCCAAGCTGCGAGTCCATGGCGTAGCTGGCGGTGAATCGGGTCAGGTCTTCATCGAGGGAGCGCTTGGGCACCACGTTGATGACACCGCCGACTGCGCTGTTGGGCGACATGCCATAGAGCAGGGCACCGGGGCCTTTGACCAGTTCGATACGCTCGGCGTACTCGGTGAATACCCGGTAGTTGGGCGCGACACCGTAGACGCCGTCGAACGCCAATTCACCGAGGTTGCCTTCACCGACGGGAAAACCACGGATGAAAAACGAGTCGACGATGCCCCCGGTCTGCCCCGTGGAACGCACCGAGGAGTCGCGCTCCAGTACATCGCCGACGGTGACGGCCTGTTGATCCTTGATCAGCGCCGAGGTGTAGGTGCTGACGCTGAACGGAGCATCCATCACGTCGGTATTGCCGAGAATGCCCAGACGGCTGCCGCTGGCCACCTGGCCACCGACATACACCTGCGGCAGAGCATCGGCGCGCTGGTCGGTACCGATGACTGCCGTCTCATCCAGCGTCACCCGGCGCTGCACCAGCGTGTAGCTGCCATCGCTGTGCAACACCATGTCCAGGCCACTGCCGTCCAGCAAGCGAGTGACGGCGTCTTGCGCGGTGAAATGGCCGATCAGTGCAGGGCTGGTCAGGCCTTCGGTCAGGGAAGGCTGAAACGACAGCGCAATACCGGCCTCGACGGCAACGCTGGAAAGGGTGGCGCCCAGCGGCCCGGAGGGAATGTCGTAGGCACGGACCGCGACAGAGTCCAGTTGGACAGGCACGACGGCCAAGGCAAACGGGCAAACGACACCGATCAGGACAAGGCTGAGCAACGCACTGCGAATCACTGGTTTGAACTGACGATCCGGGCGCAGGAGGCGTGCAGCAGGCATGAATGGATGGACCTATAAACAGGACGGTAAAGTGCTTCTCCCCCATAGCCAGTCGAGATCAAAAAAAGTATCACCGGCGAGGCAATATTTTTCGGCGACTCAAGTGGGGGAAAGCATGACCCAGAAGCCATTCAAATGGCCGCTGACATGGATCGGGTAGGTGTGCGCCAGCATGTTCAAGGTGCGCTGGGTGTCGCTGATGGGGTAGGCACCGGAAATGCGCAGATCGGCAATGGCCGGGTCGAGGCGCACAACACCACGGTGATAGCGCGTCAACTCGTCGACGAAGTCAGCCAGGCGCATCTTGTCCGCCATCAACATGCCTTGCGTCCAGTCGCCGGCGGAGCGGTCGGCGACGCTGACCTGGCCGAAGGTGCTGGAAGAAAAATCGGTGCGTTGCCCGGCACCGATGATCAGCGGTGTTCCCTTGCGATCTTCTGCCAGATCCACCTTCACAGCGCCTTCCAGGACGGCAAGGCGAGTGCGTGATTGCAGTTCGCGAACGGTGAAGCGCGTGCCCAACGCTTGCAGGCGGCCCTGGCGGGTGCTGACCAGGAACGGCCGGGGTGACGGAGAATTGTCCGGCGCGGTCTGCACCAGTATTTCGCCTTCGCGCAGGTGTATATGGCGTTGGTTGGCGTCGAACAGCACGTCGATGGCAGTGTCGGTGTTCAGGGTGATTTTCGAACCGTCGGCCAGGGTCAGTTCGCGTCGCTGGCCGACAGCGGTGCGATAGTCGGCCGACCATTGTCGGGACTCTGCGAGCTTCCAGCTGGCCCAGCCAACCGGCAGGATCGCCAGGATCATGGCCAGTTTGCCCAGCGCCGCACGGCGTTCCGGGCTGTTTGGGCGGTCAAGCGCCGACATCGCCAGCGACGGTGGCAGTCCGCCGAGCTTACTCTGCAACAACTGCGCTCGCGCCCAGGCCCGGCCGCGCTCGGGGGTGCTGGCTTTCCAGCAGTCCCATTCGGCGCGTTCACTGTCACTCAGTTCGCCCTCACTCAAGCGGATCAGCCAGTCGGCCGCTTCTTCCAGGGCCTGTTGATCGGGGGGCGGCGCGTTGCGACGGGTGAGCATTCATTCCACCAGCAACAGGCATTGCACGAAGGCTTGCTTCATGTAGCGTTTGACGGTGATCAGCGAGACGCCCAGTTGCGTGGCAATGTCGTCATACTTCAGGCCGCTGATCTGCGAGAGCAGGAATGCACGCTTGACCAGTGGCGGCAGCGCGTCGAGCATCGCGTCGATTTCGTGCAGGGTCTCCAGAACCATGAAGCGCGACTCCGGCGAAGGCACTTCTGGCGCAGGCAAGTGGGAGAGGGCATCCAGGTACGCGCGTTCCAGGGCCTTGCGTTGATACCAGTTGACCAGAATGCCCTTGGCCACGCAGCTCAGGTAGGCGCGGGGCTGTTCGATGACGGTGACCTGGGAGGCGAGGATACGGGTGAAGGTGTCCTGCGCGAGATCCGCCGCGTCCATGGCGTTACCCAGTTTTTTTCTCAGCGTCGCGTACAGCCAGCCGTGATGGCCGCTGTACAGGGCTTCGATCGCGCGCAGGTGATGGTCGTTATTCGCGGGAAGGGTTTCGCTCATGGCTGCAGCTTTATGCAATTGAGAAGTATTCCCAATTCTAGTTTGCAACCCGGCTGCGACGCAAGCGCCGATTGGTATCCCCGTCAGGCGCTCGGCAGACAGCTCAGTGCGGCGATCATCGTGTCGATTTCCGCTTCGGTGTTGTAGGCATGAAGCGAAGCGCGATTGACCTCCAGCAAGTCCCTGTCCTGCATGTCGATCAAGGTCGAACGGAAGGTCGAGGTCGTCACGTTGATGCGCTTGTCCTGTGCCGCCAGCCACTGTTGAACCTGCGCCGCGCTGCTGCCCTGATGAGTGAATGTCACGATGCCTGATGTGAGGCTGCCGACGTCGCGCGGTGTGACGCCCGGGATATCCGCCAGGCGCTGACGCAGGTAGGCGGCCAATTGTTGAATTCGCAACCACATGGGGTCCACGCCCTGGGCCAGTGCGTATTGCACCGCCGCACCCAGGCCCAGTTTGGCGGCGACGTTGCACTCCCAGTTCTCGAATCGGCGGGCATCGGCGCGGATTTCGAAGGTATCGGATGTCTGCAGCGATGCGGCGTGCAGGTCGAGAAAGACCGGTTCGAGGTTCTGGCACAAGGACCTTTCGACATACAGGAATCCCATGCCCCGCGGTCCGCGCAGGTACTTGCGGCTGGTGGCCGCGAGCATGTGGCAACCGATTTTCTGCACATCGATCGGCATCTGTCCGACCCCCTGGCAGGCATCCAGCAGAAACAGCACGCCGGCAGCGCGGGCCAGGGCGCCAATCTGTTCGACCGGTTGCACGGGACCGCCGTTGGTGGCGATCAC
>Ga0302169_10000362_pt1 | contig 14461 bp, 13 predicted proteins | sample I_Fen_N1_3_FD_193493 | JGI IMG/M metagenome (GOLD analysis project Ga0302169, IMG submission 193493) | Peat permafrost microbial communities from Stordalen Mire near Abisko, Sweden - I_Fen_N1_3 | ecosystem: Environmental > Terrestrial > Soil > Wetlands > Permafrost | place: Sweden: Abisko...
CGGGAAAACCTCGATCCGGGCGAGCCAGTGCAAGGCAACGGTTATGCACAAGCCACGCAATTGTTGCCCACCGACTGGCTGACCTCCCTCACGGCGCTGGAGAACTCGGCCTGGGCGCGGGATGCATTGGGCCAGGAATTTCTTGGGGTTTATCTGGCGGTCAAGCGTGCCGAGTATCGGCAATTCATGGGCGAAGTGGGTGAGCAGGACTGGCGTTGGTATCTGACTGAGGCGTGAGCTTATTAATCGGTCCACTCAACCCTGTGGGAGCGTGGCTTGCCCGCGATTGCGGTGTGTCATTCAGCATTTATATCGACTGATACGACCTCATCGCCGGCAAGCCCGCTCCTACCGGGGTTTGCGCCAACTTCTCTAGCTCTTTTTGCCTGGACATACACATGACTGAACGCTGCAATTCCTACTACACCGCCACCCTCAACCAGGACACCGATTATCCGACCCTGCAAGGCCAACACCGGGTTGACGTGGTGATCATCGGCGGCGGCTTCACCGGCGTCGCCACCGCAGTCGAACTGGCTGAAAAAGGCCTGAAAGTCGCCATTGTCGAAAGCCACAAGATCGGCTGGGGCGCGACCGGACGCAATGGCGGCCAGGTCACCGGCAGCCTCTCGGGCGACGAGGCCATGCGCAAGCAGATGCGCCGTAGCCTCGGCGAAGAAGTCGACGATTTCATCTGGCACCTGCGCTGGCGCGGGCACCAGATCATCCGGCAACGGGTGGAAAAATACGGCATCGCCTGCGACCTCAAGCACGGCCACCTGCACGCGGCCTACAAGCCAGGCCACATGGCGGGTTTGCGCAAGGACTACGACGAGGCCGTGCGTCGTGGCATGGGCGACGAGGTCAGCCTGCTCGACCGCAGCCAGGTGCGCGACCTGCTGCAAAGCGACCTCTACCACGGCGCGCTCAAGAACACTCGCAACATGCACCTGCACCCGCTGAACCTGTGCATCGGCGAAGCCCGCGCGGCCGAGAGCCTGGGCGCGTTGATCTTCGAAAACAGCGAAGTGCTGGAGATCATTCACGGCGATGGCCTGCACCAGAGCCCAGGCGTACGCACCGCCCACGGTCGCATCGACGCCAACCAGGTGCTGCTGGCCGGCGACGTCTACCACAAACTGGAGCCGGGCCAGCTCAAGGGCAAGATCTTCCCGGCCATGGGCGGCATCGTCACCACCGCTCCGCTGGGCGACCTGGCCAGACAGATCAACCCGCAGGACCTGGCCGTCTACGACTGCCGCTTCGTGCTCGACTACTACCGCCTGACCGCCGACGGTCGCTTGCTGTTCGGTGGCGGCGCCAACTACAGTGGCAAGGATTCACGCGACATCGCCGCCGAGTTGCGCCCGTGCATCGAGCAAACGTTCCCGGCGCTCAAGGGTGTGGCCATCGATTACCAGTGGAGCTGCGCGATGGGCATCGTGATCAACCGCATCCCGCAACTGGGCAAGCTCTCGGACAACGTCTGGTACTGCCAGGGCTACTCCGGACACGGCATCGCCACCACGCACATCATGGGCGAAATCATGGGTCGGGCAATCACAGGACAACTGGAGCACTTCGACACCTTCGCCGCCTGCCAGCATATCCGCGTGCCCATGGGCGACCTGCTCGGAAACCCGATGCTCGCCGCCGGCATGTGGTACTACCAAATGCTTGAGCGCCTGCGCTGAGGTGTTTGCCTGACACTGCCCTTGCGCGAGCAGGCTCGCTCCCACAGAGGTTTGCACCTGCCACGGAGTTTGTGAGCGCTGCAAAACCTGTAGGAGCCGGCTTGCCGGCGAAGGCGTCGGCACAGTCAACACTCACGCTGCCTGACACTGCCCTAGCGCGAGCAGCCCTGTTGCAAAGTGTGGCGCTGGTTCAAGCCTCCACCTGTACCACCTCGATGCCCAGATTGCGGTAATCATCGATGTTGCCAGATGCCACATGGCGCTCGGTAATCAACGTATGCACGCGATTGCAAGGGGCGACGATGAAGGGTTCCACCGCGCCCAGCTTGTCCGCCGTGGTGACAGCGATCACACGCGAGGCACTTTCAATCAGGGCCTGTTTCACCGGCACCTCATCGAAATGCAGCGAGCTGATGCCCATCTCCGGATGAATCGCGCAGACCCCGGTGAACAGCAGGTCAGCCTTTATCCCCTGGAGCAAGCGCAGGGTCTCGTGGCCACTGACGGACAGGGTCGCCAGGTTGAGTTGCCCACCTGCGAGAATGACCTTGATGCCTTTGTATTCAGCCAGGGTGATCGCGGTCATCGGCGATGTGGTGATGGCGGTAATGGAAATGTCCGAGCGTAGCGAACGCGCAATCTGCAGCGTGGTAGTGCCCGAATCGAACATCACGATCTGGCCGTCCTCCACCCTTTGGGCGGCGAGCTGCGCCAGTCGGGTTTTCACCTCATCGGTTTCGCTGATGCGGGTGAAGTAATCCTTGCCTGTGTCCTTGGGTCGTGGCAGCGCCCCGCCGTGCACCCGCTGAACCAGGCCGGCGCTGTCCAGCTCTGCAAGATCGCGGCGGATGGTGTCTTCCGACACGGCGAAATGCCGGCTCAACTCGCAGGCCATGACCTTGCCGTCACGTTCGAGGATCAGGAGGATTTTCTGCCGGCGCAGGTGAGGGAGTTCGGCTGCGGAATGCTGATCGTGCATGTTTTTGCCTGATTATGCGTCTATTTACGTGTTTATCCGAGATTAATCAAACAGCGCAAGAAACACAAACTGGTGAAGCCAAACATCAATTGTTTCGATCTTTCAAATCACCAAGGCGAATTTTTTATTTGCGCCAGACCTGTTCAAGATGAGCGCCATCACAAAAAGCAACGGATGGACATCTCATGAATCTCAATTTCGCCTTCGCCTGCATGATCGTGGTCTCGTTTGCCATCGCGTTGGGGCACGCCTGATTCAAAGCGTCCGGCATTGCTCGATCTTGCCTTTGCTCAGTCCCAGCTAAGTTTCGCCCGGTAGCCTTTCTCCTGCGCACCTGACCGCGCTGCCCAGGAGAATCGATCGACATGAACCCCACACTCGCCGGCTGGCTCAACAAGGTGCCCGAAGTGACGCTGTCATTCTGGGTGATCAAGATCATGTCCACCACGGTTGGTGAAACCGGCGCCGACTTTCTCGCCGTCAATGCAGGCCTTGGGGCGGGCTGGACCAGCCTCGGCATGGCGGTCCTGCTGGCAATCGCGCTGACCTGCCAATTGCGCACGAAGGCCTACAGCCCCTGGATCTATTGGCTCACCGTTGTGTTGGTAAGCATCGTCGGCACGCAGATTACTGACATCCTTACCGACATGCTGGACGTCAGCCTGTACACCAGCACGGCGGTCTTTGCCGTACTGCTGGCGGTCAATTTTGTGGTCTGGTACCGGACCGAACACAACCTGTCCATCCGCGAAATCGTCACGCCACGGCGCGAGCTGTTCTATTGGGCGACCGTGCTCTGCACCTTTGCCCTGGGCACCGCTGCCGGCGACCTGGCCACTGAAGCACTGGGCCTGGGCTTCACCCTCGGCGCGGTGATATTCGGCGTATTGATTACCGCGACGCTCGTCGCCTGGCGCCTGGGTGGCAACGTCGTGCTGACCTTCTGGATCGCCTACATCCTGACCCGTCCTTTCGGCGCCTCACTCGGCGACCTGCTGACGCAAGCCAAAACCTACGGTGGCCTCGGCATGGGCGCGACCTGGACCAGCGCGCTGTTCCTGTGCGTCATCGTCATTCTGGTGGCTGTCGCGCAAATCAGCATCGGCAGCCGCAAGCAGATCACTGAGTAATCCTTTAAAATCCATCTTGGGAATCTTCATGCGCTACGTTCAAAACGCCATTCGCCAGCTTGCCATTGTTTCAGCCATTGCCCTGCTCGGCATCGCCAGCGGCTGCTCAAAACCTGCGGACAAAGCCAATGCCGCTGCCACTTCGGGCGCGGTAAGCAATCAGGCCATGGCGGGGTCCAGACTGGGCGACTTGTCAGCGTTTCGCAGCATTGCCGCCGACGTCGCCGGGCTGGTAGAGAAAAGTGACCTGCCTGCGGCCAAAGCCCGGATCAAGGACCTGGAAACTTCCTGGGACGACGCCGAGGCCGGCATCAAGCCCCGTGCCGCCAGCGACTGGCACGTAGTGGACAAGGCCATCGACCGCGCATTGTCGGCGCTACGCAAGAGCAGCCCGGTGCAGAGCGACTGCAAAATCGCCATGGATGACCTGCTCAAGGCCTTCGACGCCATGAAAGCCAAGCCCTGACCAATGGCCGCTACCTGCGCTGACAGGACAGCGGACAAACCCGCGCACAGGTGCTTCAATACAGGCGCGACGGCCAGCACCGTCGCGTCTTTTTTACCGGAGCGCAACATGCGGATACTGCTGGTCGAAGATGACCCGATGATCGGCGACGCGATCCAGAATGCCCTCACAGATGCCAGTTACGCCGCCGACTGGGTCAAGAACGGCCTTTTAGCCTTGTCCGCGCTGCAGACCCAGCACTACGATCTGGTGTTGCTGGACCTCGGCCTACCGGGCAAGGACGGCCTCGATGTACTCGACAGTATTCGCGGCGAGAACAACCCCGTGCCGCTGCTCATCATCACCGCCCGGGACAACCTCGATGATCGCTTGCGCGGGCTCGATGGCGGCGCTGACGATTACCTGGTCAAACCCTTCGAGATGGCCGAACTGCTGGCGCGCATGCGCGCGGTTCTGCGCCGTCACGGTGGCAACGCCCTATCGCGACTCGACAACGGCGTCGTGGCCCTGGACCTGATCTCCAAAGAAGCCAGCACTGAAGAAAACCCCGGTGTTCTGCTCTCCAGTCGCGAGTTCGCCTTGCTCCAGGCGCTGTTGATCCGGCCGGGGGCAATCCTGTCGCGCAGCGAACTCGAAGACCGTCTCTATGGCTGGGGCAATGAAGTGGAAAGCAATGCGGTGGAGTTCTTGATTCATGCGTTGCGCCGCAAGTTGGGAAGCCATGTGATCAAAAATGTCAGGGGTATGGGATGGATGGTTTCAAAAAACGTTTAGGTGAGTCGGTCCAGCTCAGGTTGAGCATGGCACTGTCGCTGGCCATCCTGACGGTCGCCATCGTGGCCGGGGTTTTCGCCTACGTTTCGGCCTTCGATCAAGCCCACGACATGCAGGACGACACCTTGCGCCAGATGGCCAAGCTGTTCGACCGCCAGCACATGACACTCCAATACCCGGAAAATGGCGCGGCGGAGGACGACGAGGCGCGCATCATTGTTCAGTACCTGGCCGACGGCAGCAAAGCCTCGGGAGACGATGATGCCGGCACGCCACTGCCCTTCCCCACGACCCTGCCCGACGGTCTGTCGACCGTGCCCATCGCCGGCGAAGCCTTTCGTGTGCTGGTCAAGACCACCGCGCGGGGCGAGCGCATCGCCGTCGCCCAGGAAACCGGCGCCCGCGACAAGGACGCCCGCGCCAGTGCCTGGCGCAGTGTCCTGCCGTTTCTCGTTTTGCTGCCCATCCTGCTGCTGGTGGTCAGCGACCTGGTGCGCAAACTGTTCCGTCCCATTGCCACGCTTTCGTCTGAAATCGACCGCCGCGACGAGCAGGAACTGCATTCGATTGACGAAAACCACCTGCCCCTCGAAATCCGCCCCTTCGTCGTGGCGATCAATCGATTGCTCGACCGTGTCGCGCAGTCCATGGAAAGCCAGCGCCGCTTCGTCGCCGACGCCGCCCACGAACTGCGCTCGCCGCTGACCGCCCTGTCCTTGCAAGCCGAGCGACTGGCCGCCGTCGACATGCCGCAACCGGCCCGAGAGCGGCTGCTGCCCTTGCGACGGGGAATCGAGCGCGGCAGACAGTTGATTGACCAGTTGCTGACACTGGCCAAGGCACAGTCCACTGCGACCTGCGGGGCATCATCGACCTCCGTGCACGCGGTCTATCGCCGTGTGCTGGAAGATCTGTGGCCACTGGCCGAACGCAAGCACCTGGACATGGGTGTCGAGATCGAACAAGACGTACGGGTGTGCATCAACGAAATCGACCTGACTGCCGTGGTGAAAAACCTGGTGGACAACGCTATCCGCTATACCCCGGCGCATGGCCGCGTAGACCTGACGCTGATGATCGATAGCGACCAGGCCCTGTTGCAGATCAGGGACTCGGGGCCAGGTATCGCAGTGGAAGAACAGGAGCGGGTGTTCGACCCGTTCTATCGCAGCCTGGGCAGCGATGAATCCGGCTCGGGGCTGGGGCTGTCGATCGTCAAGGCGATCGTGGACCGCACCGGGGCGCGGGTGTGCCTGGGTTTCACCGATGAACGGGCCAGAAGTGGCTTGTGTGTATCGTTGTGGTTGCGTGTCAGCCACTGATCATCGCTTTTTGGCCGATCAACCGGCCGTCAGTTGCTGGCCACGTGATCCACGTTGCCAGTCGTCACCAGCGCCTTGAGCGACGCATCGAACTGTTTCAGCGCATTGACCTGCAACTCGGTTTGCTGATTGATTTGCGCGGCAATCTGCGGTGCGGGTTTGCCATGCACCCACACCGAGGGCATCTGCCGGGCACGCGAGCCTTCGGCCTGGCCGATGTACTGCAGGTTCGAATCGTAGAACCTGGCGACAAACCGTGCTTGGACCTGGTTGTTGCGCTTGGACACCAGGCGACTGTAGGTGTCGAGCATCACCACCACATCGGGATGCGCTTGAACGGCGGCGTCGAGGTTGTCGTAGACGGTCACCGAGGCGAACTGTTTCTGTAGCGACCCCATCAGCCAATTGATCGCACGCTGCGGATCGGAACTGTCGACGAACGCCTTGCCGATCTGCGGATCCATCTGCGGGTTCTTCGCGCCATTGACTGCAACGCTGTGGTAGCTCTCAAGGTATTGCTGGGTATTGACGGTGTTTTCGCTGTAAAGCACCGCCACCGATTGCGCGTGCTGCAGGCTGGCGGCGCTGTCGGCGATCGGCGGGAAATGGCAGGACAGGTCGGCGGCAACGGCCGGTACGGTGGCGGCAACGCTGCCGGTGAACACGGCGACAAAAGCCAACAGGGTTGAAATTCTCATCGCGTTGATTCCTTCAAAGGCGAGATCGGTATGACGCTATCCTCCTCCGATGACAGAAAAACAGAACTTGCATTCTTTAATGATGATTATCGACCAAATGAATGGTAGCTATCAGGCGCTTGCGCTACCCACCGGTACTGCGAACGATTCAAACTTCGCGAGCAGGCTTGGACCCTATTGCCTGAACTGAACAGCATTGAGCAATGCTGCAGGCTTTTACTGCCTGCCCTGTCACAGGTTCCTGCCAATTGTGCGCCCGGCCCCCCAAGCGGCGGGGCCAAAGGCGCTGCATCAGTTATTTATACTCAAATGCCAGCTTAATAATATTTTACCGATATCAGGGTGATCCCTAGTCTTGAGCCCAAGAGATGGCAGGCCACGTGCGGTTTGAATCCAACTTCAAAGGGTATTGAGATGACCACTGAAAAAATAAAAACAGATACGCTGATTGTGGGTGCCGGTCAGGCTGGCGTGGCCATGAGCGAGCACCTGAGCAAACTGGGTGTGCCGCATCTGGTGCTGGAGCGTAACCGTATCGCCGAACGCTGGCGCACTGGTCGCTGGGATTCGCTGGTGGCCAATGGCCCGGCCTGGCACGACCGCTTTCCCGGTCTTGAGTTCGACGATCTGAGCCCTGACAGCTTTGCCCCGAAAGAGCGGGTGGCCGACTACTTCGAAGCCTACGCGAAAAAATTCAACGCGCCGATCCGCACCGGCGTCGATGTACTGAAGGTCGAGCGCAATGTCGGTCGTCCCGGTTTTACCATCGAAACCTCCGAAGGCGTGATCGAGGCCGCCCGCGTGGTCGCAGCCACCGGGCCTTTCCAGCGTCCGGTCATCCCGCCGATTGCACCGAAAGATCAACCATTGCTACAGATCCACTCGGCTGACTACCGCAACCCGGGGCAATTGCCTGAAGGCGCCGTGCTGGTCGTCGGCGCCGGCTCGTCGGGGGTGCAGATTGCCGACGAATTGCAGCGTGCGGGCAAACAGGTCTACCTCTCGGTCGGTGCCCACGATCGCCCGCCTCGCGCCTACCGCAACCGTGATTTCTGCTGGTGGCTGGGTGTGCTGGGCGAGTGGGACCAGGCGGCGATGAAGCCGGGCCGGGAACACGTCACCATTGCCGTCAGTGGTGCCCATGGCGGGCGGACGGTGGACTTCCGCGGGCTTGCCCATCGCGGAATGACCCTGGTGGGCCTGACCCAATCGTTCAACGGCAGCGTGGTGACTTTCCAGGCGAACCTGGCCGACAACCTGGCCCGGGGTGATGAGAACTATCTGGCGCTGCTCGATGCCGCCGACGCCTACATCGAACGCAATGGCCTGGACCTGCCGGAGGAACCGCAAGCGCGGATGACCTTCGCCGATCCCGAGTGCGTGACCAACCCGATTCTGCAGCTCGACCTGACCAAGGCCGGCGTGACCTCGATCATCTGGGCCACCGGCTTTGCCACCGATTACAGCTGGCTGAAGGTCAACGCCTTCGACGCCAACGGCAAGCCGCAACACCAGCGCGGCGTGTCGAGCGAGCCTGGGGTGTATTTCCTCGGTCTGCCGTGGCAGTCGCGGCGCGGTTCGTCATTTATCTGGGGCGTCTGGCACGACGCCAAGTACGTGGCTGACCAGATCGCCATCCAGCGCTCATACCTTCAATACCGTGACGTCGGGCAACGCGAGGGGCAAACCGCCCCGGCTGCCCATAAAGCCACGGTCAGTGCCTAAGCCTTTTTCTTTCAGGAGCTTCAGATGTCCACGCCAACCCATACCCGCATTCGCATGTTCAACACCAAGCAAACCTACCCGAACCAGAGCCTGGACAACGACCTCTGCCAGGCGGTCCGGGCCGGTAACACCGTCTATGTGCGCGGCCAGGTCGGCACTGATTTCGAAGGCAACCTGGTGGGCCTGGGTGACCCGCGTGCGCAAGCCGAGCAAGCCATGCGCAATGTCAAACAATTGCTGGAAGAGGCCGGCAGTGACCTGAGCCACATCGTGAAAACCACCACCTACCTGATCGACCCGCGTTACCGCGAGCCGGTCTATCAGGAAGTGGGCAAGTGGCTCAAAGGCGTGTTCCCGATTTCCACCGGGCTGGTGGTGTCGGCCCTGGGGCAGCCACAGTGGCTGATGGAGATTGATGTGATAGCGGTGATTCCCGAGTAAGCACCGACACCGCGTCGCGGCCTTCGCCGGCAAGCCGGCTCCTACAAGGGATCGTCGTATCACCGCGACCACCTGCAGGAGCTGGCTTGCCAGCAAAAAGGCCCGTCCAGACACCTCACATGGCAAGGCAAACCAGGCCATCGCAGGCAAGCCAATTCCCACAGTCGATCGGCGCATCACCGCGGCCACCTGTGGGAGCTGGCTTGCCAGCGAAGAGGCCCACCCAGACACCTCACATGGCAAGGCACACCAAGGAGCACAACCATGACCTTTTCCATCGCCGCCCGTTGCCCAGAAACCGGTCAGCTCGGCATTGCGATCAGTTCCTCGAGCATCGCCGTCGGCGCCCGCTGCCCCTGGCTGCTGCCCGGTGTCGGTGCAGTGTCCACGCAAAACATCACCCTGCCGTCCCTCGGCCCGGAAGTCCTCGCCCTGATGGAACAAGGCCTCGCGCCAGCCGAGGCGCTGGATAAAGTGCTGACCCGCAATGGCTACAGCCAGTATCGGCAGGTCACCGCCATCGACCACCTCGGCCGCACCGCGCACTTCAGCGGCGCGCAAACCCTGGGCAAGCACAATGCGGTGTCGGGCGAGCAATGCGTGGCGGCCGGCAACATGCTGGCCGATCGTTCGGTGATCGAAGCCATGGTCGTAGCCTTCGAGCACGGCGAAGGTCAACTCGCCGATCGCCTGCTCGCTGCGATGAAAGCGGCCATTGCCGCAGGCGGCGAAGCCGGGCCGGTGCATTCGGCGGCGATGGTGGTGGTGGGTGAACTGACCTGGCCGATCATCAACCTGCGGGTCGACTGGGCCGATGAACATCCCATCACCGAGCTGGAAAAACTCTGGGACGCCTATCGCCCACAGGTTCAGGACTACATCGACCGCGCCCTGGCCCCGGACAGGTCGCCGGGTTACGGAGTGGCCGGAGACGACCGATGAGCAGCAGCCGCGATTTGCTGAAAACCCTGGTGGCCTTCGACACCACGAGTCGCGAATCCAACCTGCAATTGATCGAGTTTGTCCGCGACTACCTCGCGCGCTTCGATGTGCCTTGCGAGCTGATCTACAACGAGCAGCGCAGCAAGGCCAACCTGTTCGCGACCCTCGGCCCGGCGGATCGTCCGGGCATCGTGCTGTCGGGGCATACCGATGTGGTGCCCGTGGACGGCCAACCGTGGACGGTCGCGCCGTTCGAACTCACCGAGCGCGACGGCAAACTCTACGGTCGCGGCACGGCGGACATGAAAGGCTACATCGCCTGCGTACTGGCCCTGGTTCCGGCGCTGGTAAAGGCCAACCTGCGACTGCCAGTGCACATCGCGCTGTCATACGATGAAGAAATCGGCTGCCTCGGCGTGCGTTCGTTACTCAAGGTCCTGGAGCAGCGCCCGATCAAACCGATGCTCTGCATCATTGGTGAGCCCAGCGAGCTCAAACCGGTGCTTGGCCACAAGGGCAAACTGGCGATGCGCTGCGACATTCAAGGCCAAGCCTGCCACTCGGCGTACGCGCCGCAGGGGGTCAATGCGATCGAATACGCCGCCGAACTGATCGGCGAGCTGGGGCGCATTGGCCACCGGCTCAAAGCCCCCGAGCATCACGACGCGCGGTTCGACCCGCCGTTCAGCACCGTACAAACCGGGGTCATTTGCGGAGGCAAGGCCTTGAACATCGTCCCCGCCGATTGCCGCTTCGATTTTGAAATCCGCGCCCTGCCCTCACATGACCCGAGTGAGGTGGCACAGGCGCTGAAGACCTACGCCCAGCAGCAGGTATTGCCGCGCATGCGCGCCGTGAGTGAACAGAGCGAGATTCGCTTCAGCGAGTTGTCGGCCTATCCCGGCCTGGCGACCGATGCGCAGGGTGAGGCCGCCGGGCTGATCGCCACCTTTTCCGGTTCCAGGGCGTTCGGTACGGTGGCCTTCGGCACCGAGGGCGGGCTGTTCGACGCCGCTGGAATACCCACCGTCATCTGCGGCCCCGGCAGCATGGACCAAGGGCATAAACCGGACGAGTTTGTCAGCCTGGAGCAATTGTATGGCTGCGACGAAATGCTGCGACGGATGCTGCGGTCGATCAGTTGAATCACAAGAATAAGAACACCCCAAGCCGCACACGGGGGCAGCGGATGTATAAGGATTGTGTGAACGACCAAAAACACTCTGGGAGATTCTATGGTTGAGGGGATGCCCTCAACCGGCTTTCGGCTGATATTCGCTTTGCCCCTTCAGCAAGCGCGAGTTTCGGGACAAATGGTTGCGACAGTGAGCGTTTTATACAGGCAACTCATCAGCGGCAGCAGTACCGTTACCTCTGGATTTCTGGACGGGAGCGAACAACTGATGGCAACGGTGAAGCATGTGGAACACAGTAAGGGAATACAGGGAAAATTCCGTCCTATGGATGAGGGCCCCGCCGCTAAAACAGCTTTGCAGCGCTCGCTGTCTTCAGTCACCAATGTCTGCGGCTCACTCTCATCGATCGACAAGACCGACGCCCCGCAAAAACGAGCTAAAACAACAGGCCAAAAAATCAAGAGCCTGCTCAGAAGCCTGTTGGACCGAAAGGTCTACATTGGCAAGTCATCTCTTGTGCCGACTTGTTTCAATCTCAGTGCCATAACTCGATCAACCCCGGGTGACCCAGTCAGTCTTGAGGCCAAGGAAAAAATAGATAAACTTCGCGCAGACTGTCGCTTGATGCAATCCCACTTCGAACGCTTCGACAGCAAACTCACCGAAGAGGGTAAAGAGCTGCATGCGTTTGGAGAAATGTGCAACATTTATGACTCCGTCCAGTCTTGCCTGGGAGACGCCCGAAAGCTGAATAATGCCTTGGGTGATGTACACACTAACGCGATTGGCCTTGATACCTTGATAGAGGAGTATGAGAATTTTGGTAAAGGTCTCGGCAACGAGCGCCTTTCGAACTTTCACAACAACCGGGACATTTCGCAAAAAAATATAGAGCTAACCTGGAAAGGCATCGAATCCACGATCAAGAACGCTGAAAAACTGGCGGACGAGCCGAGCCCAAGGGTGGCAAAAAACATGGGGGTCGACACTGTAGACGACGCAAAAAAACAACTTGTTGAGCAGCTTGAAATTGACAATAAAAAGCTCCACGAGCAATTTAAAACCTTCGGTGACAACCCTGGCATTCACCACAAAAGCATTGGTCCTCAGCTCAAAAAAGCGATCGGTCTTGTTGAAACAGTGCTTAAGGACCTGGATTTCGATGAACGCCAAACAAATCGCCAGGCACATCTTGCCAAGAAAGACAGCGAATCACTGCTGAAAAAACTCACGCCACGGAAATCTGCTTCAGTGGGGCAGAAATCCATGCTCGGTAAAAATTTTTCACCGCCTCAGCCTGCTGTGATTAGAGCTCATGAAATGTTTGAAAAAGCAGACCTTGACACTATATCAGACACCGTCTCTTTGTCCCCTCCAGTCGTAAGCTAAACGTTGACGCTTAGGCAGCATCACTATTGATGTTGTTGTTCATACATGGAGCAATTCACCATGACAGTGGGAATGCATAAAACATGCAGCTTAGGCAGTGCAGCAACCCGATACATTGCTGACAACCGAGAACCTCCTGCCTCGGCATCAGATAAAAACTTACAGACTTCGCTATTATCTACCCACAACATTTCTCAACCTTTACGCCCAATAGCCGATCAGCCAGCGCCTCCCAAGCGCGTATCACTGCTTAAATGGTTCATCCAGCTTTTTAGTGGAAAGAGATCGACTCCTGCACCCCATCCCCCGCACACGATTAACTTTTTTGGCAATGCTTTTAGTTTTCATACTGATGCCATAAAACGCTCACTTCCGGGTAATGAGACCCACACCAAGACCAGCGCAATAATCACACGGCTCAACAAGACCATTCTAACTATAAGACGTCACTACAGGTCTAAATCAGACGCATCAACCGAATGGAATATTATTCGCGACACGCGACGCACACACTGTTATCTCGCGAGTATTCAATCAGAACTTGAAGACCTAAAAGTCGCTTTTGGCGATCAACGCGCTTACGACACAGGCCTCAATTTATTGATCGATGACTGCAACGCCTTTAGGCAAGAGCTTGATGCGATGCTCAGCACCCATTATGACAAACAAAGGTCTATTTCAACTCAAAATATAAAACAGATCAATCTAGACACCCTAACCATCATCGAGAAAGTCGACAAGCTTTTTACAAAATACAATAGCAAGACAACTCGAAAAATAGAACTTATCGACAGCCAGAAAAAAGCACTTACTATTGAGAATAATATTCAAAGAGAAAATCTGGAAAACACAATAAGCGTTATCAAAAGCAACCCGCTTGGGTATTCCAGCAGCGAACTCATGGAAACAAACAACTCACTGAGCTGCGTAAAAGAAGCGCTTTACAAGCTAAACATTGACGAACATGAAAAAAAGTTAGCCGCCGTTTTTTCGTCGAAAATCCCGCGGGCAAAATTAAAGGCCTCACACAGCCCAGGCCTTATGCAGTCGGACTGTTGATCCCCTGTTTCCCTGACGAAGAAGGGTGTTTTATGCAATGGCAATGCTGCTGTCTGGCTGTCCATACAGGGGATAAACAACCGTGAAGCATGTAGCCAGTAATGGCATATCGGGGAAATTCACTTTTCTCGATCAACAAGCCGTAGCCGCCAAAAGCACCGTGCAGGTCTTGAACTGAACGCCGCCGTCAGAGCGGCCTTCACTGTTAAAAGTTCGCCGGCGTGTTCGCACTGATGATTTCCGCCTCATCCGCCCCGATATTGCGAAACCGGTGCGGCAAGGTCGTCGGAAAGTAATAGCCATCCCCGGCATTGAGCACGCTGATCTGCCCATCCACGGTCAACTCAACCGTGCCACGGGTCACCAGCCCGCACTCTTCGCCTTCGGCGTGTACGATCGGCTCTTCCCCGGAACTGGCGCCCGGCGCGTATTGCTCGCGCAGCAGACGCATTTGCCGGCTCGGCACGGACGCGCCGATCAGCAGCAGGCGCAAGCCGTGGCGGCCCAGGTCTGGCTGTTCGTTGGCGCGGAAGACGTATTGATGCTCGCGCGGGGGTTGATCGAAGGTGAAGAAGTCCGCCAGGGACATGGGAATGCCTTCGAGCAGCTTTTTCAGGGAGCTGACGGAAGGGCTGACGCGATTCTGTTCGATCAGGGAGATGGTGGCATTGGTGACGCCGCTACGCCGGGCCAGCTCGCGCTGGGA
>Ga0302169_10000364_pt1 | contig 14439 bp, 13 predicted proteins | sample I_Fen_N1_3_FD_193493 | JGI IMG/M metagenome (GOLD analysis project Ga0302169, IMG submission 193493) | Peat permafrost microbial communities from Stordalen Mire near Abisko, Sweden - I_Fen_N1_3 | ecosystem: Environmental > Terrestrial > Soil > Wetlands > Permafrost | place: Sweden: Abisko...
GCAGTGATGCGCAAGTACCTGACCGGGTTATGGGCATGCATGCGTTCTGGTGAAGAATTTAATACGGCCAAGCTTTTTAGCGAAAAACATCTCGCGAAAGCTTGACCGTGAACAGAGTATCTACAGTTTGATCGCTGGTGTACACAGAATTTGAGTCCACTGAAGATCCCCTGTAGGAGTGAGCCTGCTCGCGATGGCACCACACCCGATCCAATGGAAACAGCTCAAAAACCAGCGTCGCCAAAACCTCCCCTACCCGCTGATCCTCACGCAATCCAATCGACCGGCTCATTCCACCGCCCCCAAATCAAACACCATCGGCTTCGCGTTCTTCTGCCCAATCCCGTACCAGTCCAGCTTTCGGGTCAACACCATGAACACCCCGAGCAAGCCGAACAGCAACAACGAGCCCATCAACAGCGCGTAATCCTCGGCACTCAACAAGCCGTAGAGCAAGGCGTACAACGCCGCCAACCCCGCCGAAAAACTCAGGCCATGCCGCACGCTGCGCAGCACGTGGCAGACATAAAATCCGATCAACAACACACAACCCGCCGACGACAACAGATACGCCAAGGCAAAGCCGATGTGTTCGGACAGCGACAGCAACAACAAATAGAAAAACGCCAAGGCCACGCCGACCAGCGCGTATTGCACCGGGTGTACCGCCAGGCTTTTCAGCACTTCGAACAGGAAGAACCCGGCGAAGGTCAGGACGATGAACAGCAAGGCGTATTTGATCGCCCGATCACTCTTCAGATACTGATCCACCGGGTCGATGAAACTCACGCCGAAGCTGCGCCCGTTATACGCCTCGCAACCACCGCCGGACACGCAACTGCCCAGCGCTTCTTGCAGGTTGGTGGAGAAGAATGAGGTCTGCCAGTTGGCCGTAAAACCTTGATTGGTGACTTCACGCTGGGCCGGCAGGAAGTTGCCAATGAAGCTCGGATGCGGCCAGTTCGCGCTCAGCGAGACTTTGCTGGTCTTGCCCACCGGCAAAACCTGCAACTGCCCGGTGCCCTGCAACCGCAGGTCAAAACCGAAGGCCAGCTCCGTGACTTGTTTGGTGTCCAGCGCTGGCAACGTCACGTGCACGCCTTCACCCAGCCAACCCACCTGACTGCCCGGGACGAAGTCCAGAGCCTGGCCGTTCAGGTCCAGTTTCAAGGCATTTTCGATGCCACGAATGTCGGTGATGCCCACCGCCAGAAACGGCTGGTCGAACCGGTAATCCGCGAAGTCTTCCTTGATGCCCCATTGCGCCGGAACCGAGAAATGCCCGCTGATATGGTTTTCTGCGTGGAACAGACGCGCCTCATAAATGCCTCGCGAACGCAGTTCAGTCTGGATCTGGCCATCGAGCTCGAAACGTTCTGGCAGGAAGTACAAACGACCGCGCTCTTCACCGACGTCCTGGTAGCGCTGGTTGGTTTTCTCGTTGAGCTTCCAGGTGCGCACCACTTTGCGATAAGGCACCACCATCAGCGGGCCGCTCAGTTGCTGGCTGAAGCTGGAACTGCGGGCGATATCTTCGAGCACCCCGTCACGCAGTTGCTGACGGTCCTGAATGATGCCGTTGATCATCAAGAGCGGGATCAGTAACAACAGAATCAGAAGGGCAATGGCCCCGAGTTTAATGGTCAGGCTGCGGTTCATGGGACTCTCCCTGTTTGGATGGGGAGAGTCTGAAAGGACTGTGTGGGGGATTTATGGAGGGATTATGGAGATTATGTGGAGACTGGACCGGCCCCTTCGCGAGCAAGCCCGCTCCCACACTAGATCTCCAGTGAATTCAAAATTTGCAGGCGGCGCTGATCAAATGTGGGAGCGGGCTTGCTCGCGAATGCCGCGACTCGGTCCTAAGCCAGGCGCAGTCTCACTTCAACACCGCCTTCAGCATTGCCAATGCTCAACGACCCGCCATGCAACTGGACCACTTCTTCGACAAAATTAAGCCCCAACCCGGTACTTTTCCGCCCGCTGTCCGGACGCGGCAGCGAGTAAAAACGCTCGCTCAGACGCGGCAACGCGTAGTCAGGAATCGCCTCCGCCTGGTTAAACAGCCTGAACTCAATCTGCTCCCCCATACGCTCGGCGCTGAAACGCAATACACCCTGGACCGGGGTGAAATCCAGCGCATTCTCCAACAAATTCCCCAGCGCCTGACGCAATAGAAACGGCTCACCGGTTAGCGTCAGATCCGCCGAAATCCGTTGTTCAACGTGCAACTGCCTGCCCTCGATCCGCGCCGCCTGAGCCTTCAACAACTCATCCACCAACCCGGCCAACGGCACCGCCACCCGTTCCTCCAGACCTTGGCGTTGCTCAACCTGCGCCAGGTTCAGCAGCCGCTCGATCAACTGTTGCATGCGCACGCTTTCGCTATTGATATTGCTGACGAACCGCTGCTGCTGCGCCAACGGCATCTCGCCCTGCAGCAACTCCGCCGCCCCGCGAATCGCCGCCAACGGGCTCTTCAACTCATGGGTCAGCGTGTGCACATAACGCTCGACGTAGGCCTTGCCTTCGAGCTGAGTGCGCATGTGCTCCACCGCTGTCGCCAGTTGTTCCAGCTCACCGCCGCGATAATGGGGCACCTCGATCCGTCGGCCTTCACTCACCGCTTGTGCATAAGCGGTCAGCCGTCGCAGCGCTGCACTCAGCCACCACGACAACAGCGCGCCGAACAACAGACCGAGGCCGATCAGCCCGGCGCCATAGGCCAGCAATCGTCGCTCGGCGCGGTCCACATAGGGCTGCAACGAGCTGTTGGGCTTGGCCACGGTGACCACGCCGATAATCTGGCCGTTGTCGCGGATCGGTGCACCAACGTGCATCACCGAAGAGTTGGCATCGTTCGGATCGCTGCGCGTGGAGCGGGCGCCGTATTCGCCGCGCAGGGTCAGGTAAACATCGTTCCAGCGCGAGTAATCCTGCCCCACCGCCGCGCCGCTGGAGTCCAGCACCACGATGCCTTTAGCGTCGGTGACGTAGATGCGGTGATTGACCTGATTCTTCGGCAAGCCCCAGATACTTGCCTTGGGTTGCCGCTCGCCGTAAGCCTTGAGCAACTCGGGCCAACGATTCTGGTTGAGGGTGCCGGCCTTGAAATCGTCGCGCAGGATTTCGGCCATCAGGTTGGCCGTGTCGACCAGGGTTTCTTCGGTGGATTGGCGAACACCCGGGCGGATTTCTTCCATCACGGTGTTGAGCACGAAGTAACCGGTCAGGCCGATGAACAACACGTAGACCAGGAAAATCCGGATCCCCAGCGGCATCAGCTGTGCCCCGGGCTGTAGCTGTAGCCGAGACCGCGATGGGTCTGGATCGGCTCGGCGCCTGCCCGTACCAGACGCAGTTTGGCGCGCACGCTCTTGATGTGGCTGTCGATGCTGCGCTCGTAACCGGCATCGGCGGCGATGCCCAGCGCATCGAGTAATTGCTCGCGGCTGAACACCCGCTCGGGTTGTTCCAGCAGGCATTGCAGCAGACGGAATTCGTGACGGGTCAGGGTCAGCGACTGACCGCGATAACTGATTTGCACCCGTTCGTTGTCGATCCGAAACAACGCCGATGAGGACTCGGTCACCGTCCTTGGCGCCATGCGCTTGAGAATGGCCCGCACCCGGGCGGCCACTTCCCGTGGGCTGAACGGCTTGACCACGTAATCGTCGGCACCGATTTCCAGGCCCACCACCCTATCGATTTCGGCATCGCGGGCACTAAGGAAGATCACTGGCACTTCGCTGAAACGGCGCAATTGCTTGCAGGTCTCGAAGCCGCTGATGTCCGGCAAGCCAATGTCGAGAATGATCAAATCGGCCGGCGTGGCGCGCTGATGCTCCAGCGCTGCCGCGCCCAGGCTCAGCCAGGTCGTGGTGAAGCCTTCACCCTGTAACGCGAAAACCAGGGTGTCGGCAATCGCCGCTTCGTCTTCGACAATCAAGATATGAGGCATGGCGTCCTGGCCCGTTTATGAAGTGGGCGAACGGTGCCCCAAGGCTCACGTCACGTCAATGACACCCCTTGAATTCAGCAGTCGGGTTTGTCGGCGGTAAAACGGCGCGCCGGGTTCACCGCCGCGCCGAATTCACGCAAGGCTTTGGCGCCGATCAACAAAGGGTAATTGAAGCTGCTGCGGTCGGTCAGGTTGACCTCGACGGTGCGCTTGACGTTGCCCAGGCACAGCTCCAGATCAACCACCGGACGCTTGGTGGGCTGGACCACTTCCTTGTCATCGTCCTCTTCTTCGGAACGGGTCTTGATCTTGCTGATCCGCGCGACCTTGTGTTCGTAGACCTTGTTGCTGGCGTCCTTGGTGGCAAGGCGGAAACGGACCCATTCTTCGCCGTCGCGGGTGAAGGTTTCGATGTCCTTGGCCGACAGCGACGCGGTCAGGGCGCCGGTGTCCATCTTGGCCTTGAGCACTTCGCCGCCGATTTCCGGCAGCGCGATGTATTCGTAACGCCCGTACAGGGTCGGCTCGGCGGCCAGGACTGGCAAGGCCACCAGGGAAAGCAGTGCGAGGATCGATTTCACGTAATGGGCATCCTTTGGAAATTGGGGCGCAGTGGCCGAACTCTAGACCGCAAACAACAACGATAGTTGGACGACCACATACCTTTGTGGGGATCTCATCAGGCTGCAAGCATAACGATGTAAAGGTGAAACATTCGTCACCCCCGATTTGGCCTCCCGCCCGAAGCTGCTTATCATGACGCGCCCAAATGATCCCAAGAGTTACTTATGCGCCGCCTGCTCACCGGCTGTTTCGTCACCCTCCTGCTGTTGCTCAACACCCTGGTCCTGATCGGGCCGCTGATGGTGTTTGCCCTGCTCAAACTGGTCCTGCCCGGTCGCTATCGCGACTACGCCTCATGGGCCGTGATGTGGATCGCCGAGACCTGGGCCGAGATCGACAAGCTGATCTTTCGGCTGTGCATCCCGACCCGCTGGGACATCCGCGGCGGCGAAGGCCTGCGGGTCGACACGTCTTACCTGGTGATCAGCAACCATCAATCCTGGGTTGATATCCCGGCGTTGATCCAGACCCTGAATCGGCGCACGCCGTTCTTCAAGTTCTTCCTCAAGAAAGAACTGATCTGGGTGCCGTTTCTGGGACTGGCGTGGTGGGCGCTGGATTACCCGTTCATGAAGCGCTACACCAAGGCCTACCTGGCCAAGCACCCGGAGCTGGCCGGCAAGGATCTGGAAATCACCAAAGCGGCGTGCGAGTTGTTCAAGCGCCAGCCGGTGACAGTGGTCAACTACCTGGAAGGCACCCGCTACACCGCTGCGAAAAGTGCCCAGCAGCAATCACCCTTCACTCACCTGCTTCGGCCCAAGGCCGGTGGTGTGGCGTTTGTGCTGGCGGCGATGGGCGAGCAGCTGGACGCCGTGCTCGATGTGACAGTGGTGTATCCGCAACAGGCGATTCCGGGGTTCTGGGATTTGATCAGCGGTAACGTGCCGAGGGTCATCATCGACATCAAGACCCGCGAGCTAGACCCGGCGCTGTGGCAAGGCGATTACGAAAACGATCCGCTGTTTCGCGAAAAAATCCAGAACTGGGTCAACCAGCTCTGGATCGAGAAGGACCAGCGCATCGACGCATTGCGCGCCGAGCGCCGTTGAATCAACTGCCGGCGCCCCAAATGCTGCCAAGGCTGTTCAGCAACGAACCGCCAACGCCTTGCTGACCGAAATATTGCAGGAGTACCGGGGCGAACTGGCCAATCATTCCGCCGTCCATTCCCAATGCGCTGAAAGCATCGTTCAAGTCATTAGTGTTCTTCACGTTGCCCAGGGCATTGTCCAGACCGGCAGCCTTACCGGACGAACCGAGCAAGCCCGCGAGGGCGCCCAGCTCACCACCGCCCGACAACATGTCGATTCCCGGTACGCTTTTGGCCAACTCCGAGTAATCAGTCGAACTCAATTGATTCTTGGCCAACCCGAGCATCGCCCCAGCGCCGCCAACCGCCTGTTCTGGCGTCACGTTCAATTCGGTCAACGCACCCAGCAGATCGGCCGTCTGTGGGGTTGGCGCGGCCGCTTTGGCGGCGTTTTCGCCCTGCATGCCGGAGATCGCATTGGCCGCATCGTTCAGGCTGAACTGGGCAAAGACCGGGCTGGCCGCCAGACTCATCAGCGAAGCCAGTGCAAAACCGCGTGAAATCTTCATCCAGACATCCTCTTGTGCCATGTACACCACACCTCAATGGGCGGCGAAAAACTGTCCGTTGGACTGGAATCCCTGAGGATTGTTCCCAGCCCTGGCGGGGCCTTGGTGGACAGTCAAAAAAGAATTCCACCGTGCCGCATCCAGTCCACTCCGTGCCGCGTATATCAAGCACGGACAGACATTCCTGGCCGATTCTCCCCACAAGGACATCACCATGAAACGCACTTCGATCAAAACACCCTTGATTGCCAGCCTGCTGACCCTGGCCCTTGGCGGCGTATTCGCCTTGAACACCGCACAAGCAGCCGACATGAGCCACGACACCGTCATGGTCGGCGGGCAAAGCATGTTGCCCAGCAAAGACATCGTCGATAACGCGGTGAATTCCTCCGACCACACCACGCTCGTCGCCGCCGTAAAAGCCGCCGGCCTGGTCGACACCCTCAAAAGCAAAGGTCCGTTCACCGTATTCGCCCCGGTCAACTCGGCCTTCACCGCCCTGCCCGCCGGCACGGTCGATACGCTACTCAAACCCGAGAACAAGGCAGCGCTGAGCAAACTCCTGACCTACCACGTAGTCGCCGGCAAACTCGACATGATGACCCTGGCCGAGAAGATCAAGGCCGGTGGCGGCAAGACCGAGCTCACCACCGTCGCCGGCGGCAAGCTGTGGGCGATGATGAACGGCCCGCACAACATCACCATCAAGGATGAAAAAGGTGACGTCGCCGACATCACCACCTATGACGTGTACCAGTCCAACGGTGTGATTCAGGTGATCGACAAAGTACTGATGCCGAAAAGTTGAGCCGTACCGCCGGCCCTGCGCATCGGGGCCGGCGGACGCTTGCGAGGTGGCTGACCGTGAATGGAACTCCTGCGCGCCGTGAACTAACCTCTGCCTGCAACCGGCACCGCACGCAGCCCACCGTCGCTCCCTCGATTGTCTGGAGAACCGTTATTTCCATCGCCGACACCGATCAGCTCAGGCAGCTGTTGGCCCAATGTTCATTGGGCGACCGCCGCGCTTTCGAGATGCTTTACCGCAGCGTCGGCCCACGCCTGCATGGCGTGGCCCTGCGCTTCATGGGGCGCCCGGATCTGGCCGAAGAAGTGCTGCAGGAAAGCTTTGTGCGCATCTGGAACAACGCCTCGCGGTATGAGGCGCACCTGTCGGCACCGCTGACGTGGATGATCAACATCACGCGAAACCAGGCTATCGACCAACTGCGTAAACACCGCGACCGGCCACTGACTGATCTCGAAGAACAGGCGCTGGTGGATGAAAGCCCCTCGGCCCACGAACAATTGACCCGCGCCCGTGAGGCCAACGCCTTGAACCGCTGCCTGGAAAGCCTTGAAGCCATGCAGCCATGCAGCGTCAATCGATCACTGCCGCGTATTTTCAGGGGTTGTCCTGCTCAGAACTGGCCGAGCATCTGGCCGCGCCACTGGGCTCGGTGAAATCCTGGATTCGCAGGGGCATGGAACGCCTGCGCAGGTGCCTTGAATCATGAACTACCAAACCCCCTCCCTGCGCCGCGCCCTCGCCGCCGATTACGCCATCGGCTTGATGCCTGCTGCCGCGCGTCGGCGCTTTGAGCAGTTGTTGCGCGAAGACGCTGCGTTACGAGCAGAACTGGCGCAGTGGCAGGAAAGCCTCGCCAGCTTGATCGAAACCCTGCCAGAGCAACCGGTGCCGGAGCGCGTATGGCACGGGATTACCGCACGAATCGAACCGCAAGTGCTGCACGTGCCTGAGAAGCGTCCGTTCTGGAATTGGTTACGGATGACGGCTGCGGTGTGTTCGCTGGTGATCGCCGTGACCCTGGGCGTGATCTACAACCGCGACAGTGCGCGGTATAGCGCTACGTTGCTGACCGCCAACGCACAACCGGCGCTGAAGGTTGAAGCGCATGAGGATTACCTGAACGTTGAACCGCTGACACTGGCGGCGGTGGATCCGGGTCGTAGCCTGGAGCTGTGGGCGATTCCGGCGGATGGCAAACCGGTGTCTCTGGGCGTGATCCCGACAGGTGGCAAGGGCCGCGTGGTGTTGAGCGATACGCAGAAAGCGTTGATCGGAAAGCCAATTGCGCTGGCGGTGACTCTTGAGCCAAAAGGTGGCTCGCCAACCGGGAAGCCTACCGGGCCGGTCCTGTATCAAGGCGCGCTGGCCGCCCTCTGAAAACACTGATGAGCTTTTGTGGCGAGGGGGCTTGGCGAAACGTCGCACCGCCCCGTTCGGCTGCGAAGCAGTCGCAAGACCTGAAAATGCGGTGTATCTGTCAGATCGCGTTGGCAAAATTGTGGGGCTGCTTCGCAACCCAACGGGGCGGTGCGACGTTTCGCCAAGCCCCCTCGCCACAGGGTTGTGTGTGATGCCCAATAAAAACGGCGACCTGAAGGTCGCCGTTTTGTTTTGCGTGAAGCCTTACGCCGCGCTGAACAGTTTGTGTGGATCGATCACAAACTTCTTCGGCACGCCCGCATCGAACTCGCCGTAACCACGTGGCGCGTCATCCAGACTGATGACTTCCACGCCAACGATGTCGGCAATGTGAATGCGGTCCCACATGATCGCCTGCATCAGCTGGCGGTTGTACTTCATCACTGGCGTCTGGCCAGTGTGGAAGCTGTGGGATTTGGCCCAGCCCAGGCCGAAGCGAATGCTCAGGCTGCCCATTTTCGCGGCGGCATCTACAGCGCCCGGGTCTTCAGTCACGTAGAGGCCAGGGATACCGATTTTACCGGCCACACGAACCACACCCATCAAGGAGTTGAGCACGGTAGCCGGAGCTTCGTGCTTGACGCCGTCATGACCGTGGCCGCGTGCTTCGAAGCCTACGGCGTCGACGGCGCAATCCACTTCCGGTTCGCCCAGCAGCGCAGCGATTTGTTCGTGCAGCGGAGTGTCCAGGGACAAGTCGGCGATTTCGAAACCTTGCGCCTTGGCGTGCGCCAGGCGAACGGTGTTGACGTCACCGATGATCACCACGGCCGCGCCCAACAGGCGAGCGGAAGCGGCAGCCGCCAGGCCAACTGGACCGGCACCGGCGATGTACACAGTGCTACCCGGGCCAACGCCCGCCGTCACGGCGCCGTGGTAACCGGTGGGCAGGATGTCGGAGAGGCAGGTCAGGTCACGGATTTTTTCCATCGCGCGATCGCGATCAGGCAGTTTCAGCAAGTTGAAGTCGGCGTACGGCACCATTGCGTATTCGGCCTGGCCGCCGGTCCAGTCGCCCATGTCGACGTAACCGTAGGCGCCGCCGGGACGGGCCGGGTTGACGCTCAGGCAGACACCGGTGTGCATCTCTTTGCAGGAACGGCAGCGCCCGCAAGCGACGTTGAACGGTACGGACACCAGGTCGCCGATTTGCAGGTTTTCGACGTCGCTGCCCTTCTCGATGACTTCGCCGGTGATCTCGTGGCCGAGCACCAAGCCGGTCTGAGCGGTGGTACGGCCGCGCACCATGTGCTGGTCGGAACCACAGATGTTGGTGGAAACCACACGCAGGATGACAGCGTGATTAATCTTCCTGCCGCGCGGGTCCTGCATTTTCGGATAGTCGATTTTCTGTATTTCGACTTTGCCATTGCCGAGATACACCACACCACGATTGCCAGACATGCTTTCACCTCGCTGTTGTTTTTATGTAGCGGTCGCGACGCCATGGAGCGGCGGCGCGTTGATTGCTCGGGTTATTGCCTGTGTGTGTTGTGTCGTCCTTTAGGGCCTCATCGCGGGCAAGCCCGCTCCCACAGGGTCTTGTATCGGTCACAAGTGTCGGGCACACCTCAGCCCACTGTGGGAGCGGGCTTGCCCGCGATGGCGATCTAAAGAACGACGGTCCTGTTCGCGTTGAGAAAGACTCTTCTCTCTATGTGATAACCAACAGCGCGAGCCAACGTCAGCCCTTCAATATCGCGCCCCTTGGCGATCAGGTCTTCCGGGTAATGACTGTGGTCCACCGCCTCCACGCCCTGGGCAATGATCGGTCCCTCGTCCAGGTCGTTGTTGATGTAATGCGCCGTCGCGCCGACCAGTTTCACGCCCTTGTTGTAGGCCTGGTGATACGGCTTGGCGCCCTTGAAACCGGGCAGCAGGGAGTGATGGATATTGATCGCCTTGCCGTCGAGTTTGCGGCACAGCTCTGGCGACAGGACTTGCATGTAGCGCGCAAGAATCACCAGTTCCGCGCCGGACTCTTCGATCACCTGCCACACCTGACGCTCCTGCGACGGCTTGTCGTTGGGGTCCAGCGGGAAGTGGTAGTACGGAATCTGGTGCCAGTCGGCCAGCGGCTTGAGGTCCGGGTGATTGGAAACCACGGCGGCCACGTCCATCGACAACTGACCAATGCGCTGGCGGTAGAGCAAGTCGTTGAGGCAGTGATCGGCCTTCGAGACCATGATCACTACTTTCGGCCGGTAGTTCGGCGCAGTCAGCTCGAAGACCATGCCGAAGGCTTTGCCACGCTCTTCGAGGCCGGCGCGGAAGGCTTGCTCGTCGAAACCGTCGGGTTGACGGAATTCCACACGAATGAAGAACCGGCCCGAGAGCCGGTCGTCAAAGGAATGGTGCTCGGTGACGTAGCAGCCCTGCTCGAACAAAAAGCGGGTCACCGCGTCCACGGTGCCGAGAACGCTTGGGCAGTCGGCGGTCAGAATCCATGTGTCTGGGGCGCGGCTCATAGTGCGGTGACTCCTGTTGTTATGGGCAACCGCTGCGCGGTTGATCGCCAGCAAGCCGGCTCCTACAGTTTTCTGTCGTCCACAAATGATGTGTAAGACACGGACCTGTAGGAGCCGGCTTGCTGGCGATAAAATCTCAAGCCTGAACGCTAAGCCCGTATTCGGCCGCAGCATCCTGCAACCACAACCACCAGTAATCCGAGAAGCTGCGGCGAATCAGCAGTTCCCAGGTGTCTTCAGCGGTATGGCGGATCACCAATTGCGACTTGGCGAACACCGTGCCCACCGCCTTGCCCACCGGGAAGCTGTTGGGGTGCACGTCGTAGCTGGTGGATTTCATCAGCACCTGGCGCACGTTCGGGCCGCTCAGTTCGAGGACCTGCTGGCCGCCGCTGACGTTGGTGATTGCGATGTGCAGGTCGCCCAGCGCTTCACGGAGTTTTTGCTCGGCGGCGAATTCTTCACCGCTCGGCACGATCAGCAGCCACTCATCCGGCCCCATCCATTGCAGGCTGGTTTCGCCTTTGATGACGACGGTCAGCGCACCTGGCAATTCGATGCCGAGGGCTTTGTGCACGCCGGCAGCGAAGGCAGCATCGTGGCCATCGCCACGAATCGTCAGGTGGCCGAGGAGTTTTTTCTCACGCACGGTCACGCCGGCATTCTTGCGGCCCTTGCCCACCAGGCTTTGCAGGCCTGCGTGATGCAGCGACGACTCGGCCTTGGCCCCGGTGGTTGGGCGTTGTTGGTAAACATTGGCTGCGGTCATAAAGCACCTTTCCTGAATTCTGTTGATGGTGCGGTTGCCTCCTGTAGGAGCCGGCTTGCTGGCGATCCGTACGACGCGGTGTATCAGGTGCACCGCGTTATCGTTCATCGCCAGCAAGCCGGCTCCTACAGTCATAATCACATCCGGCAATCACACGTTCTGGCGATCACCCTTAGGATCGAAGAACACCGAAGAAACAATTTCCGCCTCGATCACGCTGCCATCCGCCAGCGGTGCGAACACACGCTCACCGATGCGCTTCAACCCGCCTTTGACCACGCCCATGGCAAACGAATAGCCGAGGGAGTTGTGCAAGTAGCTGGAGGTGACGTGACCGACCATGGTCATCGGGATCGCTTGCTTGGTGTTGAACACCAGTTGCGCACCTTCCGGCAGCCATTTGGTCGGATCGATCGGCTTCAGGCCCACCAGTTGCTTGCGTTGATCACGCACGCAGTCTTCGCGGTTCATGCCACGCTGACCGATCCACGAGAACGGTTTGGTGCGACCCACACACCAGCCCATGTTCAAGTCATCCGGAGTCATCGAGCCGTCAGTGTCCTGACCGACAATGATGAAACCCTTCTCGGCCCGCAGGATGTGCATGGTCTCGGTGCCATACGGAGTCAGGTTGTACTTCTTGCCGGCCTCGGCGATTTTCTCGAGCACGCCCATGGCGTAGTCGGCCTGCACGTTGACTTCGTACGACAGCTCACCGGTAAACGAAATCCGGAAAATCCGCGCCGGCACACCGCCGACCAGAGCTTCTTTCCAGGTCATGAACGGGAAGGCTTCGTTGCTCAGATCGGCGTCGGTCACTTCGCTGAGCAGCTTGCGGCTGTTCGGCCCGGACAGGGTCATGGTCGCCCAGTGATCCGTCACGGAGGTGAAGTACACCTTCAGTTCCGGCCATTCGGTCTGGTGGTAGATTTCCAGCCATTGCAGCACGCGTGCAGCGCCGCCGGTGGTGGTGGTCATCACGAAATGGTTGTCGGCCAGGCATGCCGTCACGCCGTCGTCGAACACCATGCCGTCTTCTTTACACATCAGGCCGTAACGCGCCTTGCCCACATCTAGCTTGGTCCAGGCGTTGGTGTAGATGCGGTTGAGGAACTCACGGCAATCCGGACCCTGGATATCGATTTTGCCCAGGGTCGAGGCGTCCAGCAGGCCGACGCTGTCGCGCACGGCTTTGCATTCGCGCTTCACGGCGGCGTGAATGTCTTCACCGCTTTTCGGGAAGTACCACGGACGTTTCCACTGACCGACATCTTCAAACTCGGCGCCGTTCTTCACGTGCCAGTGATGCAGCGCAGTGTGACGGACTGGCTCGAAAATGTGCCCACAGTGACGACCGGCCACGGCGCCAAACGTCACCGGCGTGTAGTTCGGGCGGAACATGGTGGTGCCCATCTGCGGGATGGTCACGTTCAGCGAACGGGCGGCGATGGCCAGGCCGTTGACGTTGCCGAGCTTGCCCTGGTCGGTACCGAAACCCAGTGCGGTGTAGCGTTTGACGTGCTCGACCGACTCGAAACCTTCGCGGGTCGCCAGTTCGATGGCGGCGGCGGTGACGTCGTTTTGCAGGTCGACGAATTGCTTCGGCGCCCGCGCGGTAGCTTTTTCATGGGGCACCTGGAAAAGCGCCAGTGTTGGCTCTTCCAGACGGCTCAGGGCTTTTGGCAGAACACCTTCGACCGTTTGGAACCCGGCTTCGGCAGCGGCGCGAGCGCCCCCTTCAAAACCATCGGCCAGGGAGTCACCGAGGCCATAGACGCCGTTGATGCCACCGACGCATACGCGTTTTTGCGGTGCTTCGCCCGGTACGAAACCGAGGATGTCTTCACGCCAGGTCGGCTTGCCGCCCAAGTGCGAGGCCAAGTGAACCACCGGGCTGTAACCGCCGGACGTCGCGACCAGGTCGCACTCCAGCCATTCGCCAGGACTGGTCACGGCGTGGGCTTTTACATCAATCGCGGCAATGCGAGCAGCGGTCACGCGCTTGGTGCCACGAGCCTCGATCACGGCGCTGCCGGTGAGGATGCGGATGCCTTTGGCGCGCGCTTCTTCCACCAGCGCACCGCGCGGGTTGCTGCGGGCGTCGGCGATAGCCACCACTTGCAGGCTGGCGTCGAGCCAGTCCAGCGCAACGCGGTAGGCGTGGTCGTTGTTGGTCGACAGCACCAGTTTTTTGCCCGGTGCCACGCCGTAACGGCGAACGTAAGTCGACACGGCGCCGGCAAGCATGTTGCCCGGCACGTCGTTGTTGCCGTAGACCAGTGGTCGCTCGCAAGCGCCGGTCGCCAGTACCACGCGCTTGGCGCGAACCCGGTGAATGCGCTGACGCACCTGGCCAATCGGAGCGCGGTCGCCGAGGTGATCGGTCAGGCGCTCGTGAATGGTCAGGAAGTTATGGTCGTGGTAACCGTTGACCGTGGCGCGCGGCAACAGCAGCACGTCCGGGGTGTCTTTCAGTTCGGCGATGACGCTGGCGATCCATTCGGCAGCAGGCTTGCCGTCGAGGCTTTCGCGGGAGTCGAGCAGGCTGCCGCCGAACTCTTCCTGTTCATCGGCCAGAATGACGCGGGCACCGCTGCGTGCAGCCGCCAGTGCAGCGGCCAGTGCAGCGGCCAGGCCAGCAGGGCCACCGCCGACGATCAGCACGTCGCAGTGCTGGTTCATGTAGTCGTAGGTGTCCGGATCGTTCTCGGTCGGCGAGCGGCCAAGACCGGCGGCTTTACGAATGTACTTCTCGTAAGTCATCCAGAACGATTGCGGATACATG
>Ga0302169_10000365_pt1 | contig 14436 bp, 11 predicted proteins | sample I_Fen_N1_3_FD_193493 | JGI IMG/M metagenome (GOLD analysis project Ga0302169, IMG submission 193493) | Peat permafrost microbial communities from Stordalen Mire near Abisko, Sweden - I_Fen_N1_3 | ecosystem: Environmental > Terrestrial > Soil > Wetlands > Permafrost | place: Sweden: Abisko...
AAACGCGTTCCTGTAGGAGCCGGCTTGCCGGCGATGGCGGTGTGGCAGGCACACCGCTTTGTTTGCATCGCTGGCAAGCCAGCTCCTACAGAGGTTCGTGCGCACCTGTTTGCGTGTTGGTAAACGCGGTCCTGTAGGAGCCGGCTTGCCGGCGATGGCGGTGTGGCAGGCACACCGCGTTGTTTGCATCGCTGGCAAGCCAGCTCCTACAGAGGTTCGTGCGCACCTGTTTGCGTGTTGGTAAACGCGGTCCTGTAGGAGCCGGCTTGCCGGCGATGGCGGTGTAGCAGGTGCACCGCGTCGTATAAATCGCTGGCAAGCCAGCTCCTACAGAGGTTCGTTGTGCACCTGTTTGCGTGTTGGTAAACGCAGCCCTGTAGGAGCCGGCTTGCCGGCGATGGCGGTGTGGCAGGCACACCGCGTTGTTTGCATCGCTGGCAAGCCAGCTCCTAAAGATAATCATTTTGCGAGGCACATTGTTCATGCCCTCTACAGGTTTCGTTCGTCCGGCGTTTAGCCGTACCTTGGCATTGGTCGTCGTCTCGACCCTGTCGACATCGGCCTTCGCTGCCGATACCCAGTTGCAAACCGTCACCGTTCAAGCCAGCGTGGCTGACGATGACGCGCTGCCCACCCGCCCGGAAACGTCCGTTTATGGCGGCACCGAAACCAAAGTCATCGATACGCCGCGCTCGATCACCCAAGTCAACGCCGAGCAACTGGCCAACGACCCGATCCGCAGTGCCGACGACCTGGTCAAGTACGCTCCCGGTATCACTCGCGGCGGTGGCCAGAACGCCGGCATTGCCCCGCAGTTCCGGGCCCAGGGGTCCGAAGTGTTCCAGGACGGTCAGCGTGCGTACGGCGTGCGTCATCCGGCCAACTTCAACGCCTATGAAGGCGCCGATATCGTGGCCGGTCCGTCCTCAGTGACCTATGGCTCGGTGTCCGGCAGCGGCGGCTATGTCAATTACCTGAGCAAAAAACCGAATTTCAACGAGTTCAAAACCAGACTCAGTGGTGAACTGGGCACTTGGGTACCCGACGGAGAATCCCAGGATTCCAGTAAATTCAGCGTCGACAACACTGGCCCGCTAACCGACAACCTGGCCTACCGCATCAGTATCACCAAGCAGCGCCAGGAGGACTTCTACGACAACGTCGACAACAACTTTGACGCGTTCTATGGCGCCCTGGCCTGGCGAAATGACAACGTGCGCGTCGACTGGAATGCCAGTTACGACGACTACTACGACTACAACATCACCCACGGATGGAACCGTGCCAACCAGGCGTCGGTGGACAGCGGCAAATATTACGCCGGGCGGGCCACGCCGATCATCCAGAACGGCAACACACTGTGGTCGCCGGTGCTGGCCTCCGGCGCAGCCGACTCGCCGAACCTGGGCTGGGTTCAACGCCAGCGCAATGCTCAGGGGCAATACAGCGTGGTCGACGGCAGTTTCCAGACCGCCTCCCCAAACACCCGAGGCAACCCTGGCAGCCTGCGTGGTTGGGTTTATGATCCTTCGCTCACCGGCAACGGACTAACGTCCCTTTCCTCCCAAACCGGCCAGCGTGGGGAGGATGAAAACACCTCGCGGCGCTTCACCACGCAACTGCGAGTGGAGGCGGACCTGACGCCGAGCATCACCCTGGCCAATAACACGTTTTACCAGCGCTCACAGGACATGACCGACGCGGTCGGCGCGTTCCAGGTGCAATCCAAGGACAATATTTTCGATAACCGCTTCGAGTTCCGCTCGCGCAACGAAACGCAGCTTGGCGGCTTGACCCTGAGTGATGACAGCAACACCGGGCTGATCTATCGACGCGAGTTCAACCAGTCCATCGCCGCCAACAATAGTTTTGGCTCGACCATTAACGCCTATGACCTGACCCTTGATCCGTCGGGCAAGAATCCCGGATCTCTGCTGGGCTTGACCGGGTCCAACCCTGCCGGTGGCAATGGTGCCTGGATCGGACAACCTGGCGTAGCGCAGTTTTCCAACTATTACGGCTGGCTGAGCCTGCCGGCAATGTACCCCGCCGGCCATGGCTTGTACGCCGAATCCGTGGCGCCCTATACCGCACAAAGCACCTGGACCACCCGGACACTGTTCAGCCAGCACAACCTGCGCTTCGGCGAACGCGCGGGGCTGAACATTGGTGCCAGTCGCAGCTGGATCGACGCCGAAATCGAAAACCCGTTCGTGCTCGCTGGCGGCAACCAGCGCAAGGACAGCGACAATTACCGGCTCTTCGCCTTTCAGGTCAGCCCGTACGTCAAGCCGACCGAAAACAGCACGCTGTACTACACCTTCGATCGTTCGCTGGCGGTCAATACCGGGTTCTTTTCCAACGGCCTCGGCTGGGGCAGCGGCGCCGGCGCCAACCTGCTCAATCCACTGGCGTTCGAAAGCCTCAGCGTACTGCACGAAGTCGGGCTGAAAGTCGAAGCGGTGCCCAACGAACTGTTCATGACCCTGGCCGCATTCAAGCAGGCACGGGATCAGTCACCGGACAGCAACAACAACATCGCCCGGCTGATGATCAAGGGTGTGGAGTCGACCATTCGCTACCAGCCTGACGATCACCTGCGTAGCGCCTTGAACCTCTCGAAGCTCAGCGCCTACAACGAGTTTACCTCCCAGGCGGGCTTTGCCTCGGCAGGGTTCGTTCCCGACAACGGCACCGTGTTCGGCGACAACAACAGCCTCAACCAGCGGCCGTCCGGACGTTTCGACGCGGTACAGATTCCCGAATACACCGCCAGCGGTTATGTCGATTATCGCTTTGACTCAGGCTTTGGCGCCGAACTGTCCGGCTGGTGGACCAGCAGTTGGTACTTGAACCTGAGCAAGACCGTGAAGATCCCCGACGAGTACAACCTCGACCTCGCGCTGTACTACCGCCAGCCGCAGTGGAGCACCACCCTGCGCGTACTTAACCTGACCAACGAGCTGAACTTCGTCAGCGGTCTGGCCGGTTCCACCAATACCTTCCTGCAACCCATGCCAGGCCGCACCTTGTTGGCCCAAGTGGATTACCAGTTCTAAACCCGCAGCCAACCGCTTACCGCCATCAGGAGTGTTCCAATGTCCATTGAGTTTGTCGGCATGATTTTCCCTCGCCAGTGGTCCGAGACCCGAGGCCTGCGCAGCCCGGATTTCGATCTGGAGTTTATCCGCCACCATGCCCGCGCCCATGAGCACGCCGGCTTCGACCGGGTGCTGATCGCCAGCGGCCCGGGCAGCGCCGACAGTTTGCAGATTGCCGCCTACGCCGCCGCACACACCGAACGCCTGGGGTTCATGATCGCCCACCGACCGGCGCTGACCGCCCCCACCGTCGCCGCCCGGGCCTTTGCGACGCTGGACCACACCACCGGCGGCGGTCGGATTCGCCTGCATGCCATTACCGGCATCACCGCCGAACCCCAGGAAGGCGATTTTCTGCTGGACAAGACCGAACGCTATAAACGCACCGATGAATACCTGGAAATCGTCCGGCGCACCTGGACGGCCGAGGAACCTTTCGATTTTGAAGGGAAGTACTTCAACATCAAGGGCGCCTTCTCAACGGTCAAGCCGTTGCAACAGCCGCACATTCCGATTTCCTTCGGCGGTTCTTCGGACATCGCCTATCAGATCGCGGTGAAACACGCGGACCTGTATGCCTTGTGGGGTGAGCCTTTGAGCGGGGTGGCCGAACAGATCGGCAAACTTCGTGCGGCCGCCAGCGCGGCGGGAGTGGAGGCGCCGCGGGTCAGTCTGTCGGTGCGCTTGATCCTTGGCGCCACCGAGGAACTGGCCTGGCAACGGGCGCAGCAGATCCTCGAACAGATCAAGGCCAACCCACAGTTCGCGGCCGGCAGCCCCTGGCAAAAACGCATCAAGGGCACCGGCTCAAAACGTTTGCTTGCCGCAGCGGCCCAAGGCGATCGCCACGACCGCGCGCTATGGATGCCCACGGCCACCGCCGTCGGTGCCTACGGCGACACCACGGCACTGGTCGGCACCCCGGAAACCGTGGCCCAGGCGTTGCTTGATTATGTCGATTTGGGAGTCACCACATTCTTGAACCGTGGCTACGATCCGCTGTATGACACCGTTGATTACGGGCGCTGGATTATCCCGGCGGTTCGTGAAGAAGCGCGCCGCCGAAAAGCACGTGTGGCGTAATTTTTTCGCCCTGTTCACCGACACCATCGCCGGCAAGCCGGCTCCTACCGTACCCCACTACTCCACACACGCCCATACCCCTGTAGGAGCTGGCTTGCCAGCGATGGCGGCATAACGTTTAACACCGAATTCGCCGACAGGCCGGTGCCTACAGCCATTTTGCATCCCACAATGGATAATCGTGCACACGCCTGACAAGCCCGGCGCGTATGGGGTTGGCGATGACATAACGTGCCACGGCCAGCAGGTCGTCTTCGCGCCGGATTGCCCGGTCGTGAAAACCTTTTTGCCACAGACGGCCAGTGCGCCCGAGATGAGCATTGATTGCCCGTGCGCTACGGGATTTGGTGGCCAGCATCAAAGCAGGCAACGTAGCGTTACGCAATTCAACCAGCCAGTGAAAATGGTCCGGCATCACCACCCAAGCCAGGGAATCGGCCCGATCATCGATCAACGCCTGGCGAAATTGATCAACCACCAAGCGTCCCACACGCCAGTTGGTAAAGATGGGGGCACGGTTTTGTGTGACGGCTGTCAGCAGGTAGATTTGCCCGGATTGGGAAGAGCGCCCAGCACGTAGCCGACTGGCATGAGGAAAATCAGGCATTCCATTGCCCTCCTGAGTTCAAGACAAAAACACAAGGTTAGTGGGCTGGCATAAGGTAGTCGCCAATGACTGGTTCTGGATATGTCTGCAGGACCGAAATCGCCAGCAAGCCGGCGCCTGCAGATCTGTGTCAAACCACAACATCCCCACACGCCCGCGTCCCCTGTAGGAGCTGGCTTGCCAGCGATGGCGGCATGACGCTCAACACCGAAATCGCCAGCAAGCCGGCTCCTACAGATCTGTGTCAAACCACAACATCCCCACACGCCCGCGTCCCCTGTAGGAGCTGGCTTGCCAGCGATGGCAGCATGACGCTCAACACCGAAATCGCCGGCAAGCCGGCGCCTGCAGATCTGTGTCAAACCACAACATCCCCACACGCCCGCGTCCCCTGTAGGAGCTGGCTTGCCAGCGATGGCAGCATGACGCTCAACACCGAAATCACCGGCAAGCCGGCTCATGCAGATCTGTGTCAAACCACAACATCCCCACACGCCCGCGTCCCCTGTAGGAGCTGGCTTGCCAGCGATGGCGGCATGACGTTCAACACCGAAATCACCGGCAGCCGGCGCCTGCAGATCCGTGTCGAACCACTGCATCAACCCAAAGTCGGGGAGTTTTCCAGCAATGTGCGTGTATAGGTCGCCTGCGGTTTATCCAGCACCGTATCCACCAACCCCTGCTCAACCACCCGTCCCAATTTCAATACCAACACCCGGTCAGCTATGGCACGGACCACTCCAAGGTCGTGGGTGACGAACAGCAGCGTCAGCCCTTCGTGTTGCAATCGGCGCAACAGACTCAAAATCGAAGCCTGAACCGACACGTCCAGGGCCGAGGTGATTTCATCGCAGATCAGCAACTTTGGCTCACAGACCAACGCCCGGGCAATCGCCACGCGCTGACGCTCGCCACCGGACAGGCTGTGGGGATACAGGTCTGCAACCGATGCCGACAGGGAAACCCGCTTGAGCACCGCCTCCACGCGTTCCCGTGCAGCAGCGCCCTTGATGCCGAAGAAATGTCCCAGCGGCGCACTCAGCGTCTGGTAAACGGTTTGTCGTGGATTCAACGCCCGGTACGGGTTCTGGAAGATGTACTGAATCTCATGCCGTTGTCGCCCGTCACGCTTGTGCGCCGACAGACTCAAGGGCACACCGGCATAGTGCAGATCACCCTCGGCATTTTCCCCCAGCCCGGCAACGGCCCGGGCCAGGCTGGTCTTGCCGGAGCCGGATTCGCCCACCAGTGCCAGACACTCCCCGGCGGCGATACGCAGAGAAACGTCGAACAACACCTGGCGATCGTAGGCGACGTTCAGGTCCTTGATCTCCAGCAACGGCGTGCGCTCCAGTTCCTCGACCACAGGCGACAGCGGCGTCCACGCAATCGGCTGCAAAACCTGGAGATGCGGATCAAGGCAGGCCACCCGCTGCAGTGTTGAAAGCTCCTGCAATGCCGGTTCGACCACCGAACATTCAGCCAGGCGACGTGGGCAGCGAGGCGCAAAGGCACACCCTTGCGGCCTGTGCCCCGGTGCCGGTGCATGCCCGGCAATTGCCTGCAATTGCCGACGCTGCGCCACGTCGGGAATCGCCGCGAGCAAGCCTCGGGTATAGGGATGAGCCGGCTGAGCGAACAGGGCCGCGCGGTCGGCAATTTCGACGATGCGACCGGCATACATCACCATCACCCGATCCACCAGGTCCTTGATCACCGCAAGATCATGGGAAACATACACTGCGGCCACGCCTTGGCTTTTGCACAGCCGGCGCAACGTCGCGAGGATGTGCGCCTGCGTGGTGACGTCCAGCGCTGTGGTCGGCTCATCGAGCACAATCAGTTTCGGACGCAGGACAAAGGCCAGCGCCAGCATCACCCGCTGTTGCTGGCCACCGGACAATTGATGCGCAAAGCGCTGCAGGAACTGCACATCATCGGGCAAACCGACATCGCGCAAGGTCTCGACGATACGCTGATGTTGCCCGGCATGGTCCAGTTCAACCTGATGCGCACCCAGGGTTTCGCGCAGCAGGCCGCCGATGCGCAGTGCCGGATTCAACGCCGTTGCCGGATCCTGGGCGACGTAACCGATCAGGCTACCCCGGGCCCGACGCAGGGCTTCTCCTTCCAGCGTCAGCAACGACTTACCGGACACTTCGACCTGTCCGCCGACGATCCGCGCCCCCCGCCGCGCATGGGCGAGCAACGCAGTGGCCAGCGTGGTCTTGCCGGAACCGGACTCACCCACCAACCCCAGGATCTCCCCCGCCGCAAGGCTGAAGGATACCCCGGACAGTACATCGATCTGCCCCGCCAATTCGACCCGCAAATCCCGCACCTGCAACACTTCGGCAGTCATCACCCTTGGGCGGGACTCGATCCCGGCAATCGCATTCATGGTTGTTTCTCTCCAATCCGTGAGCTGCTGCGGCCGATGCCTTCGGCCAGGATATTGGTGCCATAGGCGAAAATGCCGATCAGGACTGCCGGGGCCAGCACGGCCCATGGCTGTACCAGCAATCCAGCCTGGTTTTCATTGATCATCAGTCCCCAATCGGCGGTCGGTGGCGCCACGCCATAACCCAGGAAACTCAAGCCCGAGAGCATGCCCACACCCCAGGTCAGCATGTTGCCGAAGTGCACCAGCAGCGGCGTGAGGATGTTCGGCAGGATTTCCCCGAACAGAATCCGTCGCCTCGAATAGCCCATCATTTGCGCTGCCTCGACGAACTCCTGCCCCGCTACCGCCACCGCACTGCCACGGGCCAGACGGATGACGCCGGGGGTGAAGGCAATGGCCACGGTCAATACGATCAGCCACGGTGCACGCCCGAGCATGGATACGATCAACAACACCAGGATCAGGTCGGGAAAGGCCAGCGACACGTCCGCCAGCCAGGTGATCAACTGATCCAGCCGCCGCCGGGAAAACCCCGCCAGCAGGCCCAGCGTGCTGCCCGCCAGCAGCGCAATCGAAGCGGCCGCCAGTGACATCCACAGCACCGAAACGCCGCCACTGAGCAACCGCGAAAACACGTCGTGCCCGAGAAAGTCATAGCCCAGGGGCGCGGCGGCAACCGGGGCGCCGTACACCGAGCCGACCATTTCGGTTGGACTGTGGGGTGCCAGCCATGGGCCCAATAGCGCCAGCGCCACCACCAGGGAGGTGATCAAGGCACCTTTGCGAGTCTGCGGTTCTGCCAGCCACAGTTGCCAGCGGGAATGTCGGATCTCAGTCATGCCACACCTCTCAGGGCGCCTTGGATGGGGAGCGTCGCCACCAGGGTTGAATGCCCCGACGGTTGCGCCGGATCAGGGTGACGCGGTGCGCGGTGCGCAATTTCGGCGTCAGCAGCACGGTCAACAGATCCGCGAACAGGTTGATCAGCACCACGCCCAGGGTGATGAACAGCACAATCGCCTGGATCATGGGCAAGTCACGCATCTGGATTGCTGAATTCAACGAAGTACCAATACCGGGATAGCTGAAAATCACCTCGGCCAGCAGTGCACCACCGATCAAGGTACGCAGTGTCAGCGCCACGCCTTGAATGGCCGGGATCAACGCATTGGGCAAGGTGTGGCGCCAGACGATGCGCCACTGGGCAATACCCCGCAGGCGCGCGGAGACCACATAATCGGACTCCAGCGCTTCGATCATCGACGCGCGCACCATACGCGTCAGATAAGGCAACGCCGACAGGCTCAGGGTCAGCACTGGCAGCACCAGAAACTGCAACTGGCGTAGCAGCGATTTGTCCGGATCGAGGATCGACACCGCCGGCAGCAGGTCCATGTGTGGCATGGAAAACAGCAACACCAGGCCGATCGCCAACAGAAAACCCGGTGTGGCCTTAAGAAAGATCAACAGCGACAGGCTCCAGCGATCCACCCGACTGTCACGGCGCAACGCCAGCGCAACTCCGAGCAATAACGCCACGGGCACCACCAGCGCGATCACCCCGGCGAGCAACGCCAGGGTGTAACCAAAACGACCAGACAGAATGCTGCCGACCGGGGCATTGGAGTCGAGGGAGACGCCCAGTTCACCACTGAGGGCATGCCCCAGCCAGCGCAGGTACTGCTCGAGAATTGGCCGGTCCAGGCCCAATTGGCGTTGCAGGGTGAGGATGCTTTCCAGCGGCGCGTCGGGGCCGAGAATGACCCTGGCCGGATCCGAGGGCAGCGCCTGAGTGGCGATGAACACCACCAGGCTGATCACCCAGGCCGTCAGCAGACCGTAGCCCAATCGTCCGATGAACCAGGACAACCAGGCGGGTGTGCGTGGGGTTTTGCAGGACGGCTCAGGCATGGTTCACCCACATTTCATCGAAACGCCAGGAGGCAAACGTGGTCTGTTCCGGCTGCAATCCACCGACCCGAACCGAGGCGGCATCCAGCACATCATTGAAGCCCCAGATCAGCAGACCGCCGCGTTCGTGTTGAATGCTTTGTGCTTCATGCACCAGCACCTTGCGCTGTTCCAGATCGGGCTGTGCCAGCGCCTGTTGGTACAACGAGGTGAAGCGCGCATCGTGAAAATTGCTGCGGTTGTAGATGGCTTGCGGGGCATCGTTGTGCAGCGCCGAAGCGAGGAAACCGCGCGCCGGCGTCGAGCCTGGCGACAACAGCCAGTTCTCCCGTTGCGGGCCGTTGAACACCGAACCGTCGACCTGGGTGACCTTGATCTCGACCCCGGCTTTTTTTGCCTGCTGGGCAAACACCAGCGCCGCGTTGACACCCGGTCCCGGGGTGGTGGTCAGTTCCACCCGCAGGTCGCTCTGCCCCGCCTGACGCAACAGTGAACGCGCCTGTTCCAGGTCGTACGGGCGTTGGGCAATGCCGTGGTTATAGGTCGGGTCATGGGGCGAATACAGGTCATTGGCGATACGCCCGAAACCATTGAGCCCGCGCTCGACCAGCTCGCGACGATCAGCCAGCAGGCGAAATGCCTGGCGCACCCGCAGATCCTGAAAGGGTGCCTTGGCCAGATTCAGGTTGAAGCCTGTGAAGGAGGTGCTTGGCGACGCGTACAATTTCAGCCTTGAGTCGGCCTTGAGCAGCGCACTGTGTTCAGCCTGCACGCCGCTGGCCACGTCAATCTGTCCAGCACGCAGGGCCGCAGCCCGGGACACCTGGTCCTTGAACTCGATGATTTCCAGCTCATCGGCATAGGGTTGGCCGGGTTTATAGTAGTTTTCGAAACGCTGGTAGAGCGAGCGCTGACCGGGAATGAAATGCTTGAGTTTGTAGGGCCCGGCACCAACCGGGTTGCTGATGGGGTCGTAATCGGTAGGAACGATGCCACCAAAGCTGATCAGGGTTTCGTCCAGCGGATAGAAGCTTTGACCCTCCTTGAAACGGATCTCGATGGTACGGTGGTCCAGTTTGCGCAAGGCGTTGCGATCAATCGCGCCCACCAGCCCGGCAAAGGGCGAAGCCAGCCTCGGGTCGGTCAGGCGCAGGATCGAGAACAGCAGGTCATCGGCGCCGATGCTCTTGCCGTGGTGAAATTCCAGCCCTGGCTTGATGCGGATGGTCCAGGCACTGGCGTCGGCATTGGGCTCGGCGAATTCCGCCAGGGCCAGGCGTGTGCTGACATCGGTGTTCCACTCCCAGAATTTGCTGTACAGCGCCCAGCCGCGAATGATCCCGCCGCCAACCGGTTTGTGTGCGTCGAGGTTGCCCGACTGGTCGCCATCGATAATGCCGACCCGCAATCGCCCTCCCTGTACCGGGGTGCTGGACAACGCCGCTGTACCACTGACCGCTGCTCCCTTGTCGCAGCCACTGAGCAGGCTGCTGCCGAGAATCAGGCCACCACCCACCGCCAGGCCGTTACCGAGAAACCTGCGACGGGAAAATCCTTCGCTCATGACTGACTCCTCAGGCCCGCTCGACCACGTGGGTGCGTTGCGGCGTTGGTGTGTCGGCCCGCAGGTGTGGCACCTCGAAACCGTGATCCAGGTCGAGCAACGGGAACAACAGATCCGCCACCCGCTGCGCCTCATCGATTAGAGGGAAACCGGAAAGAATGAACGCCGATGTGCCTTGTGCTTCGTATTCACGAATGCGCTCGGCAACCTGCTCGGCGCTGCCCACCAGATAGGTGCCGGCGGCAGGGCCGAGGATGTTGAAGCCGAACAGGCTCGGGCCGAGCCAGACATTGGGGTAGATTTCCAGGTCGCGGGCCTTGGGCAACCGACCGGCACGAATGGCATCGACATTTCGCTGGATTTGCGGGTCGTCACTGTGGAAGCTTTCCAGGGTTTCGCCGGGGGGCAGTTGCCGTTCGATAGCCGTGCGTGCGGTGTGCAGCGAAGTACGTTGCAAGAGTTTTTCGGCGTGAGCCCAGGCTTCTTCCTCGGTCTCGCGAACGATGATTTGCAGGCGTGTACCGAAGGTCAGTTCGCGTCCGATCCTTGCCGCTTGTGCGGCGACTTTGCGGAACTTCTCACCGAGTTTTGGCGGCGTGTTGGCGAAGCTCAGGTAGACGTCGAGCAACTGCACCGAGTGCGCCACCCCCGGCCCCGACGTACCTGCCCCCCACAAGGGAATGCCAGGCTTTTGCTTCGGTGGATGCCAACCGCCCAATGGATGATTCGCCGCCGCCGGTGAACGGGGCGCGAGCTTGACGTATTGGCCGTCGAACCCTGAGGTTTCGCCAGCGTAGAAACGCTGGAAGGCGCGCCAGTACTCGAGGCTGAACTCATAACGTTCGTCGTGAGGGTAATGCACGCCGAAGGTCGCCAGGCCCGCGTCATTGCCATTGACCACGTTGAACAACAGACGGCCGTTGGAGAACTGATCAAAGGTCAGCGCCCACTTGGCCAACACCGCTGGCGACAACTCGCCCGGGTGTTGCGCCACCAGGAAGCGCAGGCGCTGGGTGGCATCGATCAACGCCGCCGATACCGCCAGGCTTTCGTTTGGACTGGAGCCCAGCAGCGAGCCGTAATAACCCAGGCGGTCGCTGGCGACGGCGATCTGTTTCAAATGCTCGAAATCGGTTTTCCAGCGGCCCTCGGCTTCCCATGGATAAGGCCCGTCAGGGGTGGTGAGGTACCAGAGAATTTTTACTGCCATGGTTGTGTTCCTTCAATTATGCGCCGACCGTGCGGCCGCCATCGCTGGCAAGCCAGCGCCTGCAATTCTGTCGTTGTGCACCCGATCCCCTGTAGGAGCCGGCTTGCCGGCGAAGAGGCCTTCGGATTTTCGATCGATCTCCCGGCCGCCATCGCTAGCAAGCCAGCTCCTACAGTGGGTGCGACATCGCGCAATAGGTCTATCCATTGCGGCGGTCGATGGCGGGTACCAGGCCCAGCTCCGTGGCTTGTTCGTACAGGCCGCTCATTTTCCATTGCTGGGTCAGAACGCCTGGACCATAAGGACGGGAACCGCCCAAGGCATCGGCGAGCAATTGCAGTTGCGCCCCCTCCTCCAGCAGCAGAATGAATTCCGCGGTGGCGCGCAGTCCCTGTTTGCCCCATACGGTAGAACCACCATTGGCTTCCAGAATCGCCAGGTTGAAGGGGTTCTCGGCAATCTTGTCGAGGATGAAATCGACCTCCGGCTGACGCCGGTCGATGTACACCGGCAACTCGCGCGCGAGCTGATAACGCTGCACCGGCACGTAGTGGAATGGCAACGTGCGATGGGTCTGCGCCCAGGCGCCGAGGTACGGCGAATGCACATGGGACACCGTTGTGATGTCGGCATGCTGCTGGAACAGTTTGGTGTAGCGCCCCAAACCGCCCTTGCCCTTGCCGTAGATCACCTTGCCCTCAAAGTCGGTAACCGTGGCTTGCAGGGGTTTGCGGTAATTCCACGGCCCGCCGTAGTTCACCGACACCAGCAGTTCCTGACCCGGTACACGCTCGATGAAACCGACAGTTCCATTGGCGGTGATGGTGTTGGTTTCACGGAACACGGTGAAGGCTTCTTCAGCCTCGACCAGCACCTTGTCGATGAAGTTTTGCAGCTCTTCGCTGATCAGTTGCTCGTTGATGAGTACGGTCATGGCAGTTCTCCAGGTTCAGGCGCGGCGCTTGGCCAACAGTTCATGGGCGGCTTGCAAAGGGCGCGAATCGACCCAGTCGGCGATGGAAAAATCGCGTTCGAGGAAGCCGTGCAGGTAAAGGAAGTCCTTCTGGGTATCGAGAAATTCCAGACGCTGGGACGACAGGTCCGGCGCCAGCGTGGTGTGAAATTCACCGCGATAGGCCTCGGCGACTCCAGCGCTGCCGGCGCGGGTTTCTTCTTCGAGAATGGCGTTCAGCGCTTCGCGGTTTTTCGCGGCCCACTCGGCGGCACTCAAGGTTTGCGCGAGGAAGCGCACCACCAGGTCGAAATGATTGTCGAGCAGGCTCTGGTGGACGGTGATCGGACGTGGCGTGCCGTTGTTGATGCGATAACGCGGCTCGGCAATCAGATCCAGGTCAATGCCCACCACGAGGCCGAGACGCCGCGCGGCATCGGCGGCAGACGCGCCTTTGACGTAGACCGCATCCACTTCGCCGCGCACCAGGTAATCGAGGCCTGACCACAGGCGTTGCAAACCCTCTTGCGGGGTCGCCGCCTGCTCCTGATCCTGCAAGGCGACTTCCACCAACTCGACGTCATCGAACCCCAAGCCCGCCAGATCCAGCGCACCTTTGTAGCCGTGCAGGCTCATGGCCCGGGCGATACTCCCGGAGCGGGTTTCACCCCAGGCCGGCAGGGCCAGACGCTTGCCTTTGAGGTCTTGCGGGCGCCGGATGCCGGAGTCCGGGCGAACCAGGATAGTCTGCCATTCTTCAATCCATGTCAGGCCGATCAAACGACTCGGCGCGCCAGCCGCCCGTGCCGCCAGGGCCGGTACGTTGCCGCCTTCGCGAAACAGCCCCGGCAACTCGTGATCGTAGTGGTGATGACCCAGTTGACGAGCCTCCTGCAAGGTCGACACCGGCAGTCCATCGGCGGCGAATTCTTCGCTGAGCCAGCCGAGTTTGTAGGCGATTCCGGAGGCCGTTGGCACCGGGCAACGGGTAAACCAGATCTGGTCGAGATCGCCCCTGGAATCGGGTCGTGTTTGAGTGGCAGCAAGCGTCATGGGCAGCTCCGTGGGGGTGGGCAAGTGACTATTGCCAGAGCTATTGCAGCGCCCGTGCCAACAACCAAAAGCCGCGGTTTACGGGGCTTTTCACCGTCCTTGCGAGCAACCGTGCAACCTTGACTGCTGGCCTGCCAGCAGCATTGCGCGGCGACTGCTGCTGCTTGAGCAACCAGCATTGTCGGGTTGCTTCTCCAGCAACACCGACCACACCTGCAACGCGGAAAACCCAGCACCAGACGCGCTTTAAAGCCATTGGCGCAGAACTTGCTCAAGCCCCTCTCAATACCCGAATCCCTAGCAGGAGCTGGCTTGCCAGCGATGGGTTTTCGAACCCTGCGGCGCTTTCAAGGACGCCTTCGCCGGCAAGCCGGCTCCTACAAAAGATTTACCGCGTGAGACACCGATGCACCTGTAGGAGCTGGCTTGCCAGCGATGGGCCTTCGAACCCTGCGGCGCGTCCAAGGACGCCTTCGCCGGCAAGCCGGCTCCTACAAAAGATTTACCGCGTGAGACACCGATGCACCTGTAGGAGCTGGCTTGCAAGCGAT
>Ga0302169_10000366_pt1 | contig 14423 bp, 13 predicted proteins | sample I_Fen_N1_3_FD_193493 | JGI IMG/M metagenome (GOLD analysis project Ga0302169, IMG submission 193493) | Peat permafrost microbial communities from Stordalen Mire near Abisko, Sweden - I_Fen_N1_3 | ecosystem: Environmental > Terrestrial > Soil > Wetlands > Permafrost | place: Sweden: Abisko...
CCAGTTCAACACCAGCTTCGTTGAAAGCCACCCTGAACTGACCAACTACTCGATCAAGCGCAAACCCGAAGAGCTGGCCCTGGCCATCGCCGCCGCCATCGCCGCCCACGCAGGCCTGTGAGGAATAGAACAATGAGCAACTCTCTACCTACAAAGCGTATCCACGTAACCGACACGATCCTGCGCGACGCCCACCAATCGCTGCTCGCCACGCGCATGCGCACCGAAGACATGCTGCCGATCTGCGACAAGCTCGACAAAGTCGGCTACTGGTCGCTGGAGTGCTGGGGCGGCGCAACCTTCGACGCCTGCGTGCGCTTCCTCAAAGAAGACCCGTGGGAGCGTCTGCGCCAGCTGCGCGCTGCGCTGCCTAACACGCGCCTGCAAATGCTCCTGCGCGGCCAGAACCTGTTGGGCTATCGTCACTACAGCGACGACGTGGTCCGGGCGTTCGTAGCCAAGGCCGCGGTCAACGGCATCGACGTCTTCCGCATTTTCGACGCGATGAACGACGTGCGTAACCTGCGCGTAGCCATCGAAGCGGTGAAAGCCGCCGGCAAACACGCCCAGGGCACCATCGCCTACACCACCAGCCCGGTGCACACCATCGACGCGTTCGTGGCGCAAGCCAAGCAAATGGAAGCCATGGGCTGTGACTCGGTGGCGATCAAGGACATGGCCGGGCTGCTGACTCCGTACGCCACCGGCGAATTGGTCAAGGCATTGAAATCCGAGCAGTCGCTGCCGGTATTCATTCACTCGCACGACACCGCGGGTCTGGCCACGATGTGCCAACTCAAGGCGATCGAAAACGGCGCCGACCACATCGACACCGCGATCTCCAGCTTCGCCTCCGGCACCAGCCACCCCGGCACCGAGTCGATGGTTGCCGCCCTCAAAGGCACCGAGTTCGACACCGGCCTGAATCTGGAACTGCTGCAAGAGATCGGCCTGTACTTCTACGCCGTGCGCAAGAAATACCACCAGTTCGAAAGCGAATTCACCGCCGTTGACACCCGTGTTCAAGTCAACCAGGTTCCGGGCGGGATGATTTCCAACCTGGCCAACCAGTTGAAAGAGCAGGGCGCCCTCAACCGTATGGCCGAAGTGATGGCTGAAATCCCGCGCGTTCGTGAAGACCTCGGCTTCCCGCCGCTGGTAACCCCGACCTCGCAGATCGTCGGCACCCAGGCGTTCTTCAACGTACTCGCCGGTGAGCGTTACAAGACCATCACCAACGAAGTGAAGCTCTACCTGCAAGGTGGCTACGGCAAGGCGCCGGGCACCGTGAACGAGCAACTGCGTCGCCAGGCCATCGGCAGCGAAGAGGTGATCGACGTGCGTCCGGCCGACCTGCTCAAGCCGGAAATGGCCAAGCTGCGTGCCGACATCGGTGCCCTGGCCAAGTCTGAAGAGGACGTACTGACCTTCGCCATGTTCCCGGACATCGGCCGCAAGTTCCTTGAAGAACGTGCCGCGGGCACCCTGACGCCGGAAGTGCTGTTGCCGATTCCTGAAGCCGGCGGCGTAGCCTCGGCGGGTGGCGAAGGCGTACCGACCGAATTCGTCATCGACGTTCACGGCGAAACCTACCGCGTCGACATCACCGGTGTTGGCGTGAAGGCCGAAGGCAAGCGTCACTTCTACCTGTCCATCGACGGCATGCCGGAAGAAGTGGTGTTCGAACCGCTGAACGAATTCGTCAGCGGTGGCAGCAGCAAGCGCAAGCAAGCCACTGCGCCGGGCCATGTCAGCACCACCATGCCGGGCAACATCGTCGACGTGTTGGTCAAGGAAGGCGACACCGTCAAGGCCGGCCAGGCTGTGCTGATCACCGAGGCGATGAAAATGGAGACCGAAGTGCAGGCCGCCATCGCCGGCAAGATCACCGCTATCCACGTGGCCAAGGGTGACCGGGTGAATCCGGGCGAGATCCTGATCGAGATCGAAGGCTGATTTAAAACAGCCTCGATAAAACGCTTTAAACCTCGGGGGGGCATGTGCTCCCCTTTTTTTGCGCGTTTTTAGCCGAGTCGTTTTACCAAGTTACCAAAAATCAAGTGTGGGAGCGGTCTTGCAGCTCTTTTCGATCCTGACCTTTTGGAAGAAAAGTTCGCGGTAAGTTTTTGCTGCCAGCTCACTCATCGGTTATGCAAATACGCCTTCCCATAGTGCCGCTCCATCCTTGCCTGAACCAGCTCCAATCCAATCGACATCACCCAATAAATCACCGCCGCGGTCGTCAGCATCTCGATGTACCGATAGCTTGAGCGCCCATACGACTGCGCCAAAAACATCACTTCCCAAACCCCCATCACCGAGATCAGCGACGAGTCCTTGAGCATGGAGATGAACTGGTTGGTGGTCGGCGGGATAATGGTGCGCATGGCTTGGGGCAGGGTGACGCGCCAGAAAATCACGCGCTCGCGCATGCCCAGGGCCAGTGAGGCTTCACGTTGGCCGTGGGGAACGCCGAGGATGCCGGCGCGGAAGATTTCGCTCAGGTAGGCGCCGTAGTTCAGCGACAGGGCGATGATCCCGGCCGCGATGGCGCCCGGTACTACGCCCAGTTGCGGCAGGCCGAGGTAGATCAGCAGAATCTGGATCAGCAAAGGTGTGCCGCGAAAAAACGAGGCGTAGAAACTGGCGATGCCGAACGCCACGGCGCTTTTAGACAACCGCGCCAGGGCGGTGATGAAACCCAGCAGCGATGAGGCGACGATTGAGCACAGGCACAGAAACAACGTCAGCGCCGCGCCTTGCAGGAAGCCATTGGGCGCCAGGTGCAGGCCGACGAGGTTGGGCAGTTTGTCGAGGATGATCGAGAACTTCAGGTCGAAGCTCAGGAAGAAACTTGCAAACAACCCGAGCATCGCCGTCCAGGTCAGGTACAGCCGCGTGCGGAAACCGAAGATCCGCTGCAGTCGTGACTCAGCCAGCGGTTGCGGCGGCTGGGGAGGTTTAGGGAAAGAAGTCATTTACTGATATCGGCGCCGATCCATTTTTGCGAAAGCTTGCTCAGCGTGCCGTCCTGTTTCAACTGGGCAAAGACTTCACGTACTTTGCCGTCCCATTGGGCGTCGCCCTTTTCAATGGCTACCGAGTTCGGCTCTGAGTACAGCGGGTCGCCGGCCAGTTTGAAGCGCTGGTCTTCGTTCAGGCGCGGTTGCGCGGTCACCAGGTTGGTGAGAATCGCGTCCAGTCGAACCCCGGCGCCCAGGCCCAGGTCCTGGAAGGCGACGTTGTCGGTGTCATACGGGGCGATCTGCACGTCTTCGAACGGGTACTGCAATTTCGTGTCTTCGGCGCCTTCGATCACCAGGTTTTTGTTCAGGTAGCTTTCGTAGCTGGAGGCGCTGGTGAGGCCGACTTTCTTGCCGCTCAGGTCCTTGGCGTTGTGGATGCGTTCATCCTTGGCGTTGACCACGATCACTGCCGGCGAGGCGTAGTACTCGACTGGGAAGTCAAAGACTTCGGCGCGGGCCTTGCTCGGGGTCATGGAGCAGATGCAGATGTCGTAACGACCGCTCCAGCGGCCAGCGGCAATCACGTCCCAGGACGGGGTTTCGAGGCGCAGCTTCACACCCAGTTTCTCGGCCACGGCTTTGGCCACATCAACGTCGAAACCGTCGAGTTGGTTCTGGTCGTTGAGGAACGAGAACGGTGGATAACTTTCCATCAACACGCCCACCAGTTCTTTCTTTTGCTCGACGCGATCGAGCGTGGCGCCGCCAAAGGCTTGGGTGGAGGCAGCCAGAATCGTCAGGCCCAGGGCCAGTAGTGGTTGGAATTTCACAGTTGATCCCTGAAAAAAATGGGTTGTTATTAACCAGATATTACGTATTAAATAGTTATAAGAGCTACCCTGGTAGTGAGTTATTTTCATAAGCTTATGAGTGAAAAGCATATGGGCGCAGCAAGCACTGTGATTCTGGATGGCGGCATGGGCCGTGAGCTGCAACGCCGAGGTGCGCCATTCAGGCAGCCCGAATGGTCGGCGCTGGCCTTGAGCGAAGCACCGCAAGCGGTAGAAGCGGTGCACGCGGCTTATATCGAAAGCGGTGCGAAGGTGATCACCAGCAACAGCTACGCGGTGGTGCCGTTCCATATCGGCGAAGAGCGTTTTGCCGCTGAAGGTCAGGCCCTCGCGGCGCTGGCCGGTGAGCTGGCGCGGCGTGCGGTCGATGCTGCGGGCAAACCGGTACGCGTGGCAGGTTCATTGCCTCCGCTGTTTGGCTCTTATCGTCCGGACCTGTTCGACGCCGAACGTGTCACTCAATTGCTGACGCCACTGGTAAAGGGGCTCGCGCCGCATGTTGACCTATGGCTGGCGGAAACCCAGAGTTCGATCGTCGAGGCACGAGCGATCCGCGCCGGTCTGCCGAAGGACGGCAAGCCGTTTTGGCTGTCATTTACCTTGAAGGATGAAGACACCGACGAAGTGCCGCGTTTGCGTTCCGGCGAGCCAGTGGCCGAGGCGGCGGCAGTAGCGGTTGAGCTGGGCGTCGAGACGTTGCTGTTCAACTGCAGCCAGCCGGAAGTGATCGGCGCGGCGATTGATGCAGCACGGGAGACGTTTGAGCGGTTGGGGGTGAACATTCAAATCGGCGCCTACGCCAATGCCTTCCCGCCGCAACCGAAAGAGGCGACGGCCAACGATGGGCTGGACCCGTTGCGCGACGATCTCGATCCGCCGGGTTACCTGCAATGGGCGGCGGATTGGCAGAAGCGTGGGGCCAGCCATTTGGGTGGGTGCTGCGGGATCGGGCCGGAGCATATTGCCGTGCTTGCCCAGAAATTGGCGTGAAGCCATTGGCGAGCAGGCTCGCTCGCACAAGGTTTTGGGTTGGCCACGGCATTGTGACCAACGCTTGACCCTTGTAGGAGCGAGGCTTGCCCGCGAAGGCGTCCGTGCCGGCGCTAAAGATTTACCCGCGGCACTCTGCCAGGGTTTTCACCTGACCCGATTGCGTCTGGTTTTCATCGCTCAGCCACTGCTCAAACCCCGCTCCAATCGCCGGCCATTCCGAATCCAGGATCGAGTACCACGCGGTGTCGCGGTTCTGTCCCTTGACTACCATGTGCTGGCGGAACACCCCTTCAAAGCTGAAGCCCAAACGCTCGGCCGCGTATTTGGAGCGGGCGTTGCCGTTGTTGCATTTCCATTCCAGGCGCCGGTAACCCAGGGCGAATGACTCCTTGGCCAGCAGGTAAACCGCCTCGGTACTTTTTGGCGAACGCTGCATCGGCGCACCGAAGGTCACATGGCCGATTTCGATGCGACCCTGGGCCGCAACGATCGACATCAGGCTGAGAATGCCTTGAACCTCGCCTGTGACTTTGTCGATGACGCTGAAGAAGTACGGGTCGCTATTGGCTGCATGGTTATTCAACCAGTCGTTGAACGCGCTGCGCTCGGGGAAGGGACCGTAAGGCAAGTAGTCCCAGAGCTTGGGATCGGCGCCCGGGCCTTGCAGCGCTTCGAATAGACCGTCGCCGTGGCGCACCGGGTCGAGTTTTTCCAGGCGGATGAAACGCCCTTCGATCAGTTGGACCGAGGGTGCCGGGACGCCTTTCCAGTGCGCGAGTGAAGTCGACATGCTGTTCTCCTTGAACCTTAAATGGTTTTGCGAAACTGGATGAAACCGGGGCGTTCGGCGATACGCTCGTAGAGCTGGATCGCGGTGGCGTTGGTTTCGTGGGTCAGCCAATGCACCTTGCAGCAACCGTCGGCCTTGGCTGTGGTGTAGACGAATTCGATCAACTGGCGGCCCACGCCCGTGCCACGGGTTTGTGGCGCTACCAGCAAATCTTGCAGGTAGCAGGAGTTTTCGATGCTCCAGTTCGAACGATGGTAGATGAAATGCACCATGCCCACGGCTTTGCCGTCGGCCCAGGCGAGGGCGGCGTGGGTCGGTTCGCCTGGATCAAGCATACGCTGCCAGGTGCTGGCGCTGACCGCCTCGGGTAAGTCGGTGTTGTAGAAGTGCAGGTAGGCTTGCCACAGGGGCAACCACGCGGCGTGGTCGTCGGCATTGACCTGGCGGATCTCGATTTGACTCATGTTCATTCCTTAACGCATCAAGTGGGCGAGAGCCTGATCGTGCGCATCCGGGCTGGCGGCCAGCCCCTCGCGCACGCCGGCGATGTCTGCGCTGTTGCGGTTCTGGCTGAGTTTGCGTTTGCCTTCCAGGCGCTGGATCGGCAAGGCAAAACCGACAATAGCCTTGAGCATGCCCTCGATGTAATCGGCGGGGGCGTCAGCCACTTTCCACGGCTGGGCGCGGCTGGCTTCATGACGATCGGTCAACGCGCTGACCAGTGAGAGCAGCCGATCAGCTTCGGTGAACACTTCGGCGGTGCCGTAAGCGTGTACCGCGACGTAATTCCAGGTCGGCACGACTTTGCCGTGCTCGGCTTTGCCCGGATAAAACCCGGGGCTCACGTAAGCATCGGCGCCGGCAAAAATGACCAGTGCTTGCGCGCCGTTCTGCAAGTCCTTCCACTGCAGGTTGGCCTTGGCGAAGTGGCCATAGAGGGTGCCATTGGGGCCTTGCCCGGGGTCAAGCAACAGCGGCAAATGGCTTGCTTGCAAACCCTGTTCGCCATGGGTAACCAGCATGGCGAGTCGGGTGTCGAGGATCTGCTGCTGCAGTTCCTGTAAATCATCGATGGCAAAGGCTTTGGGCAGGTACATGGAAATATTTCCTTGGCGAATGTCTGCATCCTAGGCAGGCTATTGGTCTGTTGTAAGAGCCATTAATGACCAATTTCATAGGTCCATTGTCATGTCGGATTCTCCGTCGCTGTCCTTGTCGTTCAACCCTGCGGGGATAGAACTCGATCGCCGCCAGGGCTTGAGCCGCCAGCTCTACCAGGCGCTTCGCATGCGCGTGCTCGATGGCCGGCTTGCCAGTGGCACACGCCTGCCGGCGAGTCGCGATCTGGCGGCGGCGCTGGCGATTTCCCGCAACAGCGTGGTGCGCGCCTACGATCAGCTCTATGCCGAAGGGTTTATCGAGGGGCGGGTTGGCGACGGGACCTATGTTGCGCAATTGCCGCAACGCGCATTACCGGAAAAAAAACTATCCACAAAAGTATCCACAGGCTTGTCAACAGGCTTACCCACAGCCTTATCCACAAATTGGCTGGATTTACCTGTGGTTTCATCCAGCAAAGTTATCCACAGCGGCGCATTGGGGCGCGTTGAAAAGAACCATCTGGCGTTGCCGCCGAGTGGTCCGCCGCGGGCTTTTCGGGTCGGTGTTCCGGCGTTCGATCTGTTTCCATTCGAGGTCTGGGCCAAGCTGAATGCGGCTTTCTGGCGTAAACCCGATTTGCAGCAGCTGTGTTACGGCGACCCGGCAGGCGATGCCCGATTACGCGGATTGATTGCGGCCTATTTGCGTAGTTCGCGAGGCATGCAGTGCACAGCTGAGCAAATTGTGATCACCAGTGGCGCGCAGCAGGGGATCAGCCTTTGTGCACAGTTGCTGGTGGAGCCGGGCGACGGGGTGGCGATTGAAAATCCGGGATATCGCGCGGCGGGTCATGCGTTCGCCGTCGCCGGTGCGCGGTTGCACGGGGTCGCCGTGGATGGCGAGGGCATCGACTGCAGCGAGCTGGCCAGGCTCAGTGATTGCCGGCTGACATACGTCACGCCCTCGCATCAGTACCCGACAGGGGTGGTCATGAGTCTCGCGCGCCGTCTGCAGTTGCTGGCCTGGGCCGAGCGCACGCAAGGCTGGATCGTCGAGGATGATTACGATGGCGAGTACCGCTACAGCGGCGCACCGCTGGCGCCCTTGGCGGCATTGGATCGCCAAGGCCGGGTGCTTTACGTCGGCACGTTCGGCAAGGTGGCGTTTCCGGCATTGCGCCTGGGTTACCTGGTGTTGCCAACGGGACTGGTGCAAGCCTTTGCCCAGCGTCGTGCGGTGGATGTTCGTCATTCGGAAGTCAGTACCCAAGCGGTGATGGCCGAGTTCATGGCGTGCGGACACTTCCAGCGGCATATCCGGCGTATGCGCCGTGCGGCGCTGAGTCGGCGCAATACGTTGCTGGGTGGTTGGCCACTGGATATGCCCGGCGTCGGCCCGTTACCCACAATCGCCGCCGGGCTGCACATGACCGTGCCGGTCGATAGCGTGGCGCGCGAGCGAGAACTGATCGAGTTGGCCAATGGCGTCGATGTCGAGATCAACGGCTTGAGCAGTTATTGGCTACCAGACTCCACCACCCCGATCGATCAACGTGCCGGGTTGGTGCTGGGCTTTGCTGCGGTGCCCGAGAAATCGATCGAGGCGGCGCTGCAGCGATTGCGCACGGTGTGGCGCGCTCGCTGAAACGGGCGGCTGATCAGCCCGCCCGTGTTCACGCATCAGGTCCGGTAAAGCGGTTGAAGCGATACCTGTCAGGTGCCTGACTTGATTTTGGTCCAGGCCCGGGTCCGCGCACGTTCGGCATCGCGTGGCAACGGTTGCAGGGTATAGAGCGTGCCCATCGCCGTTTCGGTCGGGTACAGGTTCGGGTTATTGCGGATCGCCGGATCGACCAACTCCGTGGCGTCCTTGTTCGGGTTCGGATAACCGACGAAGTCGCTGACCGGCGCAATCACCTGGGGTTGCAGCAGGTAGTTGATGAAGGTGTAGGCGTCTTGCGGGTTCTTCGCGCCCTTTGGAATGGCGAGCATGTCGAACCAGATCGGTGCGCCTTCCTTTGGCAGGCGCATGTCGACGACGACACCGTTCTTGGCTTCCTTGGCGCGATTGGCGGCCTGGGAGAAGCTGCCGGAATAACCGACGGCGACGCAAATGTCACCGTTGGCGATATCGGCCATGTACTTCGATGAGTGGAAGTAAGTGATGTACGGGCGAATCTTCATCAGCAGCGCTTCAGCCTTGTCGTAGTCCGCAGGCTTTTTGCTGTTGGGGTCCAGGCCGAGGTGTTGCAGGGCCAGCGGCAGGATCTCCGAAGGCGAGTCGAGCAGGGCGACGCCGCACTGCTTGAGCTTGCTGATGTTCTCTTCCTTGAAGATCAGGTCCCAGCTGTCGACGGGTGCGTTATCGCCCAGTGCTGCCTTGACCTTGGCCGGGTTGAAGCCGATCAGGATGGTGCCGTACATGTACGGCACCGCGAATTTGTTGCCCGGGTCGTTGGCTTCGATCAGCTTCATCAGCTTGGGATCGAGATGGTTCCAGTTCGCCAGTTTGCTGCGGTCCAGCGGCTGGAAAACCCCGGCCTCGATCTGCTTGGCCAGGAACACGTTGGACGGCACCACCACGTCATAGCCGGAGTTGCCGGTCAGCAGCTTGGCTTCGAGGGCTTCGTTGGTGTCGAAGATGTCGTAGACCAGTTTGGTCTGGGTGTTCTGCGCCTTGAAGTCTTCCAGGGCCTTTGGAGTGATGTAGTCGAACCAGTTGTAGACGCGCAACGTTCGTTCTTCTGCGTGCACGGCACCGCTGAGCACCATGGCACTCAGGGCGGGCACGATAAAACGCTTGAGCCTTTTCATTGTTTTAATTCCTCACTGAGCGCTTTCAAAACCTTCAAGGACGTTCACCGCGTTGATGCCGATTTCTTCGACTGCGTAACCGCCTTCCATCACGAACAGCGTTGGCTTGCCGAGGCCGGCGATACGTTTGCCCATGGCCAGGTAATCCGGGCTGTCGAGCTTGAATTGCGAGATCGGGTCGTCCTTGAAGGTGTCGACGCCCAAGGACACGACAATGATGTCCGCGCCGTAGCTTTCGATCTCTTTGCAGGCTTTTTCCAGCGCCGCACTCCAGGTGTCCCAACCGCTGCCGGCGGGCAACGGGTAGTTGAAGTTGAAGCCCTCGCCAGCGCCTTCGCCGTGTTCATCTTCATAGCCGAGGAAGAATGGGAACTCGGCTTGCGGGTGACCGTGGATCGAGGTGAACAGCACGTCACTGCGCTCGTAGAAAATCGACTGGGTGCCGTTGCCGTGGTGGTAGTCGACGTCAAGGATTGCGACTTTTTTGTGGCCCTGGTCGATAAATGCCTGGGCGGCGATGGCGGCGTTGTTGAGGTAGCAATAACCGCCCATCAAATCGCCAGCGGCGTGGTGCCCTGGTGGACGGCACAAGGCAAAGGCACTGCGTGCGCCAGCCTGCACTTCAGCCTGGGCGGTCAGTGCCACTTGTGCTGCGCTGTACGCTGCTTGCCAGGTACCGGCGGTGATCGGCGCACCGCCGTCGAAGCTGTAATAGCCGAGCTGGCCGTGCAGGCTGGTCGGTTTGATCTGGCGCAGGGTACGGGCCGGCCAGGTGTAGGGCAGCAGGTCGCCGTCGGTATTGAACTCGGTCCAACGTGCCCAGGCGCCTTTGAAGAAATCGAGGTAGTCGCGGCTGTGCACGCGCTCGATGGGGCCGAGGCCGAAATCCTTGGGCGCTTCTACCGGGCCGAGGTTCTGGTTTTGCACGCGGGCCAGCACGTGGTCGGCACGCGAAGGCATCTCGAAGCAAGGTTTGAGTTGCCCGTCTATCAATTCACAACGGCCGTGGTGCAGGTGGTGATCGTCCGAGTAGATCGTCAGCATTTTCTTGTTCTCCGCAGGCTGGTTCGGTTGAACACAGTCTTGCGGTGAGGACGGTTTAGGAGAACGGCGGGAAAGGCCAAAAGGGGATTGATATGGCCAATATATGTGACCGAAATTCGCCCCTTATTGGCGCAGGGCACGCCCCCTTGCAGGAGCCGGCTTGCCGGCGAAAGCGGAATTGCAATCAATGGAGCGGTGTCGGATGTACCGGCTTTTTCGCTGGCAAGCCAGCTCCTACAAAGGCCTGTGCTGCGGGCGGAACTGGCTTGGCGCTACACCACTCCAGCGCACGAAGGCATGGCGAAAACTCGCTGTCTCGCTGAAGCCCAGGGCCTCGGCAATCTGATAGATCGGCAACTGATCCTCACACAGCATTTGCTTGGCCTGTTCGAAGCGCAATTCATCGAGCAATTCCTGATAGCTGCAGCCCAGGTCCTTGAGGTGCCGACGCAGGGTTCGCGCCGAACAATTCATCTGCTCGGCCAGGCCCTCCAGCCCAGGCGCCGCATTCAGCTGCGCGCTGAGCAATTGCCGAATTCGTCCCAGCCACGCCTGGCGCCCGGTGAACTCGAGGTTCTGTTTGCGGCAGCGTTCGGCCATGGCCTGATGGGTAATCACGTCGGCCAATGGCAAGGGCTGGTCGAGCCAGTGCTTGTCGAAGGCGAAGGCGTTGTCCCGTGCCCCGAAGTGCAGCGGGCAGTTGAAGTGTTCGGCGTAGGTCGCTTCGTAGTCGGGCGCCGCGTGTTCGAAGCGCGCGGCGAGCAGTGGCAGCGGATGACCGAGCAGGTCGTCGCAGATGACCTTCAGCGAAACCAGGCAGAACTCGGCGTTGAACACGGCCATCGCCGGGCTCTGGCGATAATCGGCCGCGACGAACCAGACACGCTCGCCAGCCTCCTCCAGGCTCAGTTCGAAAAGTGTTCCCAGCAGCGCCGGATAACGCATCGCCAGACGCAAAGCGTCACCGAAGGTGGCACTGGTGAGCAGCGCATAGCCGAGCATGCCGTAGCAGGACACGTGCATCCGCCGGCCCAGTTCCAGGCCGATGTCATGCTTGAGGGCGACAGCGTTGGCGCAGACTTGCATCTCTTGGTTGGTGGTGATGCGCGTGTCGGCGCGGTTCAGATCCGCCGCACTGATGCCGCTGCCGGCCAATAACGCTTCACTGGACAAGCCTTCGGCCTTGAAGGTGTTGAGGATCAGCGAGACGGCGTTGAGGGTGGTGAGGTGGGAATGGAGCATAAGGACTTCCAGCCTTGGGATGCTGGAAGTGACAGCAAGTTATGTGCCGAGGCACAGAACCTGTAGGAGCGAGCCTGCTCGCGAAAAACTCAAAGGCGCCGTTGGGTATCTGGTTTTCCACGTTATCGTTCACGACCTTCGCGAGCAGGCTCGCTCCTACAGGGATTTGTGTTGTGTCAGCCGAGTTCGCCGCACAGGTCGAGTTCGACCAGGCGTCGCACTTCGGCGATGTCGAGTCCGGCACCCAACAATGCATGCAACTTGCCGAACGCCGCTTCGCGGGTCATGCCGCCACCGGACAACACGCCCATACCGCGCAAGCGGCTGCCGGCTTCGTACACGTCCAGCTCCACGCCACCTTCATGGCACTGCGTCACCGCGACCACTACCACACCGTTGTCCCGCGCCCGCCCGAGGCTGGCGAGAAACCCGGGGTTGTCGCTCGGTCCGGTGCCGCTGCCGTAGCATTCCAGCACCAGGCCCTGAATGCCGCTGGCGAGCAAGCCATCCAGTACCTCGGCGCCGATGCCGGGGAACAGTGGCAGTATCGCGACATTCGCCAGTTGTTTGGGTTGGTTGTAGTTCAACTGTGGCGCAATCGAAGGCGCCCTCACGCCGCCGCCCTGACGTTCCAGGCGCTTGAAGGGATGCCGACCAAAACTGCGCACCTTCGCACAACGGGTCGGGTCCAGCAGCTCGCCGTGGAAGTACAGGTGCACACCCGGTGCCAGGCCTTGGCCCAAGGCAACCAGTGCACCGCCGAGGTTTTCCCAGGCATCGCTGTCGGTGACGCCGGCCGGCAGCATGGACCCGGTAAAGCACACGCGGGCCTGCAGGCCGAGCAGCTGGAAGCTCATCGCAGCAGCGCTGTAGGCCAGGGTGTCGGTGCCATGCAGGATCAACACGCTGTCGCAGCCTTGCACGTCAACGGCGTCGACCACGGCTTCACGCAGTTGCTGCCAGTAGGCCGGGGTCATGTTGGCGCTGTCGATCAGCGGCGCCATCTCGCGAAAGCGCCACTGCGGCACCACCAGTTCCGGTTGGCTGTGCAGGTACTCGCGCATCCGCGCTTCGAAACCGGACGCCGGGGCCAGGCCATGGGCGCTGGCTTGCATGCCGATGGTGCCGCCGGTGTAGAGCACCATGACGTGCTGGGCGGCAGGGTAGGTCGAGGAATTCATGGAGACTCTCCGAAACGATGAGTTCCCATGTGGGAGCGGGCTTGTTCGCGAAGACGCAGTGTCAGGCAACATCAATGTCGACTGACGGACCGCTTTCGCGAGCAAGCTCGCTCCCACATGGGATTGCGCACTTTAACCGATCAGCGTTGCGCTGCGGGTACGCCCTGCCGTTCAGCCTGTGCCTGAGGGGCAGCCGCTGGCGGATTGGCCGGCCAAGCCTGGCGGTCCAGATCCAGGTCCGGGAACTTGCTCGAATCGAACACCGGCGTCTTGATCCCGGCCGCGCGCTGGTCGTCGTAGTCACGCAGGATGCGCATGCCGACCTTGAACAGCAGGAACAGCGCGATCAGGTTGACGAACGCGAGCATGGTCATGGTGATGTCGGCGAAGGCGAACACGGTGCCGAGGTTTTCGATGGCGCCCCAGAAGATCAACACCAGCACCAGTGCACGGTAGCCCATCAGCACCTTGCGGTTTTCGCCGATCAGGAAGCGCAGGTTGCTTTCGCCCAGGTAGTAGTTGTAGAGGATCGAGGTGAACACGAACAACGCCAGCGCCACGGAAATGAACATCCGGCCCCAGTCACCGACCACGGCGGCCAGGGAGTTCTGGGTCAGGGCGATGCCGTCACCTTCGAAGCCCGGGGTGTAGAAGCCCGAGAGCAGGATCAGCAATGCGGTGCAGGTGCAGATCACGAAAGTGTCGAGGAACACGCTGAAGGCTTGTACCACGCCTTGTGCCACCGGGTGCTCGACCGCCGCGACAGCGGCCACGTTTGGCGCACTGCCCAGGCCCGCTTCGTTGGCGAACACGCCACGCTTCACACCCATGACGATGGCGCTGCCGATCAGGCCACCAAAGGCCTGGTCCAGGCCGAAGGCGCTTTTGACAATGGTCATGAGCATGCCCGGTACCTGGTCGAACTGCAGCACGATCACGTAGAGGGTCACGCCGATGTACACCAGGGTTTTCACCGGCACCAGCAGGTCGGCGACCTTGGCGATGCGCTTGATCCCGCCGATGAACACCAGGCCCAGCAGCGCGGCCAGGCCGATGCCGGTGTAAGTCGTGTCCAGACCAAAGGCGTTGTTCAGCGAGTGGGTCACGGCGTGGGCTTGCAGGCCGTTGAAGGCGAAGCCGAACGTCACCAGCAGCAGGAATGCCATGAGCATGCCGAGCCAGCGTTTTTGCAAGCCGTGCTGGATGTAATAGGACGGACCGCCACGGAACTGGCCTTCGGAGTCGCAGCGCTTGTAGAGCTGGCCGAGGGAGCATTCAAAGAAGCTGCTGGACATGCCGACCAGCGCAGTCACCCACATCCAGAACACCGCGCCTGGCCCGCCCAGGGTCACGGCAATGCCGACACCGGCGATGTTGCCCGCACCGACGCGACCGGCAAGGCTGAGCATCAGGGCCTGGAACGAGCTGAGTTGCCCGGCGCT
>Ga0302169_10000367_pt1 | contig 14378 bp, 13 predicted proteins | sample I_Fen_N1_3_FD_193493 | JGI IMG/M metagenome (GOLD analysis project Ga0302169, IMG submission 193493) | Peat permafrost microbial communities from Stordalen Mire near Abisko, Sweden - I_Fen_N1_3 | ecosystem: Environmental > Terrestrial > Soil > Wetlands > Permafrost | place: Sweden: Abisko...
TAAGACCACCACCAGCGCCGCTATCGGTACCGGCCTCGCTCTGCGTGGTCACAAAACAGTGATCGTCGACTTCGACGTCGGCCTGCGTAACCTCGACCTGATCATGGGTTGCGAGCGTCGCGTGGTGTATGACTTCGTCAACGTAGTGAACGGCGAAGCCAACCTGCAACAAGCCCTGATCAAAGACAAGCGCCTGGAAAACCTCTACGTCCTGGCCGCCAGTCAGACCCGCGACAAAGACGCGCTGACCGTGGAAGGCGTGGAAAAAGTCCTGATGGAGCTCAAGGAACAATTTGAGTTCGTGGTCTGCGATTCCCCGGCGGGCATCGAGAAAGGCGCCCACCTGGCCATGTACTTCGCTGATGAAGCGGTGGTCGTGACCAACCCGGAAGTGTCCTCGGTACGTGACTCGGACCGTATGCTGGGCCTGCTGGCCAGCAAATCGCGCCGTGCTGAACGCGGCGAAGATCCGATCAAGGAACACTTGCTGCTGACTCGCTACAACCCGCAACGCGTCAGCGATGGCGAAATGCTTGGCGTCGAAGACGTCAAAGAGATTCTGGCCGTCACCCTGCTGGGTGTGATTCCGGAATCCCAGGCGGTACTCAAGGCTTCCAACTCCGGTGTACCGGTGATTCTCGACGACCAGAGCGACGCCGGTCAGGCGTACAGCGATGCCGTCGATCGTCTGCTGGGTAAAACCGTAGAGCATCGGTTTCTCGATGTGCAGAAGAAAGGATTCTTTGCGAGTTTGTTTGGAGGTCGGTAATGAACATTTTTGACTTCTTTCGTGCCAACAAGAAGCCAAGTACCGCATCGGTAGCGAAAGAGCGTCTACAGATCATCGTGGCGCATGAACGCGGCCAACGCAGTACCCCGGACTACTTGCCAGCCTTGCAGAAGGAACTGGTGGAAGTGATCCGCAAGTACGTCAATATCGGGTCCGATGACGTGCACGTTGCTCTGGAAAACCAGGGCAGCTGCTCGATCCTGGAACTCAATATCACCCTGCCGGATCGTTAATCGATCCAGCGGTAGCCACGGCGGCTCAGAACCTACCCTCTGTAGGAGCCGAGCTTGCTCGCGATGACGGTTTTACATTCAACGACGATGTTGAATTGCAAACCGCTATCGCGAGCAAGCTCGGCTCCCACGAGGGCCCAAAGGTTCTGAGCCGCCGTTGGCGTTTGTTACGAGGCTGTTTTAATGCCGTTGTCCAATGTCCACATCCTTCATCAGGACGCCGCCGTACTGGTGGTGAACAAACCGACCCTGTTGCTCTCCGTCCCTGGCCGGGCCGATGACAACAAGGACTGCCTGATTACCCGCCTGCAAGAAAACGGTTACCCGGAAGCGCGAATCGTCCATCGACTGGACTGGGAAACCTCCGGCATCATTCTTCTGGCCCGTGACCCGGATACTCATCGCGAACTATCCCGGCAATTTCACGACCGCGAAACCGAAAAAGCCTACACAGCGTTGTGCTGGGGTCAGCCGGAACTGGACAGCGGCAGCATCGACCTGCCCTTGCGCTACGACCCGCCGACCAAGCCACGCCACGTGGTCGACCACGAATTCGGCAAACACGCCCTGACGTTCTGGCGTGTGCTGGAACGCTGTGGCGACTGGTGCCGCGTCGAACTGACGCCGATCACCGGCCGCTCGCATCAACTGCGCGTGCACATGCTTTCCATCGGCCACCCGCTGCTGGGTGACGGGCTCTACGCCCACGAGCAAGCCCTGGCCGCCTGGCCGCGCCTGTGCCTGCACGCCAGCATGCTCAGCTTCACTCATCCGCAAACCGGTGAGCGCCTGCGTTTCGAGTGCCCTGCGCCGTTCTGACAGTCAATGTTTAACCTGTAGGAGCTGCGCTTGCTCGCGATAGCCGTCTACCCGTCGACATCTATGTTGCCTGATAGATCGCTATCGCGAGCAAGCTCGGCTCCTACAAGTGATTTCCACACCCGCAGCCCACCGCCAATTCTCTGACCAATACGTTAAACTGGCGCCATTGCTGTCTGGAGCTTCTTATGCGCGAAGAGTTGAACCAAGGCCTGATCGACTTCCTCAAGGCCTCCCCTACCCCGTTCCATGCCACTGCCAGCCTCGTTCAGCGCCTGGAAGCGGCCGGTTTCGTGCGACTCGATGAGCGCGAGCCCTGGACCACCGAAGCCAATGGCCGTTACTACGTCACCCGTAACGACTCTTCTATCGTCGCGATCAAGATGGGCCGCCATTCGCCGCTGCATGGCGGTATTCGGTTGGTGGGCGCGCACACCGACAGCCCCTGCCTGCGGGTCAAACCCCAGCCGGAACTGCAACGTCAGGGTTTCTGGCAACTGGGCGTCGAAGTCTACGGCGGCGCGTTGCTGGCGCCGTGGTTCGACCGTGACCTGTCCCTCGCCGGCCGCGTGACCTTCCGCCGTGACGGCAAGGTCGAGAGCCAGTTGATCGACTTCAAGGCACCCATCGCAACCATTCCCAACCTGGCGATTCACCTCAACCGTGAAGCCAACATGGGCTGGGCAATCAACGCGCAGACCGAATTGCCGCCGATCCTCGCGCAATTCGCCGGTGACGAACGCGTGGATTTCCGCGCCGTGCTCACCAACCAGCTGGCCCTGGAACATGGTTTGAACGCCGACGTCGTGCTGGATTACGAGCTGAGTTTCTACGACACGCAAAGCGCTGCGATCATCGGCCTGCACGGTGACTTCATCGCCGGCGCGCGCCTGGACAACCTACTGTCGTGCTACGCCGGCCTCCAAGCCTTGCTGACCGCCGAAACCGACGAAACCTGCGTGCTGGTCTGCAACGATCACGAAGAAGTCGGTTCCTGTTCGGCGTGCGGCGCTGACGGCCCGATGCTCGAGCAGACGTTGCGCCGCCTGCTGCCTGAAGGTGACGAATTCGTGCGCACCATTCAGAAATCTCTGTTGGTTTCCGCCGACAACGCCCATGGCGTGCACCCCAACTATGCCGACAAGCATGACGCCAACCACGGCCCGAAACTCAACGCCGGCCCGGTAATCAAGGTCAACAGCAACCAGCGCTACGCCACCAATAGCGAAACCGCCGGTTTCTTCCGCCATCTGTGCATGGCTGAAGAAGTCCCAGTGCAGAGTTTTGTGGTGCGCAGCGACATGGGCTGCGGCTCGACCATCGGCCCGATCACCGCCAGCCACCTGGGCGTGCGCACCGTGGACATCGGCCTGCCGACGTTCGCCATGCACTCGATCCGTGAACTGTGCGGCAGCCATGACCTGGCGCACCTGGTCAAAGTGCTGAGCGCGTTCTACGCCTGCCAGGAATTGCCGTAGCCCCTAAAAGCATCGCGAGCAGGCTCACTCCTACAGTTGGAACGCATTTCAATTGTAGGAGTGAGCCTGCTCGCGAAACGCTTTGCTTGACTCACATCACTCTCGGTCACCTAAAGCCAACTAAACTTTAATTGTTCCTTCTGACAAGGCAGTCTCCATGATCTCGATGTCTTCGTTTCACGCCATGCTGATCCCGATCCTCATCGGGATGATCATGCTGGCTATCGGCTTCAACTTTCGCGACAAAAACGCCGGTGTATTCGCCATGTGGATTGGCATGCTGATCATTTTCGGCACCGTGGTTTTCAAGATCCTCGCCAAACTCAACGAATAAATCCGCCCCCCGACTCGCATTGATTTAGACGGGCTCGTACACTCGGTCGATCCGCTCATCCCGAGGTTGACCGCCTAGTGCCTGCCCGTCTATTCGCCCTGCCGTGTTTCTTCCTTGTCTGCCTGATGACGTTGCTGACGATGGCGCCTGTCCAGGCGGCCGGTTTGCCGAGCCTGCTCAGCGGCTCGACGAAAGCCCAGCCAGAGGCGCAAGAACCTCTGGGTCAATCGCTGGACGAAGTCATCAAGTCGCTGGAAAACGACCAGCAGCGCAGCAAACTGCTGGCGGATCTGAAGAAACTGCGCGACGCCACCAAAAAGGCTCAGCCGGCAGCCGAAGAAGGCGTGCTGGGCTTGATCGGCGGCACGCTCGCCACGTTCGAAAAACAATTCTCCGGCGCCGACAGCCCGCTCAATCGCTGGTCTGAAGAATTTGGCCTGGCCAGAGACGAACTGTCAGCCCTGATGATGCCGGCCAGTGAATGGCTGCCGATCATCTTCGCGTTCGCCATGATCCTGATGGTCTGGAGCCTGCTGGCGGCGGCGCTGATCTGGGTCAGTCATCGGGTGCGCATGCGCTTCGGCCTCACTGAAGAACTGCCGCAACACCCCAAGGCCGTGGACATGTTGCGCTTTGCCCTGCGCAAGCTCGGGCCCTGGCTGATCGCCCTGGTGATCACCGTCTACCTGAGCTACGCCCTGCCCTCATCGCTAGGCAAAAGCCTGGCCATGGTGCTGGCTTACGCGCTGGTGGTCGGCACGTGTTTCTCGGCGATCTGCGTGATCGCGTTCTCCCTGCTCGACGGCCCGCACCGCCATCGCGCCTTGTACATCCTGCGACACCAGGCGTTTCGGCCGTTGTGGCTGATCGGCAGTTTCGCCGCGTTTGGTGAAGCGCTGAACGATCCGCGACTGGTCGCCGGCCTTGGCAGTCACCTGGCGCATACGGCGGCGACGGCCGCCAACGTGCTGGCGGCGATTTCTACCGGGTTTTTCATCCTGCGGTTCCGCCGGCCGATCGCGCATCTGATCCGCAATCAGCCGTTGTCCCGGCGCCTGACCCGTCGCGCCCTGAGCGATACCATCGAGATCCTCGGCACTTACTGGTACGTCCCGGCACTGGTGCTGGTGGGTGTCTCGCTGTTCGCCACGTTCGTTTCGGCCGGCGACACCAGCACCGCCCTGCGCCAGTCGCTGATCTGCACCGTGTTGCTGGTGTTGTGCATGGTCATCAACGGACTGGTCCGCCGTCATGCGCTTAAACCGCAACGCGGTGTGAAGCGCCATGCACTGTATTCGGAACGTCTGAAAAATTTTTTCTACACCCTCGCTCACCTGCTGGTGTGGCTGGCGTTCATCGAACTCGGCTTGCGGGTCTGGGGCATGTCGCTGATCACCTTCACAGAAGGCGAAGGCCATGAAGTCAGCGTCAAACTGTTCAGCCTCGCCGGCACGCTGATTTTCGCCTGGCTGATCTGGATCCTCAGCGACACTGCCGTGCACCTCGCGCTCACCCGCTCACGCAAAGGCCTGGCCAACACCCGCGCGCAGACGATGATGCCGTTGATCCGCAACGTGCTGTTCGTGGCGATTTTTATTATTGCGATGATCGTCGCGTTGGCGAACATGGGCATGAACGTTACGCCACTGCTGGCCGGTGCCGGTGTGATCGGCCTGGCCATCGGTTTCGGTGCACAGTCACTGGTAGCGGACTTGATCACCGGGTTGTTCATCATCATCGAAGACTCCCTGGCCATCGATGACTACGTGGACGTCGGCGGCCACCTGGGCACCGTCGAAGGGTTGACCATCCGCACCGTGCGCCTGCGGGACATCGACGGCATCGTCCACACCATTCCGTTCAGCGAAATCAAAAGCATCAAGAACTACTCCCGGGAATTCGGCTACGCGATCTTCCGGGTGGCCGTGCCGTCCGACATGGACATTGATAGCGCGATCAAACTGATGCGCGAAGTCGGTCAGAAAATGCGCACCGACCCGCTGCAACGGCGCAACATCTGGTCACCGCTGGAGATCCAGGGGGTCGAGAGTTTCGAGTCGGGTAATGCGATCCTGCGCGCGCGGTTCAAGACCGCGCCGATCAAGCAGTGGGAAGTTTCGCGGGCATTCAACTTGTCGCTCAAGCGCCATCTGGATGAGGCGGGGCTGGATCTGGCGATGCCGCGCATGAGTGTTCAGGTGGCGACTGCGGCGGGTGGGCCACAGAAAGAATAGTGTCACCTGTCAGACCGCTATCGTGCCCACATGGAGTTGTGTGAACGACACAAATCAAATGTAGGAGCCGGGCTTGCTCCGGGCGGCGTTCCGACGATAGCGTCAACTCGGTCTACTGCGAACTAAACCACATCCACCCCGACATGAATTGCATCATGCCGCCAAAACTCCAGGTCACAATCGATCAGCCGCTCATGCTGATCATAATTGACCCGGGCAATGCGCAACCCGGGACTCCCCACCGACACCCGCAGCGCCGCTGCCGCATCCACCGACAGCGACGTCGGCACAATCTCGAACCGCACCCGCCCGTAGTGCAAGTCGTAATGCCGTGCGTACAACTCGGTAATTGACTGATTCAAATCAAACTCGAGAATCCCCGGAAAATATTGCGGATTCAAATAATGCTCCACGTACAACACCAACCGCTGATCAATGCGCCGCGCCCGGCAGATCTGGATCACACTCGACAGCGCCGGCAACTGCAACCACGCGCACACTGCCGCCGAAGCAGGCTGCAACCGCGCTGAAATCACCTCGGTGGACGGTACTCGCCCCTGCGCGCTGACCATCGCGTGAAAGTGGCTACGCTGCATCAGGTTGTAAGCCAGGCGCGGTGGCGAGACAAACCAGCCACGGCGCTCTTCGCGATAAATCTGCCCCTGGGCTTCCAGCTGCAACAACGCTTCGCGCACGGTAATCCGCGTGGTCCCGAACAACTCACTGAGCTTGCGCTCGGCCGGTAGCTTGCTGCCGGGCGACAACAGACCGTGGTCGAGCTGTTCCTGCAGGACCTGACCGATGGCTGTCACCGCTTTCGTTGCCTCATCACGCATCAACGTTACCTATCTGGACTAGACCAGCACTGTTTCGGGGCAGAACCGCGCTGAAAACCGGCTCATTTTCATCCTGCAAGCGTAGGCAGTGCAGATGACTGATAGATGACAAAGCTACCCAACGGTCATCCGATCGTTGGCCTCAATCCCTGCAAACCATCGGCCAAGTCCCTTGCGTGCCGGGGCTTTGCCCATGGTCTACGCTTACCGGGCACCTGCCAATACCGGGCAAATAATTGTGCTGCCGGGCGACGACCGACATGAAAGTGTCATCGAGCCCGCCTAAATTGGCTCAGGTATTGCTGACCTAGACCAACACAACCGCAATCGCAGCGTTGAAAACGCCCAAAGGAGCTTCGGATGAAAAAGCTTTTCCTGGCATCACTGTTAGGCTCGACCATTGCCATGTGCACCGCCGCCATGGCGGCTGATGATTTGAAAACCCTCGAAGCCGCTGCGAAAGCGGAAGGCGCCGTCAACAGCGTCGGCATGCCCGATGACTGGGCCAACTGGAAAGGCACCTGGGAAGACCTGGCCAAGACCTACGGCCTCAAGCACATCGACACCGACATGAGCTCGGCCCAGGAAATCGCCAAGTTCGCTGCTGAAAAAGACAACGCCAGCGCTGACATCGGCGACGTGGGCGCAGCTTTCGGCCCGATCGCGGTCAAGCAAGGCGTGGTGCAGCCGTACAAGCCGACGACCTGGGCGCAAGTGCCAGACTGGGCGAAAGACAAGGACGGCAACTGGGCTTTGGCCTACACCGGCACCATCGCATTTATCGTCAACAAGAAGCTGCTGCACGGATCGGAAGCACCGACCAAGTGGGCTGATCTCAAGACTGGTAAATACAAGGTGTCCATCGGCGACGTGAGCACCGCAGCCCAGGCGGCCAACGGCGTACTGGCAGCGGCCCTGGCCAATGGCGGCGACGAGAAGAACCTGCAACCGGCCCTGCTGCTGTTCGCAGACATTGCCAAACAGGGTCGCCTGTCCATGGCCAACCCGACGATTGCCACCATGGAAAAGGGTGAAATCGAAGTCGGCGTGGTCTGGGACTTCAACGGCCTGAGCTACAAGGCCAAGATGGCCAATCCAGACGACTACGTCGTGCTGATTCCATCCGATGGCTCGGTGATCTCCGGCTACACCACCATCATCAACAAGTACGCGAAGAACCCGAACGCCGCCAAGCTGACCCGCGAATACATCTTCAGCGACGCCGGCCAGATCAACCTGGCAAAAGGCAACGCGCGTCCGATCCGTGCCGAGCACCTGACCCTGCCAGAAGACGTGAAGGCCAAGCTGCTGCCTAACGAGCAGTACAAAAAGGTCACGCCGATCAAAGACGCCGATGCCTGGGAAAAGACCTCCAAGGCCCTTCCTCAGAAGTGGAACGAAGAAGTCATCGTCAATATGCAGTAATGCTGCTCCCCTTGTAGGAGCAAGGCTTGCCCGCGATAGCTTCACCTCGGTCACCTGACAGACCGTGGTGCCCGCATCGCGAGCAAGCTTTGCTCCTACAGGTGTTTCGAATTTCTGATTTGTGGAGTTTTTGCCCCTATGAAGCACAACGTCATCCTTGTCGTGCTCGACGGCCTCAATTACGAAGTCGCGCGCCACACCATGGGGCACCTGCAGGCCTACGTCGGCGCAGGACGCGCGGCACTCTACAAACTGGAGTGCGAGCTGCCGTCCCTGTCCCGCCCGCTGTACGAATGCATTCTCACCGGCGTCCCGCCTATCGAGAGTGGCATCGTCCACAACAACGTCTCGCGCCTGTCCAACCAGCGCAGCATTTATCACTACGCCACGGACGCCGGCCTGAAAACCGCCGCGGCGGCGTACCACTGGGTCAGCGAGCTGTACAACCGTTCGCCGTTCGTGGCCGCCCGGGATCGTCACACCGACGATGAAGCCCTGCCGATCCAGCACGGTCACTTCTACTGGAACGACCACTACCCGGATTCGCACCTGTTCGCCGACGCCGAAAGTCTGCGCCTGCGGCATGCGCCGAATTTTCTGTTGATCCACCCGATGAACATCGACGACGCCGGGCACAAGCACGGCCTCGACACCCCGCAATACCGCAACAGTGCGCGCTCGGCCGACATCATCCTCGCCGACTACCTGCGCACCTGGCTCGACGCCGGTTATCAAGTGCTGGTGACCGCCGACCACGGTATGAACAACGACCGCTCCCACAACGGCCTGCTGCCGGAAGAACGTGAAGTGCCGCTGTTTGTCCTCGGCGACGCGTTCAGTTTCAACACCAGCGCCGCGCCGAAACAGACTGAAATCTGCGGCACGGTCTGCGAACTGCTGGGCGTGGCCCACGACAAACCTGTGTGCCGGGAGCTGCTCAAGTGAATGCCAATACCCGTAGCAAGTGGCTGGCAGCCTTGTGCCTCATACCGTTCGCCCTGTTCTTTATCGTGTTCGAAATCGCCCCGCTGGTCTGGGTGATGATCAACAGTCTGCAATCAGAAGAGTTCGGTTGGGGGATCTCCAACTTCACCAAGATCTTCAATTCGAAGTTCTACTTGCAGGCGATCCAGTACAGCCTCGAGATCAGTTTCTGGTCCAGCGTATTCGGGATCATCATCGCCGTGCTCGGCGCTTACTCCTTGCGCCGGGTCGACTCAAAACTGCGCAACTTCGTCAACGCCTTCGCCAACATGACCAGCAACTTCGCCGGCGTGCCACTGGCCTTCGCGTTCATCATCCTGCTGGGCTTCAACGGCAGCTTCACCATCATGCTCAAGCAGGCCGGGATCATTCAGGATTTCAACCTGTACTCGAAGACCGGGCTGATCATTCTCTATACGTACTTCCAGATTCCGCTTGGCGTATTGCTGCTCTACCCCGCCTTCGATGCCCTGCGCGAAGACTGGCGCGAGTCTGCCGAATTGCTCGGCGCCAACGGCTGGCAGTTCTGGCGGCACATCGGTTTGCCGGTACTAACGCCGGCACTGCTCGGTACGTTCGTGATCCTGCTGGCGAACGCCCTCGGCGCCTACGCGACGGTGTATGCGTTGACCACCGGCAACTTCAACGTGCTGCCGATCCGCATCGCGGCGATGGTGTCCGGTGATATTTCCCTCGACCCGAACCTCGCCAGTGCCCTGGCGGTGGTGCTGGTGGCGTTGATGACCCTGGTGACCATCGTGCATCAGCTGCTGTTGAAGAGGAGCTACCATGTCTCGCGCTGAACTGGGCCCCGCCGGTGTCTACCACCGCGTCGTGGTGTACCTGCTGTTTGCCATTCTGTTGTTGCCGCTGTTCGGGACGTTGATCTACTCGATCGCCAGCAGTTGGTCAGCGACCATCCTGCCCAGCGGTTTTACCTTCAAGTGGTACATCCAGCTGTGGAGCGATCCACGCTTTCTCAATGCGTTTGGCCAGTCGCTGCTGGTCTGCGTCGGCGCTCTGATTCTGTCGGTGGTGCTGATTCTGCCGCTGCTGTTCGTGGTGCATTACCACTTTCCGAAACTCGATGCGCTGATGAACATCCTGATCCTGCTGCCCTTCGCGGTGCCGCCGGTGGTGTCGTCAGTGGGGCTTTTGCAGCTCTACGGTTCAGGACCGTTTGCGATGGTCGGCACGCCATGGATTCTGATTGGTTGCTACTTCACCATTGCGCTGCCATTCATGTACCGGGCAATCACCAACAACCTGCAAGCGATCAACCTGCGCGACCTGATGGACGCCGCCCAACTGCTCGGCGCCAGCACCTTTCAAGCGGCGTTCCTGGTGGTGTTGCCGAACCTGCGCAAGGGTTTGATGGTGGCGCTGCTGCTGTCGTTCTCGTTCCTGTTCGGGGAGTTCGTGTTCGCCAACATCCTCGTCGGCACCCGCTACGAAACCCTGCAGGTCTACCTCAACAACATGCGTAACAGCAGCGGCCACTTCACCAGTGCGCTGGTGATTTCCTATTTCTTCTTTGTGCTGGTTCTGACCTGGGCGGCCAATATCTTGAACAAGGACAAAAGCGAATGAGCTATGTCAGCGTCCAACATCTGCAAAAGAATTACGCGGGTACGACGGTCTTCAGTGACATCAACTGCGAAATCCAGAAGGGCGAATTTGTCACCCTGCTCGGTCCGTCCGGTTGCGGTAAATCCACGCTGCTGCGCTGCATTGCCGGCCTGACCTCGGTCGATGGCGGCAAGATTCTGCTGGAGGGTGTAGACCTGGTGCCAATGAGCCCGCAAAAGCGCGGCATTGGCATGGTGTTTCAAAGCTACGCACTGTTCCCCAACATGACCGTGGAGCAGAACATTGCCTTTGGTTTGCGCATGCAAAAGGTCAACGCCGACGACAGTCACAAACGTGTCGCCGAAGTGCTGAAACTGGTAGAGCTGAACGACTTCGCCACGCGTTATCCGCATCAACTCTCTGGCGGCCAATGCCAACGTGTGGCCCTCGCCCGCTCACTGGTCACCCGTCCACGGCTGTTATTGCTGGACGAACCGCTGTCGGCCCTCGACGCGCGCATTCGCAAGCACTTGCGCGAACAGATCCGTGCGATCCAGCGCGAACTCGGTCTGACCACGATCTTCGTCACACACGATCAGGAAGAAGCGCTGACCATGTCTGACCGGATTTTCCTGATGAATCAGGGAAAGATCGTCCAGAGTGGCGACGCCGAAACCCTTTACACCGCGCCCGTCGATGTATTTGCCGCCGGCTTTATCGGCAACTACAACCTGCTGGACGCCGACAGCGCGTCGAAGCTGCTGCAACGGCCGATCAGCCATCGCATCGCGATTCGCCCGGAAGCCATCGAACTGAGCCTGAACGGCCAACTCGACGCGCAAATCCGCAGCCACAGCCTGCTGGGCAACGTGATTCGCTACCGGGTCGAAGCCCGCGGCGTGGAATTGGTGGTGGATGTGCTCAACCGCTCGGCCGCCGATCTGCATCCCGATGGTCAGCGTCTGGCACTTTCCATCGATCCGACGGCCCTCTGTGAGGTAGCCTGATGCCTTTGCTGATGTTGAAGAGAGAACTGCACTGATGGCCCTGGCAATTTTTGATCTGGACGAAACCCTGATCCACGGCGACTGCGCCACCCTCTGGAGCGAGCAAATGGGCCGCTTGGGCTGGGTCGACCCTGAGTCGTTCATGCGTCAGAACAACGAACTGATGGACGCCTACAGTCACGGCAAGCTGCGGATGGAGGACTACATGACCTTCAGCCTGGAGCCGATGATCGGCAGGACGCCTGAAGAGGTCGACCATCTGGTCGGGCCGTGGGTTGAAGACTTCATCGAGCCGATCATCTTCAGCGACGCCACCAAAGCCATTGCCGCCCACCGCAAGGCCGGCGACCGGATTCTGGTGATCTCGGCGTCCGGCACGCACCTGGTGCGACCGATTGCCGAACGGCTAGGCATCGACGAGATTCTCGGCATCGAGCTGGAAGTGGCGCATGGTGTGTACAGCGGCCATACCGTCGGCACCCTGACCTACCGCGAAGGCAAGATCATCCGTCTGCTGGAATGGCTGGATGCGGAAGAGGAAAACCTCGAAGGCGCGAGTTTTTATTCCGACTCACGTAACGATTTGCCGTTGTTGCTGAAAGTGGATTTCCCACACGTGGTCAACCCGGATCCGGTGCTGCTTGAGCACGCCGAAAAAGCCGGCTGGCCGATCCATCTCTGGAAGTAACGCATTGCCCCTGTAGGAGCATGGCTTGCCAGCGATTCAGGCGACGCGGTGTGTCTGTCAAACCACGCCATCGTTCATCGCGGGCAAGCCATGCTCCTACAGGTAAGCGCTACACCAGACTTTCGTCGATCACCAACACCAATTTCCCCGCCACCGTATTGCTCGCCAATTCCGCAAACGCCGCTTCGGCATCCTTGATCGGGAACGTCTTGGCCAACTGCGGGCTCAGTCGCCCCTCGGCAAACAGCGGCCAGACGTGCTGGCTCAAATCACTGAACAAATCCGCCTTGAACTGATCGTCGCGACTGCGCAAGGTCGAACCCAGTAGCTGCACGCGCTTGGCCAGCACTTGAGCCAGATCCAGTTGCGCGTCACGCCCGCCCATCAGACCGATCAATACCCAACGACCATCGCGGGCCAGCAACTTCAGATTCAACGGGGCGTAGTTGCCGCCCACCGGGTCGAGGATCACATCGAACGGCCCAAGGTCATTCAAACTGTCCAGACCGCCCTTGCGCACCACCCCACCCTGCGCCCCCAGTGCTTCACAGTAAGCCAAACGCTCGGCGGAACCGACGCTGACCCAGCACGGGTTGCCAAATGCCTTGCACAGCTGAATGGCAGCTGAACCAATTCCACTTGCTCCGGAGTGTAGAAGAACTTTCTCACCCGGCTTGAGCGCAGCGAGTTGAAACACATTCAGCCAGACGGTCGCATACACTTCGGGTAGCGCTGCCGCCTCAATCAGGGACAAACCTTCGGGAACCGGCAACACATGCCGTCCGTCGACAACTACCTCTTCGGCCATCCCACCCCCGGCCAGCAGGGCGCAAACCCGATCGCCGACCTGCCAGGAAGACCCCGCGCCCACCTCGCTGATCACCCCTGAACACTCAAGACCCAGTACGTGACTGGCTCCCGGCGGTGGTGGATAGAGACCTGCTTTCTGTAATAAATCGGCGCGATTGAGACCCGCAGCCGCTACTCGGATACGAACTTGTCCTACATCACATGTAGGACTGGGCTCTTCAAGCCACTCCACTTGACCTTCAACGCCTTGCAATGCTTTCACAGTGCCTCCATAGTGAGTCTGGACTGAGCCCGTAGCTGTAGCGCCGGGCTTTCTTGCATTATGCGACCGGCTCTCGTGGATCCGGCGACTTCAAAGACGGCCTAATATGCGTGATCAATTGTCCCCGCGTCGAATCAGCATGAAGCATTTTTTCCCTGGCACCGCCCTAGCCCTTTTCATTGGTATCGGTCTCTTACCGATATCGACCAATACGTTTGCAGCCAATAGCTGGGACAAGCTTCAGCCTGATCGTGACGAAGTAATCGCCAGTCTGAACGTCGTCGAGTTGCTCAAGCGCCATCACTACAGCAAGCCGCCGCTCGATGACGCGCGCTCCGTGATCATCTACGACAGCTACCTCAAGCTGCTGGACCCGTCGCGCAGCTATTTCATGGCCAGCGACATCGCGGAATTCGACAAGTGGAAAACCCAGTTTGACGACTTCCTCAAAAGCGGCGACCTGAACGCCGGGTTCACCATCTACAAGCGTTACCTGGACCGCGTCAAGGCGCGTCTGGACTTCGCCCTTGCCGAGTTGAACAAAGGCGTCGACAAGATCGACTTCACCACCAAGGAAACCTTGCTGATCGATCGCAAGGACGCCCCTTGGCTCAAATCCACCGCTGAACTCGACGACCTGTGGCGCAAACGCGTCAAGGACGAAGTGCTGCGGCAGAAGATTGCGGGCAAGGATTCCAAGCAGATCCAGGAAACCCTGACCAAGCGCTACAAGAACCAGTTGGCGCGCCTGGACCAGACCCGTGCGGAAGATATCTTCCAGGCGTACATCAACACCTTCGCCATGTCCTACGACCCGCACACCAACTATCTGTCGCCAGATAACGCGGAAAACTTCGACATCAACATGAGCCTGTCCCTTGAGGGCATCGGCGCCGTGTTGCAGAGCGA
>Ga0302169_10000368_pt1 | contig 14365 bp, 14 predicted proteins | sample I_Fen_N1_3_FD_193493 | JGI IMG/M metagenome (GOLD analysis project Ga0302169, IMG submission 193493) | Peat permafrost microbial communities from Stordalen Mire near Abisko, Sweden - I_Fen_N1_3 | ecosystem: Environmental > Terrestrial > Soil > Wetlands > Permafrost | place: Sweden: Abisko...
AGTTCGGCCTTTTCTTCGGGGCTAAGCGTAATGTCCAGTGCGCTCACCTGAAACTCTCCAAGGGAGGAATGACACCTGAAGTGTAGGTGAAAAATTAGAAAAATCATTTCGCGAACAGCACACTAGGTCCTGTCCTCCCCAGGCTTCTTTCAGTCTCACCTGCGCAGGTAGATGCTGAGCTATCAACAGCGCTTCAAGATCTGCATTACCCAGAAAGCCCTGAGGCTGGAAGAAAGGCCAGGTCCCGAATCGCCAGGATTCTCAAAGCCATCAATCATGAGAAAGCCCAACTCCAGCAGCTACTGACTGGAAAAGACTTCAACCGCTGGGCCCAAGATCCCCGCGGTTTTCAGTCTTCAACCTGCTAGCTCAGCTTTTAGCGTTACAGGGGGGTGACTTCGAAATGGTTGAACAGCCGCCCGATTATGCTTACACCAGGGTCGGTTGGATAAAACTCAGCGTCCACAGTCAATGTGAAGCCTGGGTAAGTGGAATTCACGGGCATGGCCATATATCCGCGGATCGTGGGGGAAACAACCCTAATGATTGCCGATCCCTGAACCGCCAGAAGAAAATAACCTTGAGTCAAAGGCTGTTTACGAATATCCACTAAACAGTGGTCCCCCGGTTTGAGCTTCGGGGCGTTCGTATCTGACGTGATTGTCAGCAACCTACAAAGATCTGGGTCCCTCCCACCCAAGGCAAAATAGCTGCGGTCTTGGGTGAGAACAAATTTAGTCGCTGTTTCGTGCCCGACTGGCTTTTTGCTGATGTACCCCAACTGATAAGCGAGCTCATCTTCAGTCAGTGAAATGAGCTGGGCTTCCTTCTCGTTTGCTGTCGCGGTTTCGTCACCCGTTACCAACCAGGTGAAATTAGCCCCGGTAGCTTGGCAGAAGGACATCAAATTACTCAGGGTAGGCTCCACCTCTCCCTTGAGGTAGGAGCGAAGAGTCGAATCTGAAAAGCTCACGCGATCACAGATCCATGAATTCCCCTTTTCGCCCATTGCACGCTTCATCCGGGCAGCAAAGGCTTCCTTATCGAAAGTCGTGGGTAACACATCACTCATTTATAAGGGGTCTCATCGTTCAAGTGTTTGAATCCATTCAAAGCCTTAGGATTCTGCGTATTTAGTCTACATGAATACTAACCCTAAATAGGTGCCCACCATCGTAGTCAAAGATATGGCAACGCGCCATCATTTTGACTGTCTAGCAGACGCAAACTTGTCAGCGTCAAAAAAACTACAGAATCCTACAGAAGTGTAGGCATAAACCACAGCTTAACCAAAAAAGACCACGGCAAGCTGCGAAAATTCCACAGGTTAACGACGGCAACCTATTGCAACCCCCGACAACCCAAACTAGAATTCCGTCACAAATTAGGCGCCAATTTCCGTATCTCGCTGCGCATTAGCGTTGGGATACCAAAGAAAAGCCACGGAATTATGAGAAAAATACTTAGGATCATCGTGTTCAGCACGGCAGTAGCTTCCACCGCACCGAACGTCTTTGCGTTTGATTTGCGCGGGACAGTGTGGGAGGAGTTTGGTAAGCCAAAAGCTTTGGATCCGTTGCTGCTTTATGCGGTTGCCCTCCAGGAAAGCCGAACTGATGCCGGTGGATCCAAAGTAAGGCCGCACCAATACGCCATCAACTGCAAAGGCACAGGTGCTTTTTACCCAGAGACTCGGGTAAAGGCAGAGGAGATTCTCCGCAGAGAACTCAAGCGTACCAATCTGTGCGATGTGGGCCTCATGCAGGTGAACATTCGATGGAACGGGTACCGGGTCGATCGCGTAGAGGACCTGTTCGAACTCAGAACAAATGTAAAGGTAGGTGCGCAGATCCTTAGAGAAGCGATCGACGCTCGGCCAGGAGACATGGAGCTGGCCATTGGCGGCTACAACACCCAGAACCCCGACCTAGAAGAGACAAGCCGCGTTTATGCGAGAAAAGTCCTCTCTATTTGGCGGCGGCTACAGATTTTGTCAGCCAAGGTGAACTGATGTTTGAATCTCAGTTGCTTCTCGAGGCCCTCTTTTCTCTCAGTCAATCACAGCCCGATTCTTTCAGGAGCTTGACTGCATTTTCTCTCGCTGAACGAGAGTGGATGAAAAAAGTCGACCATTCGACCTATATGGGATTGGCCAGTAGTCCTGTCAGCCCACTGACAATCAAATTTGATGACACTGCGACCTCACAGCTCAAAGGCTCTGAAGACCTTTACAAGGTCATGTGTGTGCTTTTAGAGATTCGTGCGCAGTTAAAGAGCGACAAACTTAAAGCTCAGCTACGGCATGGCCTCACCCGACAAATGGCGAGCTGGCTTCAGAACGCAAACTTTCAATCTGTTCATGATGCCCTTCGAGGCGGACGCATCCAGTTCCAGCTGCGCGCCGGGACTGATGTTGCGGACAGAAATAATGCTTTACAAACATTACGGATATTGGGCGGAAACGCTAAGCGAGGGAGAAAGCTATGAGCCAGGCAGCATCATCGGAAACCATCATTTTTGCGAGAAAGATGATTGGCGCAGGCTTTCGAAGTGTTGTGGTCAGAAACTCCACGGGGGTTTCCAGAAAGATCATTGAGAACATGCGAAAGAATTCCGACGCGCCTGAGTCCTCATGCGGCCCATTGAGCAGTGCTGAGACATTGATCAAAAGCAATGCCGCGGCTGTCGAGGCAACCATCTTCTTGCTCAGTTATCGTCAACTGGCGATTAAGCCGGATGAGGAAATCGACGTTGAAGCTGTTATCGCTGCATTCGATGTATACCAGGATGCACACGGGGCTGCTCGCGGAGGTAAAGTCGATGAGACGGTGCTCCTTGATATCAATGACGCCTGGGTTATTGCCCGTGATTACCGTTCTGCAGAACTGAGTGAGCATTACTGCGGTCATTGCGGAATATCGTTTTTTAGGCCCGTTCGCCTTTCTCAAAAATCCTGCCCGCTGTGTCAGCTGCAGGACGTCGAAGATCAACCATCTGCGTTTGATAATAGCCTTAACATTTCCCAAGTAAGGGATGAGGCGTTAAAAATGCGCAACTGGGGTCAATCAGACGATGAAATAGCCCGCTCACTCGGCGTGTCCAGTGATGATGTCGAGAAGTTGCTAAGCCACTGATACCCTCCCCTTTCTCAACTGCAGCAGTAGTAAATGCACGTACAGACTGAAGAGCAGATCCACTGTGTGAATTCTGCTCTGGAAGCGGCGAACTCCTCTAAGCCATTGGTCATCGAGGCTGGTGCAGGATGCGGAAAGACCACTACTCTGCAGTCAATCTCATCCGCGCTGTTCGAAACAGGGCACGCTAAACAATTGTACCTCGCGTACAACTCCGCTTTGGCTGTCGCAGGAAGAGAAGCATTCTCTAGCGGCGTAGAGGTTCGAACCGTTCATAGTGCTGCCTATCGCGCACTTTCTAAAGCCTTGGCACATCGAAAAACGGGATCCGTTTACAGCAAGCACATCATCGATGCACTTGCTCTAGATGGTCGTGCAGGAGTTCCTGATAAGTTTGCATATGCCAGAGCGCTGCTCACATCAATGGAGCGTTTCTGCGCATCAGCTGACAACAACATATGCCTCGATCACATAGCCCAGTGGCTGCTGCACGATGCCATTAGCGTGGAGCAGGCCATAGAGGATACTCAGCAGTTGTTCCAGCTGGTCTCCCCTCTTAGCAAAGGCAGCATCCCGGTCAGCCATGATGCTTATCTTAAAACATGGCACCTCTTGGGTGCTCCAGGTATGAACGAATATGACTCGGTCCTTGTCGACGAGGCTCAAGACAGCTCGGCGGTCATGCTGGGGTGCTTGGAGCATGCAAATAATCTGATCGCTGTCGGAGATTCTGCACAACAGATCTACGCATTCAGGGGGGCTGTCGACGCTTTGAGAAACATGGATGGGAGGCGGTGCTCGCTATCGCAAAGTTTCCGATTTGGCCCTGAGGTAGCTATTCTCGCGAATAAGTTGCTTCAAAAGAAGAAGGCTAAACCTGGCTTAGTACTGAAAGGTATGGCCTCCAAGGGAACAACCCTAACCGCTGCTCCCAAGGGTGAGGCGGTTACCAAGATTTATAGAACCAATGCAGAGCTCGTGAAAGATGCACTTATGCTGTACGACTACAACCGTTCGGACCAGGTTTTCGTAATAGGAGATTTAGAAGATTTAGCGTTAAAGGTCCGTACGGCCTTCGACCTAAAAAAAGGGATCCTTAGTGGGAAAAAGCACCCTTCATTCTTTCAGTTCAAGTCTTTTTATGAGGCTGAATGCTGGGCTGAGAAATATGCTGATGCGGAAATTGCTCAGATAATCTCGATGACGAAGGAGTTTGATTCCAGATCAAGTGATGTAGTCGGGATGCTCGAAGATCTGGGGGCGCGCACCAAAGCCAATAAAAAACCACCTGTTGATGCGAGGTTTGTTCTAACAACCGCACATCGGTGCAAAGGGCTCGAATGGGCGAACACGATAATCGCGTCCGACTTTGATAAATTGTTCACACCGTTCAACCAGAAACGTCTTGGTTCTAAGGTCGATGATGAGCTAAACCTGCTTTACGTTGCATTGACTCGCGGTATTCAGACAGTGGACATCAGAAGCTCTTATCTTATGGATATCGCCAGCTCATAGTGCTGGTCATTACTCCCCTCTCCTCCCCTCTCCCACCTAACTCCTCCACATCTCACAGTGTGCATGGCTCAATGGCCTTGTCTTTCGCTAGCCGTTGGCTAGCCATGATCTGTATCTTGAAGACACGGTCGGTGTCCCAATCTGTCGTTTCTCAGTCGTTCGCTAGAGCGACATCGTGCGTGATTATCTTCGTTCTATTCCGCTGTCGTCTGGGAGAGCGACTGTAAAATGACTTGCGCTGTCGTTCAGGAGAGCGGCTTTAGAGCGAATTGCGCTGTCGTTCAGGAGAACGGCTGTAGAATGGTTTTATATCTTCGTAGCTGTATCCGTTCCTACTAGGAACCAGCGCTCGATCAATAGACGGTCCTGTAATGGCGGTCTAGTGATAGGGCAGCTATTTGATCAGTGTCGTTGCCGTTTGAATTTCATTTGTTTTTGGGCTGCTGAAGAAAGTTATGGTTATCTGGCCTCCAAAGTAACGGAGAGAACTGTTCCTAGTAGGAACAAGGGAGAATCTGAGTTTTTAGAGTGACCATGCCCGCTGCCCGCCTCCATTGAAAAATAGGGTGACTGCGTTCGCCGATGGTAAGCAGAAAATTTGAGAACCTGAGCTTTCTCCATGCTGAGTAGTAGATAGGTCAATCTTTATAGCGATATCGATTGCGCAACGTGGTGTAGCGTTCCTACTAGGAACAAAAAGGAAAGCGTGCTTTTTGTGGATTTCAGGTCAGGCGACTGTAGAATGTCTCCGCATCACCCTGGCCGATCCACCACGAATTTGAGCGTCCCTGCACAAAGGTGCCAAGCGCACCGCACGGAACTCGGGGCATCGACCTAGGGTTAAAACGAGGGAGCGCTTCAGACTAAGCGTTCCTAGTAGGAACAAGGTATCGATGCTTGCGTTTTCCGAATGTGCGGTAGCATCAGATCAACATTTTTAAATGGGAGTTGAGCTGTGGGAAGCACGCCGAAATTGAAGAAGACAGTTATTTTCGTATTCGCGAATCATAAAGGGGGGGCAGCTAAAACTACCTCTGGCATAAATGTTGGTGACGAAATCGCGCAAATGGGTTACTCAGTTTGTTTGCTCGATTTGGATCCCCAGGCTAACGCCAGTCGGCACATCGGGATGAGCCACCCATCAGAAATTCAATATACCGCTGCTGAGATGCTGTCGATCATGGAGCTGCCACTTGCGGTATTCATCCATGATGAAACTCGGGTAGAAGGGTTGTCGCTGATATATGGCTCGATTGCTCTAGAGAATTCTGATGATTTGCTTAGGGCAGAACCACGGCCTAATGAAGTGCTAAAAGAGCGCCTTGCTCCTCTGATGGGAAAGGCGGACTTCATCATCATTGATTGCCCACCTAGTTTGAAATTGCTAACTACGAATGCGTTGGCGGCTGGAACACATCTGATTGTCCCAGTTGAGTCTGGCGATGCGTATGGCCTGCATGGTCATGAAGATTTGCTAAATCGAGTCAAGAAAATTAAGCAGATCAATCCCGAACTGGTAAATCTCGGGGTGCTTCTGAACCGTCATGACCAAAGACAGCTAGTCTGCAAAAATATGGAAGAAAACGCAGCGAGTCTCTATGGCACAGTTATTCCAGTAAAATTAGGAACTACTACAAAGGTAAAGCAAGCATCTAGCTTGCAAATGACGCTGCGTCAGCTTGAAAGCGGAAACACGGTAAGCAAGCAATTTCGCCAGTTGGCTGAATGGCTTGTAGATGAAACCAAAGAATTTAGGGGGGAAGAATAATGGCTGCTAAGTCGTCCGCACAGAAACCTAATCCGGAGATGGCTCCCCCAAAACCTCAAACAGTTAAGAAGGCAGGTTTGGCTGGCCTGTTGAAAGACTCTTTATCTCATCAAGTAGATCAACATCGGGAGATGCAACCGAACGAGGCTGACGAGCAGGGGGCCAGGATGGCTCAGCCGCTTAGGGTTGATTTAATTGATCCCAACCCCTATCAACCTCGAATGTCTTTTGACACAGAGGAAATTGAAGAACTTGCTCAGTCAATCGATGAATTAGGCTTGCAAAGCCCAATAACTGTCAGAGTGAAAGGTGAGCGCTTTGAGCTTGTCAGCGGCGAATGTCGGCTGAGAGCTCACAAAGTACTCGGAAGGGTAATGATCAGCTCCTTCGTAGTGCAGATAGACGACGAAACCAGCGCTGCAAATGCACTGCAGGAAAACGTGCAGCGTAAGAATCTGTCTGACTTCGAGATATTTAATTCGATTTTGCGAATGAGAGCAGACTTCAAATCGAGCAATACGATCAAGCAAAAAATCAAAATTAGCAAAGCTCACCTTTCTCGAATCGATGCTTTTGAAGTGTTTACACCAGGAGCGCTTGAGATCCTGAGGAAGAACCCGAAAATCATGGGTAGCAATACTGCTGGAGCTCTTCGGTCTGCATTGAATTTGCTGCCTGAGCTGGATAAATCGGCGATCGATGACGCTTTCTGCAAAGCCCTCAGGGATCTAACAAGCAATAAAATAAAGCAGAATGCTTTTGTCAACGCCGTACTTTCTCAACTCGGTGTGACTAAAACTCCTAAACAAAAAGCGGTTTCATCCGATATTCAAAGGGAGGGTGTAACTATCGCGTACGTGAAAGACACCAAGAAAGAGCGTGTGATTTGTCTCGATAGAAAGGAATTCACAGAGGATCAATTGAATAGCATCTGGGATTATGTAAAGTCAGTTTCCCCAACCCAGAAAGAGTAGGCCGCTAAGGTAAGGGCCGGAGCGCAGATTAACGCTCTGGCCTTTCATCTTTGATCAACATAAATAATCTGAACCATCAAATATCACAATTGATTAGAGCTCTTATGATTTCTCAAGCCCAGTTGCTCAGAGCGGCTTTCCAGTATTTACGAGTCAAAACTGAAGAGGATAATCCCGCGCGCGAACAAAAGGCTTCGATTCTTCTTGCCGAACTGTTGACGTTGGTGCTGCTGAGAAACAGAAATCGAACATTAGAAGACAGTTACCCGTGGATGGTTACCGCCCAAGCATCTCAGGAAGCTGAAATTGTCTTGATGAATGGAGGAGGAAATTTGAAATCCCTGTTTTTTCAAGATCCAACCAGTCACGTTATGTATCTGAGCTGGCTTGGTATGGAGCGAATCACCACGATAGCAGGAGTTATATCGCCCGAGGATCTGGTCTTTTTAGGTCATAAGGGAATGGTCATGGATGGATTGGCCGTACCAGATTTGGTCAGTTTGAATGATGAAGAGGGGAGGGCGGTTGCGGGGCTTATCGGATCATATCTTCAGCAATTTGAAATCAGACCGAGATAGATGGATTTGCTTTGGCTTGGTTATGCAGAAGTCTACCGGTGGTTAGGCGGAGGATTTCTAGGGCGTCATGTATAGGGCATTTTGAACAGAGTGCGAGTTGAGTTAAGCCCAGTTTTCCAACACTGAATGCATCTGCAGGGCCGATCGGCACTGCAACCCTTTTTGTCCCTTCAGATACGCGGCAGAAGATTCTTCCATTTTCGCCCTGATTTTCCAGCATCAATGATTTGTTACCGGCACCGTGGTTCGAGGCTGCGAATATTGGTGCCCAGCCAAAAACTGTAGCTAGAAGGGCAGGTAGTTCTCTAGAGGTAACCTGGAAAATGATTTTGTCCTCCCAACGGTATTTAGTAGGTTCGCCGATGGCAGCTTCAATCAGCAGTGTCGGATCACCAGCTTCAGTTACAGTCGGTTCAAATTTAAGTGCGCCGCTACCGCCGTAGACTGTGAACCCGATTTTCTTGGCCTTCATGGATATGACCTCAAGCTATATTGCGTAATACCAGCCCTGCACTATAGATCATAGCGACCCCAACCTCTAAATTCTGCCCCCTCCTTGACGACTGCGCTCCGCGCGGTGGAAGGGAGATGGAAGGAAAATGTTAGGAGAAGGGAAGGGGGCTAGTACGAGAGAGAAGGGATATGGTCTATATTGAACAGCGAGTATAGGGCTGGTATTACGCTGTTCGCTTAGGACTACGAGAGTACCGGCGCCGAGAACGTGACAATGAGCGCACATGCTCTGATAGAGGTGGGGTGATGACTTTCGACTTGCATGATGCTTGGAACGAGATGAACCGGGCCCAGCTCGACTTCAATTCGGAGTGGACGTCCAAGGTCGTTGCAGCGCAGGTATGGACGTTGCCAATAAAGGCTACTGCACAAAGTGCGAGCGTGATTACACCGATATTCCTGGAAGGCCAGGAAGCGATAGAAGCGTCTAAAAAGGCCATTTCTCAGTTTGTAAAGGAAGAGACGCAACACCCTGGAACGGTTGTGCGTTTACCTGGCTGGATAGGGGTTCATACCTCTGTACTCGCCTCAGCACGTGCGGCCAATCGGGCGAGGCAGAGTTTCTTGGAACTGCTCGGCACTGAAGTACAGAAAACAAATTTAAAAACAATGTCGAAAGGCAAATTTGTCCGGTCAGCGTTGAAAGTGCAGGTCGTTCTGAAACAAATTGAGCGGCGCATTCAAGTTTTTGACGGGACACCGCGACGTATTCTTTTCACTTGGGCGGGGAATACCGCCGCGCCGGAGACAGTGGCACTCTCTACGGTTATTGAAAAACTGCAGATCCAGTTGGAAGATGCTATCCGTGATGGAGATCTGCCTAAAGAACAACAACGCCAAATGGAGCTTCGAGCTCTTAATGGATTGAGGTCGGATGCTGTGATGCATCGCTACAGGCCAATTGCACCTCATCCACGCGTGATGCTCTACTTTGGGGAGGGGGCTCGGTACGATGCAATGCCTCACGCCAACCTGCCGATTTTTGTTGTCATGGATGAAAAAGCTCCCTGGCCAAGGGTGGATGGATTAGGGACGTTCGATCCAGACAAGGCTAGGCGGCTACGATCGGACAAGGCAACTCGCCACCCCGTCATTCCACGTCTGGACCTATACCTACAGACAGATCGCGAGGCAATTAAAAGCGAGAACGACGATCAAATAGCTATGCCTGTAGCCACAACGTACAACCAAAAGCCGTGAGTTCTTGCATTAGATAGGGGAGGGGTAAAATGGAAGTACAAACCAAGGAGAACCCCATGAATTACTTGAATCTGATTGTCGACGAAGCACGGATTGTTGAACTGCACATTGAGGCAGCTCTATCTGTGCGGGTGTCCATCACCCGGTTCATCGGGGTAACTCCAGGCTTGAGCGACCACCAAAATCTTCTGCTTCGTTCGATGGCTGCCATTTTGAGCAATGCCAAATCAAGGGGCGCTGACCAGGCACTGGCGGCTGATTTCATCAATATGGCCGATGAGCTGAAAGAAAGTGTGTCGACCAAAGCAGAGTACTTAGATCAGGCAAATAGTGAAATATTGCCTTGGGAAAGTCCCGCGCATTACGCAGTGAATGCGATTCAGAATGTCCTGCGTAAGATTGATAAAGCGACTGGTTCCTCATTGATCATGGGCCTGATCAAGGTTGGGCTCGCCTTAGCTATGGTCTGGGCAGTCAAAGAAGAAGGGAAGGGGGCTGGTCAGTTTCTTGCTGCAGTGACAGGGATGGTCTTCGTTATGATCTCTGTAATGGCTCGTGTTAAAGGCAAAGATTTGTCGATCGCCTCGTTCGTCCTCGGCGCCGCTACTGCTTACGGTGCTGTCTACTTCACGATGCATGGTAGTACAGAGAACGCGCTTGGGATCTGCGCAGTTGGAGGCGTATTTGCATTGTTGTACATCCTTATCGCCAATGCTCAGCACGTAGATCCGGGGATGGGGCATTCGCCGGTCAGAACAAACAGAAATGTGATGGGTGGGCCAGAAGAAACGTTCAAGATGACAAACCCCGCTACTGGCTTGCCGATGATGGGAGATGTGGATATCGAAGGGAATCCATTTGGAACTGGAATGGATCGTTGATCTCCACTTGGTGCTTAGCTGAGGGGCCATGTCAGGATAGTTCTGAACGATTGCTGAGGGATGATCGGGCCGGAATGGATTCACGAGGTGTCAGCATGGTTGACATAGTTATTATGGATTGACTATTATTCTTCTGCGCCTAGGCGTGAACCACAGGGTGGTTACAGGGATCTTCGGATCGCACCCCGCTTCTGATGAAAGTCAGATGGCCCAGTGCCAGGTAACAGCGTCCTGCCCCGTCGAACGCATGCAATCGACGGCTGAGAATCCCGCCTAGAGCGGGATTCGCCGTTTCTGGCTCTTCACTTTTGCGCTCTCGGCCGATTCCGTACTTCCTTGGGGCATTGGCCCTTAGGCTTATTTTGCGTATCCATCGCGACCTTGAAGACACTAAACCCCTTCTTGTTGATCGGGGTATCCGGTGAACCTTCGCCTGTGCGTGCGAAATACGCGCTTGTGACGTGAATCCGCAGCAATCGGTGTTCGCGAAAAAACGCTAAGCACACTTTGTACGGTTCTAGCAGTCCGGTAGCGCCGTTCAACACGCTCATGGTGAAAAACCGCTCACCTTCAGTGTGGTAGATCGTAGCGACGTTGAGCTTCTCTATGATGCCCTTGAGCTGCTTGGAGGCTTCGTAGCGCTCTAGGCAGACCATTTGCCCGTGCCGACCATCTTCGTATCGGTACGGAATGTTGGCGCCGCTGTCGTCTTTCGTGAAGCAGTGGAGGCCATAAGTCACAACAAATTCGAAGTCTTGTTTATCGGCCTTAAAGACCACCAAGTGCGACGACAGGTGGCCGAGATCGTACTCAACACCGTCGTGCTCGAATGACTGCCACTCCTGGATAGAGTCGACGTGAAATTTAGCCAAGCTCAGTCCTCGAGCACGTAAGGTAAGAGCTCGATTTTACACGAATAAAACCGTTCGTCTGGCTAGCAGATGCGCAAGCCGAAACGTCAGCCATTCTCACTGAATCTGAGCCGAAGCTAGTCAGCCGCTATACCAATGGCTTTTGAGAATTAAAGCTGTCTCAGCCGATGCACAAAGTCGCGCCTTCCAGGCCGAGCTCATGCCACGAAAAACTGTCGCAGCAACGCATAACGCCCCCGATGCACCACACGCTTGAGAATTAAAACTGTCGCAAAAAGGCGAGCTGGAAGGACTACAGCTGCCATTATTCTCCCGTCATTATCTGGGATAGCCATCAGGCCCTACTCGACCTACAGGGTAAAAGTACGCTGAAGCTACGAAACAAACTTTTGCAAGGTCCGATTCGTTTTCTGGACATTGCTTAATCCTACCGACGAAGTAGTGTTGGGCAATGACTGTGCAAGCTTCCCTCCGGTCAAGTCGATGGGACGGAAGAAACCGTGAGATGGCGAGGTCAAACTCTTCAGGCGTCACGTCCCAGCGGACGGGGAAAGCAGAGCAATTACCCCCTGCTGCATAGTAACGATCAAGGCACTTAAGCCCCCAATCCCGATCAGACCTCGGCAGGCGCCTCAGTCCACGAAGCAGGATATGTAAAAGCTCTTTGTCAGAGCGCGGAGGATATAACCATTCAGCAACCCACCACATCGAAAACTCCCACCAGAGCTGCGCTACCTCGGTTACGGTTGTGCTGACACCAGCTTTTCTCAATACCCGAATAAATCTAGCTACATGCTGCGGCCATAAAGCCAGCATACGACGCCCACCATCCTCTCTTTCGGCTCGCGATGGGTTCATGCTGGGCCTCCACTACCTTCAAGTCGAACAGAGTTTAGCAGTCAGTTTTCACCGGGGAGCCGTTACCCTTCGACAGCCTTTATTGGCCACCCGCGTGTACTGTTGCGCATGGGCTGCTGCAACTGGATCACCCTATTCCGATCGCTTTACTACAGAGTAGACTCACTGAAGCAGTCGAGCTGCGACACCTTTTAATCTCCCGCGACTGTTTTAATTCACAAAAAAAACCAATTCCGACCATTGAGTAATTTCAGAAAGTTCGCATAGGTCCTGCAGGCTTAGCGAATCATTATCCCGAATTCTGCGGGCTGCCACCTCCAGCGAAGTCCAACATTTAAGGAAACCCGGCCATGGCCACAGTACCCCCGAGCCACGCTACCCCTTGGCCCTGAAGGAACGCCAATTACGAGCGCTGACTGATTATCTGGACACCGTGTCGACCAGTGAGGCGGATCCAGACGCTGAGGTGTTCGCTTTGTTAATCCAGGTGCGCTCTATCCGCAGGCAGGTAGCAGCGACGACCATTGCGCCAATGATCTTGATCGAGCAGGACAACCAGGACACCTGAAGCGCGCCCGCAATACGTTTGCTGATGTAAAAAAAAAGCCCCGCAAATTTAGCGGGGCTTTAATTATTGTCCAGGCATATAAGGCGGTTTATTAGCTGTGTCAGATTCCTGGGGTAGCTGCGGCACATCTAATATGTCATGCCCACCTGAATACTGAGCTTGAGGCTGCTTCGGTGCAAAATCTGGTGACATCGCGCTTGGCCGTGTGTCCGCTGGAAGATGAGGGACATCGTTAACATCGTGCCCACCGGTCTGAGGTGGGGCAGGGGGAGGATTATCCAGCGAAGTCGGTACAGGCGAATCAGGCCTCAATTGACCTGGTCCGTATGCTCCAGCCGCGTTGGGATGAATGATCCCGGCTTCGGCTGCTCCCTCAAGCGCGGCACCCATTACACCTGCCGATTCACGCGCTACCTCGTGAGTCAAACGCTCTCCCGCACCAAATTGACCAACCTTCGGTACTTCAAGTTGGTCTGCACGCTCTCTATGGTCAGAGCGAGCAGAGTTGATGCCTGAATTACCCAGATTCTCTGCCTGAGTTTTTCCACTTTCAAACAGTGAGTCACGAGCACCAGCCCCCGCAGCGCCTGACACATCCTTGACGCCAATGTTGTCGAAACGATTTGATAGCCCTGCAGCATCAATAGACGGTCCATTCATCATCATATTCGAGTTATGCGCGTCATTAGACACACCAAAGCCCGCGGTTCCAGGCATGACAGACGCAACAGTTTCCCAATCGCCGCTGGTTGCCAATGCTTGAACCATACCAGCGACTTGTGCCGCTTTAGGATCAGCCATTGTCGAACCATAAGTTGAGGCAAAGGAAGCAGCCTTCTCCTGAAGTCCTGCCCCGTACACAGCTTGTTGGAGGCGCTCCGCAGCACCATCAGACTTCAAAACGTCCTGAGCTACAGCATCGAGTTTTATAGAGCTCGAGGAGCCGAACATGTTCTGCAGACCAGACATTTCCTGGTAACTCTTCTGAGCAGAAAGAGTTTGTTGAGATTGCTTAGAGATCTGTTCCGAGTCGGAGGAAGAGAATGTCGAAGTTTCAGCATTAGATAACGAATGGGCTTGCTGAGCGTTGACACCATTATTGATGGAGCCTGTAAGAGCCTTATTGAATCCGGTCTCTTCGCCAATTTGCGCAAGCCGACTCAAATCCTTGTTATCAGACTCCGTCAAGTTCTTACCGACCTGGCCAGAAAGCTTCGCACCAGTACCTAGTGCCTCTAAACCTGCTGAACCGCTAGCGCCAATAGCGCCCATGTAAGCATTGACTGATTTCTCCGATATGCCTTCCGAACGAGCTTGCGAAGCAAAGTCCTTGTACGAAGAAGACCCAGAAACACCGTAAGCACCGCCTACCGTTTGGTAAGCGTCCAGCCAACACACCTTCCGAACTCCAGCATTAAGGGCGATGGTATCCGCGTATTTTTAAGCGGACGCGATCGCCCTTAACGTCAGGATTTCCATGCGCCAACGAAGCTCTTACCCGAAA
>Ga0302169_10000372_pt1 | contig 14064 bp, 14 predicted proteins | sample I_Fen_N1_3_FD_193493 | JGI IMG/M metagenome (GOLD analysis project Ga0302169, IMG submission 193493) | Peat permafrost microbial communities from Stordalen Mire near Abisko, Sweden - I_Fen_N1_3 | ecosystem: Environmental > Terrestrial > Soil > Wetlands > Permafrost | place: Sweden: Abisko...
ACCCTTTAAAGAGCGAACAACTATGTATCTGGTGTGTGGCGAAGCGCTGTTCGATTTCTTCAGTGAAAACGACGCCAGCGGCCTGGCTTCAAAAGTGAATTTCAAGGCGATTGCCGGCGGCTCGCCGTTCAACGTTGCAGTGGGATTGCGCCGCTTGGGCGTGGACGTGGCGCTGTTTGCCGGGTTGTCGACCGACTACCTGGGGCGGCGCTTGTTGCAAGTGTTGCAGGACGAAGGCGTAGGCACCGACTATCTGGTGGATTTCGCGGCGCCGACTACCCTGGCCATGGTCGCGGTCGGGGCCAATGGCTCGCCGCACTACAGCTTCCGTGGTGAAGGCTGCGCCGACCGCCAACTGAAACCGCAACATCTGCCAGAACTGGGGCCGCAGGTGCGCGGGTTGCACATCGGTTCATTTTCGCTGGTGGTGCAGCCAGTGGCCGACACACTGCTGGAACTGGTGCGTCGCGAAAGTGGCCGGCGCCTGATCAGCCTCGACCCGAACGTGCGGCTTAATCCCGAGCCGGATATCGAGCTGTGGCGCTCACGGATGGCCACGCTGGTCGAGCACGCCGACCTGATCAAAGTCAGCGACGAAGATTTGAGCCTGCTGTATCCCGGACAAGACCCTGCGCGAGTGATCGATGGCTGGTTGCAACACCGTTGCCAGTTGGTGTTTTTGACCCGGGGTGGCGAGGGCGCAACCGTATTCAGTCGAGCTCATGGTTCATGGTCGACTTCTGCCTGCCCGGTCAATATCGCCGACACCGTCGGAGCCGGCGATACCTTCCAGGCGGCATTGATTACCTGGTTGACCGAGCAGCAGCTGGATTCGGTCGAAGGCGTGGGACAACTGAGTCGCGAGCAGATCGATGCAATGCTCAGGTTTGCGGTGCAGGCCGCCGCGCTGACGTGCAGCAAGACCGGACCGGATTTGCCGTATCGGCATCAGTTGGAACTTCGCTGAACCGGAAGGCCCTATCGCGAGCAAGCTCGCTCCTACGATTCCTGGTCATGCACAGCGACCGGTGTGGGAGCGAGCTGGCTCGCGATGACGATCCTTCAGGCGCTGAAACAGCCGTGCTTACAACACCGAGAAGTTGTAGCTGACAATCAACCGTGTCTCATCCACATCCCGGGCGAATTTTTCGTAGTTGGTTCGGTACGTCGCGTTACGCAAGCGCAAGCTCACATCCTTGAACGTGCCGCTCTGCACCACGTACTTGAGCTCGCTGTCGCGCTCCCATTCCTTACCTTCCACGTCGCTGCCAGGCACCTTGATGTGATCGCCGTTCACATAGCGGGTCAGGAATGTCAGGCCATCCAGGCCGATGCCCTTGAAGTCATAGTCGTAGCGCAACTGCCATGAACGCTCCTGCGCGGCCGCGAAATCGTTGACTTGCACATAGTTGACCAGGTACGGGTTGGAGCCATCCAGATACGGCATCGAATTGTCGCCGTTCATGCGCTGCCAGCCTGCGCTGAACGTATGGTTGTTGATGGCGTAGGCAAGCATTGCGCTCAGGGCGCGGTTGTCAATGGACCCGGCGCGGGCGGCACCGCTGTCGGCACTGTCGATCACGCGCATATCGGCCTTGAGCACACCGCTGCCCAACGGTTGGTTGCCCAGCAAGCCCACGAACTGCTGGCGGTAAATGTCTTCGAGCTCCGAGTAGTGATACTGGGCTGTCAGGCGATCGTTGATCGTGTAATCGACGCCGTACATATCGAAGTGATCAGCGGTGACGTTGCAGGCATAGCGCTTGTTCTTGCAATTCACGCGGATGTCCTGGGCATCGGTGGAGTCCCGGGCGGTGTACTTGTCCAGTCGCGCCGCCATGAGGGTCAGATCGTTCACCTCTTTGGAGGTCAGCATGGCGCCGTTGAACATCGTCGGCAGCAAACGCCCGTCGTTGTATTTGAGCAGTGGCAAATCGGGCCGCAATGCGCCGTATTTCAGCACGCTTTTCGAAACCCGCACTTTGGCCGTCAGGCCGAGCTTGGCGTATTGGTCTGCCGAACCGCGCGGGTTTTCCCCACTGGATGGCAGCAGGCCGCTATTGCTGCTGTCGGGACTGGAGTCAAGCTTGAAGCCGGCCATGCCCAAGGCGTCGATACCAAAACCGACTGTGCCCTCGGTGTACCCCGACTGCAGGTTGAGAATAAAACCCTGGGCCGACTCGTCACGCTTTGAGGCGCCTTGTTCGGTGGAAGTGTGCCCATCACGGAAATCACGATTGAAATACATCGTGCGCGATTCGATGTTCGCCGTGGTGTCGTCGATAAAACCGCTCGCTTGGCTCGATCCGGTAAAACCGGCGCACAGGACCAGAGCGCCGAAGCCGAATGACTGGCGCACGGTGATAAAGGTAAAGGGGGAACGCATTTAAAACTCCAACAGTGCCGCTTGCGCCAAAGCGCAAGCAGCCAAAAATAGCCTTCATCCAGGCCAATGGCTGGCCTGAAGAAGTGAAAACGCAGGGGGGTGATCGGCAATGATGGCAGAGGGCTTTCTTTACAAGCATACGACCTTAGTCTGAAAGACTCCGCCAAACGGTAGTGACCAGGCGACAGGTGGCATTCAGGCGAGTTAACCAATGCTTAATCACGCAGTCAAACACTCTACTGGACCGCACGCCCTCAGAGCCCTCTGACGCCCAGTGCGGCAGGTTCGACGAAACGTCGAACTGACTTCCGTCTGCACTGGAGATCGCCCCATGAACTCGCGCACCCTGCTCGTTTCCGCCGCCCTGGCCTGTGTCTCATTGACAGGTATGGCTCAGGCCAATGACACCTCCACCACTCAGGCCGTGCCTTCCTATCATTACGGCATGCCGCTGCACGTAGGCAAAGTCATCGCGCTGACTGAACCTGACACCCTGGATTGCAAGGTGATCAACGCGCACATGAAATACATCGATGAGCAGACAGGCAAACCCGCAGAAATCGCCTACAGAAAACTGTCTGATGCCTGTAGTTATCAGAACTGACTGAAAAGTCTGAAATAACACCTTGCGGTATTCGTGAAAGGATTCAGGCGCTATGCTCTAGCGCCTTCCCCCACTGCCGCAAGGATTCGCCATGCAGTTATCGTTTCGCACATTGTCGATATTCACCGCCGCATTATGTCTGCTACTGGCGCTGGTCTGGGGTGTGATGCCCAAGTGGTTGCTGGCGACCTGGGACATCGAATATTCACTGACGGCGGGACTGATGGCACGGCGCATCGCCGTACTGTTTGCGGCGCTGTGCGTGATTTTTTATCGAGTCCGCAATGAAGAGCCTTCCCCCATACGTCAAGCGCTGAGCTATGGCTTTATGGTCGGCTGCTGGGGACTGGCAGCACTGGGTTTCGGCGAATGGCTCAATGGCCATGCCGGTCCGGGCATATTGCTGGCGGTCGGATTCGAACTGGCGCTGGGCCTGGCGTTTTTCCAGACCCAGCGCGTGTCGGCGGAGCTTGAAACAGCGGGCTAACCGACCTTGCCAACCACGTGGCGGTGCTCGCTTTCTGTATGGTGAAGCTGCAGGTCGGAACGCAGTTCGGCGATCAGATCATTGATTTCCCGGCAACCATTCAGGCGTTTTGCGTTTATACCCGTCTTCAATAGATCCAGCTGATCGGTTGCACCGTCCGCATAGACTTTCACCGTCATCGATAACTCCGGCGACAGCGAGCATTCACACCGCTTCGGTAGAAAACTGCTTTCAATGATGTTGCGTAGTTCCAAGGCAGATAAAAACATAGTGACCCTCTCCTTCGTGAGACTGCCAATCAACTATCGGCACTGACTCATGTGAAATCCTGGCCAGCTTGAGAACTACTCCAGCATAAAACATGCCTTGAATTTCGCCGTGCAGTTCATCGGTAAATCAATCAGTTATTCAAACGCACTGATTTTTGACCATGCAATTTGCAAAAAAAACATTCAGAAGCCCTGCAATTTGCACACTTCGGTGGCGGGTTTGCATTAGCCATCGATGCCGTCAAAAATAGAGACATGTTTATTAAGTATCCGCTGACAGCGCACAGAGGCAAGGAGGCAACATGGGTTACTGGACCATTAACACCACCGTTGGGCTGATAGTTGCCGCGCTATCCAGCGCCGCGCACGCCGCAAAACTTGAAGAAGTCGCGCCCTTTCCCAAACCTGAGAGCGGCTTTGCCCGCCAGGTTATCCACCTCACCCCGCAAGCCCGTGAAGATGATTATCAGGTCGAGATCCTTGCCGGAAAGACCTTGAATGTCGACTGCAATCGGCAACGCTTGGGCGGCATTCTCGAAGAGAAAAACCTTGAGGGTTGGGGCTATCCGTTCTACCGCCTGGAAAAAATCATCGGCCCGATGAGCACCCTCATGGCGTGCCCGGATGGCAAGAGCCACCAGGATTTCGTGCCGGTGGTCGGGGACGGATTCATGCTGCGCTATAACAGCAAGCTGCCGATCGTACTGTACGTGCCCAAGGACGTTGAGGTGCGTTATCGAATCTGGTCCGCCTCCAGCAAGGTCGATAAAGCCGTCGAAGAGTAGCCGTGAAGCGGACGGACGGCGTCCACTTGCCGACTGACTCGCTTCACGCCGGGGCGTCGCATAATGCGGCGCGCTCGGCCACATGCCGCAAACTGTCGAAATTGATGTTCGCACCCGAGTCGATGGCCACGAAGGTCTGGCCGCGGGCTGCACTTTTTGCCACGTACTTCTTGATGCCAGCCACCGCCAATGCGCCAGAAGGTTCGGTGATCGAGCGGGTATCGTCATAGATATTCTTGATGGCGGCGCAGAGTTCGTCATTGCTGACGGTCAGTACCTCATCGACGCAAAACCGGCACACCTCGAAACCATGGGCGCCGATCTGTGCGACGGCCACGCCATCGGCGAACGTGCCGACGCGCGGCAGAACGACGCGCTGATCCACCTGTAATGCTGCCTGCAAGCAAGCGGAATGTTCCGACTCGACGCCGATGATGCGTATTTCCGGGCGAAGGTATTTGATGTACGCCGCGATTCCGGCGATCAAGCCGCCACCGCCCACCGGTACGAAAATCGCGTCCAGCGGACCTTGATGCTGACGCAGGATCTCCATGGCCACGGTGCCCTGCCCCGCGATCACATCCGGGTCGTCGAAGGGCGAAACAAAAGTCTTCCCGGTTGTTTGCGCCAGGTCCAGCGCAAAGGCCAGGGCAAATGGAAAGCTCTCGCCATGCAACAACGCTTGTGCGCCACGGCTGCGCACCCCGAGCACCTTCAGTTCCGGTGTGGTGGCGGGCATCACGATCGTTGCGTCGATCCCCAGCTCACGCGCAGCCAGTGCCACGCCCTGGGCATGATTTCCCGCCGACGCCGTCACCACGCCCCGCGCCTTTTGCTCAGGGCTCAGTTGGACCAGTTTGTTGTAGGCGCCTCGGATCTTGAAGGAAAAGGTCGGTTGCAAGTCTTCGCGCTTGAGCAGGATTTGATTGCCCAATGCCGCGGACAACGCCGGCGCCGCTTGTAACGGCGTGCGCACCGCCAGCTCGTAGACTGGCGCAGCAAGGATCTTTTTGACGTAATGCTCAAGCAGGGATTGTTGGGCGGGCACGCGGGTCATGATCGTCTCCTGACATTGATCAGAGCCCCGAGACAGAAAATGAAAACCCGCCTCTAGGGCGGGTTGGGTGCTGCAGTCGTGAGCTAGCCCGCCAAATGAGGAATGGCGGTAATAATGCTTGGCTGGCAGCGCAATACGGTGGAAGTCATGCCCGAAAAATAGCCGGGCGCTGATGGCAAGTCAATGGCCAATTTTCACTCGGCGCGGTAGTCTGGCCAATCTACTCATCGTCCAGGGAAGGAAACCATGAAGTCTGTCGCCCTACCCCTTATTGCCCTGATCGCCTTCGCCGGCTACACCGTTTCGGTGATGCTCCAGGCCGAACAGTCGCTGATCGATTTCGGCATCAGCCTGATGTCTCGCCCGGATACCGCGCAGGTGGTGATCGATCTTTATCTGCTGGCGACACTGGCCGGCATCTGGATGTGCCAGGATGCACGCAAGCGTGGGCAGTCGGTGTGGTCGACGATGCCGTATCTATTGCTCACAGCGGTTTTCGTGTCAGTTGGACCGTTGTTGTATCTAGTAGTACGGGGGATTCAGGATCGTAGGCAATCGGTGAATGTCTCGCAAAAGGCCTGATCCGGAATTTGCAGAGTTTAAGTGACCGCTATCGCGGGCAAGCCCGTTCCCACAAGGTGTTGTGAACGCCACGAATACGGTGGGAGCGGGCTAGCCCGCGATGGCAATCTGAACGTTGCCACATTCACTTCGCCAAACGCTTCAACCACAGCACCATCCCGCCTGCCCCGAACATCATTGCCAGCAAAAACAACGGATAAGAAAGCCACCACGGGGTCCCGGCCGTCATCATGCTGAACTCGGACATGCCGCCGATACTCGCGATCAGGTTCAATGGCAAAAACACCACGTTGATCAATGTCAGTTTGCGCAGCAGGTTGTTCATGCTGTTGTTCATCAGGTTGCCCCGGGCGTCGATGAGCCCGGAGAACACCGTCGAGTAGATTTCCGCCTGTTTGTAGCACTGGTTGTTTTCGATGATCAGGTCGTCGATCAGGCCAATGGCATGGGCGCCGAAGTGCTCCTTTTCCGCATGATTGCGCAACCGGGTCAGCACCGCGCCGTTACTGTGAATGGCGTTGATGTAATAGATCAGGCTTTCGCTGAGATTGAACATCTGGATCAAGTGCTGGTTCTGCATCGACGCGTTGAATTTCTGCTGCAACTCGCGGGCAACCATCTTGATCACCTTGAGGTGCCCCAGGTAGTGATGGATGTTGTTGAACAGCAATTCGAGCAGCACATCCAGGGGCGTGTTCAGCGGCTGGCGCTTGCCGAGCCCGTTCAGGGGCGCATCGTCGGTGGCGATCACCAGCAAGCGATCCGGGCAAAACAGCAGGCCGCAGGACGACACTTCGAAGGCCAGGCTGTCGGCGCCGGAGTAATTGTCCGGTCGCTTCCAGATCAAGAAGAGGTTGTCCGGATGAAACTCGATGCGCGACACCTCGTCCGGGTCGAGCGCCGAGGCCAGGGCATGATCATCCAGCTTGAAATGACTGTGCAGCAGGTCCCGTTCGGCGGCGTCGGGATTGCTGAACAACATCACCTCGGCGTCCAGCCTTTCGACCGCGTGCAGCGTGCCGTGGGTCAATTGATAACTTTTGATCATGGGCCGCTCACCAGGCCTGGCCGCGACGCTTTAGCTCCAGGCGCCTGACGAACTCTTCCAGCACCAGTGAATACAGATCGTCCTGCAAATAGGCGTCTTCGATACCGGCGTCCATGTTCGGGTTGTCGTTGACCTCGATCACTACCACTTTGTCGCCGGACTGCTTGAGGTCGACGCCGTACAAGCCATCGCCGATCAGATTCGCGGTCTTCACCGCCAGTTCCACTACCGCGCGGGGGGCTTCGTGAACCGCCAGGGTCCGGCATTCGCCATTGATGTCCTGGCCCTTGGCCTTGTGGTTGTAGATCTGCCAGTGCCCCTTGGACATGAAGTATTGGCAGGCAAAGATCGGTTTGCGGTTGAGTACGCCGATGCGCCAGTCGTACTCGGTGTAGAAGAATTCCTGAGCCAGCAACAGCACCGAGTGTTCGAACAGCTCGGCCGTGGCTTCGAGCAATGCCTGCTGGCTTTCAACCTTGATCACGCCTCGGGAGAAACAGCCGTCGGGAATTTTCAGCACCAACGGAAAACCCAGGCGCTCGCCAACCCGTTCGAAGTCCTCCGGTCGTTCCTTGTAGAGGATTTCAGTGGCAGGCATGCCCAGTTGATGGCTTTTGAGCAGGTCTGTCAGGTACACCTTGTTGGTGCAGCGCAGGATGGAGGTCGGGTCGTCCATCACCACCAGCCCTTCGCTCTCGGCTTTCTTGGCGAAACGATAGGTGTGGTTGTCGACGCTGGTGGTCTCGCGGATCAGCAAGGCGTCGTACTCGGCAATTCGCGCGTAATCCTTGCGCTCAATCAACTCGACGTCGATACCCAGGGTCTTGCCGACCCTGACAAAGTTGTCCAGTGCCTTGGCATTGGACGGCGGCAAGGCTTCCTGGGGATCGTGCAATATCGCCAGATCATAACGAGCCAGGCGCCTTGATCGCGGTAACCGCCAGATCTTTCGACTAAACGTGTCCAGCGCATTCGCAAACTGATCTTCCTGGTCCTCACGCAACTTGTGCAAGGCACCAAACTTTATACCTTCGATGTGCCAACCGTTAGTTCGGCGAAACTCAACTAACAGAATCGGACAGGCAAACACTTCAAATAGTTGGCGCGCCAGATCCTGTAAAGGTTCGATGTTGGTTTTGCCAAAATACAAGGTCAGGGTGAAGCCTTCGGTGTCACTGTAGAGATGATGGCTGAGGGCCTTTTCCAGGGTTTTGTCCAGGTCATCCAGCGCCAGCCCATACAGGGACTTGCGTGTCAGCTCGCTGATGGTACGCACCGATGGAATGACCTTGTGCCCCCGCGCCTCGGCCAGTAGCGAGCAGTAATAGCCATGCCCCAGGTATTTGTAGCTGCGGCACAGGTTGATCACCTGGACGCGTTTGCCCTGGTCATTGTCACGGGTTTGCTCAAGGTACTCCTGGGCCGTAACGATGTCTTCACTGGGGAAGTAAGAGGCCCAGTCTTCCTTGCGTTCGACAATGATAATCAATTGGCTGGAAGTTCTATTCGCATCATTTAAATAAGTTGCAGAAGTGATTGCTGTCGGCAAAGTTTGTTCGGATACTTCGCGCCAATGACCCTGTACCGCTGACATAGTGATTGATCCGTTGGAGAACAAGACCTTTCCTATTAAGCACGAACTTTTTCGAAAGTCCCGTTTCGTTACGCAACTTTTACGGTGGTCATATGAATCTGATTTTTCGGTTGGCGGTCACTGAGGATCTACCGGCACTACTGCAACTTGAAGAACAGTGTTTCACCACGGATCGGCTCAACAGTCGCAGCTTTCAATGGATGATCAATCGGGCACATGGCCAACTGCTGGTGGCCCAGCGCGGCGAGAACCTGGTGGGGTATGCCGTTGTGCTATTCCATCGAGGTACGTCGCTGGCGCGCCTGTATTCGATCGCGATCGCGGTTCAGGCGCGGGGCAGCGGTTTGGGCAAACAATTGCTCGAGCGCATCGAAGCCTGTGCACTGGAGCACGATTGCGCCTATTTGCGCCTGGAAGTGCGCATCGATAACCCGGCGGCCATTGCCCTGTATGAGCGCAATGGCTATCGGCGCTTCGCCTTGATTCACGACTATTACCAGGATCACGCCGACGCGTTGCGCCTGGAAAAGCGCATTCTTGAGCACCGCGCCTCACGAAACATCCAGGTGCCCTATTACCCGCAAACCACCGATTTCACCTGCGGCCCGGCCTGCCTGCTGATGGCCATGGGTGCTCTGCAACAGGGCCGTGTGCTGGAACGCCGCGAAGAACTGCAGATCTGGCGCGAGGCGACCACCGTGTTCATGACGTCCGGTCACGGTGGTTGCAGCCCACAGGGTTTGGCATTGGCGGCCTGGCGACGGGGATTTCGGGTGCGCCTGCAACTCAGCATGGCCGGCCCTTTGTTCCTCGACGGTGTGCGCGACGCGCATAAAAAAGACGTCATGCGCCTGGTGCACGACGAGTTCACACTGCAATTGCAGGCCACCGATGTCGAGTGTGTGATGGGCGGGGCGTTGAACCTGCCACGACTGCTGGAGCACGGGGGACAGCCGTTGGTACTGATCAGCAGCTATCGACTGACCCGTTCGAAATCTCCGCATTGGGTGATTGTCACCGATTGCGACGACGAATTCGTCTACCTGCATGATCCCGATGTGGATCACAGCCAGCATCGCCAACCCATGGACTGCCAGCATCTGCCGGTCAGCCACGGGGAATTCGACAAGATGTGCACTTTCGGCCGGGACAAGCTGCGGGCGGCGGTCATTTTGTATCGTTGTGAGTGAACACCCCGTTTTCTGTGGCGAGGGGGCTTGCCCCCGCGCCACAGGTATCCGCGTTACTTCAATCCCACCCTGTACAACCCGCCGTTTTCTTCATCGGTCAGCACGTACAAGTAGCCATCCGGCCCCTGTCGCACATCGCGAATGCGTTTGTTCAGCTCACCCAACAAGCGCTCTTCGTGGACCACCCGATCACCGTCGAACTGCAAGCGGATCAACTCCTGAGTCACCAATGCACCGATAAACGCATTGTGCTGCCAGGCCTTGAATCGGTCGCCGTCGTAGAACGCCAGGCCGCTGAGGCCGGGGGATTGCTCCCAGACATGGTGCGGTGCGACGGTGCCTACGGCGGTTGTGCCTTGAGCTTCCGGGATCGGCTGGCCGGAGTAGTTGATACCATGGGTGGCCAGCGGCCAGCCGTAATTCTTGCCACGCTCGATGATATTGACCTCGTCTCCGCCCTTGGGACCGTGTTCGTTTTCCCAAAGAGTGCCGGTCCAGGGGTTAAGCGCAGCGCCTTGCGGGTTGCGATGGCCGTAGGACCAGATTTCCGGACGCACACCGGCCTGACCGACAAAAGGGTTGTCGTCCGGCACCTTGCCGTCGGGGTAGATCCGCACCACCTTGCCTTGCAGTTTGTCGAGGTCCTGGGCGGTCGGGCGGTCGTTGTTTTCTCCCAGGGTGATGAACAGATAGCCATCCCGGTCGAACACCAGCCGCGAGCCGAAATGGTTGCCGACCGACAGTTTCGGTTCCTGGCGAAAAATCACCCGAAAATCCTTGAGTGACGTCAGATCTTCGGACAACCGCCCGCGACCGACGGCGGTCCCTGCCTTATCCCCCTGGCCACCGCCTTCGGCATAGGACAGGTAGATCGTACGGTCTTGCTTGAAGTCGGGTGACAGCGCCACATCCAGCAATCCACCCTGCCCCCTGGCCCAGACCTTGGGCACGCCGCTGATGGGTGCCGACAGTTTTCCGTCAGGCGTCACCAGCCGCAGATGGCCGGGCCGTTCGGTCACCAGCATGCCCTGGCGGTCAGGCAGAAACGCCAGGGCCCAGGGATGTTCCAGCCCAGTCACAATCGGAGTGACTTCAAGCCTGCCCTGCTCGCTCTGCATTTCCTGAGCCGGCGCTGCCAGGGCGGACAAAGTGGTGGTCATCAAGGCGCTGGCGCAGACAGTGGCCAGCAGCGTTCTACGCAACATGCACGATTCCTTTTGTCAGGAAAATGCCCAACAGCCTGGCTGCCGGCCATCAAGGATTACGGGTGTCCGAGTCTCGATGAGGCGGATTGGGAATGAATTTGGGTGGGCTGGCGGGCATCGGGCGATCCTGGGGATAGCGATTGCCGATACCGCCGTTATCGAGGGTCGGTGGCCTCGGTACCGGCACAGTGTTCGGCCCGCGGATGGCCGGCGCATTGGGCTGCGTGCCCTGCATGCTGTTTGGATTGGCGCGGCGAATCGGGCTGTTGTAGGGGTTGTTGTTGCCCGGCAGGTTTTGGGCGATCTGCAACGACGCACCTGCCCTTGCAACTTCAGCCTGCACCGATTGGCTGATGACGCCGCTCAGGGCGAGCGTGATGAGGACAAGCATGCCTCGGTTCATGGGGAGCCTCTCGACGTGAGCCAGAATAGAGTCTTCGATAGCACGCTACGCTCGGGGTTCGTATTTGTTAACAAAAACCTCCGACAAGATGTAACACGACGTTGACGCCCCATCGCGGCAGGGCTCAATGCGGCTGAAACTTTTTCAAGTGGCCATGGGTCACCTGATCATCACTCACGAGTAGACGACCATGGCGCGGGCAATCTGGAAGGGCGCAATCAGTTTCGGCCTGGTGCACATCCCCGTGGCGCTGGTCTCGGCAACGTCTTCCCAAGGGGTGGATTTCGACTGGCTCGACAGCCGCAGCATGGATCCGGTTGGCTACAAGCGCGTCAACAAGGTCACCGGTAAAGAAGTCACCAAGGAACACATCGTCAAAGGTGTCCAGTTCGAAAAGGGCCGGTACGTGGTGCTCAGCGAAGAGGACATTCGCTCGGCGCATCCTTTGTCGACCCAGACCATCGACATTTTTGCCTTTGTCGATAGCGACCAGATTCCCTTGCAGAACATCGACACACCTTACTATCTGGCGCCGGATAAACGCGGGGGCAAGGTTTATGCGCTGTTGCGCGAAACGCTCACCCAAACCCAAAAAGTCGCCCTGGCCCGCGTGGTGCTGCATACCCGCCAGTATCTGGCCGCGCTCATGCCGCTGGAATCGGCCATCGTCCTGATGAAATTGCGCTGGCCGGCGGAAGTACGCAGCCTGGACGAGTTGGCGTTAGGCCCTGACGTGACCAAGGCCGAGCTGACCAAGGGCGAACTGGATATGGCCAAGCGACTGGTGGAGGACATGAGCGCCGAATGGTCGCCGGATGACTACCGGGATGAGTTTGAAGACAAGATCATGGCCCTTGTGGAGAAGAAAGCCCACGAAGGCAAGATTGAGGACGTTGAAACAGCCACCGGCGAAGAGCAACGCAAAACAGCGGATGTCATTGACTTGACCGAGCTGCTCAAACGCAGTCTGGGCAGCAAGGCGCCAGGCAAGGCGACCGCAAAGCCCAAGCCGTCCGCCAAACCGGCGGCGAGAAAAAAAGCCAGCACGTAATGGGCGGGCCGCCCAGGATCATCGCAGGCAAGCCCGCGACGCCCTCGGTCGGCCCGGCGAAAGAATCAGACGAGGATGAAGATGGCCAGCAACCCGCCAAAGATTGCCCACTTTTCCAGGTAATAGCGTGTGCGGTTGCGCTTTTTCAGGTCTTTGCCGCGCAGACGAATTTTGTAGATTCTGCCGAACAGTCGATTGATGCCGCCGGTTTTGTCACCCGCCTCATTCGGCGCGCCGGCCGCCGCCATCACATTGCGGCTGAACCAAGTGTTGAACGCGGCCGCCCAGCGATACTTCATCGGGCGTTCAACGTCGCAAAACAGAATGATGCGGTTCTGCTCGGTGGCATTTTCAGCGTAATGGATGTAGGTCTCATCGAACATCACCGCTTCACCGTCGCGCCAATGGTAGTTCTCGCCATCGACATTGATGTAGCAACCTGCATCGTTGGGGGTTTCAAGACCCAGGTGATAACGATAGGAACCGGCATACGGGTCGCGGTGACGCACCAGTTTCGAGCCCGGAGGCAATTCGGCGAACATCGCAGCCTTGATCGAACCGATGCTCTGCACCAGTTCGGTGGTGCGCGGACAGAGTTTCATCGCCGATGGATGGCTGTCGCCGTACCACTTGAGGTAGAAGCGTTTCCAGCCTGATTTGAAGAACGAGTTGAAACCGACATCGTCGTACTGGCTCGAGCGTTTGATCTCCCCTGCCCGCAACAGGTTTTGGCCTTCGGCGCGGATTTCTTCCCAGTGAGCCTGCAACGGGCTCAGGTCGGGAAAGTCGGCAGGATTGAGGAAAGGTTTGTTGGGTATCTTCGAGAATAGATAAAGGAAGCAATTGATCGGGGCCAGAAACGTCGAGTGATCACTCAACTGGCGGCCCAGCTTGTGTCGCACCTGCCCTCGCAGATGGACGTATGCGATGGAGACAACATAGATAGCGGCAATAATGAGTTTCACGGAAATCGTCACACGTCAGAAGTGAACAAACTGCACCCCTTGGCAGCCCTTGGCCCAGGGGTTTGTGCAGAGTCTTAATACGAAAGCTGTCCCGAGGGCACATCCTTGAGCCGGCGCTGCTTATCGGCACCCGATGATCGGTGGCATTTTAGCCACAATTTGTAACCAAAAGTGAACCGAAGCCGCGAAAAACTGTCCGCCCATACCGCCAAAACATCGCCACTGCCTTTTTGCCTTATGGCTTAGAGAGCCAGCCCACCCAAACTTTACGGGCCCCCTGATTGACCGGCCTCAGCGCGCTTCGACTTGGGCCAAGCGCTTCACATGCTCCTGTCCACTTATTGCCAGATGGATCTTCCGCTTCTGACCGGGGTGCGTTTCCCGTGATCCGAATGGCGGAACGGGGACTGATTCGGTACTGCCTCAACCCTGGCTATG
>Ga0302169_10000373_pt1 | contig 14045 bp, 11 predicted proteins | sample I_Fen_N1_3_FD_193493 | JGI IMG/M metagenome (GOLD analysis project Ga0302169, IMG submission 193493) | Peat permafrost microbial communities from Stordalen Mire near Abisko, Sweden - I_Fen_N1_3 | ecosystem: Environmental > Terrestrial > Soil > Wetlands > Permafrost | place: Sweden: Abisko...
CCATCAGGCCGGCAGTCACCAGACCGACCATCCACCAACGGATGCCTTTGACTTTCATCACTTCACCATTCTTTATTTTTGGATTTTTTGGTGCTGCAGTTGTTGTAGGTTGTCGTACAACATGCGTCTTTATAGAAGCACACAGGTTAAAGTGTCAACAAATATGTCAGGGGATTTGCAGGGGGAGGCGACCGGCGGAATGGATGGTCGTCGTATAACCTGTGGGAGCATGCCGCCGGGCGGCGCTGGGACGAACGTCGTCAACGAGGACGCGGGGAGCCTGATGCCCCGCGGCGTATTCGAGTGCATCGCGAGCAAGCCCGCTCCTACAGGGGCGGGATGTAAGCCTGGACGTTAGCGCCGTTGCAGCAGACCGCGCAGGGCGAGGACGGAGGGGATGCCGAGGCCGAGCCAGCTCAAGGCATCCCAAATTCCATCGCCGAGGAGCGCGGCAAACAACCCTGTTGCACTGAACAGAGCGATAACGGTGGGGGTAGCGAAGACCTTCCAGAAGTTCGACTGCCGGCGCCTCATGCCACGCGCTCCGCTTTTTCCAACAACGGTTTTACCGCTTTGCGCCGTACCACCCAAAGGAAGACCCCGCTGCCGAGCACAATGATCGTCAGCCCATCCAGGGTCGCCCAGAGGATTTTCAGCGGCAGGCCGCCGTAGTCACCGAAGTGCAGTGGTTGCGACATGCCCATGGCGTCCATGTACCAGGGGCGTTCGGCCACGGCGGTGACTTGCAGGGTGCTGGCGTCGATCAGTACCGGCGTCAGCAGGTGTGAGGTCAGGTGCGTGCTGCCTTTCATGAACACCGCATAATGGTGCTCGCTGGAGAAGCGTGTACCGGGGAAGGCGATGAAGTCTGGTTGCATGTCTGGCACGACTTCGTTGGCGATTTCCAGCAGCCGGGTAGCGGGCGCCAGTTGTGTCAGCGGCGGTGCATCGCGGTACGGCGCGATCATCGCGCTGAGGCTGTCGTTGCGCCAGGCGGCGATCAGCAAGTCGGCGCAGGCACTGATGACCCCGGTCACGCCGACCACCAAGGCCCAGGTAAGGGTCACGACACCGATCAGGTTGTGCAGGTCGAGCCAGCGCAGGCGGGTGGATTTGTCCTGGCGCACGGTGGCGAATTTCAAGCGCCGCATGAACGGCAGGTACATCACGGTGCCGGAGATGATCGCCACCACGAACAGGATGCCCATGAGCGCCAGCAGCAATTTGCCCGGCAGTCCGGCGAACATATCCACATGCAGGCGCAGCATGACCATCATGAAGCCACCATTGGCCGACGGCATCTGCAGCGCTTCGCCGGTGCGGGCGTCGAGCATGAAGGTATGGGAGGCGTTCGGTTCGGTTCCGGCGGTGGGCGCCATGATCGCAATCACGGCGTTGGGCTCATCGTCCTCGAAACCGAAGTACTGCATGACTTCGCCGGGGCGATGCTTCTCGGCGGCCAGTACCAGCTGCTGCAAATTCAGGTGCGGGGTGTCCGCAGGCATTGGCTTCAGTTCGGCGGCATCGCCCAGCAAGTGGTCGATCTCGTGATGGAAAATCAGCGGCAGGCCGGTCAGGGCCAGCATCAGCAGGAAAACCGTACAGATCAGGCTGCTCCAGGTGTGCACGGTGGACCAGCGGCGAATTGTTTTGCTTTTCATTTCATGGCCTTCAGAAATACCGAAGCCGTCCATGGAGGACGGCCTGGTTATGGGGCATGTCAGGTCACGCTCTTACCACTTGTAGTTAACGCTGGCCATGACGTTGCGACGGTCGCCGTAGTAGCAATAGAAGCCGTCACAGGTAGAGATGTATTCTTTGTCGAACACGTTATTGGCATTGACGGCAACACTGACGCCCTTGAGCGTATTGTTCAGACGGCTCAGGTCGTAATGAACAGCGGCGTCATAGACGGTGTAGGAGTCCGTATGTCCGTCTGATTTATCGCGCACGAAGGCCATGCTGCCGATGGCAATGTTGTCGGTCTCGCCGATATAGCGCACGCCGAATCCAAGCCCAAGACCATCCAGCACGCCGCTATGCCAGGTGTAGTCAGCCCAGGCAGAGGCCTGGTTTTCCGGCGTCAGTGGTAGTGGGCGGTTTTGGTCCAGGGGGCTGGTGACTTTGGTCATCTTGGTGTTGGCGTAGGTATACGCTGCCGTCAATTTGAGGTTTTCGTTGACGTCACCGGTTGCTTCCAGCTCGAAGCCACGCACCTTGGCTTCACCCAGCGGGCGCGATACGCCAAGGGTGTCACTGAGCACGATGTCTTTACGCGTCAGGTCATAGGCGGCTGCGGTGAACAGCATGTCGCTGCCGGGAGGCTGGTACTTGAGCCCCACTTCGTATTGCTTGCCAGTGCCCGGGCGAAAAGCCTGGCCATTGGCCCCACCCGCTTCAGCCTGAAAAGACTCTGCATAGGAGACGTAAGGTGTGAAGCCGGAATCGAATACATAGCTGAGGGCGGCATTACCGGTAAAGGCAGTGTCGTTACGGGTGTCCCTGGCGTTGTTCATGTTGTAGAAGGTCGAGTCGGTGTGCAGCCAGTCCTGCCGACCGCCCACCGTCAGGCGCCAGTTATCGAGGGCCATCTGGTCCTGCGCATACAGGCCAGTGTCATGGGTCTTCTGGTTGTAATCATTGAACGCGGCGTAGCTGACGCTGCTGAAGTCCTGGCCGTAAATCGGGTTGATGATATTGCTGGTCGGTGCGCTGCCATACAGCCATTGGTAATTGGTGTTGACGCGCTGATGGTCAAGTCCCAGCAACACAGTGTGCTTGAGCGGCCCCGTTTCAAAGTCGGCCTGGAAGTTGTTGTCCACGGCGAACTGGCTGATGTCTTCGTTGACGATGTTGGCGCCCCGGGCCACGGTGCCGTCGTCACTGACCGAGCCATAAAACCCACCTGCGGTGATGCCCTGGAAGGATAGATCGCTCTTGGTATAGCGCAGGTTCTGACGGAACTGCCAAACGTCGTTCATCCGGTGCTCAAAGGCATAACCCAAGGCGTAGTAAGTCTTGTCATAGAACTCCCATTGCGGATCGCCGAGGTTCTTGTGGTACTTCACCTCGCCGGCAGGCGATGAAAGCTGGGTGCCTTGCAGCGGCAGAAACTGGCTGGTGATGCCGGTATCGTCACGGTTGAACTGGCTGAGGAAGGTCAGACGGGTATCGGGATCAATGTTCCAGCTCAGGCTGGGAGCGATGTTGTAGCGTTTGTCGTCGTTGTGCTCGATGGTGGTGTTGCTGTCTCGTACCACGCCGCTGACACGGTAAAGAAACCGCCCCTCGTCGTCGACGGGGCCGGTACTGTCGAAGCTGATCTGTTTGCGCTGATAGCTGCCGATCTGCAGTTGCACTTCATTGCTGGCAAAGGCTTCAGGACGACGGCTGACCATGTCGATCAACCCCCCAGGCGGCGTCTGGCCGTACACCGAAGATGCGGGGCCGCGCAGCAGGGCCACGCGCTCGAGATTCCAGGTTTCCATTTTCGGCATGGTGTAGGTGCCCTTGGGGAGCGGCAAGCCATCGAGATATTGGGTAGGTTCAAATCCGCGCACCTTCAGCCACTCGGCGCGGCTGTCACTGCCGTAGCTGCTCGCGACCACACCGGGCATGTACCGGACGGCGTCATCCAGGTTCTGTACGGCGCGATCTTGCATCTGCTCGCGAGTGGCGACCGAAATCGAACGCGGAACTTCGGCCAGAGCCGTGTCGGTCTTGGTCCCGGCGGCCGTGCGCTTGGCCAGGTAGCCTTGCACCGGTCCCCAGGCGCTTTCGGTATCTTCCACGCCGATCACACTGGTTGCCGGCAGGGCCAACGCGCCCTCGGGCACGGCCGACAGGCTGTAGGTGCCGGTGCCGCTCTGCTCCAGTTGCAGGCCGCTGCCGCGCAAGGCTTCGCGCAGGGCGCCGGTGGCGTCGAACTGGCCTTTGACCGGTGCCGAGGTCTTGCCCGCCGCCAGCGACGGATTCAACGACAACGCCAGACCGGCCTGACTGGCGATTTGGTTCAGCGTGCTGGCCAAGGGCGCGGCCGGCAGGTCGTAGGTGCGAACACTGGATGCCTGTTCAGCGGCAATCAGTTGGCTGCTGGCCAGGGGGGTGCAAAAAGCAATGGCAACCGCCAGCAAACGGGGGCGCAACAAGGTGTCTTGCGAACGGAACATACGGCGGCTCCTGAAAGGAAATACTTCTCAATTGCCTAGGTGCCGAGCGAAAAGTAAAAAGTGATAGGGCGGGATGAAAATAATTTCGATTCAATTTTTTCGTGGTTATCTCCCTGTAGGAGCTGGCTTGCCAGCGATGCCCTCAAAAGCTCCGCGTTTATCCAGTGAACATGGCGTTATCGTTAACGACCATCGCTGGCAAGCCCGCGCCTACGGGGGGGTGGGCTTGGCTTCGGTCTTCGCCGCCACGGTCACCCACCATGGCGTGTGCTGTTCGATCTGCACCGGCAGGGTCGGCAGCAGCGCGTTCAGCGCCAGGTTGGTGTCTTTGAGCGGGAAGCTGCCGGTGACCCGCAGGTTGGCCACTGCCGGCGCGACGCCCAAATGTCCGGGACGATAACGACCGAGCTCACGAACCAGGTCCTCCAGGCGTGCGTTGTCCACCACCAGCATGCCGCGGGTCCAGGCATCCGCGCCGAGGTTGAGCGCAACAATCGGTCCCATGCCATTGTTGCGTATCAGCACTTGCTGGCCTTCGCGCAGGATCTGTTCTTCCGGGCTCGATTCAGGATGTGCAGCCACCGCCGACTGCAACACACTCAGGCGCGTGCCGGCTTGCTCACGCTTGACCAGAAACCGCGTACCAAGGGCGCGCATGCTGCCTTCGCGGGTTTCGACGATAAACGGCCGCGCATCGCCATGAGCGGTTTCGACCAGGATTTCGCCTTCCCGGAGCATGACCCGTCGCTGCTTCTCGTCGAAGCGCACGTCCACGGCGCTGTGGGTGTTGAGTTTGATCAGCGTGCCATCGGCCAGGCGCAGGGTGCGTTGTTCGCCGGTGGCGGTGCGCTGGTCCGCCAGCCAATAGTCGAGCGGCAGGTAACGATCCGCGGCGAACAGCGCCAAGCCGATCACGGCGACGACGCTGGCCATGCCGCTACCAAGCGTGCGCACTCGCCGGCGAATGCTTTCGCGCGATTGCAGCAGGGCGGTGCGGGCCGGACCGCTGGCGACGCTGAAACGCTGGTCAAGCATGCCCAGCTGGCGCCAGGCGCGCGCATGCTCTTCGTGGGCCGCGTGCCATTTGGCGAACTCTTCGCGCTCTACCGGGGTGCCGGAATCCAGCGACAGCTGCCAGGCAATCGCGGCGTCCAGCACCTGTGCCGATACCGGCCTGGAACTGCTCGCGGTCATGTCGGTTCACCGTACAGCGCGATGTAGCACTGACGAATCCCCTGGGCCAGGTACTGGCGCACCCGTGGCACCGATACGCCCAGGCGTTCGGCGATTTGCGCGTGGCCGAGGCCGTCGAGACGGTTGTAGAGAAACGCCGCCCGCGCCTTGCTCGACAGTTTGCCGAGCAGGCGATCAATGTTTTTCAGGTCTTCGAGGATCATTTGCTGTTCTTCCACCGACGGTTGCTCGGCTTCTGGAATCAGCATCAGTTCAGTGAGGTAAGCCTGTTCCAGAGCAGCTCTACGGAAGTGGTCAAACAGCAGGCCCTTGGCAATCGCCACCAGAAATGCCCGCGGTTCGCGTGGCTCCTTCAATTGCTCTCGGCCGAGCAAACGCAAGAACGTGTCATGACTCAGGTCTTCGGCCCGTTGCGGGCAAGCAACGTTGCGCCGAAGCCAGGCCAATAGCCAACCGCGATGGTCGCGATATAACGCACCGACGAGCTCATTTTGGGGGCTTGGGACTGACGACACGTGGCATTACCGATTGGGAAACATTAACTAACGAGAATTGTTCGCGATTGTGTCAGAGGCGAGGAAGGTGTGCAATTGGCGCTGGTCGGGTGGTTTTGATGGGGGGGCAGTGGAACCACGCTCTCGTTCTTCGCGGGCAAGCCACGCTCCCACAGGGATTGCGCATAACCTTGTGGGGGCGTGGCTTGCCCGCGATGAGGCCGGTGCAGACGCAGGAGATCAGAAGGACGGCGTGTGCTGCCGTCGCTTCCACTGATTCAAGCGCTGCTGCAAATTCAACGGGCTATGAATCTGCTGCTGCCTTGCGCGGCTGAACAGGATCAGGGTCAATTCGGCGGTGGCCAGGGCATCGGCGCTGGCGTTGTGGCGCTCGAAGACTTCGAGCTTGAACCAGTCGATCCACTCGTCCAGTCCGGCCTCGCGGATGTTGGCTTGGGGGCAAAGCAGCGGGGCAAGGTCCGCCACATCCACAAAGGGGTGCTGCAACTTGTAGCCCAGATGATCTTTCAAGGCGCGACCGAGCATGTGTTGGTCAAAAGGCGCATGAAAGGCCAGGATCGGGCTGTCGCCGACGTACTCCATGAACTCGACCAATGCCTGCGCCGGGTCGCTGCCGGCGGCAATCGCGCTGGGGCCGATGCCGTGGATCAATACGCTGGGGCCGAGTTTGACTTCGGTGCATTGCAGGGTGCGTTCGAATTGTTGGCTGAAATCAATCGCGCCGTCCTCGATCACCACTGCGCCGATGGACAGCACGCGGTCCTTGTTCAGGTTCAGCCCGGTGGTCTCCAGGTCCAGTACCACCCAACGCTGTTCGCGCAAGCTGCACTCACTCAGCCCGGTGGCCATCGGCAGGCGTTGCAGGCGTTGTTGCAGTTCCCCGGACAGGACCGGGCCAGCCGGGCGCAGCCATGAAAACAGGCTCATAGCTGATACCGCAGGGCCAGGCTGCTTTGCAGGCGTTGCGCCTGGCGCAGGGACTCACGCAGGATCCGTCGATCCAGATGATTGAGGCTGTCCGGATCAACGCGGTTGGAGTAGGGCAGATTCTCCCGGGTCTGGAGCTGATGTTGCTGCATGCGGGTTTGCTGGATGAAGTGATAGGCCTCTTCATACGCTGCCCCGTCCAGGGGTTCGATGACCTCCTTGTCGACCAATTGGCGAAACCGTTCCAGCGTATTGTTCGCTTCGATGCCGTTGGCCAAGGCCAGCAAACGCGCAGCATCGACGAACGGGGTCAGGCCCTGGACCTTCAGGTCGAGGGTGGCCTTCTCGCCATTTTTCCGGGCCAGTACAAATTCACGGAAACGGCCCACGGGCGGACGATTGCGCAAGGCATTCTCGGCCATCATGCGCTGGAACAAGCGGTTGTCGCCGACTTGATCGAGAATCGCGCGGCGCAACTGTTCGCAGCCTTGCTCGCTGCCCCAGACCACGCGCAAGTCGAAATAGATACTCGAACCGAGCAGGTTCTCTGGCGTTGCCTCGCGGATAAACGCAGCAAAACGCCGTGCCCATTCGACCCGGGACAAACACAGCTCGGGGTTGCCGGCCATGATGTTGCCCTTGCACAGGGTGAAGCCGCACAGGGCCAGGCTCTGGTTGATCTGCTGGGCGATGGGCAGCAACTTGCCGCGTATTTCAGCGGCGTGGGCGGCGTCCCGCGCTTCAAAAATGATGCCGTTGTCCTGGTCCGTGTGCAGGGTTTGTTCGCGGCGGCCTTCGCTGCCGAAACACAGCCAACTGAACGGCACGCCAGGGTCGCCTTTGTCGGCCAGGGTCAATTCGATCACCCGGCACACGGTGTGGTCGTTGAGCAGGGTGATGATGTGGGTGATCTGGGTCGAAGACGCACCATGGGCCAGCATGCGTTCCACCAGTTGACCGATCTCACCGCGCAGCGTGACCAGGTTTTCCACGCGCTGGGCGCTGCGAATGGTGCGTGCCAGGTGCACCAGATCGACCCGTTGCAGGGAGAACAGATCACGTTCCGAGACCACACCACACAGGCGCTGATCCTTGACCAGGCAGACGTGGGCGATGTGCCGCTCGGTCATGGCAATGGCGGCGTCGAAGGCGCTGTGATCCGGCGACAGGAAAAACGGCGCCTGGGTCATATGCCGTTCGATGGCTTGGTTGAAGTCATGGGTGCCGTTGGCCACGACCTGGCGCAAGTCGCGCAGGGTGAAAATCCCCAGCGGCGCCTTTTGCGCGTCGACCACCACAATGCTGCCCACCTGCTGTTCATGCATCTGGGTCACGGCTTCGCGCAGGGGGGTAATCGGAGTGCAGGTCACCGGATGACGCATGGCCAATTCGCCGAGGCGGGTGTTGAGCGAGTATTGGGTGCCGAGGGTTTCCACGGCTTTTTGCTGGACCTGCTGGTTGACCTGATCCAGCAGGCTGCTCACGCCGCGCAGGGCAAAGTCGCGAAAGGTGCTGGAAATGGCAAACAGCTTGATGAAGGCGAGCTTGTTCAGCTGTAGGCAAAAAGTGTCTTCGGCGGCGAGATGCTCGGTGCGGGTCGCCCGCTCGCCCAGCAATGCGGCGAGGGGAAAGCACTCGCCGGTGGTGATTTCGAAGGTCGTTTCAGTGCCGCCCTTGGCCGTGTGCGGGCGTTCGCCCACGACCCGGCCCTGCTTGACGATGTAAAAGTGCTCAACCGGGCCATCGGCAGGCTTGATGATGCTCTCGCCGGGCGCATAAAAACGCAGCTGGCATTGCTCGACCAGGTACGCCAGATGAGCCTGTTCCATCTGATTGAAGGGCGGGAAGCGCTGAAGGAATTGCAGGGTGCCCTGGATGTTTTGCAACACCGCGGTTTTCCCAGCCTGGGTGAAGGCGTCCGCTTTACTCATAACCATAACCGCAGTCTTTTTTGGATTTGTTGTCGTCGGATGACTCAGTCATGGTCGGCCCCTGCGGTCCGGGTGCCCATTGGACGTAAGTCTAGGTAGGTGGTGTGTGTGAGGGAATCTCGGAAAAACCTTACGCAATTTTGCGAAAAACCTCTGCGTTCCCCTATTGGAAAAATATCCGACGAAGTGCACATTGAAGGTCTGCTTAGCGATGTCTGACCACTGTGCTAGGGAATTGAACTGAACATGTAGAGAAAACCATGTCCGACCACGATATTTTGAGTGACGCCGAGCGCGAGGCGCTCAGTGCCGTCATGCAGGAACCTGACTTGCCGGCGCAGCGCGTGCTGATCGTTGATGACGATAAAGACGCCCGGGAATTGCTGTCAGAGATTCTTGCGCTGGACGGGATTCGCTGCCTGACCGCCGCCAGTGGCGAGACTGCACTCAAGATGCTGGAAGAGAAACCGTCGATTGGCCTGGTGATCACTGATTTGCGAATGGGCCACATAGACGGCCTGGATCTGATTCGTCAGGTGCGTGAGTCGGTGCGGGCGGCAATGCCGATCATCATCGTCTCGGGGGATGCCGACGTCAAAGACGCCATCGCCGCGATGCATTTGAGTGTGGTGGATTTCCTGCTCAAGCCAATTGATACCGACAAGTTGCTGGGGTTGGTCAAGCATGAGCTGGGGATGGAGCCTTAGCGAGACAGCGAAAAGTAAAAAGCCCTGATCGCAAGATCAGGGCTTCTTCGTTTGAGGCGCTATGGCTTACTCAAAGGCCATTGGCAGCCTTGAACTCGCGACGACGACGGTGCAGGACCGGCTCGGTGTAGCCGTTTGGTTGCCTGGTACCTTCGATCACCAGTTCGACAGCTGCCTGGAAGGCGATGTTGCTGTCGAAGTTCGGTGCCAGCGGACGGTACAGCGCATCCCCGGCATTCTGACGGTCCACCACCGGCGCCATGCGCTTGAGGCTTTCCATCACCTGCTCCTGGGTGACGATACCGTGACGCAGCCAGTTGGCGATGTGCTGGCTGGAAATACGCAGCGTCGCACGGTCTTCCATCAGGCCGACGTCGTTGATGTCCGGCACTTTCGAACAGCCGACGCCTTGGTCGATCCAGCGCACCACATAACCGAGAATGCCCTGGGCGTTGTTGTCCAGTTCGTTCTTGATCTGCTCGGCAGTCCACTGCGGGTTCACCGCCAGCGGGATGGTCAGGATATCGTCGACCGAGGCGTGAGCGCGCTTGGCCAGTTCAGCCTGACGCGCGAACACGTCAACCTTGTGGTAATGCAGCGCGTGCAATGCCGCGGCGGTCGGCGATGGCACCCAGGCGGTGTTGGCGCCAGCCAGTGGATGAGCGATTTTCTGTTCGAGCATCGCCGCCATCAGGTCCGGCATGGCCCACATGCCTTTACCGATTTGTGCACGACCTTGCAGGCCGGTGCTCAAGCCGATATCGACGTTGGAGTTCTCGTAGGCGCCAATCCATTTTTCCGCCTTCATGTCGGCCTTGCGCACCATCGGGCCGGCTTCCATGGAGGTGTGGATTTCGTCACCGGTACGATCGAGGAAACCGGTGTTGATGAACACCACGCGCTCACTGGCGGCCTTGATGCAGGCCTTGAGGTTGATCGTGGTACGACGCTCCTCGTCCATGATCCCGACCTTGAGGGTGTTGCGTGGCAAGGCCAGCACGTCTTCGATGCGACCGAACAGTTCGTTGGTGAACGCCGCTTCTTCCGGGCCGTGCATTTTCGGTTTAACGATATAGATCGAACCGGTGCGGGTGTTTTTGCGCGAAGTGTTGCCGTTCAGGTTGTGCAGTGCGGCCAGGCAAGTGACCAGGCCATCGAGAATACCTTCCGGCACTTCGTTACCGTCTTTATCGAGGATCGCGTCGATGGTCATCAGGTGACCGACGTTGCGCACGAACAGCAACGAACGGCCGTGCAGGCTCAGTTCACTGCCATCGACGGCGGTGTAGGCACGGTCGGCGTTCATGGTGCGGGTAAACGTCTGGCCGCCCTTGGCGACTTCTTCCGACAGATCGCCCTTCATCAGGCCGAGCCAGTTGCGATAGATCACCACTTTGTCATCGGCATCGACCGCAGCGACCGAGTCTTCGCAGTCCATGATGGTGGTCAGCGCCGCTTCCATCAGGATGTCTTTGACACCTGCAGCATCGGTCTGGCCGACCGGGGTGCTGGCATCGACCTGGATTTCGAAATGCAGGCCGTTGTTTTTCAGCAGGATCGCGGTGGGTGCCGAGGCAGCGCCCTGGAAGCCGATCAGTTGGGCGTCGTTGCGCAGGCCGCTGTTGCTGCCGCCTTTGAGAGCAACCACCAGTTTGCCGTCAACGATTGAGTAGCGGGTGGAGTCGACGTGGGAGCCGGCAGCCAATGGCGCCGCTTCGTCGAGGAAAGCGCGGGCGAAGGCGATGACCTTGTCGCCGCGCACCTTGTTATAGCCTTTGCCTTTTTCCGCGCCGTCAGCTTCGCTGATCGCGTCGGTGCCGTAGAGCGCGTCATACAGCGAACCCCAGCGGGCGTTCGAAGCATTGAGCGCGAAACGGGCGTTCATCACCGGTACCACGAGTTGCGGGCCGGCCATGCGGGCGATTTCATCATCGACGTTTTGCGTCGTTGCCTGGAAATCGGCCGCTTCTGGCAGCAGATAACCGATGTCTTGCAGGAAGGCTTTATAAGCCACGGCGTCGTGTGGTTGACCGGCACGGGATTGGTGCCAGCCATCGATACGAGCCTGGAGATCATCGCGTTTGGCGAGTAGGGCTTTGTTCTTCGGCGCCAGGTCATGAATGACCTTGTCGGCACCGGCCCAGAACTTATCGGCGGTGAGGCCGGAACCGGGAATGGCTTCGTTGTTCACGAAGTCGAACAGGACTTTGGCGACCTGCAGGCCACCGACTTGAACGTGTTCAGTCATTGCTTGCCTCACTCTGCTCAGCTATTTCGCTTTTCAGCTCTTCAATTTAACAATGAAGCCTTTGGCATTTAAACCACAAACCCTGGGACCAGTACATGCCATTTCTGACGGCTGGGTGGGGACCAATCAACGGCATGGAGGCCGTGCTGACGGGGCTTTCAGGGATGCGCCCAAGCCTGAGGCAGACATCGATCCAACGTTATGTAGTGCGCGCTGCGGCATACTACATGATGAATTGCGCTTGTGAAAATTAGACTAATTACGTCGTTCTGCGACCCCATGACGCATTGCAGTCACGTCGGGGATCGGGATGTTCTCAAAAAAGTATGAGATTGTTCCAGTTAAATATAAAAAGTTGTACACGATTTGTGGCTTTCGCTTTAATTCCAGGCGCTTCAATCGCGGGCAAGCCCGCTCCTGCAGGGATTGCGCATAACCTGTGGGAGCGGGCTTGCCCGCGAAGACGTCAGTCCGTTCGCTGCCCAATTCCAGATCCGTGCCGAGCACTCGCCAACCCCTTGCCTATACTTGCTTTTCTATAACAAAACACATGACCAGAGGGCTGCGCCATGGACCACCTCGTACTCACTGTTTTCGCTCCAGACAAGCCAGGGCAGGTCGAGCGTATTGCCCAATGCATTGCCGAGCACGGCGGCAACTGGCTGGAAAGCCGCATGTCGCGCATGGCCGGGCAGTTCGCCGGGATCCTTCGGGTGGGCGTACCGGCCGAGGCCTACGATGAGTTGGTCGATGCCCTGCAAGGTTTGTCCGCCCAAGGCATTCGCGTCTTGATCGCCGAAAGCGGCATCGAGCAATCGTGCACCTGGAAACCCATCTCCATGGAGTTGGTAGGCAATGACCGGCCGGGGATCGTGCGTGATATCACTCGACTGTTGAGTGAACAGGGCGTGAATCTGGAACGGCTGGTGACTGAGGTGCGGCCGGCGCCGATGAGCAGCGAGCCGCTGTTCCACGCCGAAGCGATTCTCGCGGTACCCTTGACCTTGTCCCTGGATGTACTGCAGTCGCGCCTGGAAACCCTGGCCGACGATCTGATGGTGGAATTGGTACTGCGCAGTGAGCCTTGATCAGGTTATCCAAGTTTAACGTGCACCTGCCTGTGGATAACCTGTAGAGACAGCCTGCCAGGCCACGCTGGCCGGGGCTTTTCAGGAATTGATCAAAAAACCATCAGTTTCAGCAACTTGCGCACATTCGCCGGGGATGAGGCTGTGGATAACCTTGGGGCGAAACGATGCAGGCCACGTTAGACGTGGCCTGCAAAGGTTTGTACGTTTTTTGATCAGCTGCGGCGACGCAGGCTGAGCCATGCATCGACGCTGTAAACGGCCAGGCCGGCCCAGATAAAGATGAATGCCAGCAGCGTACTCGACGACAGGTGTTCGCCGAACAGCAGCACGGCCTGCAACAACACCAATGTCGGCGCCAGGTACTGCAGGAATCCCAAAGTGGTGTAGGGCAAATGCCGTGCAGCGGCGTTGAAACACACCAGCGGCACCAGGGTCACCGGGCCAGCAGCGACCAGCCACCAGGCTTCGGACGTCGTCCAGAACTCGGGTTGCGCGCTCGCTGCCGTCGGATTGAACAGCAACCAGGCGACGGCAATCGGCACCAGCATCCAGGTTTCCACCACCAGCCCCGGCAATGCCTTGACCGGTGCCTGTTTGCGGATCAACCCGTAGAAACCGAAGGTCAGGGCCAATACCAGCGACACCCACGGCAAGCTCCCGACTTGCCACACCTGCTGCGCCACGCCGACCGCCGCCAGACCCACGGCTATCCACTGCATGCGCCGCAGTCGCTCCCCGAGTATCAGCATACCCAGCAGCACGTTCACCAGCGGGTTGATGTAGTAGCCAAGGCTGGCCTCAAGCATGCGTCCGTTATTCACCGACCAGACATAAGTCAGCCAGTTGGCGGCGATCAGCGTGCCGCTCAAGGCCAGGATCGCCAGTCGTTTCGGGTTCTCCCGCAGTTCGCGCCACCAACCCGGATGCTTCCAGACCATCAGCAGCAAGGCGCCGAACAGCGCCGACCACAACACACGATGGATGATGATTTCCACGGCGGGCACGTTGGCGATGGCTTTGAAGTAGAGCGGGAAAAGTCCCCAGATGATGTAGGCACTCAGGCCCAGGATGTACCCACGACGCGGGTTGGCGGCTTGCATGCAGAATCCTTGCTTAGGCAGCTAACAAAGAGGGGATTGTAAGGCGATTTTTCCTGACGTGCTGATCCTTGTAGGAACGAGCCTGCTCGCGATGGTCGTGAGCGATAACGCGGGAAACCTGATACCCCGCGGCGTCTTTGAGTTCATCGCGAGCAGGCTCGCT
>Ga0302169_10000374_pt1 | contig 14006 bp, 9 predicted proteins | sample I_Fen_N1_3_FD_193493 | JGI IMG/M metagenome (GOLD analysis project Ga0302169, IMG submission 193493) | Peat permafrost microbial communities from Stordalen Mire near Abisko, Sweden - I_Fen_N1_3 | ecosystem: Environmental > Terrestrial > Soil > Wetlands > Permafrost | place: Sweden: Abisko...
CAGCGAGGGATTGTTCGAAATCCAGTGCAGCTTTTTTGCGGGCCATGGCGGCGATTTCCGGTTGACGTTAAACCGGCGCGACACTAGCAGACATGGGGTTTATGGGCAAATGAGCGGGGCATCTGGCCGCTATACCCTGTGGCGAGGGAGCCAACTCATTCGCCACAGAATTGCGGTTTTGAGCCATCCGGATCACGGATTTTATAGCGAGTACTGCGCCCGCCGCCGGGCAGGCGTTGCAAGCAGCCTTTTTCCAACAGTTCGGCCAGATGACGCGTTGCGGTGGCTTTGGACACTTTCGCCACGGCCTGATACTGAGCTGCGCTGATCCCGCCTTCGAAACCACGCTCTCCGCCATCGAGCATGCGATTCAGGACTTTGGTCTGTTCGACCGACAGTTCAGATTCCCGGTGCGCCTGCCAGAAACGCGCTTTGGCCAGTACCGACTCGATCCTCGCTATTGCCTGTTGCAGGCTGCGCAGCAAGGTTTGTAAAAACCACTGCAGCCATTCGGTGATGTCCAGCGTCGCTTTCTGGCTGTTTTCCAACACGCGGTAGTAGCCGGAGCGATCCTCGAGAATGCTCGCCGACATGGCGTAGAAGCGGATTGCCTGAGCCTCGCCTTGAGCCAGCGCAAGGTCGGTGATGGTTCGCGTCAAGCGACCATTGCCATCGTCAAAAGGGTGGAGCGTGACAAACCAGAAGTGCGCGATGCCGGCGCGCAACAACGGATCGAGCGCGGCCTGATGACGGCTGCTTTCAAACCAGTCGAGGAAGGTCTGGCATTGTCGTTCAAGGCCCCGACGGGGCGGCGCTTCGAAATGGACCGTGGGCTTGTCGAGCCGGCCCGACACCACTTGCATCGGATCATCGCCGCGCAATGCGCCAACACGGATACTTCGTGCGGTGAGATCGGTGTTCTGATCGGGGAACAGCCACTCATGCCAATCCAGCAAGCGCTCAAGGGTCATTGGCTCGGCGAAATGCTGCGTTGCATCAAGCATCAGGCGGGCCAGGCCTTCGCTGCGTTGGCTGACGTTATCGCCATCCATCACTTCAAGTCCCAATCGCCGCGCCAGTGAGGAGCGGACCGAGCCGACATTCAGCTGTTCGCCCTCGATGGCGGACGAGGTGACAATGTTTTGCAGCAATGCATCCAGCTCGCTCTGCGCGCTAAGCGAACTGCCGACGGAACTGACCATGCCCATCAATCGACCTTGTGCCTGAACGCACTCGCGTAGTAACGGTGCCAAGCGCTCGGCGTGCCAAGTGAAACTCGGCCAATCAGGCTGTTGCCAGATCCAGTGAGGTGCCATGAATTCGATGCTCTGGGGTAAGTGAGCCGATTAGAAGGTCTATTCGGCTCATATTGTGAGCCGAATATGGCCCGTATTCGGCTCACCGTCCACTCACCCGCGTGATTTGCGCCGCATTTTCACGGCGATCTCATTGTTAGAAGCGGCCACGGCGGTTAACCTTCGCGCCCTATACGACCCGACAGTCACGGGTCTTTCAGACGAAACGCAGTATCAACCTCTGTAACGCGCCGAGGATCGGGCGCAAGGTTTCGTCATGCATGGCAGGAGGCATCACATGCGTTCGATTCTTTTGCTGCTTGTTGGATGGCTCTGTGCGTCGGGCCTCCTGGCCGCGCCGAGTGCCGAGGTGTCGGAACCCGTGGGCGGCTGGCGCTACAACGGTTTGCTCGACCGTACGGAAAATCCTCAAGTGGCCTATCCCACGCCGCCCATCGACCGGGGTGTGCAGCGCAATCGCACGATGATCGAGGGCCAGCTCAAGGCCATCGGCACGCAACGTGGTCCTCACACCCTGGCGGTCAACGGCAATCCGTTGAACCTGTACACCGACGATCAGGGGCGTTTCGCCCGGCCCTATGCGTTCGGCGCGGGCTCCAACAGTGTCGAAGTGCGCAGTGCCGAAGGCCAGTCGCTCAAGCGCGTTCAATTCTATGAAGCCAACAACCTGCGCACCCCGGCGCGGATTCGGGTGGTGCTCGGTTGGGACGACCCGAAGGCCGAGCTCGACCTGCACATCATTACTCCCGATGGCCAGCACGCGTTCTGGGCTCATTCGGCGCTGACCAACGGCGGCGGCCTCGACCCGGACGGCGTCGACGGTCCCGGCCCGGAAATGTTCACCATGACGGCGCCGCTGCATGGCACCTATCTGGTTTACGTGAACTATTGGGGCAACTTCGGCAGTGGCGGCTATAACTTCGATGAGGCCAGCAACCAGAACGAGGTGATCACCTCGCAGATCAATCTGGTGCTCAACGAAAACACCGTCGACGAAAAACGCGAGACCTTCATCGTGCCCTTGCGTGCGATCGGCGACCTGCTGCTGGTCAAGACTTTCAACTATTAAGCATCCCGCACCACGGATGAATTGGGTTTTGTGAAATGAGTGAAAACATCGTGTCCCCTGCTGCCGATTCAGCGGCCGCCAAACCTTCCCGGCGCTGGCCGGCGCTACTGCTTGGGTTGGGCCTGGTAGCCGTTGTGGCGGGCGGGGTGGGGTGGTTCCTGCACAAACCCAAGACCCCCGCGCCCGTATTGGCCAGCGATAAACTGGGCATGAGCCGGCCGGATGGCCTGCTGGAAACCCGTTCCTTGAGCCAATTGCCCAAGGATCTGTTGGCGGTGCCGTTCCTCAAGGAAACCCTCACCGAAGATTTCGTCTTCTATTACGAAACTCACGCGGATCGTCTCGGACTGATCGGCAGTCTGCGGCGGATCATTTACGAGCATGACCTGAAGTTGCAGGACAGCCTGATCGAGCAGCTCTTCGATCAACCCGCCGACGTGGCGCTGTGGCGTGGGGCGGATGGTCGGCTCAAGGATTTCCTGCTGGTGATGGATCGCGGCGGACTGGCCAAGGTGCTCGAGCCGCTGGCGAAGGTCGCGCTGGATGATTCACAGCTGAGCAAAATCGCCGATGTGAAAGTCGGCAACGACGATGTGGCGCTCTATCAGCTCACCTACAACGCCAGCAAGGCGCTGCTGTTTGCCTCCCATGGCGACAAACTGGTGGTGCTGTCCAATCCGTCGAAACTCTACGACCCGCAAAGTGGCCAGGCCGAGGAGCCCGGCAGTGTCTCGACAGCCGCCATCGCCGCGTTGCTCAACGGTGACAAACTGTTCCCCGAAGCATTCGGCCTGCCGCCGCGCGCGCCTGAAGTGAAGCAGCGCCTGTCGGTCAACGCCAGTGTGCTGGCGATGGGTTACCAGCGCTTCATCCCCAACTTCGCCGGGTTGCGCTTCGACATGGACGACAAGGGCTGGCACAGCTTCCTCGCCATGGATGAACTGGACGACCAGCCGGGCTTCGATTTCAAGCCGATCTGGCAAGCCATGCCCATGGGCGCCAGCGCCTGTGTGGCCTTGCCACTCGCCGCCGCGCAACAGAAACCGCTGTTGGTTAAGCTCGGTGCCGAGGAGAAGGTGGCACAGGCCTTGACCGAACACATGGCCGGTGCCGCGGGCCTGTGCTGGTACGCCGATTCGCGCCTGTACACGCCGCTGCTGGTGGCCGGCCTGAGCGATAAGGACAGCGCCCGACTCGACGGTGATCTGGGCAAACTGTTCGGCTCGATGGTCGGTGCCTACGAAGGCAAGGTCGATGATCACGCGTTCCCGGTGGTCGAAAAGCAGGAGGGCCAGAGCCATCAATGGCAGCGCCAGGTCAGCTCAAACTTCGGTCCGTACGCGGCCAAGGACGCCGAGGACCCGGAGGCGATCACCGGCAAGGCGTTCATGCGCGTCAGCCTGGCGCGTCACGGTTCGACGCTGCTGTTCTCCCTCGACGACAAACTGGTGGACAAGGCGCTCGGCACCCTCGACAAACGCTTCCCGCCGATGGCCGACGTGGTGCCGAAAGACCTGCTGATGCCGGTCTATTTCGGTCCGGATGCGATGGCCCAGCTGATGCAGCAGGAAACCCTCGACAGCCTGCCCCAGGACATGGAGCCGGTGTTCTACAACGCTGCGCAAACCTACCTGATCCCGAAACTGCGCAAGCTCGGCGGTTACGGCAAGTACGCCCTGACCTTGCCTGAAGGCAGCGAACCCGACGGCCACTGGCAATGGCTGCCACTGGAATGGAAAGCGCTGTGACCGGACTGATCCGAAGCCTTGGCCTGCTTGTGCTGTTGCTGAGCGCGGGTGCCCGGGCCGTCGAAACCCCGGCGCTCGACCCGCAGCAATCCCAGGTGTTCCGCGCCTGGTTCGTGCGCATCGCCCAAGAGCAACTGAGCCAGGGTCCGAGCCCACGCTGGTATCAGCAGGATTGCGCCGGGCTGGTGCGCTTCGCCGCCAACGAAGCGCTGAAGGTGCATGACGACAAATGGCTGCGCAGCAATGGCCTGTCCAACCGCTACCTGCCGCCGGAACTGCAACTGAGCGACGCCCAGCGCGGCCTCGCCCAGCAGTGGCAGCAGGGCGGCGGCCAGGTCGGGCCGTACGTCAACGCGATCAAGCTGATTCAGTTCAACAGCCATCTGGTCGGCCGTGATGTGGCCCAGGCGCGTCCCGGCGACCTGATGTTTTTCGATCAGGGTGACGACCAGCACCTGATGATCTGGATGGGCCGCTACATCGCTTACCACACCGGCACCACCACACCCACTGACAACGGCATGCGCTCCGCAAGCCTGCAACAACTCATGACATGGAAGGACACCCGATGGATACCCGATGCAGCCAACCCCAACTTCATCGGCGTTTATCGACTGAATTTTCTCTCCCAATGATCGGTGCCCGCATGTTGCGTTTTCTGCCCCTGCTGTTGGTCTTGATGCTGCCTCTTTCGCCGGTGAATGCCGAAGACACCGTCGAGCCGAGTGGCTATACGCCGGTGGCCGGTGAGAGTTTCTTTCTGCTGGCGGACAGCAGTTTCGCCAGCGACGAACAGGCGATGGTGCGTCTCGAAGCACCGGGCCGCGACTATCGCCGGTTCCGCATGGAACCCTACGGCGGCGCCGACATCCGCGTGTATCGCATCGACAAGCCGCTGGATTTCCTCAAGCGCCAGAAGAACCTGCACCGGGTGGTCAGCGACGGCCAGTTCAAGGGCGAAGGCCTGTCCAACACCTTGGCGTACCTGTGGGATAGCTGGTACCGCAAGTCCCGCCGGGTGATGCAGCGAGCGTTTTCCTACGAGTCGCGTAAACAAGTCACCGAAGAAGTGCCGGAACTGAAGATGGGCAACGCCATGGCCGCGCCCACGCCCTACGACGCTCAGCCGCAATTCGCGTTGATTCCGGGGCTGCCAGTGGTCAGCCAGTTTCGCTACCCGCTGTGGCAGGCCAAGCCGATCCAGCCACCGGAAGGGGTGAACCTCGCTGGCTCCTCCAGTGAATTCGTCAGCGTCGCGCCGGGCAACGTCTATATCCCGTTGGGCAACCTGAAACCGGGCCTTTATCTGGTGGAAGCGCTGATCGGCAAGTACCGGGCAACCACCATGGTCTTCGTCTCCAACACCGTGGCCGTGAGCAAGATCGCTGGCGATGAGTTGCTGGTGTGGGCTGCGCGCAAGCACGAAGGCAGTTCGGTGCCCAAGGTCAATGTGTTGTGGACCGACGGCCTCGGCGTGATGAGCAGCGGTACCACCGATGCCGATGGCCTGCTGCGCTTGAAGCACGTCAGCCCCGAGCGTTCGTTCGTGATAGGCGAAGACGAAGAGGGCGGCGTTTTTGTCTCGGAAAACTTCTACTACGACAGTGAAATCTACGACACCAAACTCTATGCCTTCACCGACCGGCCGCTGTACCGGCCAGGGGACTGGGTGTCGCTGAAGATCGTCGGGCGCGAGTTCAAGAATGCCCGGGATTCGGTGCAACCCAGTGCCGCTGACGTCAATGTAACGGTGTTGGATGCGACGGGAACGGCGTTGCAAACCCTGGACTTGAAACTCGATTCCAAGGCCGGCACCCAAGGCCGTTTCCAGTTGCCCGACAATGCCGTGGCCGGTGGTTATGAGCTGCGTTTCAGCTACAAGGATCAGGCCTACAGCAGCGCCTTCCGGGTCGCCGAGTACATCAAGCCGCACTTCGAGATTTCACTGAACCTGGCCAAACAGGACTACCGCACCGGCGAAGCGGTCAAGGGCAGCCTGGTGCTGCTGTATCCCGACGGCAAACCGGTGGCCAATGCCAAATTGAGCCTGAGCCTGCGCGCTCAGCAGCTGTCGATGGTCGACAACGAGCTGCAGTACCTCGGGCAATTCCCGGTGGAGCTGACCAGCACCGAACTGACCACCGACGCCAAGGGCAACGCCACCCTCGAACTGCCGGCCGCGGAGAAACCGAGCCGCTACATGCTCACCGTGTTCGCCAGTGATGGCGCGGCGTACCGGGTCAAGACCACCAAGGAAATTCTCATTGATCGCGGTGCGGCAAATTTCCGCTTGAGCGCGCCGCAACGGTTCAGTGCGGTGGGCGACAAGGTGGCATTCAGCTACGCCAATGAAAGCGAGCAGCGCCAGTCGGTCACGCCGAGCAGTTATGGCTGGGTGCGCCTGGAGGATCAGAGCACCGGCGAAGGCAAACTGGCGGCCACCGACAAGGGGTTCACCCTGGCTTTCGAGCGTCCTGGCACCTACAACCTGACGCTCAGGGATGACCACGGTCGCACCCTCGGCGCTACGGGTCATTCGGTCACCGGCGAGGGTGTCAAAGCGGTGCCGGGCACCGTTGAAATCGTCCTCGACAAACCGGAGTACAAGGCCGGCGACGAAGCGCTGGCACTGATCACCTTCCCCGAGCCGATCAGCGACGCATTGCTGTCGCTGGAACGCGACAAGGTCGAGGCGACGGCGTTGCTGTCCAGGGGCGGTGACTGGCTGAAGATGGAAAAACTCAGCGACACTCAATACCGCGCGCGCATTGCGGTGAAGGACAACTTCGCGCCGAACCTGACCTTCTCGGTGCTGTACACCAAGGGCGGCCAGTACAGTTTCCAGAACGCCGGCATCAAGGTGATTGCGCCGCAGATAGACGTGGCCATCGCCACCGATAAAGACACCTATCAACCCGGCGATACCGTGTCGGTGGACCTGACCACCCAGTTCGCCGGCAAGCCGATCCCGGCACACCTGACGGTCAGCGTGGTCGATGAAATGGTCTACGCGCTGCAGCCGGAGGTGGCGCCTAGCATCGACCAGTTCTTCTACCACCCGCGGCGTAACAACGTGCGCACCAGCGCCAGCCTGTCGTTCATCAGCTACGACGTGGCGCTGCCCGGCAGCCCAGGCGCGCCGGGCAAGGCCAACCGCAGCGAACGTGGCGTGAAGGTGCTGGAGCGGCCGCGTCGCGAAGACGTCGACACCGCCGCGTGGCAACCGGAGCTGGTGACCGACGCCAGTGGCAAGACCCGCTTCACCTTCAAGATGCCGGACTCGCTGACCCGCTGGCGCATCACCGCCCGGGCCATCGCCGATGACGGTCAGGTCGGGCAGAAGAAGCAGTTCGTGCGCTCGGAGAAACCGCTGTACCTGAAGTGGAGCGGGCCAAACACATTCCGCACGGGCGATAAGCCGGATCTCGGTGTGTTCGCGTTCAGCCAGGCAGAAAAACCGGTCAAGGCCGAACTGGTGATTCATTACGCGGGCAACGAGCAGCGTGTGCCCGTGACGCTGAGCAACGGCATCAACTACATCGCGTTGCCGGCGTTCTCGTTGGCCAGTGGCGAGTGGACCGCCGAGCTGGTGCAGGATGGCAAAACCGCTGATGCCTTGGCCGTGCGCCTGGCCGCCACCGGCGAAGGTTGGCAGGTCACGCAGAGCCAAAGCCTGGACGTGACTGTCGGCGATACGCCGCTGACACTGCCGGCGGACGCCACGGATATACGCCTGCGCCTGGACGACAGCCCGCAAGCGCTGTTCCGCTCGGCGCTGGACGATCTGCTGAGCTACCCCTATGGCGGCGTCGAACAAACCGCCAGTCGCTTGCTGCCGCTGAGCATTGCCTATCCGAGCCTGTCGTCGAACCCGCAGGTCCGCGACCGCTTGCGCCTGATCATGCAGAACAGCCGCTTGCGTCTGGTGCAAATGGCCGGGCCGTCGGCGAGTTTCACCTGGTGGGGCATGGACGGCGAGCCGGACGCGTTCCTGACCGCCTACGCCTATTACGCCGACTGGCACGCCAGCAAAGTGCTGGAACTGAGCCTGCCGCCAGAGCACTGGCAGCGGGTATTGGAGGTCTATTCGAAGCAGGCGAAGAACACGCCACTGTTGCAGCGAGCGCTGATTCTGTCGTTCGCCAAACAGATGCAATTGCCGGTGAACACCTTGCTCAGTGGATTGATGGAGGATCTGGCAAAAGCGGGCGAGGGCAATGCCGCGAACCTGATGGACGATGGCGAAGACAGCATCGTCATGAGCGATCCGGATTCGGCGCTGGGTCTGGCCGCGGCCCGGGCGTTGACGGCGTCTTTGGCCAAGCAATCGAAGGTCACCGTGCCCGACGCTTTCAACCGGCAACTGGCCGATGCACAGCAGCGCCTGGCCGTCAGTTCCCAGCCGTTTGCCGAAGCCCTGAACCTGTCACTGCAAGCCTTCGATCAGGCCCGCGCGCAAGCGTTGCTGCAGCGTTTGCTGCCACAGCAGTCGACGCTGGAACGTGCCTTGGCGCTGACCTGGCTGCAGCGCAGTATCGAACAGGCGTCACCCACCATCGCCTTGGCGCCGGGTGAGGGCTGGAAGAAAAAATACGGTGACACCGGTGAGGTGTATTGGACGTGGCAGGGGGCTACGCCCGTACCGACGGTGTTGTCCCTGAGCGGGGTGCAGGAGCGCCCATTGCGGGCCGCATTGAGCTTCCAGAGCCAGCAACCGACCGTCGATCCGATGGCCGTGACCATCACCCGTCGTCTGTCGCGCCTGGTGCCGGGGGATGAAGCGTTCACGTTCAAACTGGAAGCGGTCGGCAACGCGCCGTTGTCCAGTGACAACCTGTACCTGGACGAAGTGATCCTCACCAGCAAAGCTGCCAAACCGCTGCGCTACGGCTTGCTTGAAGTGCCGTTGCCACCGGGCGCCGACGTTGAGCGCACCACCTGGGGCATCAAGCTGATGGGCAAGGCCGGCACGGAACCCACGGCACTGGAAAAGGCCCGTTTCGAACCGGGACAACTGGCCTATGCCGTGCCGGTGGATGCGCTGAGCGGTGAGCTGCGCCTGCGTCATCTGGTGCGTTTCTCGCAGAAAGGCCAATTCAACCTGCCGCCGGCGCGCTTCACTCAGGTGTATGCGCCACAGCATCAGGCTCAAGAGCAGAAACCGGCGCTCGGTCAGGTCACGGTCCACTGACATGCCACGGCTTCTGGTCTGCTGGCTGTTGTGTTTGCTTCCTGCGCTGGCCACGGCGCAGGACGAACCGCTGCATCTGGCGTTCAAGGGCGATTTGCTGTCCTTGAGCCGGACTCAGTTACTTTCGCGTGAGCCGTTGCCCGAGACCTTGCAGACCCCGCTGGGCAGTGTGTGGAAGTTGTTTGTCTACGCCTGGCTGGTGGACACCGGTGCGCGCGAACCGGCTTATGAATGTCGCGGGCAGTCGAAGGAGGAAGTCTATTGCTGCACGGCGGGCGGCAAGATCGAGCGTGATCAGGCGCTGGTCAAATCCTGCGGATTGTATTTCGAGCCGGCGCGTCTGGGCATTTCCAGCGCCGATTGGCGAGCCTATTGGCAGACGCGACAGGCGCCGGAATGGTTGCGGAGCTTACCGTCGTTGCAGCCCGCCACTCGGGTCCCGGTGGCTGAGTTGTTGCGCTCGTTGGCGCTGCTGCCGGCCCAGGATCAGGCCCGCCGGGTGTTGCTCGATGTGGTGCTCAATGCCGCAGACGGCAATGTGGTCGGCGAGCTCGGCGGCCGGTTGCGGGTGAAAACCTGGAGCTGGCTGGGGGATCGGGATCCGGCGTCGCGCCAGGGCGGTTTTGCTGGTTGGACGGTGGACGGTACGCCGATCTGGGCCGGTGGGCGCGGGACCAGTCAGCGAGTCTTGCGTGAGTATGGTCCGGCGTTGGCGACAGTGCTCCCGCCATCAGGCGCGGCCGAGAGCGGAACGTGCGTGGAGGTCAGTCTGTTCTCTCGTTATCCACTGAAACGCGTACTGTCGGGAGGTCGCGTGGCAGCGTCCGGACCTTTACAGGGCGACTACCGCGTCGAGTTCGCCAGCGGCAATCAGCTCGATATCCACAGCGATGGCGAACTGTTTTTACTGAACGACACACTGGTAGCTCGGCTGGACCGCGAAGAATACGTCGCGCGCGTGCTGCAGCGCGAAGCCACCGCTGAACCCGCCGAAGCGGCCAAAGCCCTGGCCGTGGCCATTCGCACCTACCTGCTGCAAAACGCCACGCGCCACGGCGACTGCCTGAGCATCGACGACAGCAGCCAGCGCCAACGGGTCGCACCGCGTCCGGCCAGCGCCGAAGCGCGCGACATCGCCGCCTGGACCCGTGATCTGGTACTGGCCGGCAGCACCGTGACCTACCATTCCGATCAACCCGGCCCGGACAAACTGTCCTGGCAGCATGCCGTCGAACAAGCCAATGCCGGCCAACGCTACGACGCCATCCTGCTGCACGCTTACCCACGCGCCAGCCTCAGCCGTTGGGACAATCCCGTCGCCTCCTGCGAAGCGCTGCCCGCCGCGCAAGACTGGCTGCAAAAGCAGCGTCGCGGCTGGCGCCCACGGCTGGAAAGCGAAACCGGCTACAACGAAGTCAGCACGTTCGCCGTCTGTCGCCTGACCTTTGGCCGCCCCTACGTCGACCGCGAACGCCAGCGTATCTACGTGCGCGGCGTGCTCTCGCTGCAAGACCGTCTCGACCTGACTCATGAATACCTGCACCTGGCCTTTGAGGCACACCCCAACGGCCAGGATGAAACCTACATCGAAGGGCTCGCCCGTCATCTTTTGCTGGAATAGACCATGACACTCCGTTATCCACAGGTCTTGCTGTTGCTCTTCGCGTCGGCCGTGTTATCGCCGACCCAGGCTGCCGATAGCGTCAAGCTCGACACTCCCGCAGGCGGTTGGCGCACCGGTGCGGCGGAAGGCGAGGGGGAGAACTTCCGTCAGACCGTCAACTACCCGGCCTCCTCGGTGAACACACCGGCAGGCCAGGCCAACACCGCGCGCATCGCCGGACAGATCAAAGCCACGCCCAAGTCGGCGGAGCCCGGCCGGTTGATTGTGAACGGTGTCAGCATGCCGCTGAAAATCGATCCGGCGGGCCGCTTTGATCGCCCGTTCTCGTTTCCCAACGGCAGCAACAGTGTCGAGGTCCGTAGCCCTGACGGCCAGCAACGCCGTCGTGTTCAGTTCTTGAATGCCAGCGGTGGAGCAACACCGGCCAAATTGCGCGTTCTGCTGTCATGGGACAGCGACAACACCGACCTCGACCTGCACCTGATCACCCCCGATGGTGCGCACATCTGGTACGGCGACCGCGTCGCCCCCAATGGCGCAGCACTCGATGTCGACGTCACCACCGGCTACGGTCCGGAAATCTTCGCCATGCCTGCGCCGATCAAGGGGCAGTATCTGGTGTATGTGAATTACTTCGGCGGTGGCTATCGCAGTGACGAAGAGGGGCAGGAAGAGGCGGTTCAAGCGCTGACCACCGCGCAGGTCACGGTGATTACCGAGGAGGGGACGCCGAGCGAGAAGATCGAGACGTTTCTGGTGCCGATGCGGGCGGTGGGGGAGTTGACGCTGGTGAAGGGGTTCAGTTATCCGTGAGGCTCAAGTACATCTTGCGCAGGGTCTGAACGCGGTTACGTCCCCGATCCTTTGCCCCGTATAGCGCTTCATCCGCTTGTGAAAGCAGGCCGAAAAGATCGTAGCCCGACTCACGCGTGGTGACGACACCAATGCTGACACTGAGCATCCCCGGTTCCAGCATCGACAGCTGTGAAAAGGACAGGCGAATGCGCTCGGCCACCTGAACTGCTTCCTGTTCACCTGCCTCCTTGAGCAGGCAGGCAAACTCTTCGCCACCGATACGACCGAACACATCCTGCTTGCGCAGGTTCTCCGCCAGAATCCGACTGAATGCGATCAAGGCCTGGTCCCCCATCGGGTGACCAAAGCTGTCGTTCAGGCGCTTGAAATGATCCAGGTCGCATAGCAGCAGAGCGGCGGGTTCCTTGTGGCGATTGCTGTCCGCCAGCAAGCGCTCCCCGTTAGCCATGAACGCGCGACGGTTGCCGATTCCGGTCAGCGGATCACAGAAAGCGGCGGCCTTGAACTTGAGTTCGGCACGCTCCTTGACCATGGCCAACGCCACATAGGCAATGCCAATGACGTAGAGCATGGACTCGAACAGCATGAAGGAGAAAAAGCGCACGCCATCGCCGACGCCCGACAAGGCCTGATCCAGCGGCAGGCTTTTGTCGATCACACTACGGACAACATAAAAAGTGGTGTGCAGCAGCGTCAGCAGCAGCGCGGGCATGTACGCGACTTCAAGGCTGCGACGGCTGCGCCAGAACTCCAGTGCCGTCAGCACGCCATACCCGGCGACCAACAGGGAATACACCACGACTCGAACAGGCATGGCGTCATAGAAGGCCGGACTCAGACACAGCGTCAGCCAGAGGCCGGCCCCGGCCAGAATCCCCTGCATTGATGGTGTGCGTCCGACGAACACGCGCATGGCCGTCCAGTTCATCGCCGCGCTCAACAACAGGGCGACGTTACCGAAGATGATCGGCACAAAATCGACCCCCCGACCCCGCCAACTGACCAGCACCACACCCAGCGCAGCCAGCAGCATCATGGCGCCCAGATAAGCCAGGGTCCGCTCACGGGGTTCGCGCCACCAGGCGTGACAGGTCAACAGCCCCATCAACGCGAAGACGAAGACTGACGCGACCAGCAAGGTCGGGATGTGAAGCGCCATGTCTTTGGTTCCCGTGAAGCTCAAACCGGAGTGGTCCCGCAGAAGGGGTGTCGGGTCAACGAGGTTGTGGTCGAAAGGGTGGATTTAGCACTTGGGGTACGAGTATTGGCAAGGGGGGCATTTATCCGAGTCGTCGACACCGAGTGACAAAGGACAGCGATTAAGTAGCCTGGAGGGGCCGTTCCATCTTGATGATCTCGATGGAGACCGGGCTGTTGCCTCGGGAAAACGTGCCTTCGCCGATCTTGCGAAAACCGAGTTGCTGGTAGAACTTTTCCGCGGTCAAGGTCGCCTCCAGGTAGGCCCTGGAGTGGCCAGCATCACGGATCTGTTGCAACGCCTTCTCCAACAGCAGCCTGCCGATACCTTGCCGCGCCCCGCTGCCGCGTATGAACAGTTTGCTGACTTCATGCCCGTCAACCTCGACAAACCCCTGGATCCCGTCGTTTTGCGCCAGCCACACGTTGCCGCCCACGATCGCCTCCCGGTACGTCTGTGGCGAACGCCCGTCCAGCCACATGGCGATCTGTTCGGCGCTGTAGTCAGCCGTGCACAGGCTCTCAACCGAATCTTTGTGGGTCTGAAAAATGTTCTCGGCGTCCTCCAGGGTCGCCGGGCGGATCTGCACATGACTCATCAGGTGAACTCCAGTTTCTTTTACGGCCAGCCACTTGCCGCGAATGAGCCCAGGCCCATTTCTCTACGACGGCCCGCCAATTGAAAGCGAAGAAGCCAGGATTTACGCCCGGCAGGTTTGACGAGCAAGCGTAGCCCATGACTCTCGTCATTGGTGCCGGGTTCGCTCAGGTTTTCGAAGGATTCAGCTTACCCATTGATTTTTCCCTGTCGTCCCATTACTTCGTCGGACGAGATCAAATGGCGTTGAACACCATCAGACAGGGCCGCGCCTGAAACGCCCGTGATAGCCAGGCTATCGGCAGGAATCTCGGATGGGACAGGATTGTTTTGGGCAATTAAAAAGCCGGCTTGTGGCCGGCTTCTCGGGGACTGGCTTGGTTCATTTTTGGTAAACCGCGCCAGCCTTCAAAACGTACACCCGGATCTTGCGTCCGGCTGTGGGAC
>Ga0302169_10000376_pt1 | contig 13981 bp, 5 predicted proteins | sample I_Fen_N1_3_FD_193493 | JGI IMG/M metagenome (GOLD analysis project Ga0302169, IMG submission 193493) | Peat permafrost microbial communities from Stordalen Mire near Abisko, Sweden - I_Fen_N1_3 | ecosystem: Environmental > Terrestrial > Soil > Wetlands > Permafrost | place: Sweden: Abisko...
GGATGTGCTGGACTCGCTCGCGTTGCCGGTTGCCAATCTACTGGCCGGGCAGACGTTGCCGGCGTATGCGGTAGAGGGGGTGCGAGCGCTGCAAACGCTCTATCGGCAAAGTGCGCCCGACGAGAGCTGGGCCAGCCTGGCCAGGCGCATCGCCCAGAGCGTCATGGACATTGCCAAGCCCTATGCCGTGGCCGCGCTGATGGGCGATCCCCTGGCCGCGGCCACCGTGCGCTATGCCGAGGCATTGCAAACCCATGTCGGTTGGGAACACACCTGCAAATGGTTCGTGGCCAACGCCCCCGGCGATGACCTGACGCTGCAGTTTGCCTATGGCCAGTATTTGAATGCGCTGCTGGTCTGGCAGGTGTACCAGGCCTGCGCCGGTGATGATCCGTTGCAAACCGAAGACCGGCTGCGCCAACTGGCGCGCCAGCTCAAAGACTATCAGGTGGTCAAAGGCTACCCGCAGCTGGAACCGCTGATCGACCTGTTGCCCTTGTTGCCATTGCTGATGGAGGCGCGGCGCAGTGTGAATGTGCAGCCCGGCGCCGACAGCTGGCTGGGCTGGGGCAGCCAGTGGCTGAACGCGCTGGCCGGCAGCGCCAGCCGTCACCGCAGCGCCATGGCGTTGTACCAACGCTTGTCCCGGCAACTGGAGCGCTGGCTGGCTGACGCCCTGGTAGCGGCCTTGAGCAAGTTCCCAATGGGCCCGCCGGGCGCAGCGGCAGCCTCGACTTCGCAGGCTGCGGGTCGTGCATTGAAATCGGAGTCTGCGCGGCTGGGCAGCCAAGGGTTATTGCTCGGCGGGATCAGCCTGGAGGCCGTGGGGCTGGGTGCGATCGCCTATGCCGTGTGGCAGGCACGCGAGGTCGGCAGTGTCGACGCACCGCTGGCAGAGGTCGAGGCCGGCCTGATGGGCGGGGGGCCGCGTACGGCTGGCCGTGGGCTGCACGAGCATAAAGCCCCTCTGCTATTGGGGCTCGCTGCGATGGCAGCGGGTGGGTTCCTGCTGTATCGCTGGGCTTGCAGTGAAACGCCGGCGGACAGGCGCATGGGGGCCAGTGAGGCGCGCGAGGCGGATTTTGATTTGCCGATCTATACACCCTACGTCAATGCGCTGCTGGCCTATGCCCTTGGGGTGGTCGAAGGCTCGCCAACGGCACCGCTGGCCAGGCGCCTTGGCCGCGACACCAACGCAGTGCCCAACTTTTCCAGGCGCTCCGATAGGGTCAGGCGTGTCGAGGTGTCGCAGGATGCGCAGGCGGACGCCCTGACGCATTCGGACCCTGTCGTGCAGTTGGCGCGGCGAGCACTTGATTTTTCAAAGAACGACGACGTGGTGGCCAGCGAGTTAAACCGGTTATGGCATCACTCGATAACACTGAGCTGCGACATGAGCCTGAACATTGAGCAAAAGAAAACCCTGTATCTGACGCAGTTTCATCAACTACTGGTTCAACAATTGGCTGTGCTTTTGCGCGCTCTGGATCACCTGAAACAGGCCGGCACGGGGATTCATTCGGAGTACCACCAGTCCATGGTCTGGATGGCCAGCCTGGCCGCGGAGGCCGAGGAGGTGCAGCAACACGCCTCGACCGCCAACACCAGGTATTGGCAGGATTGGCGTCACGATCCGCGGCGTGAAACGCTGAGCAGGTTGAATCGGGCATTCAGGATAGAGCAGCGAGAGGACGACACTTACTTCCAGCAACGACAGGCCAGGGTGCAGCCATTGGATACCGACTATCTACAAGCCCCCGGCCTTTCAAATACGCAAAAACTGTGGCGTTCTGCGCTGGTGATCGAACAGCGTGAATTTGAACAACTGATAGATAAACATGTTCATCTGAAAAACTTTGAAGCGTTGCCGGATTTATTTGTAAATGTTCTGAAAACGCGCATGGAGTTGCTCGGTGCCAAGTTGTATGAATTACTGAGTGAGGAGGATCAGGCGGAGGCGACAGTACCGCAACGTGTGGTAGACGCCGAGATGCTCGAGATGCGTAAAATTCACCTGGCCAATGCTTTTACCGAGGAGGTTGAAAGTTATGCCATTTGCAAACAGTTAAAAGATTTCGGTCCGTTGCGGAATAAATATTCGGGAACCCAAGCGGTTTTTGAGGCGAAAAAGATCGCGGTTGAGTTAGTGCTGGAAAAATTCGCGGTCGACGTAGTCTCATTGGATGACGATGATAAAATCATTGCCTTTTATCAGATTTCCCGCGGAGACAGTATTTCTGATCAGGTCAAGGCCTGTTTGAACAAGGCCGGCGCGTTGGCGTTTTTCATGATGACCCATGAACTTCAGGTCGGGGAGTACAAACGCTGGAGTAACGAACTGTCGGTCCGTTTTGCTGAAGCATCCGCGCCCACCGAGTACTTCAAGCGTTTTTATGAAGACCGGCCGGCTGGTTACAGGGGCCTTGATACGTTCAAGAAAAGTAGCGAATCTGAAACATGGGTCGATTTTTACGATCAATTTATCAAGTACCGGGAACGTTATATTGATTTCGACGCCAGGCAAATGGCTTATGGCGCGATGGCCAATCAGGGATTGACCGATTACAGTATTAGCCAACTGCTGGCTGAAAAGATTGTTTATGCCGATCTGGTTGTCTATTCGAATGCCAGTCCTCATGTCGATGAGCTTCTAAACAGCGGCGCCCCCAGGAACCTGGGCAACAAATTTCACAATATGCTCAATGCCCCGACCGAAGTGCCTGGAACCATCGGTTTTATTGTGCTGGCCAACGGTGGGATATTGGCGCTGGCGGGACTTGCTTTCAAGGTGACGGTGAAGTTGTTTGAGCCGTCCGCTGTTGGCGCCAGTCAGGTATTGAGCAAAATTCATGGTCTTACGGCCATCCCGTATCGCGCCACGGTAGGGGAACTGGAGGGCAGGCACCTGATTGATGATGTGCTGCGGCCAATGGGGCTTGAGACCGACGCGCTGATTGGTAACAGTGGGTACCCGATATTAAAGGCACCGCGCAAATTCAGGGGGTGGTGGGAGCGAAACCATATGGAGCGCCAGCATCCCAGGCAGGGCGAGCCATTAATGAATGTCGCCGATGAGGTGATGCGAGAGAATTTGAGTCAGTGGGTCGGCCTGCTGAAAGTCGCCAACAAGGATAATGATTTCTGGGGTGTTGTACTGGGTTTTCTGCCGCTCTATACCGAGCTGCGGGATACGTATGCAGATGCGGATCATCGGCTTGACCGCAATGGCATCATGTGGGACGTGTTAGGGGTCGTTCTTTCGATACTGCCGGCCCTCGGTGCGATGACCCAGCTCGGCCGCACCGCGTTCAGGATTCTGCTCAACGAAGGAGTACGTGGCCTTGCTGCGGGCCAATCATTGAAGGTTGTGACCCGGCAAATACTGCTGGGAGTGATGAAGAACCGGGAATTCGCGGGCTTGGGGTTGAAAGGCTTCAGGTACGCTGCCTACATCGGTTTTGACGTCGTTTCCCCGCTGCCTGCGCAGCTGTGTGTCAAAGGCATTATGCGCGCGAGTAAATATATCAGGGCTTATATTCAGTACGCTTATGCGACGGCAGACTCGGTACTGTCGACGCTCCACGCCACGCCCAGCCATTCACAAAGTACGTTACCGCTACAAGTTCAGGCAGAGCTGGCCGCCCTGGGGGCAACCACTCGAGTTTTGGTCGGGTCTTATAAACCAATCGTTTTGCGCAACAGTTCATTAACGCCCCAAGAGGTGATTGCAGAGGGCCTGGCTTTGGCGGCTCCACTGGACCGCAAGCAAAGGGTCATGAAGCGCATTGAAAAACGCGCGCAATATTCCATTGGTCCGGGTCTATGCGCGCCGCTAGCGCGCCGCCAAACGAGATCGTTAGGGCATGAGTGCCTGGACGACCTGGACTATCGGCATAAAAAAAATGTTATCGGTGCCGGGGAGGGCTTTACGGTTTACACACTACGGAATTCTGAAGGCTCTTATGTCGTGAGGGAATTCAGGTCGGTACTCTCCGCCGACCAGCCGCAGCGAATACGCAAGGCCGAGAATAATAGAGATGCGTACAATCGTTTATACGGTGGCCGGGAAACGGGTTATGCCGAAGTCTTTTATTTTGTGGGAGACGGGCCGGTAGTTACCCTGTTGCCATCGACGCCGGGAAAAACGCTCAGTGCGATCCTGGCGCAGGATGATCGTACCGCTATGGAGGGGTTACGTATTCTGGATAAAAACCTTGTGGTAACGGCACTCGTGAATTTGTTGCGCGACATGGGGGTGTACTACAGGGCGGTAAATTTTTCAGGGGTTGTTTATGATTCCGTGAGCCGGACCGTTCGATTGAATAACTTCGACCATGCCTTGGTCAATCAGCGTGTCGGCGATGCCGATGCGCCTTGGGAGGTACTAACGACTGCTCAAATCGGTGCGTTAACTGCCAGGTTTACCCAAGTATTCACTGACTTTATACAGAAAACCAAAGCATTGCGTCCGGACGATGTGGGGCTTAACAAATCGATGCTGACACTTGATCAGCTTGCTGAACTTGATTTAAAGCGTGAGCGTTACGAGAGCCATGTCAATGTTATGGTGTCAGGGAAAAGAGCGGATGATTATAACTTTGCTAAAAGACATCATCGGGGTTTTGAGGTCCCTGGTGTAAAACAATCCGACTCTGAACTGGCAATGACGACGCGCTACAATGAACTGTGCGCCACCGCTGATGTGATGCAACTTGGTGCACTGAGTGGAAAAATTGAAAATACTCGCGCTCATCGAATCATTCATTCGGGCATTTCTGCCGCGGCCAAATATGCCAAACCATTGAAGAACGGCAGCTACTGGCAGATCATTGCGCCGCAGTCTTTTTGGCTGAGCGCAGCCGACGCGCCGCGGGCGAGAGAGGGGCGTTGTTACCCGTTGGTAATGGCGGTAGCGGTGGCGGTCATGGAATACAGTGCTAATCATTTCTTCATGAATGTAATGCGCTCAGCAGCAAAGACCGATATCTCGCATAACGAAATCATCCGGGCGATTGACCAGATACGCAAATTGGCTATGAATGATTTCATCACTCCTGAGTTGAACGCAGCGCCCAGTAGTGTGGAAAGAATTCTCACTCATCTAGTGGCACTTAAAGAAAATAGTATGTTCGCGATGGACTCGCAAAGCCATTCGATGTTGATTGGTGTCACGTTTGATATTTTCGGGGAGGACAGTTTTTATTTCTATGATCCGAATATTGGTCTTTTTATTTATCCCACGATAGACCTATTGGCAACGGCGTTGCACGGCACCATTGGTACGGTTTCCCTGGCAGCACAATATGCCGCTTGGAACCTGCAAAAGTTGCCGAAATACAAGCTGGCATTGATAAACACTAAAATCCTCAAGGGCAAAATCCTGGAAGTTCCGCCTGCCAAGGGCCCGGGCTTTCGTGCACGGACGGTGGGTGAGTTGTCCAGCAGCCTGGATCCGGCATCCAATTGCTTGCTTCAGAGCCAGGCAAGGAAGAAGCGTGCGCCGGATTGCACGCCAATCGAGAGCGATATCATCCTGATGCAGCAGACCCAGGAAGCGCTTTTTAACGGGCAAGCGCTTTCCGACGGCAGCTATCAGCGAGCTCTGGATTTCGCTATTCGTCTACGTAACGACTACCACGATCTCTTTATGCAAGGGCTTGATCTGGAGAGTGAATTCACGTTTTTAGAACTGACGCGCCAGCAATTGATCGGGATGGATGAAGTGACCACAGCCCTGGCAGGCGCAGATATTGTCATTGCCAGCCCCGATCCTGTCGACCGCCAGGTGGTGTATTTCAATTACCTGACGGCATTGATAACGGTCGCTCACAGGTTCGATCGTTTTGCCAAAGGCCATCGGGCTTAGCGCGCCGAAAGCCGGGACACCGCCAGCGGCTGACATTGTGTAAGGCTGCCCGGTTGCAGGTAGGGCGTGAGGATCGGCGCCATGCCCTTGAGCACTTGCACCGGCAGGGCCGAGGTGAAGGTAAAGCTCTCGGCCGAGCGCCCCGGCACGAACGCCGTCAGGGTGCCGAAATGGTGATCGCCGATGTAGAACACGAATGTCGCCGTGCGGTTGAGCGATTTCGAACTCAGGATACGTCCGCCGGAACCGATGGCTTCGATGCGGTTGTCGCCGGTGCCGGTCTTGCCGCCCATGGCCAGCGGCCTGCCATCGGGCAGTTTGAAACTGCCGGCGACCCGTTTCGCGGTACCGGCATCGACCACTTGCGACAGGGCTTCGCGCATGGCCGTGGCCACCTCGGACGGCATCACCCGTTTGCCGACGTCCGGGTCATTGATCAGTTTGGTTTCATAGGGCGTACCGGCGGCAAAGTGCAGGCTGTCGATGCGCAGGGTCGGCATGCGCACACCGTCGTTGAGGATGGTGCCAATCAGCTCGGCCAAGGCGGCGGGACGGTCGCCGGAGCTGCCGATGGCGGTGGCCAGCGACGGCACCAGGTGGTCGAACGGATAGCCGACCTTCTGCCAGCGCTGGTGAATGTCGAGGAACGCCTCGATCTCCAGCATGGTGCGAATGCGGCTGTCACGGGCGCCCTTGTGTTTGCTTTTGAACAGCCAGCTGTAGACTTCCTGACGTTCAAACTGGCTGGCCTTGACGACCTGGCTGAAGGTCGCGTCCGGATTGTTCAGCAAGTAGCCCATCAGCCACAGGTCCAAGGGGTGAACCTTGGCGATGAAGCCCTGGTCCGGCAGGTCGTAGGAGCCTGGACCGTAATTGTCGTAGAGCCGGATGAGCCGCTCATCGGTCAGCTTTTCGGTGAGCTTGGCGCCTTTCAGGTGCGAGCGCACGAAGCTGTTGAAGCTTTCCTGGCTGGCCTGCGGCAGCAGGTAACGGTGCACGGCGGCCAGGCGGATCGGTGTTGGGCGCATGCCGTCGAGGAAGGTGTCGAGCCGTGCCTGGGTGTCCTTGTTTTTGTACTTTTTCCAGAATTTCAGCAGGAATGAACTGCCTTCGCGGTCGGCGAACGAAGCCAGGTATTCCTGACGCCGCGGGTCGCGGTCGTCCTTGAGCAGTTCGGAACTGTTGTTGGGACCCGAATAAGTGGTGTAGCGCACCAGGTCGCGCATCAGGCGGATGAAGGGCAGGTTGATCGACTCGCGCAGGGCATCGCGCAGGGTCGGGATACGGCCGTTGTCTTCCTTGCGAAAGTTATGGAACACGTGCAATCCGCCGCCGGTGAAAAACGCTTCGCCGGGGCTGGCGGAATATTTGCGGTCCAGCGCCGCGCCGAGCATGGGTTGCAGGCTGCGGTCCTTGTTCTGGATCAGATAATCGACCACCCAGCGACTCAGGCGATCCTGTTCCGGCACCTCGACTTTTTTCAATTCCGGGATGGTCATCCCGGCATATTTGTCGTGCAGCTCGGAAATGATCTGCAGATAAGTGGTCAGCACGCGCATTTTCGCCGTGGAGCCCAGTTCCAGTTTGCTGCCTTCATTGATGTCGAACGGTTGATCGGTGCTGTCGGTCTGCACCCGCACCCGTGAACCGTCCGGGGTCAGTTCGAACAAGGTGAAGCTGTAGCGCACTTGCGTGGTGCTGGTGGTGGTCAACAGGCGTTCGCCGATCAGGCCGATCTGCGAGGCAAAGGCCGGGTCGGCGAGTTTTTTCAGGTACTCGGTGGCCTGGGTTTGCAGTTCACCCTGCAAGGTGCTGGTGGCCGAGAGATCGAGTCGGTCGAGATCGTACAGCGGACGATTGAGCATCCCGGCCAGACGGCTGCGGGCCACGCTGATGCCCTTGTTGGTTTCGATCGGCTGAATGGTCGGCTGGGTGGCCCAGTCGCGGTACGTCACCTTGCTGGCCAATGCTGCGGCGGCGAACGGCGCGTCAATCACGCCGTTTTGTGCGAGTAAGCGAATGTGGCTGTCGGTGAGCTCGGCCAGCTCATCATGACCCTTGGTCAGGTAATGCGAAGGACGGCGCTGGGCAATCATCAATGACAACATTTCGCGCAGGGCCAGACCTTTTGCCGCCATGGTTTGCGGGTCTGTCGCAGTGCTGGTTAGTGCTTCGTTGGCCTGGTTGAAATCGGAGCCGTACCACACGCGCAAGCCTTCGGCCATGCCATGCACTTCGCCGTGGCCGGGTACGGCTGACAGCGGCACGCTGTTGAGGTAGTCGCGAACAATGTTCTGCCGGGCTTCGAGGGTTTGTGGCCCGGCCTGATAGGCACGCACGGTGGCGGAAATCATCTGGCGGATTTTTTCCGCGCCACTGACCGTCAAGCCATCGGGCGAGTGCCGGTACTTTTCCAGTTGCGTGGCCAGGGTGCTGCCGCCGGCGGACTGGCCGGGCACGTGCAACAACTTGGCAACCTGCGACCATGCCGCCATGCCGAAACGCGGCCAGTCCACGGCGGGGTTGGCCAGGGGTTGCCTGGGGTCGAGCAGAAAACGGTTCTCGATAAACAGCAGGCTGTTGACCACCACCGGCGGGATCGAGGCAAAGCTGGAGTAAAGCTGTTGTGGATAGTTGTACTGGTACAACGGCGCGGCGCGGCAATCGGTAATCGATAACCCGGCCTGGATTTTCTCGGCGTAGGGCACGAACAGGCCCTTGTCGGCGTAGCTCATCAGCTCTGGGGAAAAACGGGTTTGCGCTTCAATGACGAAATTGCGCTTGAGCAAACGGGGCAGGAATTCACCCAGCGAGCTATAGCCCAGGCGCTGGTCGAACGGGCCGGCGCCAGGGTAGCGAATGGCGTCGCTGGGGCCGGCTTTGAGTTCATAACTCAGGGTTTGGGCAAACTTGCTGACCTCGCGGGATTGAAACCGCGACGTGCGCATCTCCTTGGACGCTGCCAGGCCTACGACAATCGCAATAATCAGTATCAGCAACCAGAACGCCTTCCACCCGTGCTTGACGCGACTGCGACGGGGTTTTTCAGGTATAGGCGCTTCATCCACTCGTTCAGTCGGAACCACATTTTTACTCGAATCGGTTTGCCATAACGCGCCCATAGTCGACTGATCCATTCACGCAGATTGATCTGACTTGTCTGAAGCTTAGACGGTGGTTGGCGATGGTGAAAAAATTGTGAAGTGCAAAATGTCGCGTAAACCACTTTCTGCGTTGAGGGAGCTTGTTACCGCTGGGCTGCAAAGCGGCCTCGCAAGCCCTAACCGTGGTTTGCCTGAATAACACGAGTGTATGGTTTTACGCCTGTTGCGCAGCCCGGCGGGAGCAAGCTCCCTGGCCACAGGTGCGGTGCCCGTCCTTGACTGGCCAGCATTGTGGCCCGTTGGCCGGGGCTTTTTTATCTTGCCGATCAAGACGGCATCGACTGGAGCACGCGATCTACTCAGGCTGGAGCTGGCGCCGGCGGTGATCTTTTGAGGGGCTGGTTCAAGCGTTTGTTGAACGCCAGCCAGGCCCCCAGCAACGCCATCAACCCGGCCCCCATCAGTGCCGTGAAGATTTGCATGGCGAAGGCATCGTCGGCCATCGCATTGACCATGTCCGCCAAGGGCGCCAGCAGCACGCCCAGGCAGAAGATTTCCAGGGAAAAACGACCCATGCGGCAGCTTTGCCGGGCCAGCCAGTTTTTCGTCCAGCCAGTGTCGGGCAGCAGTTTCGCAGTGAGGTAGGCCAGCGCCAGAAAGTGCAGCAGGCGTACGGGCGACAGGTTGGTCTTGCTGATCGGGTACAACAAGTTGCCCAGGCCGGCCGGCACCAGCGCGTCGTGGATCTGTGGCCAGCGCCAGGCGATTGTAATCACCCCGGCGAGCACCACGTACAGCGCCGCGCCGACAAACAACGGCTGGCGGATCAGTGCACGGCGGTCGGGCTCGCGTGGCCGCTGCCCATGAATCGCCGCGGCGCCGCCGAGTACAAAGAGCAATTGCCAGGCAACGGGGTTGAAGTACCACACGCCGTCCTTGATCGCGGACAGGTTCCAGCCAAACCATTGCGCCAGCAGGTACACCGTCAATGACGCGGCCACCACCGCCCAGGCCTTGCGCACCAGCAGCGGCAGCACCAGCGGTAGCCCGGCCAGCAGCACGATGTACAGCGGCAGCGGGTCCATCAGGTTTGGTTTGAAGCGCAGCAGCAGTTCGTCGATCAGGGCCTGTTGCGGGCTGGCGATGAAGTGGTGCATGCCCATTTCCTCCACCAGGTCACGGGTTTCCACGTGACTGTTGGCGAAGAACACTATGCCCATCAGCATCGCCAGCAGGAAAATATGCACCACATAGAGCACCCAGGCGCGGCGCAGGATCTTCACGCAGGTAATCAGAAACCCCTCGCGCGCCAGGATTTTGCCGTAGGCCAGCACCGCCGCATAGCCGGCCAGAAACACGAAGACTTCGGCGGCATCGCTGAAACCGAAGTTACGCAAGGTGATTTGACCCAGGGGATTGTGGGGCACGTGATCCCAGAAAATGAAGATCAGTGCCAGGCCGCGAAAAAAGTCGATCCGGTGATCGCGCTCGAACGTCATGACATCAGGCTCGTAAACGGGTGTTGAACAAAGGAGTCCGGCAGGGGCCAAAGGTTGCGCCCCGCACATCGGCGGCGCGCAGGGTGGCGCGAATCGCCGGCAAATGCAAAGTCGGGATATTTCGGAATGTCTCGTGGCGCTGCGGCAGTAATTAACCGCTGGTCTGAAAGGTACCCACGCCTGTGATTTATGACAGCAGACAAGCTCAAATGACTGTGGGTGCACCAGGTTCCAATACAGGGCTGTCAGCATGCGACGGGTATGGAAAGGCTTGTCCAGCTACACGGTGATCGGCGTTGCGAACACCTTGATTCACTGGCAGATCTTTTTCCTGGTCAGCGTGGCGACCGGTTTCACTCAGGCTTTCAGCAATCTTGCGGCCTTCTGCGTGGCGGCCTCGTTTTCCTTCTACATGAATGCGCTCTATACCTTTGATGCCAAGGCCTCGGTGGGCGGTTATCTATTGTTCCTCCTGGCGATGGGCTCGTTGAGCCTGGGTGTCGGGCATCTGGGTGACGTGTGGCGGCTGCATGGCTTGCTGACCGTGGCGCTGTTTTCGGCCTTAAGCCTGGTGCTGGGCTTCGTGTTTTCCAAGTACGTGGTATTTCGCGAGCGTGCCCCATGAAAATTTCGCTCATCGTCCCGGTATTCAACGAAGAACAGGCGATCTACCTGTTTTACCAGGCGGTGCGGCGCGAATTGCGGCTTGAACGGACCGAAGTCGAGATCATCTTCATCAATGATGGCAGCTCGGACCGGACGGCCGAGCAGGCCACGGCCCTGGCGCAGGCGGACGAGCAGGTCATGCTGATCAATTTCTCGCGCAATTTCGGCAAGGAGCCCGCGTTGTTCGCCGGCCTGGAATACGCCACCGGCGATGCGGTGATCCCGATGGACGTCGACCTGCAGGACCCGATCAGCGTCATTCCGTTGTTGATCGAGCAATGGCAAAAGGGCGCCGATGTGGTGCTGGCCAAACGTCGTAACCGGGCCACCGATGGTTATTTGAAACGTCATAGTGCGTCGCTGTTCTACCACCTGCTGAATCGGATTTCGTACACCCGGATCGAAGAGAACGTCGGTGATTTTCGCCTGATGGACCGCAAGGTGGTCGATGTGATTCGCGCATTGCCCGAGCATCAGTTGTTCATGAAGGGCGTGCTGTCCTGGGCCGGGTTCAACAGCGTCGTGGTGGAGTACGAGCGGGCCAGGCGGGTGGCGGGGGACAGCAAGTTCAACGGCTGGAAATTGTGGAACCTGGCACTGGAAGGCGTGACCTCGTTCAGCACCGTGCCCCTGCGTTTATGGACTTACGTCGGTGGCTGCGTGTCGATCTTTGCCGTGCTTTACGCGGTGTACATGGTGCTGGACAAGATTTTCTTCGGTAACAGCGTGCCCGGTTACCCCTCTTTGATGACCGCCATACTGTTTCTTGGCGGTGTGCAGTTGATTGGCATCGGCATCCTCGGTGAGTACATCGGCCGGATCTACATCGAGGCCAAGCACCGGCCGCGCTATGTGGTCAGGGACATCGTCGGCGGCAAAGACCGGCGCGGGCCTTAGCATGGGCAGATTCAGTGATTTCTTGGTCAGGGAGCTCGGACGCCGTCAGGTCTGGCTGTTTTTCCTGCTCGCAACCTTTGTGTATGTGCTGCCGTTGATCCTGGCGGACTACCCCTACATCGATGACAACTGGCGCTCGCTGTCGGCGGGAATGGCCTGGGCCGAACAGGGGCGGCTGTTCGCCGAGCTGTTCTACAACGCGCTGACCTTCAGCAACGCCGCGCCGAACATCTTTCCCTTGCCGCTGTTGATCGCGACCGTGGCCATGGCCTCGGCACTGACCAGCCTGACCTTGCATTACTTCCGTCAACCGACGGTCGCCAGTTGCCTGGTGCTGTTGCCACTCTGGTACAACCCGTTCTTCCTGCAAAACCTGTCTTATCAATACGACGGCCCCATCATGGTTCTGAGTGTGGTGGCGGTGATCTACGCCATTACCTTTCGCCACCCCTCGCGCAATGTGCAATGGCTGGTGCCGTCTTTGCTGATTGCGCTGGCGCTCGGGCTGTATCAGGTGAGCCTCAATGTGTTTCTCGGCCTGTGTTGCCTGGAAGTACTGCGGGCCGCCAATGACAAAGTGGCCTGGTCGCAGTGGGGCGCCTTGATCGGCTGGAAGTTGGCCCAGCTCATGCTCGGCGGGTTGATCTACGGCGTCAGCGCTTACCCCTTCATGGCAGAGGGACGCACGCTGTTGCTGAACTGGGGCGCGCAACCCTTGCTGCAAATCCAGGTCAATATCGGCCGGGTGCTGGAGAAAGTGCTGTTGCTGTTCCATGGCGGATTTGCCTGGGTGTTCGCCGGGTTGTTGCTGTGCGCCGTTGCCGGTGCGGTTCGCTTGGGTTCACGGGTTGTGCAGCGTCCGGACAGTGGACCGAAGAAATTGTTGATCGGTGTGCTCTGTGTACTGGGCGTGCCCATCGTGCTGTTGTTGGTGTCGGGGGTTGCCCTGTTTTTTCGCGACTTCAATGAAGGTGCGAGAACCTTGATGGGCTTCGCAGTCTTGCTGGTGCTGTTGTTCTACCTGGCTCATCTGGCTCTGGCCCCCCTGCACGAGCGATTGCCGCTGCTGTTGCTGGTGCCGTTGTTGGCCATGCTGTCACTGTCGTTCGCCTATGGGCGGGTACTGACGCTGCAGAAAACCTTTGCCAGCAGCGCGTTGTACAGCCTCGAGTACGACATCGCCAGTCACCGGGCACTGCGCGAGGCCAGGCGCATTTACCTGTCGGTGACCTATTCCGATCATTGGTTGGCCGGGGCCGCGGGCTCGTTCAAGCACATGCCGGTGCTGCACTATCTGCTCAATATCGACTTTTTCATGCTGGCCGAAAACCTGCCCAAGGCGGGCATCACCAACGTGGTCGCGGAGAAGGAGCGGCGCAATGCGACGTGGGTCGGGTATCAAGGCTTTCCCCCGTTGCTGGAAAGCCAGTACTACCGGATCTACCTGATCGGTGATTACGGGTTTATCGTGATGAAAGAACCGGCCCCGGTCAAAACGCTTCGTTGGTGAAGCGCTTTGAAAGGGGCGGATTGGAGATCAAAAGATCGCAGCCTGCGGCAGCTCCTATAGGGTTTGTGTTCGGGTCAGGCGGCGGCGATTTCGTTGGGCTCGAAACTGTCGGCCCGCGCCATCTGCCACATCCGCGAGTAAAATTCGCCATTGACTTCACCGGTCAGCAATTCCCCCGGTTTGAGGAACACATGCAGCTGCGAGAACAGTTTGATCTCGGTCGCCGACATGCGCCGCACCAGGTGCCTGGCCGACAACTGGGATGGGTGTTCGAGGCCGGCGGCGGCGAGCATCTCCGCCAGGCCCTTGAGAGTGTTGCGGTGGAAGTTGTAGACGCGCTGGGCCTTGTCCGGCACCACCAGCGCCCGTTGGCGCAAGGTGTCCTGGGTGGCAACACCGGTCGGGCATTTGTTGGTGTGACAGCTTTGCGACTGGATGC